>Ga0209526_10002458_pt1 | contig 12497 bp, 11 predicted proteins | sample JacPinW_OM2H0_M1_FD_188566 | JGI IMG/M metagenome (GOLD analysis project Ga0209526, IMG submission 188566) | Forest soil microbial communities from Algoma, Ontario, Canada - Jack Pine, Ontario site 1_JW_OM2H0_M1 (SPAdes) (version 2) | ecosystem: Environmental > Terrestrial > Soil > Boreal... | reverse complement strand
CGCCGCGGGCGGGGCGAGGTTGGCGGTGGGGGCGGCGGCGGTGAAGCCGATCACCGCGCAGTTGATGTCCACGCCGACCGAGCCGTAGGGGGCGGGCTGGCCGGTGGCCGGGTCGACCCCGGTGAGCAGGTCGGGCCGGGTGGCGGCCAGGTTGAAGACCTGCACCTCGTCGATCTGGCGGGTGTTCAGTCCTTGCTGCACGGCCTTGTTGGTCCACAGGCCGAGCTGTGCGTCCCACAGCGGGCTGTAGGCCTGCGCGTGCCGGGGATCGGACAGGGTCGGGAAGTCGCCGAACACGTTCAGCAGATCGCCGCCGTTGCGCAGCGCGTTGATCAGCGCGGTGTTGCCGGCGCTGGCGTCCTGGGAGGCGAATCCGTCCTTGACCAGGTGCACGAACCCCTGCGCGTTCGGGTTATTGGCGCCGGTCTGGCCGTTGATGAACCCGAACAGCCGCTCGCGGGCGGAGCCGAGGAAGTCGTCGCCGCCGTTGTAGGCGGCCTTGTCCAGCGCGGGCACGTACGTCGAGCGCTCCAGCACCGCGGTCAGCGGCTGCCCGGCGTCGGTGCTGATGTAGATGATTGGCTGGCCGGCGTCGAAGCCCTTGACGAACAACAGGTCGGCCCACGATTCCAGGTATTGGCCAGGCGGTGATGGCGGCGCGATGTGGATGCCGAGGACACGGTCACCGGTGTTGGTGTGGTGGACGACGTCGAACTGGCTATTGCCGGTGGCCACGATCGGCGCGCTGTAGACGACGTTGGATCCGGCGATCCGGATGAACGGGCTGTAGCCTGGGCCGGCTACCGCGCCGGGCTGGAACTTGGCCAGCGGGAAGCCGTTCGGCCCTGGCTCAGCGATCCGGGTGGGGCTGAAGTCCGGCGCTCCCTGGAAGTTGACGACCGCTTGGCCGAACCGGTTCTGCTGCGGGGTGGGCGAGTCGAGGGTCACCGTCTGCACGCATTCGGGGCAGCCGACCGCGAGATTGGCCAGCTTGGGCGCATAGTTCACGCCAAGGTCGTGCGCCAGCCCGGCGTCGGAGGCGTCCAGCAGCACGTACCACACGGTCTCCTGGTTCGGCGTGCCTTTGTACGCGATTCCCCTGTACAGCGGCAGCCGCACCGTCTCTTTGCTGAGGTCGACCTGGATCGCGTTCTCCAAGGTCAGGTGATCGCGGGGCAGGAGGCCAGTTGTCGGCCCCAGGTTGCCGGCCTTGGCCGGCGTGGCGTTCGGCCCGGCGAATGCCCCGCTGGCAAGCACCGCCGAGGCGGCGACCGCCAGCGCAGCGGTGGCGGTCAGCGACCACCGGCGTGACAAGATCTTCATCTACTGTCCTTTTCCTCCGGCGGCGCCGGAACCTGGGCGGCGGCCAACGGTCGCCGCGCTGTTTCGCTCACCTTTCGTTGGTGCCGGCGGCGGCTAGGGTCTTACGCGGTCCCGGCACACAAATGAAAAGCGCGGGCTCATGCACCTTCGGGCGCGAGCACACGGCAGGCAAGACGATGCCGGTGCCGCGGCGCTGAACGTTCCGTGAGCCGGAAAGCGGACGCGGTGATCCCGGCCGGGCGCTAGCCGGAGGTCTGGTGCACTGGCAAAAGCGCGGGCGCCGGATGCCACGGCGGCCAGGAGTGAGGGGACGGCGTGAAACCGCTCACGGTTCGCCGGATGGTGCCACGAGGGCGGGCGTGGCCGTCAGCCCAGCGGTGACCGGGCAGGAATGAGCGCGGGTCTGACCACCGGGGCGGCCAGGAGCCGGTGGCGTCAGTGCGCCTCGCCGCGCACAGCGGCCAGCAGCCCCTCAAAGTCCTCACCGCACGGGCCGCATGCGCGCAGGTGTGCCGCGATGCCCGGGTACCGCTGCTCCGCCGGGGCGCCCGCAGCCGTCAGGTCGGCGTAGATGTGCAGCATCTCCATCGCCTGGGCGCATCCCACGTCGCGCGGATCAGTCCGCAGGAAGCGGTCGAGCGCTGACCAGCCGTTCATGAGCTCCTCAAAGTGTCATCGCCTATATACCCGTTAGCAGCTAGAGCGGCCCGTAGCTTACGCCGGGCGTCGAACAACGTTTTGTAGATCGCGTTACGGTTGGAGGCAAGCTCAATGACCAGGGTATCCAAGGGAACATCGTTGAGCACGATCGCGACAAAGACCGTACGCTGCCGCACGGTTAGCTCCTGGTCCACGGCCCGGCGCAGCGCGGCCAGCAAATCCCGCCACTCGGCCTCCTGCGCGGGGTCGAAACCGAACCGGTCCGGCAGCCGATCCCAATCCTCGGCGTCCAGCGGGACGCTCGGGTTCTGCCAGAAGTGCCGCGCGATCTTGGCCGACACGCCGAAGACGACGAACTTATACGCCCAGGTCGTGAACCGGCTCTCACCGCGGAACTGCCCGATCTTGCTGGTGATGGCCAGCAGCGCGTCGGCCGCCGCCTGGTATGCCAGGTCATCGAGCTCGGCGCCGGTGATCCGCAGCCGCAGGCCGCGCCGCTGGACCTCACCCCGCGCGATGCGCACCAGCATCTCGTGCAGCCGTGCCAGCGCTGCCTCCCGGCGCGGGCCAGTATCGGCGAGCACCCGGACCCACTCGGCCGACTCAGGATCCAGCTCGGCAGCCGTAGCCGGGGTCCGATGAACCGTGCCATTCTCCCCCACGGTGGCGATGCTACCCAGATACTCCACCCCGGGCGCCGTAGCTATAGGCCCCGGCGGGGGAGCCTTGCCGTCCCTACACTGTTGCGCACTTGAGCCAACCGTCATAGTTACCGGCGACGCCACTGGCAAGACCCGCGGACCGCGCCGGCACCAACCATGCATGACCGAGACGCCGCCGCTGCACCCTGCGACCGGGTTCCTGGCGCTCACCGTGGCGCTTGGCGCCTGCGGCGCGCCGGGCCGCCATTCCCGGCCATCGGCGAGGTCTGGCTCACCCGCTCGAGGCGTACGGCCTCTAGCGCCGAAGAGAGGAACATGATGAACAGCTTGCCGATTGGCGACTACGCCCTGCTGTCAGACTGCCGGTCGGCCGCGCTGGTCAGCCGGGACGGCTCGGTGGACTGGCTGTGCTTCCCGCGCTTTGACGCGCCGGCGGTGTTCGCTCGCATCCTCGACGATGGCGGCGGCTATTTCTCGATCCAGCCGGCTGGGGAGTTCCAGGCTAGCCGCGCCTATGTCAGCCAGACCATGGTGCTGGAGATCACTTTCAGGACGGCAACTGGTACCGCTGTGCTGACCGACGCCATGGCGATCGGCCGTAACGACCGCGGCCATGACCTCGGCGTCGGCTCGCCAGGGGCGCTGCTGCGCCGTGTGGTGTGCACCGCCGGAGAGGTTGAGATCGAGGTCAGCTACGCGCCGCGCCCCGAGTACGGCCTGATCCATCCGATCCTGGAGCCGGTCCCCGGGGGCCTGGCCGCCCGGGGCGGCGCCGACCGGCTGCTGCTCACCGCGCCGGTCGGCTTCCGTGTTGACGGCGCGACCGCCGCCGCCCAGCTGTGCCTTACCGCCGGGCAGGCGGCCGGCTTCGCGCTGCACCATGGGCCGATGTGGCAGCCGCCCCCGGCGGCCTGGGGCCAGGACGAGATCGCCGCTCGCATGCAGGACACCGTGGAGGGGTGGCGCTCCTGGTCGGCCATCCACCAAACCTACGAGGGCCCTTGGCGGGACCTGGTCCACCACTCCGGCCGGGTACTGCAAGCGCTCACCTTCCAGCCGACCGGCGCAATCGTCGCCGCACCCACGACCTCGCTGCCCGAGACGGTCGGCGGCGAGCGCAACTGGGACTACCGCTACACCTGGGTGCGCGACGCGAGCCTGACCATGGAGGCACTGTGGGTCGCAGCCTGCCCGGACGAAGCCAGCAAGTTCTTCGCCTTCCTGGCGGAAGCCGCCGCATCCCAGCTCCAGCGCGGGGCCGACCTGCAGATCATGTTCGGCATCGGGGGTGAGCGTGACCTTTCCGAGCGCGAACTGCCACATCTGGCCGGCTGGCGGGATAGCCGGCCCGTCCGGGTCGGCAACGGCGCCTGGACCCAGCGCCAGCTCGACGTGTACGGCGAACTGCTCGGTGCCGCCGAGCGACTGGTTGAGCAACTCGGTGAGCTCGACCCGGTCACCCAGCGGTTCCTAGTGGCCGCTGCGGACACCGCCGCACGCCGCTGGAAAGAGAAGGATCAGGGCATATGGGAGATTCGCGGTGAGCCGCGCGACTTCCTGTACTCCAAGCTGATGTGCTGGGTCGCGCTCGACCGCGCGATCGCCCTGGCCACCCAGCTTAACGCCCAGGACCGGGTGCAGCGATGGATCGCCACCCGTGATGAGATCCGCGCGGCCATCCTTGAACACGGCTGGAGCGACCGCGCCGGCGCTTTCACTCAGGCCTTCGGCGGGGACGACCTAGACGCGTCCAACCTGATGCTGGCAATAACCGGCTTCCTGCCGGGGGAGGACCCACGCATGAAAGCGACGATCGACGCGACCGCCGCCCGCCTGACCGACGAGCGCGGCCTGGTGTACCGGTACCTGGCTCACGACGGCCTCGAAGGCGAGGAAGGCACCTTCCTGTTGTGCACCTTCTGGCTGGCCCAGGCGCAGGCGCTGGCTGGCGAGCTGGAACAGGCCAGGGCGACCTTCGAGCAGGCACTGGTGGCAATCAACGATGTCGGCCTGCTGGCCGAAGAGGTCCACGTGAGCGGCGAAATGATCGGCAACTTCCCGCAGGCATTCAGCCACATCGGCCTGATCAACGCCGCCTGGGCAATCAGCCAGGCCGAGCAGCTCAGGCTCCGCCCCGCATGAAGCCGCCAGTCGGCGTAGCTAGAGGGGTGGGCGGGCCGTGCGTTCCTCGTATGTGCTGTCGGCGTCTGCCCCGGCAAGGGTGACGAGATGATCGAGCCTCTCGGCCACGTCGGACAGGAGCGTGGCTGTCACAACGGGCGTGAGCTTCGCCATCAGGTCGAGGAAGCTGGGCAGGTTCGGTACGTAGATGCTGTAGACGTTGCTGTGGTTGAAGCAGCAGGACAGGAACCACTTCCCGCCGTCCTCGTGCTCGTAGATCTGGACAATCGGGAGCCGGGGCCGGCCAAGTTGTTCTGCGTGGTTGAAGCCCGCTCGTTCGAGTGCCGCCTCCACGTCACGGCCGTCGGTGGCTTCCCAGACGTATGGGCCAGGGGTGCGGCTCCAATCGCCGTCCTCGTACTGCCAGACCATGTCCTCGTCGCCGTCGGCCGGGCCTTCGCTTGTTATCACCGAGTTCCCTTCCCTGGCGGCTGGCGGGGGAGGAGCTGCGTAATTCTGTTATGACCGGCTCAGTCTATAGATTCAGGCGGCCTTGCGGTCCGGGCCAGTGCCTGGTTCCTCATCTAGCGGCGGGCTGGGATCTGGGCAAGCGGGACCGCCGGGCAATCGGGCCGCCGCCGGGTCAGGATCCCTGGCGCCTGGCCATGGTCGGCGCCATCGTGGCTTCCTGGAACCGGATCACGGCTCTCCCGTACGCCCTACACCAAGCTCTCTTCCGCGTCAAGGCTTGTTGCAGACGAGAATCCCATCCGCAATAAAACGTGTTCCATATCGCGTCGGGTGATATCAGTTGTTTAGGTCTACTCGATTCTGGACGGGGAGCGATAACATGCGACATCGATTCCGCATTCCGTTCGGCTGTCTTCCCAACACCGTCGGCCGGCGTAGTAGTGGAGGTTCCGCATGTCCATTCGCTCGGCCTTAGGTATTCGCTCGGTCTCGCGGGTCCTCATCGTCGGCGCCGCCGTTGCGCTGGCAATGTCAACCGGTCTCGCGTCGGCTCAGCCGTCCCGCTCCCCCGGTTGGCGCGTCGTCTACCGGAACGCTGAAGACTCGTTCCTGGCCGTGACAGCGACCGCATCCAACAACGCATGGGCTGCCGGATTCACCCGCACGAGTCAGCCGTTTGTGCGGCACTGGAACGGGAGATCCTGGGGGAGCGCGACTTTGCCCACGGGGGTAGGTGGGAAGTTCGGCGGCTTCCTGCAGGTGCTGGCGGGCTCCTCCGCGTCGAATGCATGGGCGTTCGGCGAAGACTTCGGAGTCCCGGGCCCCACGGTGATCTCCGTGGTGCTGCGCTGGGACGGCAAGCGGTGGTCTCAGCTCACAACACCACTCGGCAACGTTGTAATTGGCGGGGCTGCAGTGTTCAGCGCCGCCGATGTCTGGGTGTTCGGCTGCCCCGACCGCGCTGGCGATCCGGGCGCTGGAACGTGGCATTACAACGGGCGGCACTGGACTCCGCTCCGGCTGGGCAATGACGACATCTGTTCGGGAAGCGCGCTGTCCTCCCGCGACATATGGGCCACCGGGGTCAACCTCGTTGCCGGCGGCACGTTCATCACGCACTGGAATGGCACCCGGTGGAGCCATGTGAAGACTCCGCCGGTGACGCTGAGCGATGGGAAGCGGCATACGTTCCTCGCCTCCTCCGTCCAGGCGATCTCGGACCGCAATGTCTGGGCATTCGGCAATGCTTCGATCGACTCTTCGGAGGGCCTCTTCGGTGGGGTCCTGCACTGGAACGGCCACAGTTGGCGCCAAGTGTCCCTGCCGGGCGCCATCACGGCCGTTCTGAATTCCGCATCGGACGGCCAAGGCGGCCTTTGGGTCACGGCACACTACACAACAGGTGCCGGACCGGAACTTCATTTCACCGGCGGGCGCTGGGTACAGGTCGCCCTGCCGCGAGTGTCAGGCCAGGCGGTCGCGCTCAACGGTCTCGCGTTGGTGCCACACACCACGTCTGTCTGGGGCGTGAGTGCCAACAGTCACGTGATACTCAAAGACGGACCCTGAGAAGCATGATCAGGTCCCGGCGCGCCCTGTCCGTGCCGGGACCTGATTCAAAGTCCAAGCCTTGGCATGGCTGCGTGGGATCTGGCCCTGGGACTACCCGGCCTCCCGCAACCGCTGCGCGAGCCAGTCGGCGGCCTGCGGGCGCCACCGGTACGTCAGATTCATGCACACGTGGTTGCCCTCGTCGAACATCCACAGCTCCGCGTTGCGTGCCTCCTGTGTCACCCGGACTGCGTGCTGCCAGGGAACCAGGCGGTCCCGCTTGCCGAAGACCACGATCATCGGCTGGGCGATCCGGTCCGCCACCCCGGCCAGGCTCATCTGCGCCGCAAAGTCGTACGCTTCCTGCCGGGTGGACGCCCCGCAGCCGTGCATGAAGGTGGCCAGGCTGTGCGACGGCCGGTCACGGATGAGGTCCCCGTAGTCGTAACAGCCACCGGAGATGACGACCGCCCGCAGGCGCGGCTCGAAGGCCGCTGCGCGGGCCCCGTAGTAGCCGCCCAGGCTCACTCCGAGCATGCCCACCCGCTCGCCGTCGAGGTCCTCCCGCTGGCACAGCACGTCCAGGGCGGCTGCCACCGGCGCCTCAAAGTCAGGCCGGATCCCCAGCACCCGCCCAGTCTCTCCCTGTCCCGGCCCGTCCAGGGAGAAGGTCGCCATGCCGCGGGCCAGAAACACGTTCTCGGCCGCGAAGAACTCTTCCTTGGTCGAATCCAAGCCGGCAATGAGCAGCACCAGGGGCGGCCGGTCCAGGCCAGGCGGGCGGCGCAGGTTGCCTACCATCGTGGCCTCGCCGAAGCCGATCGCGATCCGCTCGGCGGCAGGGTCGAGCAGGCGGTGCGCGCAGGTCATGGCCGCAACCGCCTGATCCGCTGCAGCGTAATGAGCGTCCATGTCCAGCATCCACACGAACTTGCCGAAGTGGTAGCTGAGCGCGGCCCGTATCCACGCCTCACCAGCTGTCCGCTGCCCCCCGCGGTCCTCCGCTTCGCGGGCCAGCGCCGCGTGCGTGTCGCCGTTGGCGCTCCAACTGCTCAGCCAGTCCTCCCACCGCTCGATCCCGCCGGTCACACGCGCGAAGTCGGACGGGTCAACACCCTGAGCGGTAAACCGGGGCCCCCAGTTAGCGATGGCCGAAAGGACCGCATCGTCAGGCACCTAGCCGCCTCCTGCAGTTGAGGCCAGCAGCGGGCTGGCCGGGCCTACGGCCCGGGCCGGAAGAGGATTGTGGCCAGGGTCAGTGCCGAACGATGGATGAATGCCCCGCAAGCCTACGACCTGGGCAGGCGCAACAGGTGGAACGGGTGGCTCGCGCTTGTCCACCTGACCTGGCGGCGGCACCGTGAACGACCCCCCTGGCCGGTGGCGAAGCCGCTTTCGCTGCCCCGGTCAGAAAGCCTTCGCGCGCACGACAGCCACCAGGCATGACCCCGACGTCCGTTTGTGGGATGCAGTGCGGCGTGCCCGCGCATACTGACGGCATGCCTGTCCGACTCCATCACATCGTTGTTGACGCTCACGACCTGCCCGGGCTGGCCCGGTTCTGGACCCAGGCGCTCGGCTGGAAGGTTCTCTCCGAGCGTGAGCGCGAGATCGTCATCGGAACCGACGAGAACGCGCCCGTCGGCATGTGCTTCATGCCGGTCACCGACCCGAAGACCGTCAAGAACCGCGTGCACCTCGACCTCACCACCAGCGCGCAGGACCGCGACCAGGAGATCGAGCGGCTTCTTGCGCTCGGGGCGAGCCGGGTCAACATCGGGCAGGCCGGCACAGAGTCCTGGACTGTCCTGGCCGACCCGGAGGGAAACGAGTTCTGCGTGATACGTCCGAAGGAAACGCTCACCCGGTAAGGCCCAGCGCCTTAAGCACAGACCGACCCTGCCCGCGGCTATGAGCGATAAATGAGTCGATCTCTGGTCCCGCTGCGCCTACGGTGGCAGACGGCTGGCCGACCTGGCGGTAAGGGCCAGAGTCCGGTCGTCCCGCGAGGGTTCGAGAAGCGTCAGGAAGTAGACCCGGCCTGGCCGCCAGTCCACGCCCGTCGCGCCGCACCCAGGTGAGCGTGTGCCAGGAATCTGCGATCGTCTCCGCTGTGGATGGCCATGCGCGCGCGATGGAAGGATTGGCAGAATGGACGGCACAGTAGGCCGCGAGCCCCAGTACGACGTGTTCGCGGATGAGTTCCTCGAACACGCCGAGGACAGCTTCGCCAACGCCTATTACGACCGGCCGGCTTGCCTGGCGCTGCTGGGGGATGTGGCGGGCAAGCGGGTCCTTGACGCGGCCTGCGGCCCGGGTCTGTATGCGGCGGAACTGGTCCGACGTGGGGCGCAGGTGGCGGGGTTTGACCAGAGCCCGCGGATGGTGGAGATCTGCCGGGCGCGTGTCGGGCAGGGCGACTTCCGGGTGCATGATCTTGGTGATCCGATTGGCTGGCTGCCTGATGGCTGCGTCGATCTGGTCTTGTGCGCGCTGGCGATCGAATATGTCGATGACCGGGTCGGCGCTTTGCGCGAGTTGCGCCGGGTGCTGCGCCCCGGCGGCGCTCTGGTGCTTTCACGCCAGCATCCCACCGGTGACTGGCTCCGCCACGGAGGCAGCTATTTCGAGGTCCGAACCGTTGACGAGACGTGGAGCAAGGGATGGTCAGTGCGGTACTGGCTGGCGCCGCTGGAGACGACCTGCGAGGAGATCTTCGCGGCCGGGTTCGTCATCGAGCGCCTGCTGGAACCACGCCCCGTGCCCGAAGCGGCCGGCATCGACCCCGAGGAGTACGAGCGGCTTGGCCGTGAGCCCAGAGGATTCATGGCATTCCGGCTCAGGCCACGCACATGAGATCCCGTGCCGACGGCGACTGACCAAGACTCACTGACCCAGGGCAGGAAGAGCCCGCGGCGATGTAGTTAGCGGGCACGACTCGCAACGCATCGGATCGGTACTGCGTTGAGGTCACAGCGGCCCTTGATCACGAAGGTGACGAAGGTGAGGGCGGCCCGGCCGACTCGTCCGGTGACCTGCCAGCAACCCTCGGTGGGGAATATCACGCCTGAAGCATTGAACCCGGTCAGCGTGTAACCGGCCGTCCTTCCTGACAACGGGGGGGCTGGCGCGTCTAGCCGCCGCCCGGTGATCGTGAGATATCCGCTGGTCAACCGGTACCAGCCGAACTTCATCTCCAGGCGGCCGTCCGGATCGACGTTGTCCGGGGTGATGATGACAACTCCGTGCGGCCACAGCGAGCCGACCCAGAGCGAGCCATTGCCATAAGCACTTGACCAGCCGAACAGCAGGTCCCGCCAGGGCTTCGTCCTCGGCACCGGGTAGCCGATCGTCACCGGGCAATACCGGGCGTCAGCCATAGCGACCGGCTGCGCCGGATACCTGGTCGGCCCGGCTGGCGCCCCCTTGGGCGACCCCTCGGTAGGTCCGGCAACGGGCGCCGAGCTGATAGCTGTCTGGGCCGGGCCGCCAGTGCAGCCGAGCAGGGCGACGCTCATACCGGCGGCAAAAGCGGTTGCAACAATCAGCCTGCACGGCATGGGGGGGCTCCTTCCGTTGTGCCTCACTTCTGCTACACCGCCACCCGGGTGCAGGTTCCCGCGCGGGCTGACGCGGTGTCAGTGCGCTGAGTTGGCGATGGCGAGCGCGGCTGTCTTGCCGAGGTTGCCTTCCAGGCGCAACGCGACCTGCCGGGTGCCCCAGATCAGGGTGTTTCCGGTGGTGAGCCGGGCCGAGGCGGCGGCCGATGTGCCGTCGCGGGTGATGTACACCAGGACATGCGGGCCCTTGATCCACAGGCCCTTGGTGCCGTTCACCTCGACCTCGGTCACGTCGCCGAAATTAACGATCTTCTGGAAGTAGACCGGGTCGAGCTGGCCGGCGAACTCGTCCATCCGCACCTGGCCGTACGGCGTCCGGAAGTAGATCAAGGACGCGACCCGCCCGCCATCGCTGACCACGACTTCGCCGGGCGGGCCGAGCGCCGCCGGTACCAGGATGGGAAAGGAGACCTGGTGGCGGGCCTTCTCCAGCGACATCGGCCGCTCGCCGGGCAGGGAGGCGCTGTTTCCCGGGGAGGGCGCTGGGCCTGGCTCCTGGCGAAGCTCGACGCCGGCGAACCGAAATACATGGATGATCGCCGCACGCCCCTGCGGTGTGGCGATCAGGACAGCCAGGCAGGCCACCACGACAGCCAGCGCGGCACGCCATACCAGCCGGTGGCGGAGGGCACCGGTCCCCCCGGCAGGCAGGCGGCGCCTGACTGCCTGCCCCTCGAGCCGCTGCCGCACGGCCGCGGTGAAGTCGCGGGGTGGCGGCACCTCAAGCTCGCGGCCCACCGCACGCAACTCGGACTCCACCGCGCGCTGCCACCCGGCCCGGTCAGCCATTGGAGATCCGGTCCCGCTCCTCGGGCACAAGCAGCCCGCGCAGCCTGTTCAGCGCACGCGACGTGCGCGACTTCACCGATCCGATCGGCCACTCCAGCACCTGCGCCGTCTCCGCCTCGGACAGGTCGAGGAAGTAACGGCACACCAGCACCTGCCGTTCTCTGTCTGGGAGCGTCTTCACCGCCGCCACCAGCCGGGCGCGCCGGTCAGCGGCCAGCACCTCATCGACAGGACCGTCCGCTGCCACGCCGTCCGATTCCGCGGTGCACAACCGAAGGGCGAGCGCAGCGCGCCGCCGCCGCGAACGGGTGAGGTTCCTGGTCTCGTTGCTCACGATACGCAGCAGCCACGGGCCGAACGGCTCACCCACCCGGAACCGGGACAGGTGCCGGAACGCCTTCACAAACGCCTCCTGCACGACGTCGTCGGCCTCCTCCCCGGCGCCCAGCAGGAAGGCAGCCCGGTGTGCGCGCAGCGTGTACCTGGTGACCAGCACCGCATATGCGTCAAGGTCACCCTCACGGGCCCGGGTTACCGCCTCCGCGTCGTCGATGGCTCTCCTCACTCAACCGAGCACACGCACCTGAATACACCGTCAGCAGCCGCGGGGTTCTACCAAGGAAACGCGACACGGATGCCGGGAGTCTGCTGCCGATGAGTTCCAGGTGACAGCAGGGTCTGTACCGGCATCAGACGACTAGCGACGACGCGAGGAGCATCACCGTGACCGCCACCGAGTGGGCAACCGGCTCGCAGGGCACCGGACACTACGCTGAGGTAAACGGCATCAACCTCTACTTCGAGACGCACGGCGCTGGGCGGCCGCTGATCTTGCTGCACGGCGGGCTTGGGTCGGGCGAGATGTTTGGCCCGGTCCTTCCCACGCTGGGCGAGCGCCACCAGGTCATCGCCGTCGACTTGCAGGGGCACGGCCGGACCGCCGACATCGACCGGCCGATGGACATGCGGTTCATGGCCGATGACATCGCGGCGCTCATCAACCACCTCGGGCTGGACAAGCCGGACCTCGTGGGCTACTCACTCGGCGGCGGGGTGGCGCTCCACACAGCGGCGAAGTACCCGGCCAGCATCGGCCGACTCGTTCTGGCCTCGGCCCAGATCCGCCGCGACGCGATCTATCCGGAGATACTCGAACAGCAGGGCCAGGTGAGCGCCGCCGCAGCAGAGTTTATGAAGGACACGCCGATGTACCAGCTCTACCAGCGGATCGCGCCGCACCCCGACGACTTCCCCCAGCTGCTGGACAAGATCGGCGAGGCGATGTCGGAGGACTTCGACT
>Ga0209526_10002457_pt1 | contig 12500 bp, 12 predicted proteins | sample JacPinW_OM2H0_M1_FD_188566 | JGI IMG/M metagenome (GOLD analysis project Ga0209526, IMG submission 188566) | Forest soil microbial communities from Algoma, Ontario, Canada - Jack Pine, Ontario site 1_JW_OM2H0_M1 (SPAdes) (version 2) | ecosystem: Environmental > Terrestrial > Soil > Boreal... | reverse complement strand
CATCCGGATCTATCGACGTCCCGAGCTCGGCGTAAAGTTGGAGCGCGCCGGGTTGCACCCGCGCGGGTCGCACCATGCGCACGCCCTGCACTCGCCGTACTGGTGGGTCCGCTGCGCCGGCGGTGTCGACCGTCCCGAGCGCCTGCTGGCCCGCAAGTACCACGACTTCCTGGTATGGGAGCTCACGAACCGTCCCCGATGGTCGCAGACGCTCGAGCGCGCGCTGAACCCGGTGCTCGGCAAGAGCGTCGTGCTCTACGCCGACAAGCCCGGCGCGGCGACGCCCGCCGGCAGCGAGACCCGTATGAGCCAGGTGGCCGGATGATCCTGCCGGAGATCGACGGCGTGATGGGCGCCGACGCCGTCGCGGACACGGTCGACGCAATCGCGAAGATCCAGCTTCCCGACGGCAACATCCCGTGGTTCCCGGGTGGTCACACCGATCCCTGGAACCTCGTCGAGGCCGCGATGGCGCTCGACGTCGGAGGCCGGCATCGCGACGCGGAGCGGGGCTACGAGTGGCTGCGCTCCGTGCAACGACCCGACGGCGCATGGCACGCTTACTACCGAGACGGCGACGTCGAGGACCCGGCACTCGACACCAACGTGACCTGCTACATCGCCAACGGTGTCCTGCACCACTACCTGTCGACCGGCGACGACCGCTTCCTGCGCGACTTCTGGCCGGTGGTCGAGGACGCGATCGACTTCGCGCTCGGACATCAGCGCGAGATGGGCGACATCGCGTGGCGCGGCGACGATCCCGACGACGGTGCCCTCCTCACCGGCTCGTCGAGCATCCACTCGAGCATCCGCTGTGCGGTCGTGCTCGCGGAGCACCTCGGACACGAGCGGCCCGATTGGGAGCTGTCGTTGGGCTCGCTCGGGCACGCGGTGGAGCACCGTGAGCACGTGTTCCTCGACAAGTCGCGCTGGGCGATGGACTGGTACTACCCGGTTCTCGGCGGTGTGCTGGGCGGCGACGCGGCCCGCGACCGCATCGCGCGGGGATGGCCCACCTTCGTGGTGGAGGGTCGAGGAGTGCGGTGCGTCTCGGACCAACCGTGGGTCACCGCGGCGGAGACGTGTGAGCTCGTCCTGACGCTCGACGCGATGGGCGAGCGGGAGCGCGCGCTCGAGATGTTCTCCTGGGTCCAGTTCCTCCGCGCGCCGGGGGGCGGCTACTGGACCGGGGCCAACTTCGACGGCGGTGCATTCCACCGCGACGGCGAGCTCTACCCTGTGGAGCAACCCACGTGGAACTCGGCCGCGGTCGTGCTCGCCGCGCACGCGCTCGGTGGAAGCGGCCTGACCGCGGGCTTCTTCCGCGGAGAGGGCCTGCCCGCGGGGCTCGACCGTGAGGCATTGCTGGCCGAGCTCGAGGTCGTCTCGCGCCGCCGGCTCGGTCTCGAGTAACCCGCGGGTTCAGCGCGCCGTTCGGCGAAGGACGCGCAGGCTGCCCGTCGTCGACACGGGTGCGAACCCCTCGCGTCCGGCTCGTTGCCACACGCGGAACGGGCCCTGACCACCGTCGGCCGCGTTCTCGAACACGTCGTGGATCGCGAGCATCCCGCCCTTGCCGATGTGCGAGCCCCAGGTGGTGTAGTCGGCCATGGCGACGTCGTCGGCGTGGCCACCGTCGATGAAGAGCAAGCCGAGGGACGTCGACCAGTACCGCGCGACAGTGGTCGACTCCCCCACCACGCCGACGACGACGTCCTCGAGGCCGGCCGCCTCGATCGTGCGGCGGAAGAACGGCAGCGTGTCCATCCGCCCGGTCGCCGGGTCGACGACGTCGCGATCGTGATGCTCCCAGCCGTTCTGGTTCTCCTCCGACCCACGATGATGGTCGACGGTGAACAGCACGGTGCCCGCGACCCGGGCCGCCGCACCGAGATACACGGCCGACTTACCGCAGTAGGTGCCGACCTCGAGCAACGGACCGACGGCTCCGGCCGCGACACCGGCACGGTGCAACGCGAGTCCTTCCTCGTCGGGCATGAACCCCTTCGCGGCCCGGGCGACGTCGAGCATCGGCCCGTCGAGCGTCGTCACCTCTGCCTCAGATGACCGGCTGCTCGCGGTAGCGGCCGAACACGTCGGCGAGCGCGCCGATGATCTCGCCCACCGTTGCGTGGGTCGCGACGGCATCGAGCAACGCGGGCATGAGGTTGGCCGTCGGCTCGGAGGCGTCGGCTCTCACCCGGGCCAGCGCCGCGTCGACCCGCTCACCGTCACGGTCGTGCTTCACCGCCGCGAGCCGCTTCAGTTGGAGCTCCTCCGCCTCGGGACCGATGTGGAGAAGCTCCGGGGGCGGCGCGTCGTTCCCCTCGAAGAAGTCGGTCACCCCGACCACGACGTGACGGCCGTCGTTCACCTTCCGCTCGAGCTCGTAGGCCGACTCCGCGATCTCGCCCTGGAACCAGCCGCTCTCGATCCCCCGGAGGACGCCCTCGAGCATCGAGCCGTCACCGAGCGCGTCGAGCTCGGCGAAGAGTTGCTCAGCGTGCGCCTCGACCTCGTCGGTGAGGGCTTCCACGTACCAGGAGCCACCCAATGGATCGGCGACGTTCGCGACCCGGCTCTCGAACGCGATCACCTGCTGGGTTCGCAGCGCGAGGCGGGCCGCCTTGTCGCTCGGGAGCGCGAGCACCTCGTCCATCGAGTTCGTGTGCAGGCTCTGGGTGCCGCCGAGCACGCCGGCGAGAGCCTCGATCGCGGTGCGCACGAGGTTCACCTCGGGCTGCTGCGCCGTGAGCGATACGCCCGCAGTCTGGGTGTGGAAGCGAAGCTGCATCGAACGCTCGCGCTGCGCGCCGTACCGGTCGCGTAGCCAGCGAGCCCAGATGCGTCGTGCGGCGCGGTACTTCGCGATCTCCTCGAAGAAGTCGACGTGTGCGTTGAAGAAGAAGCTGAGGCGAGGTGCAAAGTCGTCGACCGAGAGGCCGGCGTCGATGCCCGCCTCGACATATGCGAAGCCGTTCGCCAACGTGAATGCGAGCTCTTGCACCGCAGTCGAACCGGCCTCCCGGATGTGGTACCCGGACACCGAGATGGGATGCCACCGCGGCATCTCAGCCGCACAGAAGCGCATGGTGTCGGCGACGATGCGCATCGAGGGCCGCGGCGGGAACACGAACTCCTTCTGGGCCTGGTACTCCTTCAGGATGTCGTTCTGCGACGTGCCGCCGAGCTCGCGACGCGGGGTGCCCGCGCCCTCCGCCGCGGCGACATACATCGCGAGCAGGATGGCCGCGGGCGAGTTGATGGTCATCGACGCGGTGACCCGACCGAGGTCGATGCCGCGGTACAGGTCCTCGACGTCGACGAGGGTGTCGACCGCGACCCCGCACTTGCCCACCTCACCGGCGGCAAGCGGGTCGTCGGAGTCGCGACCCATCAGCGTCGGGAGGTCGAAGGCGGTGGAGAGCCCGTCGCCACCGGCGTCGAGCAGATCGCGAAACCGACGATTGGTGTCGATCGCGGTGCCGAAGCCGGCGAACATGCGCATGGTCCAGAGCTTCGAGCGGTACATGGACGCGTAGGGACCGCGCGTGTACGGCCACTGCCCGGGAAACAGGCCGTCGTCCGTGCCGTACGCCGCATCGACCGGGGTCCCGGAATGGGTGTCCACGTCACCGTCTCGCCGTGGCGACGCGTCAAATGCCTGTCTCCAGGCGTCGCGACCATGACCCGTGCGACCGTGCCCTGTCGATCCTGGCTCCATCACCGCGATGATCGCGCATCCTGGCCACCCACCCCGCCTGCCGGCCCCGCGCTACCGGGTCGGTAGCATGCGGGGCCCTGTCGTCGACCCAGGAGCCACCCCGCGATGGAGCAGCCCCAGGCCCCGGACCGCAACCTCGCCCTCGAGCTCGCCCGGGTCACCGAGGCCGCGTCGCTGGCCGCCGGTCGGTGGATGGGCCGGGGCGACAAGAACGCCGCCGACGGCGCGGCCGTCGACGCGATGCGCCTGGTGCTCAACAGCGTGTCGATGGACGGCATCGTCGTCATCGGGGAAGGTGAGAAGGACGAGGCACCGATGCTCTTCAACGGCGAGGAGATCGGGAGCGGCGGACCCGCGTGCGACATCGCGGTGGACCCGATCGACGGCACCACGCTCACCTCGCTGGGGCGTCCGAACGCGATCTCGGTGATCGCGCTCGCCGAGCGGGGAACGATGTTCGACCCTGGTCCGTGCGTGTACATGGAGAAGGTCGCGACGGGGCCGGAGGCGGCCGAGGCGATCAACATCGAGGCGTCGGTGACGCACAACCTCAACGCTGTCGCCAAGGCTCTGGGAGAAGACGTCGACGACGTCACCGCGGTCATCCTCGACCGTCCCCGACACGAGGGCATCATCAAGGAGTGCCGCGAAGCGGGTGCACGCATCCGGCTCATCCCCGACGGCGACGTCGCCGGAGCGATCTCCACGGCGTGGGCCGACAGCGGCGCCAACATCCTCTTCGGTGTGGGCGGAACGCCCGAAGGCGTGATTGCGGCGTGCGCGCTCAAATGTCTCGGCGGCGCGATCCAGGGCCGGCTCTGGCCGCGCGACGACGCGGAACGGCAGGTTGCGGTCGACGCGGGCTACGACCTCGACCGGGTGCTCTCCATCGACGACCTGGTGTCGGGCGAAGACGTGTTCTTCGCGGCCACCGGCATCACCGACGGGGAGCTGCTCCGTGGCGTCCGGTACTTCGGTGACGGTGCCCGCACCCAGACGCTCGTCATGCGGTCGAAGTCGGGCACGATCCGCCGCATCGACTCGACGCACCGCTGGCACAAGCTCATGCGCTTCTCCGCGGTGAAGTTCGACTAGAGCCGCGATCTCGGCGACGATTCCGCTCCCTGCACCCTCCCGTTGCCCGTATCGGATATTTGGTACATACTGCACGACTGAGGCAGGAGGGGAGGCAGGGATGCTCGCGGCGACGACGCTGCCCACATGGCTGGACTTCTCGACCCTGGCCGGGGTCGTCACGGGCGTGGTGATCGGCGCGGTCGCGGTCGCAGTCCTCTCGCTCGCCCTCGTGCGCGGCCTGGTGAGCAAGGCGCTCCTGTTCTCGCTGGCGGTCGGCATCGCCGCGACGGGCGTCTGGTACCGCGGCTCCATGACCGACAGCCGCCGGACCTGCTCCACCACCCTGTTCAGCGCCCACGTCCGCACGCCGGGCTGCCAGATCCACTGAGCCGCGGGCCGAGCGGAGCCGAGCGATCCGTCGAGCCGAGCGAGGTCGCGCTTCAGGCGAGGTCGCGCCGGAGCTGCACGAACTCGGCCCCGCCGAGCCACTCGTCGAATCGGGCCTCGATCCGCCAACCGTGGCGCTCGTAGAACGCCGCCGCGGGTGACGCGGCGTCGGTCCGCACGGCAAGGCGGTGCGCGTCGCGTCGGGCCGCGAGCGACGCGAACGCGGCGAGGAGATGCGAGCCGATCCCCTCCCCGCGCGTGTGTGGGGCAACGAGCAGCTCGGAGAGGTACGCGACGCCGAGACCCGTCCAGCCGGTTGCCACCCCGATGACCCGCCCGTCACGGCGCGCGGTCAGGGCGAACGCATGCCGCTCCCAGCGGGTGCCGGGCCCGAACCGCTCCTCGTCGTGCTGTCGCCACGTGCCCGCCGCGAACCTGCGGCCGTCGGGATCGAGCTGGTCGGACTCGTCGATCACCAGCTCGAGCGAGCCGCGGCCGATCACCGAGGCTGCGCCGAAGGGCACATCGGCGAACGTGCGCCAGGCGCCGGCTTCCTCGCACAGCACGTGCACCCGGTCGACGTCGAACGACACGGAGTAGTCGGCGAGTGCGACCACCGCGGCATCGATGCGCGACGGCTCCATCTCGTCCCGCACCGTGACATGGGGGACGAACGGCCACTCCACGACCCGCGCGAACGGGGGGCGGAAGACGTGTCGCCTGAGATCGTGCACCGCGTCGACGTCATCTCCGACCGAGAGATACAGCACCGGGGTCGCGGGCAGGAACGTCGCCGCCGGTCCGATGGTGAGCGGGAACGAGCGCACCGGCTCCAGGGCGGTGCGCATCGCCGAGAGCCCTCCGCTGAGTGCGTCTTCCCGCACGTTGACCGGGGGGACCAGCGTCAGGTGGGCGGGCACCCGCCCGAGCTGGGGATCGCCCACGGCACGCCGGAGCACGTCGACCTCGGCGGCGACGTCGGCCGGGAGGAGCACCACGACGCCGAGCCGCAGCCGGGGCACCTCAGCTCCCCGCCCGCAGCCGTGGCCACGCGTCGCTGCGCGACGTGTCGAAGTCGTAGGTCGACCAACCGATCGACCCTCCGGCTCGGGCCGCATTCACGAACGCCTCGTCGTCGCGTGCCGACGCCGCATCGGCGATGCCCCCGATCGGGTGAACGAGCGCGGCAGGGTCGACCGCGGCCCGCAACGCGGTGATGTTGTCGCTCGTGTACCGGCCCGCGTCGCGGTATGGCGAGCTCGACGACCGCAACGTCCAGTAGGTCATCGGCAGCCACACGTCGTAGAGAGGTGCGAGGCGTCGCCACGGGAACTCGGGCCACAGCGACCGGTTGACGGTGTCGAGCAGCACCGGCGGGTACACGATCGCACCGAGCGCGAGGTTTGGGACCGCGGCACGCACGCGCTGCGACAGGTCGACCAGACGCTCGTTCCGCACACCGGGGTCGGGAACGTCGCGCGTCCATTCGATGTCGATCGCGATTGCGTCGAAGCCGCGACCGCGGGCGCGGAAGTCGTGCAGCGCGACAATCCGCCGGAGGTCGGCCGCGACGTCGGCGAAGTGGGGCAGGTACCAGGCGACGACTCTCATCCCGACGGCGTGCGCGGCGACGAGCACATCACCGACCAGGCGAGGCTCGACGATGTCGCCCGACGACCTGGGATCGTCCTGCGCGGCCTGGAGGTACAGGGTGCGGATGCCCAGGTGGGACATGTCCGCGATCGAGCCGACCGTGACCGCAGGCACCTCACCCGCCTTCTGGAAGGCGGGCAGGAAGTCGTAGACGTCGACCCACGTGCCCAGTCCGCGGTACGCGGTGACGGCGCTCCCGGTCTTCGCCTTGGGCCCGGAAGGAGACTTCGTCGTCCGCGCCGTGCCCGAGCATCCGACGAGCAGACCAACGAGCGCGAACACGACCAGCCTGCGCATGGACGGCCCAGGCTACGGCGTCACGTCTCGGAGACGGCCTCGCCGAGTTGCGCCGCGTCGGACAGGATGATCACGCGGTCGTCGCGGACTTCGACGAACCCGCCCTCGACCTGCACCGCCTGCACCTCGTGGTCCGGCAGGATGATCCTGACCTCGCCGACACCGAGCGCGCCGAGGAACGGCACGTGTCCCGTGAGGAAGGCGATCTCCCCGTCGGACGTGCGGCAGACGACCATCTCCGCTTCACCCTGGAACAGGATCTCCTCGGGCGAGACGAGCTCCACGTGCAGCATCAGTCGCCCTCGTGTTGCAGCTCGCGCGCCTTCTCCAGCACGCTGTCGACGTCGCCGACATTGAAGAACGCCTGCTCCGGAATGTCGTCGAGCTCGCCGTTCACGAGCTTCTCGAAGCTCTCGACCGTCTTCTCGACCGGCACGTAGATGCCCTTCAAGCCGGTGAAGACCTCGCCGACGAAGAACGGCTGCGACAGGAACCGCTGGATCTTGCGGGCCCGGCTCACGGTGAGCCGGTCCTCCTCCGACAACTCGTCCATGCCGAGGATGGCGATGATGTCCTGCAGCTCCTTGAGCCGTTGCAGGATCTCCTGCACCCGTCGCGCGACGTTGTAGTGACGCTCGCCGACGATCTCGGGCGCGAGGATCGTCGACGTCGACGACAGCGGGTCGACGGCCGGGTAGATGCCCTGGGCCGCGATCTCACGGGACAGCTCGGTGGTCGCGTCGAGGTGGGTGAACGTCGTGAACGGCGCGGGGTCGGTGTAGTCGTCGGCGGGCACGTAGACCGCCTGCACCGACGTGATCGACCGGCCCTTGGTGGAAGTGATCCGCTCCTGGAGCTCTCCCATCTCGTCGGCGAGCGTCGGCTGGTACCCCACTGCCGACGGCATCCGGCCGAGCAGGGTCGACACCTCGGAGCCGGCCTGCACGAAGCGGAAGATGTTGTCGACGAACAGCAGGACGTCCTGGTTCTGCACGTCGCGGAAGTATTCCGCCATCGTGAGCGCCGAGAGGGCAACCCGCAACCGCACACCCGGCGGCTCGTCCATCTGGCCGTACACGAGCGCGGCCTTCTCGATGACGCCCGACTCCTGCATCTCGAGCCAGAGGTCGGTTCCTTCACGGGTGCGCTCCCCCACCCCCGCGAACACCGACACACCACCGTGCTGGGTGGCCACGCGGTTGATCATCTCGAGGATGATGATGGTCTTGCCGACACCGGCACCGCCGAACAGCCCGATCTTGCCGCCCTGCACGTAGGGCTCGAGAAGGTCGATGACCTTGATGCCGGTCTCGAACATGACGGAGCGCGGCTCGAGCTGGTCGAACGGCGGCGGCTCGCGGTGGATCTCCCACCGGTCGTCGATCTGGCTGAGCTGGTCCTCCGTGACGTCGAGGGGCTCGCCGATCACGTTGAACACGTGGCCGAGCGTCCCCTGCCCGACCGGCACCGTGATCCCCCGCCCGGTGTTGCGCACGACCGCGCCCCGGCGGAGACCATCGGTTGGCTTCAAGCAGATCGCCCGCACGCGGCTGTCGCCGATCTGCTGCGCGACTTCGGCCGTGATGACGACGGTCTCGCCCTCGAGCTCGCTGTCGGTCTCGATCGCGGTGTTGATCTCGGGCAGCGCGTCGGGAGGGAACTCCACGTCGATGACCGGACCCGCGATGGCGACGACCCGCCCGTCTTTGAGCTCGCGCTCCCGCTGGTGGGGCGTCTCGGCGGTGGTGGTCATGGGTTGCGCTCCTGACGAGTTGCGAACAGTTACTCGGTGTCGGCCGTGGGCACGCGCTCGGCGCGCAGCATCTCGGCCAACAGGCGGTCGGGCTCCGTGTGATGCTTCGCTCCGCGCAGCGCCTCGGCGCCACCGACGATCTCCATGATCTCGGTGGTGATGGCGTCCTGGCGGGCGCGGTTCATGCGACGGGTGTAGGTGGTGATGAGATCGTCGGCGTTGTCGGTGGCCGCCTTCATGGCCCGCTGCTGGGCCGCGTGCTTCGACGCCGCACCTTCGAGCAAAGCCGCGAAGAGGCGAGCCTCCACATAGCGGGGAAGCAGCCGTTCGAGGATCGCGTCCGGCTCGGGCTCGAACTCGTATCCGGCGTGCACGACGTCGGCGTCGCCGTCACCGGTGTCCGCTTCGAGGCCGAGCTCGGAGCGGTCGAGGGGCATGAGCGTGCTGAGCACGACCTGCTGGCGACCGGCCGACAAGAACTGCGTGTACGCGAGCTCGACCCGGTCGTACTCCCCGGCCTCGAACGATCCGACGATCGCGCCGGCGACCTCCTTGGCGTTCTCGTAGTGCGGCTCGTCGGTGAAGCCGGTGAACGACGCGTCGATCTTGTAGTCGCGGAACCGGAAGTACGCCTCGGCCTTGCGGCCCACGAGCACCAGCGCGTAGTCGCGACCCTGCGCCACCTGCGCCTGGAGGGCCCGCTCGGCGGTGCGGATGACCGACGTGTTGTAGGCGCCGCTCAACCCGCGATCGCCGGCGATGACGACGTACGCGACGCGGTGTACCTCACGTGGGAGGAGCAACGGGCTCTTGAGCTCGCTGCCCCCACCGGTGAGGTTCGCGATGACGTGCGTGATCTGCTCGCTGTAGGGTCGGGCCGCCTCGACCCGGGCCTGCGCGCGCACGATCCGGCTCGCCGCGATCAGCTCCATCGCGCGCGTGATCTTCTTGGTCGACTGCACGCTGCGGATGCGCCGCCGCAGGATCCGCTCTTGACCACCCGCCATACGTCAGACCTCGTCGGCTGGGCGCTCGCCGTCGATGCTGATCGTCGCGACGAAGTTGACCTTGAACTCCTCGATGGCCCGGCGGAGCTCCTGCGCGTCGGGGAGCTCGCCCGTGTCGCGGATCCGATCGAGCATCCCCGCGTGACGGCCCTCGAACCACGACAGCAGATCGGCTTCGAACCGACGCACCTCGGCGACCGGGATGTCGTCGAGCAGACCCGACGTGCCGGCGAAGATCGAGATCACCTGCTTCTCCACCGGCATCGGCGAGTTGAGGGGCTGCTTCAACAGCTCGGTGAGCCGGTAGCCCCGCTCGAGCTGGGCCTTCGACACCGCGTCGAGCTCGGAGCCGAACGTTGCGAACGACTCGAGCTCTCGGAACTGGGCCAGGTCGAGCTTCAAGGTGCCGGCCACCGCGCGCATGGCCTTGATCTGCGCCGCGCCACCCACCCTCGACACCGAGATGCCGACGTCGACCGCGGGGCGCACGCCGGACTTGAAGAGGTCGTCCTGCAGGTAGATCTGACCGTCGGTGATGGAGATGACGTTGGTGGGGATGTACGCCGAGACGTCGCCGGCCTTGGTCTCGATGACCGGCAGCGCGGTGAGCGACCCGCTTCCACGGCTTTCGTTGAGCTTGGCCGCCCGCTCGAGCAGGCGGCTGTGCAGGTAGAAGACGTCGCCCGGATACGCCTCACGGCCGGGCGGCCGGCGCAGCAGCAGCGACAGCTGGCGGTAGGCCTCGGCCTGCTTCGACAGGTCGTCGTAGACGATGAGCGCGGCCTCGCCGTGGTCCATCCAGTGCTGACCGATGGCGCAACCGGCGAAGGGCGCGAGGTACTTGAACACCGCCTCGTCGGCCGCGGGCGCGTTGACGACAACCGTGTATTCGAGCGCGCCGTGGTGTTCGAGCGTCGCAACCGTCTGCGCGACGGTGGAGCCCTTCTGGCCGACCGCGACATAGATGCACTTCACACCGGTGCCGCGCTGGTTGAGGATCGTGTCGACCGCGATCGTGGTCTTGCCGGTCTTGCGGTCGCCGATGATCAGCTCCCGCTGCCCGCGACCGATCGGCGTCATCGCGTCGATGGCCTTGATGCCCGTCTGCAGCGGCTCCTTCACCGGCGTGCGGCCCACGATGCCCGGTGCCTGCACCTCGAGGCGGCGCACCGAGTCGCTGCTGATCGGTCCCTTGCCGTCGACGGGATGGCCGAGAGCGTTGACGACACGACCGATCAGTCCGTCGCCGACCGGAACCGACAGGATCCGGCCCGTTGCCCGGACCGACTCACCTTCCTCGACCTCGTCGACCTCGCCGAGGATGACCGCGCCGATCGACTCCTCGTCGAGGTTCAGGGCCAAGCCGAGCAGGCCGCTCTCGAACTCGAGCAGCTCGTTCACCGCGGTCTCGGGGAGCCCGGCGACACGGGCGATGCCGTCGCCCACCTCGAGCACGCGACCGACCTGCGCCTTGGCGAGCGTCGGCGTGAACCTGCCGACGTGCTTGCGCAGCGCCGCCGCGATCTCGTCGGCGTTGATGGTCAGCTCGGGCATCTCGTCTCCGTATCCATTGGTCGACTTCGCTTCGGCCTCCCGGGCATCCGCCCAGGCCTTCGCTTCGTCTCCGTATCCATTGGTCGAGATCGCTGTCGTGAGGGTGGTTACTGCTTCTTGAGCTGCTCGAGGCGGCTGCGAACCGTGCCGTCGATGACGACATCACCGATGCGGGCCACGAGGCCGCCCATCACCGACTCGTCGATGACGATCTTCAGCTCGATCTGCTTCCCGGTGGCCGCGGCCAGCGCCACCGCGAGCCGCTCTCGCTGCTCGGGGGTCAGCGGCACCGCGCTGCGCACCTCGGCCACCTCGTGGTCACGCAGCTGCGCCGCCTGCTCGACGAACCGCTCGACGATCTCGGGCAGGTCGTGCACCCGTCCCGCCGCGACCACCATGCCGACGAGCGCGACCGACGCCGGGAGCGCCTTGCGTCCCAGGAGGTCCTCGATGATCGCGACCCGCTCCTCGGCCGGCAGTGCCGGATCGGTGAGCGCCATCCGCAGGTCGTCGGAACCCGAGTAGACGCGCGCGAATCGGTACAGCTCGTCCTCGATGTCGGTCAGGTGGCCCTCCGCCCTGGCCACCTCCAAGAACGCGTTGGCGTAGGCCTGTACGCGGTCCATCAGGAACGCTCCGTCCTTTCCGTCTTCATCTCACCCGTCGGGCCCGTCGTCACGAAGTGCTGGACACCTGGTTGATGTAGCTCTCGATGAGTTGCATCTGCGTCTCGCGGTCGAGGCTGTGCTCGACGACCTTCTCGGCCAGCTCGATCGACAGCTCGGCGAGACGCTCCTGCAGCTCGCTCATCGCGCGCTCGGTCGCGAGGCGGATGTCCTCGCGGGCCCGGGCCCGAACGTCGGCCGCATCGGCCTCGGCCCGGGCGATCAGGTCCTTGCGCACCTGGTCGGCGGCCTGACGGGCCTCCTCGATGATCCGGCCGGCCTCAGCGCGCGCCTCGGCCAGCTGACGCCGGTACTCCTCGAGCGACGTCTCGGCCTCCTGGCGGGCCTGCTCGGCTCGCTCGAGGGCGTTGCGGATGCGG
>Ga0209526_10002456_pt1 | contig 12500 bp, 11 predicted proteins | sample JacPinW_OM2H0_M1_FD_188566 | JGI IMG/M metagenome (GOLD analysis project Ga0209526, IMG submission 188566) | Forest soil microbial communities from Algoma, Ontario, Canada - Jack Pine, Ontario site 1_JW_OM2H0_M1 (SPAdes) (version 2) | ecosystem: Environmental > Terrestrial > Soil > Boreal... | reverse complement strand
CAGCCAGCAAGAGCACCGCTTCGACGTAATCGGGTTTTGCGGCCACAGCCTTGTTCAGCTCTGCGATCGCTTGCTTGGGATCGTTGTTCTGAACATAGGCACGCGCCAGATAGTACTTGATGCCTGGGACATTCGAGTACGTTTTGTCCAAAGCCTGCAAGTCGGTCACGGCCTTTTTGCTCTCCCCTTTCGCCAGTAGCGCCTGAGCCCGCAATAGATGAGCATCAATATTCTCAGGAGACCGGCTGGTGACATTTTCGAGCAAGGATAGTGATTCGTCATACTTCTTTTCCTCAAATGCGAGCTGCGCTGCAAAGAGCCAGGCCGGCAAATAATCGGGAGCCTGCCGTGTAATTTCCTTCAGCTCCGCCTTCGCGTCATTAAGCGCGCCATTTCGAGCCTGAAAGTCCATATATCTCAGCCGATGAGTAGATCTGATGGGTTCAAGTTCTGCTGCGGCTTTCAGTTCCTCTCCAGCGTGATGCAGCTCCTTGCGCGACAAATAGAGGTTCGCCATCACCATGTGGGCAACGGCCGACTTAGGCTCCAAATCGAGAGCGCGTTGTAATTCCTTTTCTGCGGTTACCGCATCATTTTTCCGCAAGGCAAGATTCCCCAAAATCAAGTGTAGAGCCGAGCTTTCCGGAACTTTGATCTGTTGAATCTGTTGTTCCACCTCTTTGAGCTCCTGTTCAGTTCGGACGGACTCAGCGAGAGTGAGAAGGGCCTCGCTACTACTTGGAGACTGCCGGAGAATCGACAATGCTTCCTTTCTTGCTTCCACAGGTTCTCCCAACATGAGAAGGGCCGAGGCAAGCTTTGTTCGAATGTCAAGGTTATTGGGGTAGAGGTCCCGGCCCGCCTTGAGATAAGGAAGCGCGCGCAGAGGGTCGCCGTCTTCAAACCAGATGATCCCTAATTGCTTGATCGCAGTCGGATTCATTTGATCGAGCCGGAGCAAGCTCAAATACTCTATTCTGGCTTTGTCGTAGTCACCGTCTTTGAAATAGTGCTCGGCGCGCTGTAAGGCCTGAGATCGCTTCGCTGCCGGCGTGCAGCCCAAGCCCACAGAAATAAAGAGGAAGACGAGGAAAACTCTAACAAAAATGGATGTTAACAGTTGCCTGGTAACAGTTAGCAAAATCATATTAGTAGGCGCGCAGCCGGACTCATCCGCAGGTTTAAGAAATTTCTGGCAAACCTAGTTCAACCCATCTCTGGTTTGTTGCTTGGCAATCCCCAGTTTCTCCATCAGTTCATAGAGAGTCGGGCGGCTGATTCCCAGTTCGGCCGCGGCGGAGGTCACCTTGCCTAAGTGCCTTTTCAACGTCTGTTGAATCAATTCGCGCTCGACACTTTCGCGTGCTTCCTTGAGCGTCGCCGCACCTGCCAGATCCGAGGAAGATGATAGTTCAAGGTCCTTTTCCGTAATCCGCTTCCCATCTGCCATGATGACCGCGCGTTTCACGCGATTCTGCAGTTCCCGCACATTTCCTGGCCAGGAATAGCAATTGATCGCTCGCAAAGCTTCTGGAGTAAATGTCAAGTTCGTCTTCCCGTTCTGCGTGGCATATTTGTGAAGGAACTCGTGAGCTAACAGAGCCACGTCATCCGCTCGCTCGCGCAACGGTGGCAATTTAATCACCACCACAGCTAGGCGAAAGTACAAATCTTCCCGGAATTTGCCGTCAGCCACAGCTTGTTTTAAATCGACATTCGTCGCCGCGATTAAACGGGTGTCGATTTGTATCTCCTGCCTGCCGCCGACGCGCTGGAATCGCTGCTCTTGCAGAAAGCGGAGCAGCTTGACTTGAAGGCCAGCCGGTAACTCGCCGATCTCGTCAAGAAAGAGAGTTCCTTCGCTGGCCGATTCAATCATGCCTTTGCGCTGAACGTGAGCGCCAGTGAACGCTCCTTTCTCATGTCCGAAAAGCTCGCTCTCCAGCAAGTTTTCGGGAATTGCATTACAATTAATCGCAATAAATGGTCCGTCCTTGCGCGAGCTTCGGCGATGGATCGCCAGGGCTGCCATTTCCTTGCCGGTCCCACTTTCGCCGAGCAAAAGAACGGGCGCAGTAGTCTTCGCCACTTTGCGAATGTAAGCAAATACACCCTGGATGTGTGGGCTGGCGCCAAGCATATCTTCGAACCCCTCCGCACGAACACTCTGTTGCAGTTGGCGGTATTCTTTTTCTAGCCCGGCGACATAGATACATCGGCCGATGAGAAATCTCAGCTCCGCCATGTCGATCGGTTTGCACAAGAAGTCGTAGGCGCCCGCGCCGACCGCCTCAAGGGCATTCTTTTTTTCCCCTTGTCCAGAGATCATAATGATCTTTGCAGTTTCATCGATCCCCAGTAGGTCAGAGAGCGCGTGTAATCCTTCCTCGCACTCGTTCGGATGTGGCGGCAGCCCTAGATCGAGCAACGTAACGACAGGCTGCTCACTCTTAAACGTACTCACCGCGCCGGCCCGATCCTCCGCCAGAAGAACTTCGTATTGTTGACTGAGCGCCCATTTCATCTGGACCCGAATCTCTTCGTCATCATCTACAATAAGCACTTTTGGTTTCATGCTACCTCAAGGTTTTACAGGCAGCGTCACCCGGAAAGTAGTGCCAATCCCGACTTCACTCTTTACCTGAATGTTGCCCCGATGCGCTTCGATAATTATCTTTGACTGAAACATTCCGATGCCGAGACCTTTTTTCTTCGTCGTTCGAAACGGGCGAAAAAGCGAGTCTCTTAAGAAGGCCGGACTCATCCCACACCCATTGTCCGCAACCGACAGCGCGACCCAACCCTCACCGTGGTCCGTCCGCACTGTGAGCCGCCCCTTGGGACCTGTAGCATCGCGCGCATTGAGAAGCAGATTTGTTACCACGCTATAGAGCTGTTCTCGATCTGCGAGCAATCTGGGAAGTGGGTTCAGCTCCTTGATCAATTCCACCTCGGAAGCTCCGTTTAAGCTCTCGAGCGCTTCGGTCACTAACTGGTTAAGGTCGCATTCGGCGGGTCTAAGTTCAAGTCTCTGCGGAAAAAGGCTCAGTCGTTCGATGAGTTGGTTAATCCGATGCGCGGTTTTACTGATTCCGCGCAAAGCGTCTTCACGAAAAGCCGCGTCATCAAAATGCACGGGTAGATTCTGCAACATTAAGTTCAGAGTCGAAGCGGTATTCTTAAGATCGTGGACAAAGAAAGCCGAAATGTTTTGAAACGCCTCCCGCTCCTTGCCCAACATCAGTTGGGTTGAAAGACGAAGGTTTAGCAAACTAGCCGCAATTTGATCGCCGATGCATTTGAGAAGATCGTGCTCTTCGAAGGTGTAGTGGCTGCCCCCGACGCGGTCCGCTAAAATCACCAGACCCAGCCAACGATCGCCTGATGCTAGCGGAATGCCAATTCGGTCTCCCCCCTCCGTGAAATGACCCCTGCTGACTTTTCTCAGAGGCTCGGCCCAGTCTTGTTTCGCATTTTCGAGATTAAAAGGATCAATTACCTCACGCAAAGCCGCAACCAAGCTCGAATTTAGGATGGATTGAGAGATGTTACGCTCAGACTGAGACGTCGATGCTCCAAAAACGAGACTGTCCCTCGGCTCATCGTAAAGCCAGATCGTGACTGATAAGGCATTGAAGGTGTTCGAAATTAATTTCACCGCTGCAGCGCACAACGTGGGCTCATCCACCGCGCTGGACATAGATTGAGTAAAACTGCCCCAGATTTTTCGGAAGTCATACTGCGGTCGCTTGAAATGCCGGCTTAGCAACCGTTGCACACTTTGCCGAAAACGGTCCGAGAGGAGCAAAACAGCCAGCAGAACAATCGCCAGCAGGACCAAGAAAGCCTGGACCTGGAAATTTCCGGAGCCACCCATACCCGCCACGATCTGAGCGAGCACGCCGACAGCGAGAAGATACCCGCCGACCAGGAGCACGGTGAGAGACGTGTGCAGGACAGCGCGCGATGGGTAAACATCGACATCACCAAAATCACTCCTGAAGTAAGCAATTGCCATCAAGGTGCAGCCAATCAAAAGCGAGCCCGTTTCGACGCCAGCCAGCGCTAAACTCTGCCCGGAAAAGAGCAGCGCCTGGCTCCTGCTATAGATCCGTGCACCAAACACGATCCCCAATCCCAGGACCAGAAACTTTATACGCCATCGCATGGTTCCGACGGCTGAGCGAAATGTCCGCTCGAGATTCATCAGAATCAGGACGCTAGAAATTAATATAAGCGCGTTTAAAAGTTCGGCCGCTCTACCGAAGTCGAGCCACCACCCTTGAGCAGGTGATGCGTAGGCGACAACATCAATTAACGGCATGCGCAATGCGGGCAGCAAGGCAAGTGGGAACAGAAAAGCCACGACAAGTACAAGTCGGGATCTGGCGAGAAATTCTCGATAGTTTCCCCTCGAATACGTCAGGCTAAAGCACAGCCAGATTCCCGGCAGAAAAGATTTTATCAGGAAGGCTAGTGTCTGCCAAAACGCCACCCCCTCCGCTGTAGCTGCGGTAAAGCTCATCCCCGTTAACGCGCTCTCAAACGCAAACAGGAGCATTCCCGCCGAGAAGCAACCAGTTATAATGGAAAGGCGTTTCCGGATGACGACCGCCAAGGCCAGAACGCAGCAGAGCAATGCTGCTCCGAAGGCCAATGCAGAACTCAAGTTCAAAATCACGTGTAGCGCCGCGTAGGAACCAAGAAGCACATTTGCCTCGAGGCACGATACTCATTCCGATCCTGCAACCATAACGGGCAGACAAGGTCGGATCGCATATAGGTCACAGGCAAAGCGGATTTACCTGAATCAGGTGAAAAGTTCAAGTCCACTATCTCCATGTCCTTCCAAGTGCCAACAGAGGGTCTGTCGACTTCTTTAGCGAGCCCAGCTCTTCTCGCAGATTTGGATTCGAGAGGTGTCGACATGATTTTCGACGAACAAATCCTTCCCGGGACAAATCGCTGCAAGCTCTTCAACGCAAGGCAGTTTTGAAAAGTTCCTAGCTTCCTGAGAGGGGTCTATCCTCTCGACCACTGAGGCATGGGGACTGCTATGAATATCATATTCAGCGCTAATTATACGCATCTATGCTAAAGACCCGCCTTCGACTTTGCGCGTTCTTGATCGTTTTGACTTTCGGCAATTTCAAAGTCCAAGCCGCCCAAAGTGTTGCACTGGCGTGGGACGCGAGCACCGCACCGAACATTTTGGGCTATCGATTATATACTGGAACAGCGAGCGGGGTCTATACTCAGCAAATCGAGGTAGGGAATAACACCTCAACCTCAGTGTCCAATTTGGTCGACGGTACCACGTATTTTTTTGCCGTCACTGATTACAATACTTCTGGCGTTGAAAGCGCACCTTCCAATGAGGTCTCATACACAGCTCCGGTAGCCACACCGACACCGACTCCTACTCCGGTCCCAACTCCGATTCCAACGCCTGATCCTACTCCCGGGCCCAGCCCAACGCCGACAATAGTTCCGAGTCCGACTCCAACTCCAACTCCAACTCCGACTCCGACTCCAACACCCACACCACCTCCGACACCGACACCCACTCCTTCTGACGGTGTTGCTGGCAGACTAGCTCTTAGCTGTGACGGTAATTTCCATGACCACGATGATATCAACTCATCTGCTTGGGAATTGGCAATGTGTGCCAAAGCCGGACGCGTAGCTGATCTGGTCTATTTTGATTATGCTGACCATTACTGGGAGAATGACCCCACCATGGAAAGCCAGATAACAACCAGCGTAATGACGGCAGTCAATGATTGGGGATATAGCCCAAGCGTTATTCATAACGCCCATGCTGATCCCATCGGGGCGGTTAACGCGCTCAGCGCAGCCATCAATGTCTCGACGGTCAATAACCCATTAACGATCATGGAAGCTGGTCCCGCAGAAATAATCGGTCGCGCCCTAGCTTTGTCGAAAAGCACCAATCCTAGCGCTCTACAATTTGTCACCGTCATATCCCACGCTTCATGGAACAACACGCACGCCGCCCAGGCCGGCCCTAGTGAAGGTTTAACCGACATCACCTATTCCTTCTCTGACTTCGGAACGAGCGGGAAAGCCTTGGGAGCGAACACGGTTCAACTAGTGTTCCAGCAGCAACTTAACGATGGCACCTATGCTCAGTATTCTTGGGCGCAGAATTCAACTGACGTTAAGTTGCAAGACCTCTACGCAGCCGGTGTAAGAGCCGGGAAAACTGCTTTTGACTGCTCAGACTCGGGCATGATGTTTTACTGCGTTACTGGCGTAAGCAATCCAAGCCCGGCCCAGGTTCAAGCCTTCTTTACCGCAACTACCCCAGCACCAACGCCAACGCCGACACCAACTCCAACCCCAACACCAACACCAACTCGGACCCCGACTTCCACCCCAACTCCGCTCGCAACTCCCTCACCGACGCCGACGCCTACTCCGGACCATGACCGAGGAGACCACAATCGTCGCCGCTAGCGAGCTGCCCTGGTATTTTACTTAAACCCAAGCTGAGGTTGCTTCGCGTAGATCCCGCTGGCGACTCTATCCTTTTTTCCCCTAATTAAATTGCCTGCTGAAGACAGTGAGGTGAATTGGTCGCGCCTCTTCGATCGCAGGTAGAGGTACGTCGTTTCCTATAGCTCCTGCATCGAAAATAATTACAAGACGTCGCAGCTTCGAGCAACCGCACGCGTGTGCGGATTCCTGATCCTATTAGGCAGCTGCGTGTCGACTACGAACGCTGCCCAAAAGCGCCTCTTTGGCGAGGGACCCGAATCCCACTCCCGATGTCGCCGGCTATCGCTTGTACGCTCGGTTCAGCCTACACAGCCTCAATCACCGTCCATAACATTCCTCCTTCGCTCACAGGGCCAAGAATGAAAGCAATCCCGCGACGCTGGCTAGTCTTAGCCACAATTTCTAGTTCGTCATCACCCTTCTGGGACGGTGTCATCGGAATTTTCAACTTATCAAAGCACAGGCGAAAAAACAATGCGATCACGAGAAATTGGGTCGGCACGCAATCTTAGACAAACCCGGCTGCAGCTTCTTAGTGACCTTCGGGCCTGCTGCGCGAGGAAATTGGCACATTCAATAAGTAAAAGTCAGGCCAGCAGAATAGCGATTCCTCGAATAGTCCCGTGCGGATTGTCCCGAAGTAACCTCGGAATGCTGGTAATCCAGGTCGAACGTGAAATAACGCCTTATGGCGTAACGAACACCGAGAGAGACTTCAAAAGAATCCGATGAGAATCCCGAGCTGACGTTTCCCGTTGAGTTGAATCCTGAACTGACGTTTCCCGTTGAGTTGAACCCCTGATTTTCGTCGTGATGGTAATAGCCGCCAAGTCTTGCACTGATGCGCGCAGATAGAGCGTATTCTAGCTGCAAGCCTGTTCGAAACGTCGTACGGCTCAGAATCGTGGGTGACGCGGTTAAAGTGGGCTCTTCGACGCCATACCGGGTGCTCCAACTCAGGGTTGAGTTGTGGGCACCTACGTAAACAAGCGAACCTTCAAAATTGGGGTCGGTTCGGCTTCCATCGTCCTGATAGGAACGAAAGGTTGCGCCTCCCCGTACCACAGCCTTTAATTGTGGATTAAATTCCTTCTGGATACCAACGAGAGCAAAGTGAGTTGTGGAATTGAGAAGCGAGCTGTCGTAATCGACGAGTTGAAAACGATAGTTCGCGATCAAAATAATGTCCGGGCGCCAGCTAAACCGAAACTCCTCGCCAACTGTGTTTTCCGAGCGATTAATCGACGTTCCAATCGAAGAACTATCATATTGAATCCGGTCAAACGCATCGCTTGTCACTGTCGAAAAAAGCGGAGTCCAATGATACTCGACCGAAGCGCTATCGGCCGTGTAGAAATAGTTCGCGCGGATGTTCTCCGGTCCAATATTCGAACTAAAATCGGGCTCCGTCCGGTACGTAGCAGAAACGCTCGCCGCAACTGTAGCCCGCGGAGAAAAATAATGGCTAAGCGACAGATCCAAAAATGTGTCCACGTCGCTAGTTCTCGCCCTTGTTGCGCCGGGATAGTAGCTGACGCTAGCCCCGGAACTTATGGTGAGTTGGGTTGGCTCGCTAGCACTGCTGCTGGGGCCAAAAGCACCGCCTGGGCGAGTGCCAAAAGAGCTTCCTCGAGCACCAGCCGAGGCGCCGTGCAAACCATAGAATAAGGTAAGGCCTGCGCTTGTAAAAAATGACCCCTGTCCCCCGCCCGCTCCCGTGCTCACGTTATCGTCGTAGCCTCCATGCAGCGCAAGAGAGAGATGAACGGGGAGATTAGAAAGCAAATTCATGTCTGCTTCCTGCGAAGTCGAAGTACTCTCAGCCTGAGTGACCACGTTCCCAGCAGGATTTTGTTCCTGGGCAGGATTTTCTTCCTGGGCATCTGCCGGCTGAAAAGGTATCAAAGAGGCCGCAAACAGACTGAATACCAAAGGACTTTTTCTGAGCATTTCGATCATTCCGGATTGAGATTCCTTCCGTTTTGCCGGATCCTGGAAAAAGAAAGAAAAATCGGATGCCAGCGATCCACCGTTATTCGAACGAGGGTTTATCGAGCTCAACGGCATCTGTCAAGCCCGCAGTTCACATCCGAATTAGAAGAGCTTTTGTGCAACATAAATCACGTCGCCGTCTTGAACATAGTTTGCTTGCGTAGTTTTGCCTCTCATGGCGGATCTGAGGTCGAGGATTTGACTGCGTTGTTCCCCGCCAACGGTGCGAACAAGATGAATATTGCTCAAACTTCCATACGGACTAACGCCGCCGGCTTCCATGATGGCTTGAAACACCGTGGTGGGGCGGTCAAATGAAAGTTTCCCGGGTTTGTTGACAAAGCCCGAAACGACCACGTTTGCCACCCCGCTTTCCAGAGTCACCAGCACCTCGCTGTTCGTGAGTTGCGACTTGTAGAGACCTGCCAGTTCGCTCTGGAAATTCACCAACGTTTTTCCGGCGGCAGTCGCTTCGCCGACGAGAGGAAGGCTAACCTTGCCGTCTGCGCGAATCTTTTGCGATTGGTTAAGCTCGGACGCTCCGGGAAACGAAAGCTTGATCGTATCTCCGGGCGACAATTTGACCGGGCTTCTGGCCGTTGGTTCATTTGGCAGTGGCGTGGAATTGGATTGACAGCCATCGCAGATGAGCAGGGCTACGCCAGCAAGGGCGCCGATTGCCTTGCCCAGCTTCGCCCGGAATGGGTAGCCAGGCTCAAAAACGAGTATTGTATCTTCATTCATGGTCGGTTTCCCTTTTAGCTTGATCTGACTGCGATGCAACTCCGAGTGACGTGCTCCAATCCATGACTTCTCACCTTCACTACATTTACTGTTCACTTTCGATTGCCCCGTACCCTCCGCTTGACCCGCCGCGGAAAACCGCGGCTGCCTTCCTAACCTCTCCCCGGTGCAACCACAAAAGCAATAAAAACAGGGGAATTAAAGACAGCACGAAAAATGTCGGACCGCCGCGCCGATGAATGATGCTATGAAGCATTTGGGGGCCAAATCGGATACAAAGCGCCCCGATTACCCAGACCCGAAACCCGTTGCGAACAATTCCCAGAGGAATCACGAAGCAAACCAACACCACCCGCCGCCACGCGCTCCTCAGGAACAAGTTAGCGGCAAGAAGGCTTGTAATAAAGAGCACCCAGCTGGATCGGATGCCACTGCATTCTTGCGCGACCTCAATTACGATGTTCGGCAACTGAAAGACTCTCCCATCGCGCAAAACAGGAGTGCCAGTAATGTTAAAGAAGAAACTCGCGGCTTCAGCGGAAGCCAGCTTTGAAGCTGTCTCCAGGGCATCTGCCATCGCGTCGGGCATCGGCACCATGAAGATCAGAAAGACGAACGGGAAAGCTACGGTGGTCATCCATTTTCGACCGAGGAAAAGGAATCCTCCGGCTGCTAGCAAGAAGACGAAAGAGAGAGCCATCAACGCCAAATAATCGTTGTGGCTTAGACTCGGATTCTGCCATAACGCCGCGGCCAGTGCGGCCAGCCCACCGAGCAATGGAACCGCGGCCCATCCGGGAGACGAACCATATTCCTTGGGCAGTTGCTCGCGACGAATGTAAATGAGGTAGGCCGCGACAAACGGGATCAAAAGAACATGTGAATGGAGTTCGCTGCCGGCCGCATGGATTGCAAGCGAAACCAATGGGCCGGCGAACGAAGCAATCAATACCGCAATAAAGAAGAGAAATGCCAGCAAGCGACGGGGAAGCCGCGACTCCGTGGTAAATGTGCGCTCCGCGGCAGCTGCTGGCACCCCATTCATGGATGCTTCTGATTTCTCTCTTTCCGGTGCGATCAAGCGTTTCTCCACCTTACCGTGATCTAGATCAACTTCCATTGTGCGCGACAAGTAAGACTGCGGGTCGGATACACCTGATTAGCAGGAAAGATTCCGAATCAGAAGCGAGTTCTCAGTTTTCGGGCCGATTTTGTCGGATCGGTCGCAACCCCTTGCTAAACTGTTTCAATGAGACATCCAGTCTGAGCGGGATTTCGACCGTGGCGATGGGCCGCGCCGGATTCCCTTGCACCATCGTTTTCGGAGGCACCGACTTCGTTACGACGCTTCCGGCAGTGACGATTGATCCGCGTCCGATCGTCACATTCGGCAACACGATGGCCCCTGGTCCGACGGTCGCATCTTCCTCGATAACTACACCTGCCTGTTCGCGGAAGTGCGCTATAATTGTGGTGCGTATTTGAACTGTCGCACGGTCACGGATAGTGACCAAGTCTGGACGCGACGTCTCTATGATGGCGTCGTAACCAATCCAGACGTTCTGCCCAATATGCACACCCCGCCACCGGTTGAGCCACACGCGCCAGGTCGTCGCGCCTGGCGCATGGCGGGCGAGCGCCTGCAGAATCCGATTCTTAAGCCCTGGAAGAAACCGTTCCTCGTCCCCCTCCATCTCTCACCTCTCTACCAGCAGGCTAAACATCCCACACCCGTGCCTGCTATCACACACTGTCTCTGTTGGCATCGCGCTCCTCCAAAATACAAACCCCCAGATGAAGGCCAACACCATAGTTAACGACAATATGAATTCGACCGCGCTGACCGCGATGCAGTTTCGTCAATGAAATCACTGAATCTGTAGCGCCGCAATGTGCCCGTTCGGCCATTTCATCCATAACATGTTCAGCATGGGGTATCCGGAGATATCGTGTCACCATCTTCCACGTATCCGGGAAGATGTTCGGATAATGAATAGCGACATCACTCCCGGCCAAATTCAAGCCAAGCTCAGTGGCAAGACCCTGTATCATCTCCACGGTTCGTTTTACGATTTCAACAAAAGGAACCGCAGTCCGCGTCGTGGAGTAATAGTTGATTCCGAGCAGTTGGTAAGCAGATGATTCACGCCGGACCAAGAAAGCGGAGCTGTTGTCTGATCCTAGAATCCGTTCCCGGACCATATCGTAAGGTACGCCAGGCGGCATACTGTCGGCCATCACGCAGATTGCCGGGCGCTCGTTTGAACTTGAGAACAGAGCGGCTGCAGCGATCAAGACTGAGATGAACCCCGCGCAGCCGCTAGCGAATGAACAGAAATACGGCACATGATCGAGTTGGAGCTCTCGCATCACCTCTGCGGGAAAGTAACGATTTCGCAACGCTATATCCGTTTCATTAACGTCGTAACGCAAGACGGCGCTCTCGGCGTAACAATGTTGAAAGACCAGGGCGCGCGGTTCTCCAGCGCTTCGCAAAGCGGAGGATAATGGAGTAATAGTCAGACTCAAAAGAGTCTCATCTCTCCCCAACCCGAAGTTGTGGCCATAGCCAACCGCTCTAAGAGCGTCAACATCGCCGATGAGAAGTTTCTGAGCCTTTAACTCCTTCAGGTCCCGGCGCATACGACCGAGCTGGTGATTAAACCCGTGGACGAAGAGGGGCGCGTGCTGATAAAGGAGCATCATAGATTAACCCACCGAGACCAACTAATTAACCGCCGGCAGATTACTCTGCCTTCCCATTTTGTGCACGTGTTGCGAGAGCGACTTAAGATTGCGATCTGTTCCGCATCCGACGTCGCCAAGTCCAAGTGGATGCAGAATTCATCTTCGATCGAGCTGATCATCTCGAGTATCCCGAAAGAAGGAAATGCCTTTCCTGGAAAGAGCACACCGAATCTCATCATAGCTGCGCAGCGCCTGAATCTCTTCCAAGTCGAATTCGACGGAGAAGGTTCCCTGTAGATCCGCAATTAGTTGCACCATGGCCAATGAGTCCCATGACGCTACGGCTTGTTGACTGATCTCCTGCGGGCGCGTGTCCGGCGGGAGATTGAAAAAATCTGTCAGCAGATGCAACAGAGGATCGTTATTGTTCATCGCTCTTCATCTCCAGTTTGATCCATGATGGGAAAGGGTACTGCCTAACGAGCTCTGATCGATACCAAGTCGAAGACGAGTTTTGCCTAATGCGCTGCAAACCTAGTCTGTCGTACAGACCC
>Ga0209526_10002455_pt1 | contig 12501 bp, 16 predicted proteins | sample JacPinW_OM2H0_M1_FD_188566 | JGI IMG/M metagenome (GOLD analysis project Ga0209526, IMG submission 188566) | Forest soil microbial communities from Algoma, Ontario, Canada - Jack Pine, Ontario site 1_JW_OM2H0_M1 (SPAdes) (version 2) | ecosystem: Environmental > Terrestrial > Soil > Boreal... | reverse complement strand
CCGCCGCGCGATGGCAAGGCCGATCACCCCGGCCCCGATAACGACGCACTCAACCTTGTCCATTCCCGCTCACCCAGCGTCGATCGCGCGTATAGTATCGCTCGGTCGTGGAAAATTCTTTCAACCAAGCTGCCGCATTGGTTTCGGCGCGCTTTCGGGGCCGGGCACTTTGAATCGCCGCATCAGCGACAGATCTGAGTTGTATTGCCCCGGTCCGTAGACGAGACCCCGTCCGAGGCTGCCGAATCCGTATCCAATCGCGAGCCGCCTTTCGGCGGCCCGCTCTTGGACGTATTCGTCACTTGCGCATCCCGCGTTCGGCACTGGTCAACGCCTCGATAAACGCCGGCCGCGAGAACAGGCGCTCGGCGTATTTCATCAAGGGCGCGGCCGGTTTGGGCAGCTGGATGCCGTAATAGTCGAGGCGCCACAGGAGCGGTGTGATCGCGACGTCCAGCATCGAGAACTCTTCGCCGAGCATATATTTGTGCTTGGCGAACACCGGCGCGATCTGCATCAGGCTGTCGCGGACCAGGCCGCGCGCCTTTTCGAGCTGCCGCTGGTTGTTCCCTTCGAGCGTGTCGATGTGCGAAAAGAGTTCTTTTTCGAAGCGGTGCAGGAACAGCCTCGCTCGCGCACGCATCACCGGATCGGCGGGCATCAGCTGCGGATGAGGAAAGCGCTCATCGATGTATTCGTTGATGATGTTGGATTCGTGCAAGACCAGGTCCCGCTCGACCAACACCGGCACCTGGTTGTAGGGATTCATCACCGCCAGATCCTCGGGTTTATGGTCGAGGTCGACGTCGATAATTTGAAAGTCCATCCCTTTTTCGTGCAATACGATGCGGCAGCGTTGGCTGAACGGGTCGGTAGTCCCGGAATAGAGTGTCATCATAGTTTTTCTCCCGTGGCGAGCCTTGTCGGGCAGCGCCCAAATGCAAGGGGCAGGAACGTGGCTCCTGCCCCCGGCGGTTCCTTGCAGCGGACACTGAGGTCAGTGAATGTCTTTCCAGTAAGCGCGCTTTAACAAGTAGGCAAACCCAAGCAGTATGCCGAGATAGATCAGGACGCCGATACCGATTTTGATTCGCTCGTTGCGCACCGGCTCGCCGATGTAATCCAGATAATTCACCAGATCGGCGACGAAGGCTTCGTACTCCACCGGCCGCATCGTTCCGGACGCTTCCTGGGTAAGCGTCTTGACTATGTACTTGTGGTCGTTGATCCGCTCGGCCAATGCAAGGCCCTTGGCCGCGACGACCGCGGCCTCGGCCTTTCCCTCATCTTCGTATTCGGTCTCGACCAGCCTCTGCACGCCGGAAAGCTTCCAAAGCACGTGCGGCATGCTCACATTGTTGAAAACGAGATTGTTCCACCCAGTCACCGTCTTTTCGTCCCAGTAGAAGCCGACCAGGTAACTGTAGAGCCAGTCTTTGCCGCGGATGCGGGCTTCCACGGATAAGTCCGGCGGAGCGGCGCCGAACCAAGCCACCGCATCGGCCTTCGGCATCGCCACGGTCATGGTCGAGCCGAACTTGTCGGTCGCGAACATCAGGTTGTCGCGAATCTCCTGCTCGCCAATCGCAAAATCCGTCAAGCGGTTGTAACGCATGTACTGGGCGCTGTGGCAGTTGAGACAGTAGTTGACGAAGTTGCGCGCGCCTCTTTGCAGCGATTCCACATCCAGGCGCCGCGCCGGCGCCTGCTCCAAGCGCAGTCCCGACTCCGCCGCCGAGACGTTGAGCACCGCCGCGAGCACAATGGAACCCAATAACGCCCTCATCGGTTTCATTTACCCGGTCACTCTTTGTGGAACGGCTTTTGTCTTGTCCCGCGCCGTATACCAGGGCATGAGGAGAAAAAACAGGAAATAGATGACGGTGAGAACGCGAACGAGGACCGTTGCCTTGTCAGCGGTGCCCAGCACCGGGATCTTTTCGCCGAACTGGCCCCACACCGTCACCGGCACAACGCCGAGGTAACCGAGAATCAGGAAACTGATCACGAACGCGGCCAGCCATCCCTTGTACAGTGATCCGCGATAGCGAATGGATTTGACCTTGCCGCGATCGAGCCACGGCAGAAAAAACAGTATCACCACCGCGGCGCCGAGCACCAGCACGCCCCAGAATTGCGAGTTCAAGAACGACGGCACCGCCCGCAACATGGCGTAGTACGGCGTGAAGTACCAGACCGGGGCGATGTGCTCTGGGGTCTGCAGCGGGTTTGCCGGAATGAAGTTATCCGCTTCGATGAAGTAACCGCCGCCGGCAGGCCAGAAGAACAGCACGATCGAGAAAAAGATCAGGAATACGACGACACCGACCAGATCCTTGACGGTGTAATACGGATGGAAAGGAATGCCATCGACGGGGTGGCCGGTCACCGGGTCCATCGTGTCCTTGATCTCGACCCCGTCCGGATTGTTGGAGCCGACTTCGTGCAGCGCCATCAAGTGCACGGCGACCAGGATCAGCAGCACCAGCGGTACCGCGATCACGTGAAAGGCAAAGAAGCGGTTCAGGGTCACGTCCGAGATCGTGTAGTCGCCGCGGATCCATGTTCCAAGGTCGTCGCCGATGATGGGCACGGTCGAGAACAGGTTGACGATCACCTGCGCCCCCCAGTACGACATCTGGCCCCACGGAAGCAGGTAGCCGAAGAACGCTTCGGCCATTAGCGCCAGGTAGATAAAGCAGCCGACGATCCACAGGAGCTCGCGTGGCCGGCGATAGCTGCCATAAAGAAGTGCCCGAAACATGTGCAGATAGACGACGATGAAAAAGGCCGACGCGCCGGTCGAGTGCGCATAGCGGATGAACCACCCGCCGGCGACGTCGCGCATGATGTATTCGACCGACTCGAAGGCCTTGGCCGCATCCGGCTTGTAGCTCATGGTCAGGAAAATGCCGGTGAGGAACTGCATCACCAGCACCACCAGCGCCAGCGAGCCGAAGAAATACCAGAAGTTGAAATTCTTCGGCGCGTAATACTCCGAGACCTGCGATTTCCACAACGCGGTCAGCGGGAAACGGTCGTCGATCCAGTTCAGAATTTTTTGCATCGGTGCGCCAGACTCACGCCTTCTTGATTTCGTCTTCACCGATCACGATCGTGGTGTCGGTGACGAAACGGTACGGCGGAATGATGAGATTGGTCGGCGCGGGCACACCCTTGTAGACTCGCCCGGCAAGATCGAACTTGGATTGATGACAGGGACAGAAAAAGCCGCCCAGCCAATCAGGGCCGAGATCCGCGGGCGCCACTTCCGGTCGAAAAGTCGGCGAGCAGCCGAGGTGAGTGCAGATGCCCACCGCGACGAAAATCTCCGGCTTTCTGGAACGGTCCTCGTTCTTTGCGTAGGGCGGCTGGTGATCGACGTCTGACTTGGGATCGGCCACCCGGTCATCGAGCTTGGGCAGCGTGGCCAGCATCGCCGGCGTGCGATTGATGATCCAAACAACCTTGCCGCGCCATTCGACTTTGATCTGCTGACCGGGCTCGAGCTTGCTGATGTCCTGCTCGACGGGCGCGCCGGCGGCTTTTGCGCGCTCGCTTGGCCAGAAGCTCATTCCGAAAGGAACGGCTGCCGCCGCCGCCCCGATACCACCGACCACCGTCGTGGCACCGATCAGGAAGCGGCGCTTCTTGTTATCCACATTCCCGTACTCTGACATGACGCCGGCCCTTCGAGGCAAATCCGACAAACCGCGCGAGTATAAATGATTTGGCCTCCGCGTTCAAAAATGTGCCGGAAAGCCGCAAGAAAACAACCCCTTAGCGGCTGAGCCTTATTTTTCTGCAGCGACCGCGGCTCGAGGCTCATGCTGCGTTGCGGCAGCGGACGTTTATAATCGCAACCTTGATTCTTTCAGTCTTGATCGGGCCTAACGTGCTTCGACGGTTTTGGCTGCTCTTCGCGCAGGTCGCGACCATCTGCCTCGCGGTGCTGTTCGTGGTCACCACGTTGCGACCGGACCTGCTCGTCCGCTATACGGGCAGGAGCAACGTCGTGCTGATGCAGGAGACGCCGGTTGCCGTCGCCGCCGTCAAGATTGACAGCCTGGCCGACGCGGCCAAGAGGGCGATGCCGTCGGTCGTCAACGTCTACACCAGCAAGGAAGTCCGCCAGCGGCGTCCGCTGATGGACGATCCGGTCTTTCGTCGCTTCTTCCCGGGCTTCGGCGACCAGGAAACGCGGCGTGCAAACAGTCTCGGCTCGGGGGTCATCGTCAGCAGCGAAGGTTATGTGCTGACCAACAATCACGTGATCGAGGAAGCCGACGACATCCAGATCGTGCTGTCCGACGGCCGGCGTCTGCGCGCGCGGGTGCGCGGCACCGATCCCGAATCCGATCTGGCGGTGTTGAAGGCAGACGTCAGCGATCTGCCCGCGATCACCTTCGGGACGCTCGACTCGGTCCAGGTCGGCGATACGGTGCTGGCAATTGGCAGCCCGTTCGGATTCGGCAACACGGTCACACACGGGATCATCAGTGCGCTGGGTCGCAACCACCTGGGTATCAATCGCTTCGAGGATTTCATTCAGACCGACGCTGCGGTGAATCCGGGTAATTCCGGTGGCGCGCTGGTCGACAGCGGCGGCAATCTGATCGGCATCAACAGCGCCATCTTCTCGCAAAGCGGCGGCTCTCAGGGAATCGGCTTCGCCATTCCGGTCTCGCTGGCGAAAAGCGTGCTCGAGCAAATTATCCGGGACGGTGAAGTCACGCGCGGATGGCTCGGTATCGAGCCGCAGGAGCTGACCCCGGAGCTCGCTTCCGCGCTAACGCTCGCCAACAGCGACGGAGTTCTGATCCGAGGCGTGATGAAGAGTGGTCCCGCCGACCGCGCGGGCATGCTCGCGCGCGACGTGGTGCAGGAGATCGACGGCAAACCGACGCACGACGTGACCGCTTTGCTGTCGCAGATCGCGGCGCTGACGCCCGGCAGTCAGGCCAAGCTCCGGGTGATGCGGGAAAAGAAGTCGGTCGACCTGGAAGTCACCGTCGGCAAGCGTCCCAAAGCGCGCGCGTCTTAGCGGGCAGTAGTCCACGGCGCGAAAGTGCGTCACGCCTGAATCTCCTAGATCGTCACTCCCGCGAAAGCGGGGATCCATGTTGACTTAAGAACCCAGTGGATTCCCGCTTTCGCGGGAATGACGGACTCGGTTTCGTTTGCTCGGGGATGACGGCACCACTATACGGTCGCTTCGCCTTCTTTGTCGTGCTTGGATGGCACTGTTATGAACCGGGCGCACAGTAATCCCAGCTCGTAGAGCAGCCACAGCGGCACCGCCAGCATTACTTGCGACAGGATATCCGGCGGAGTGAATACCGCGCCTACCACGAACGCGCCGACGATCACGTAGCCACGAATCGAGCGCAGCTTCTCCAGGCTGACCACGCCAAGCCGCACCAGCACGATGACCACCACCGGCACCTCGAACGTAATGCCGAAAGCAATGAACATGGTCAGCACGAAGGAAAGATATTTGTCGATGTCGGTCATCATCTGCACGCCCGCGGGCGCGTAGTTGGCGAAGAAACCGAAGGCGATCGGGAACACGGCAAAATAAGCGAAGGCCATTCCGAACGCGAAAAACACCACGCTCGACACGATCACCGGAATCGCAAGCCGCTTTTCATGGTGATAGAGCCCGGGGGCGACAAAAGCCCACATCTGAAACAGCACGTACGGCAGCGCAATCAGAAAGGCCGCCATCAAGGTGACCTTCAACGGGACTAGAAAAGTACCGGTGACGTCGGTGGCGATCATCGTTCCGCCGCTTGGCAGGGCCTTGAGCAGCGGCGCCGCCAGCAATGCATAGATGTTTTTTGCCCACGGGAACAGGCAGAGCAAGACAATCACGATCGCGATGATCGAACGCATCAGCCGGCTTCTGAGCTCGATCAGATGCGAGATGAAAGTGTCTTGCGTACCGTCGGGCCCGGGTGTTTGATCGCTCATCGGTGGACCAGAATTACCGGAGCTGCTTCTCCGCTGACGGCGGAGGCTCCCGGCGAGGACCGCGCGATTTGCGTTGCGCAGCGCCGCGGTCATTGTAGCGCGCACAGGCCATGCTCGCAGGCGAGCTTGGCCTCTATGAAACGTCAGATGCGATCAAAGCCCGGCAGCGCGCCCTGGCGTGGCGGCTCGCCGGCAGAGGCACGTCCAGGCGACGGCGAGCTCGTCGTATCGGTCGCCACGACCGGCAGCTGATCTGCAGGAGCAGCCGCCCCGACCTCAGCCACAGGAACACTGCCAGCGGTAGCCGCGGAAGGGTTACCGGCTTCGTTCAACTGGGTTTCGACCGACCGCACGCCGCTTTCGACCTCGCGCGCGGCGTTCGTCATCGACGATTCGAGATCGCGTGCCGCGCTTTGCACCTCGCTTTGCAACTTGCGCAGCTCGTCGAGCTCCATCTCGCGGTTGATATCGGCCTTGACCTCGTTCACGTAGCGCTGCAGGCGTCCGAACATATGGCCGAGCGTCCTCGCTACCTTCGGCAAGCGCTCGGGGCCGATCACCACCAAGGCCACCACGGCGATGACGAGGATTTCGCTGAATGCTATGTCGAACACGGCTCGAGCACGATTAAGATTGCCGCGTACGCGGGAGGCGTTGCGACCGCGCGCTGCGAAGCTTTAGACCTTGGTCGAGGTTTCCTTGGTGACCTCGCCCTCGATGGTCTTGCCGCCCAGCTGGCCCGAAGATTGCGCCGGAGGAGCGTCCGCACCCGGAGGAACGGGTTCGCCATCCTGGCTCTTCATTCCGTCCTTGAATCCTTTCACGGCGCCGCCGAGATCCTGTCCGATGTTGCGCAGCTTCTTGGTGCCGAATATCAAGACGACGACCAGCAACACGATCAGCCAGTGCCAGATACTCAGTCCGCCCATGTTGGGTCTCCTTCAAACATTGGATTTGGGCATCATTGCGCCCAGCGGTTCCGGGCCGCCGATGACATGCATGTGCAAATGCATCACGTCCTGCCGGCCGATACGCCCGGAATTGATGATGGTACGGAAACCATCCGGCGAGCCCTGCTCGCGCGCAAGCTTTCCGGAGAGCGTCAGCATCCGCCCGAGCACGCCAGCGTCCTCCGCCGCCGCGTCGGCGAGCGACGGGATGTGCTTTTTCGGCACCAGCATGAAATGCACCGGTGCAAGCGGTCGAATGTCGTGGAACCCGAGAACCTCGTCGTCCTCGTAGACCTTCTTCGACGGCACCTCGCCGCGCACAATCTTGCAGAATATGCAGTCGTCCATTACGTTGCCGGTTATCGCGAGCCCAGCGAGCCATTGTCGCGAAATCGTCGCGCCAGGAAGCCGGCGCGGCTGCCGGTCGCTTGTCTCGCGTCAGCAGCGCGACGCCTTTTCGTCGAGGCCGGACACGCCCTCGCGCCGCTCGAGCTCCGCGAGCACGTCTTCCGGTCCCAGGCCATGGCGTTCCAGCAGTACCAGACAATGGAACCAGAGGTCCGCGATCTCGGCCGTCAGGCGGATCTTATCACCATCCTTGGCGGCCATCACTGCCTCGGTAGCCTCCTCGCCGATCTTCTTGATGATCGCATCCTCGCCTTTGGCGAAGAGTGTCGCGACATAGGACTTCACGGGATCGACGTTGCGGTGCTCTCCTATTGTTGTCGCAACGCGCTGCAAAATATCGTCATGTCTGGCCATAGATGACTTTCGGATCCTTGATGACGGGCTCGACCGTACGCCAGGCGCCGTTGTCGAGCCGCTGGAAAAAGCACCGGTGCCGGCCGGTATGACAGGCAATTCCGCCTTCTTGTTCGACGATGAGCAGAATGGCGTCGTTGTCGCAGTCTAGGCGAATTTCGCGGACTCTTTGAAAATGACCCGAGCTTTCGCCCTTCTGCCAGAGCCGGCGGCGCGAGCGCGACCAGTAATGCGCAAGTCCGGTTGCCGCGGTGCGCGAAAGCGCCTCGCGGTCCATCCACGCCAGCGTTAGCACCGCGCCGCTCGCTTCCTGGGCGATGGCGGGCACCAGGCCGTCGGCATTCCAGACTACGGTATCGAGCCAGTCGCTCATCGTTGCCTTTCGGATTCTTCAGAGTCGACATCGCATAAGGATATTCGTGCGATCGCTGTCGACGTTGTGCGCGCTATCCAGCGTCACCAAGAATCGATATGCCCCGTTCCCTTATATCGTCATTCCCGCTAAAGCGGGAATCCAGCGTCTTTTTGACGAACGACACTGGGTCCCCGCTTTCGCGGGGACGACGGACGACTTGCCGGAGCGGCAGCCATTGCGTCATTCTCTTCAATCCCTGACTTCGATGCCAGCTGCGCTCATGGCGTCCTTGGCCTGCCTGACCGTGAATTCGCCATAGTGAAAGATCGACGCGGCGAGCACTGCGTCGGCGCCGCCGATCACGATGCCATCCACCAGGTGCTGCAGGCCGCCCACGCCTCCCGACGCGATCACCGGCACGTCGACTGCGTCCGCGACCGCGCGGGTGAGCCCAAGATCGAAACCGCTGCGCGCGCCATCGCGGTCCATGCTGGTAAGCAGGATTTCGCCCGCGCCGAGCCTGACCGCTTCGCGTGCCCAAAGGACCGCATCCCGGCCGGTCGCGGTCCGGCCGCCGTGCGTATACACCTCCCATCGACCCGGCGCGATCGCTTTGGCGTCGATGGCGGCGACGATGCACTGTGCGCCGTAGCGCCCGGCCGCCTGTTCGATGAGCGCCGGATTGTTTACGCCGGCGGTATTGATGCTCACCTTGTCGGCGCCGGCATTGAGCAGCGCGCGGATGTCGTCTACGTGGCTCACGCCTCCTCCGACCGTCAGGGGTATGAACACTTGGTCGGCCACCGCACCGATCATCTCGTAGAGCAGGCCGCGCGTCTCCACGCTTGCCCGGATATCGAGGAAGGCGAGCTCGTCGGCGCCTTGGCTGTCGTAGCGCCGCGCGACTTCGACCGGGTCGCCGGCATCGCGCAAGTTGATGAAATTGACGCCTTTGACAACGCGGCCCGCGGCTACGTCGAGGCAGGGAATGATGCGCTTGGCGAGACCCATGGATGATCGGTGCGAATTCTTCGCACGCGGCGCCCGGATACGTCCGGCGCTGTGCCTTGCTTCCCCTACTTGCCCTTGGCGGCTTTGAGCGCAGCCTTGAAATCGAGGGTACCCTCGTAGAGCGAGCGCCCGGCAATGGCGCCGAGGACGCCTTCGCTTTCGAAGCTCGCGAGCTCCTTGATGTCCTTCAGGCTGTTGATTCCGCCGCTGGCGATCACCGGGATCCTGAGCTCGCGCGCCAGCTTGGCGGTGGCTTCGATGTTGACGCCGGTGAGCATTCCGTCGCGTCCGATATCAGTGTAGATCAGCGCTTCGACGCCGTAGTCCTCGAATTTTTTGGCCAGATCGACCACGTCGTGCCCGGTCATCTTCGACCAGCCGTCCGTCGCCACCTTGCCTTCACGCGCATCGAGCCCGACGATGATGTGCCCGGGAAAGGCATAACACGCGTCGTGCAAAAAGCCCGGATTCTTCACTGCGGCAGTGCCGATTATCACGAACGTGATGCCGTCGTCGAGATAGCGCTCGATGGTGTCGAGATCGCGTATGCCACCGCCCAACTGTATGGGGATCTCCTCGCCGATAACGCTCACGATCTCGCGGATCGCCATCTCATTTTTGGGCTTGCCGGCGAACGCACCATTGAGATCGACAAGATGCAGCCGTTCGGCGCCGAGATCGAGCCAATGGCGGGCCATGGCGGCCGGATCCTCGGAAAATACGGTGGCGGACTGCATCTCACCTTGCTTCAGGCGGACGCAGTTACCATCCTTGATATCGATCGCGGGAATGATCTGCATGTCGGCGGGTGTGCGACTGCTTCAGACGCCACCGTGGGTAATGCGCGGATAGAATCAGACGCGGCCGTCCCAGGTGACGAAATTGGCAAGCAACTGGAGACCGGCGCTGTGGCTCTTTTCGGGATGGAACTGCACGGCAAAGATATTAGCGCTTGCAATCGCGCAAGTAAACGCCGTTGGGTATTCGACCGACGCGGCGGTCAGCCCGGGGTCATCCGGCACCGGGTAATAGCTGTGCGCAAAGTAAAATCTTGTGTAATCCGCGATGCCATGCCACAAGGGATGGTCCTTCTTTTGAGCCACCGGGCTCCAACCCATGTGCGGAACCTTGAGCCGGCGCCCGGCGGGATCGTGCATCCGATCATCGCGGAAGCGAACGACATCGCCCGGGAGGACGCCAAGACCCGAAGTGGGTCCTTCCTCGCTGTTGTCGAACAACATTTGCAGACCGAGGCAGATGCCCAGAAACGGGCGGTCGCGGACCACTTCCATGACCACTTCCCGCAGGCCGCTCTGGTCGAGAGCGCGTATGCAGTCGGGCATCGCGCTCTGGCCCGGCAGCACCACACGCTTCGCACTGCGTATCGTTGCCGGATCCGAGCTCACCATGATGGTGCGCTCGGGCGCGACGTGCAACAGCGCCTTGGCGACCGAGCGCAGGTTGCCCGTTCCGTAGTCGACGACGGCGATATCGAGCATCAGGAATCAGAATTCAGGAAGGAAAAACAACACGCTCCGTATCAGCCGCGGTACTGTGATGCCTGATACCTGATCCAGCTATAGCGCACCCTTGGTCGACGGCACCTTGCCTGCGCCGCGAGGGTCGAGCTCGACCGCCATCCTCAGCGCGCGCGCAAAGGCCTTGAATACCGTCTCCGCCTGATGATGCGCATTGTCGCCGCGAAGGTTGTCGATATGGAGCGTCGCCAGGGCATGATTGACGAATCCCTGGAAGAACTCGTGCGTCAGATCGACATCGAAGGCGCCGATCATCGGTCGTGTGAATGCAACGTGGTATTCGAGCCCCGGACGGCCGGAGAGATCGACCACTACCCGCGACAGCGCCTCGTCCAGCGGCACATAAGCGTAGCCGTAGCGCGTCAGCCCGGCCTTGTCGCCGAGCGCCTGCTTGACTGCCTGGCCGAAGGTGATACCGACATCTTCGACCGTGTGGTGACCGTCGATGTGCAAATCGCCCTTCGCCGAAACCGTGAGGTCGATCATCCCGTGGCGGGCGACCTGATCGAGCATATGGTCGAGAAACGGCACGCCGGTGGCTAGTTCGGCGCGTCCGGTGCCATCGAGATTCACCTCGACGCTGATCGAAGTCTCGCGCGTGACGCGATCGATGCGCGCCGTGCGCGCCGCGCCTGTTGCCGCCGCTTTCAACGGAAGGGTCATTTTGAAGGCTCGAGCTCGGCCAGCGCCGCAAGCAGCAAATCGTTCTCCTCCGGCTTACCCACGGTCATTCGCAGGCAGTTTGCCAGCAGCGGATGCCAACCATTCAGATTCTTGATCAAGATGCGTCGGGTCTTGAGGCCATCGAAAACTCTGTTCGAGTCGGTCACACGCACCAGCACGAAATTGGTCTGCGTCGGATAGACGTGGACGCCCGGCAGTCGCGCCAACGCGGATTCCAGCCGGGTGCGTTCGGCGCGAATCGCCGCCGCCTGCTCGGCAATCCAAGCCGTCTCGAAAAGTAGTGCCTCGATCGCGGCTTGCGTCAGTGCGTTCACATTATACGGCTGCCGCACTTTGTTCAGTTCGGCGATCCAGGCGGGCGCAGCGACAGCGTAGCCCAGCCGGATGCCGGCCATGCCGACTTTCGACAGGGTACGCAGAACCAGCAGATTGGGGCGCTCGGGCACGCGGGCCAGAAAGCTCGCATCGGCAAAGGCGTAGTACGCCTCATCGATCACCACCAATCCTGGCGACGCTTCGATGATGGCTTCGAGATCGGCATCGGCAAAAAGATTGCCGGTGGGATTGTTCGGATAGGCGAGAAAGATCACGGCCGGAGATTCGCGCTCGACCGCTGCCAGGATCGCGTCGCGGTCGAGGCTGAAATCCTGATTGAGCGGCACGCCCACAAAGCGCGTCGAGGCATACAGCGCGTCCATGCGATACATCACGAACGAGGGTTCGGGCGCGAGCACCACGGCGCCGGGCCTGGCAACCGCAGAGACGATGATCTGTATCAACTCATCGGAACCGTTGCCGAGCAGGAGTCCCGCATCTTCAGGAATGCCCACAGCGGAGCGCAGCACGCGCTTTGCTCCTTCGCCACTCGCATCGGGATAGCGATTGATCGCAACGCGCGCGAGCGCTGCGGACAACCGCGCCTTGACGGTGTCCGGCAGCGGATAGGGGTTCTCCATCGCATCGAGCTTGACCCACGCAGGGCCGGATTTGGCTACGGCGTAGGCGGAAAGCGCGCGGATCTCGGGTCGAACGACGCGGGCAACGGTCTCCTCAGCCGGAACCGCGCGCCCGCCATCGGTCATATCGTGGCCGTATCGGCGATATACAGATCGACACCGCCGGTGGCGAAATTGCCCAAATCCGCTCCATCGGCAGGATGTTTGTACATCGCGCACAACTTGGCCACGGCTTTACTCCTTTGGATTTATTTGTCCAGACGATACTCGGC
>Ga0209526_10002454_pt1 | contig 12502 bp, 14 predicted proteins | sample JacPinW_OM2H0_M1_FD_188566 | JGI IMG/M metagenome (GOLD analysis project Ga0209526, IMG submission 188566) | Forest soil microbial communities from Algoma, Ontario, Canada - Jack Pine, Ontario site 1_JW_OM2H0_M1 (SPAdes) (version 2) | ecosystem: Environmental > Terrestrial > Soil > Boreal... | reverse complement strand
GCGGCCGTCAGCTGCGCGCACGAATGCATTCAGGTGCTCGGCGGCATCGGTTACACGTGGGAGCACGATGCCCACCTCTACTACCGCCGGGCTCTGTCGCTACGGGCGCTGCTCGGCTCATCCGGCGAGTGGGCGTACCGGGTGGCGGGCCTGGCCCTGGACGGCGTCAGCCGGCCACTCCAGGTAGACCTGCCCGCCGCGGCCGAGCAGTTGCGCGCACAGGTCCGGGACGAACTGGCCGCCATCGCCGCACTGGAACCCACGGCACGCACCGAACGACTAGCCGGAGGCGGCTGGGTGACCCCCCATCTTCCCCGGCCGTGGGGCCGGGGTGCTGAGCCGCTTGAGCAGGTCATCATCGCCCAGGAAATGAAGGCGGCCCGGCTGCGCGGCCCGGCGCTGCTCATCGGGGCCTGGGTAGTTCCTGCCCTTGTCGAGCACGGGACGCCGGCCCAGCAAGAGCAGTTCCTGCCGCCCACCCTGCGCGGCGAGATCATCTGGTGCCAGCTGTTCAGCGAACCCGGGGCCGGCTCCGACCTCGCAGGGCTGTCCACCCGCGCGGAGCGGGTGAAGGGGGATGGGGCGGGGGGTGAGGGCTGGCGGCTGACCGGGCAGAAGATCTGGACCTCGCTGGCCAAGGAAGCGGCCTGGGCCATCTGCGTGGCCCGCACCGATCCCGCCGCGCCGAGACACGAGGGGATCACTTACTTCCTGGTGGACATGAGCGCGCCCGGCGTGACGGTGCGGCCACTGCGGGAGATCACCGGCGACGCGATGTTCAACGAGGTCTTCCTCGACGGCGTGGTCGTACCCGACCGCCAGGTGGTCGGCGAGGTCAACGGTGGCTGGCGGGTGGCGCGGACCACCCTGGCCAACGAGCGGGTATCGCTCTCGCAGTCCTGGACATTCGGATGCGGCGTTCCCGAGCTCCTGAACAGCGTGCGGGATCTCGGCGCCGAACCCGGGCAGGCACTGCTCGAACAGGCCGGGCGGCTGGTCAGCGAGGGGCACTCGATCGACCTGCTCGGCGTGCGGGTCACCCTCAAGCAGCTATCTGGGACCGAGCCAGGCGCCACCGGCAGCGTGCGCAAGCTGCTCGGCATGCGGCATGCGCAGCAGATCGCGGAGGCCTGCTGGTCGATGCAGGGGGCGGACGGCGCGCTGGCCAGCTCCCACTGGGCCCGGCAGATGCTCTTCACCAGGGCCCTCACGATCGGCGGCGGCACCACCGACATCCAGCTCAACATCATCGGCGAGCGGATACTGGGCCTTCCCCGGGATCCGGAGCCGCCAGCCTGAGCCATCCCACCAGGCGGGACCGGCGGCGAGGTGGGACCGAGACCCGGGACCGAGACCCGGGCCCCGGGCTCGCCGGCCGGGTTAGCCCCCTTTGCCCGGAAGCCGCGCTAGCCTGCTGGAAGCCGGCATCTCGGGGGGGCCGAATGACGGACGATCAGGACGGATCATTGAGCGGGCCACGAAGGCCGGGCAGGCGTGACTATCCGCCGCCTGGACCGGGTCAGCCGCGCCCAGGTGCCGCCGACCAGCCCGACATTCCCGCACCAAGGCCCGGCTACTACCCGCCACCCCCCCGCGCGGGCGTTCCGGGCCGCCGCCAGATGGCCCCGGCCCAGCAACTGATGGGCCGCATCGCCGCCGGAAGAAAGGCCAGGCACCGCCGCGCCCTGCTCATCCTGAGTGGCACGCTGTCGGCCCTGGTGCTGGTCTTCGCGACCGGCGCCTGGGGGCTGACCAGCTATGTCAACGACAGCGTCGGGCGTGTCAATGCGGGAACGGCGGGAACGCCGTCGAGCGGGCCGCTCAACATCCTGCTGGCCGGGGTCGACCTTCGTAGCGGCCTGACCCGGCAGCAGCAGCAGGCGTTGCACGTGGGGCATGACGTGAGCACAAACTCCGACACGATGATGCTGATCCACGTGTCAGGCGACCGAAGCCACGTGACGGTCGTCAGCCTGCCGCGGGACTCGTGGGTGCAGATCCCCGGGCACGGCATGAACAAGATCAACGCTGCGTTCGGCCTGGGTGGCCCGGAGCTGATGGTGAAGACGGTGGAGCAGAACACAGGGCTGACCGTCAACGACTTCATCGAGGTCAACTTCCTCGGCTTCGTCAAGGTCATCGATGCGCTCGGCGGGGTGAACGTCTGCCTGCCCTATGCGGTAAATGACTCGTACAGCGGCCTTAAGCTGGCCGCGGGCGTACACCATGTGAACGGCCTGACCGCGCTGGCGTACGCCCGGGACCGGCACTCTTTCGCCCTCTCCGACCTGGCCCGGATCCAGGACCAGCAGCGGCTCCTCGCGTCGCTGCTCAGCGAGGCGATTCGTTCCGGCACGCTGGCCGACCCGGTAAGGCTCAGCGGTTTCCTGCGGGCAGCAGTGGCCGCCATCAAGGTCGACCAGAGCCTGAACGTCACTGCCCTGGCCGACCAGTTGCGTGGCATCTCATCAGGGGGCGTCGCCTTCATGACCGTCCCGCTGGCGAGCATGAACTACCTGACCCCGACGGGGCAGTCCGCTGTGCTCTGGGATGGCACGGCGGCCGACGCGCTCTTCACGAAGCTGAAAGGCGACCAGCCGGTGATAAAGCCAGCGGCCGCGCCGCACGGGAAGAGCTCCGGCGGCCTGCAGCGCAGCCAGGTCCCAGTCGAGGTCTACAACGGGACCCTGATCGGCGGGCTGTCCGCGGGCACCGGTGCCGACCTCACCCAGCTCGGCTTCCCGGTGACCGCCGGCCTCACGTGGTCCAGGCAGGACATCACGCAGACCCTCATCGAGTACCCGCCCGGGCATCAGGCCGCCGCCCAGCTTGTGGGGCATGTCATGCCGGGTGCCACGCTCCGTCAGGTGAGTGGCCTGGCCAAGATCAGGATCGTGCTCGGCATCAACGGCCACACGGTGACGTCGACGTCGGGAACCACCGGGCAGAGTTCCGCGTCCAGCACGGCGAAAACCGCGGCCCAGTACGCCTGCAAGTAGAAATTGGCTGCTGGTCGGGCGGGAGGAGCCTGCTTTGTCGGGCGGGAGGAGTCCCGTGGCCAGGCGGGAGGAGTCCCTGGTCAGGCGGGAGGAGGAGGAGTAGTAGTGCCGTCGGCGTCACCGAGGCCCTGCTCTGCCTCCTGGCGAGAGAGCGCGTCGACCAGGCGGTCGATCTTCTCCTTATTTTCGGCACTGGCCCGCCCGGTCCGTTCGGCGTAGACGGCCGCGCCCAGGTCGCGGAAGATGGCGTCGGCCCGCCGTTTGGCCTGCGCCTGATCAAGCTTGATCTTGCCCTCGCGGGCGGTTTCCTGCGCTTTCTGTGCGAGCTGAGTGCTCTGTTCCCTGACCTTGTCCATGAATCCCATGTCTGGTCTGCCTCCCTGGGTGGCCGTCCGCGCGGCCACGCGTGCTGAGACTGGCTTCCGGCTCTAGCCCAGCCTCTGTCCACAAGCTTATGGCGGCCGCACACCAGCGGCCCGCCGTCGCCGGAGGTCCGCGGCGCCGCGGGAAGGCAATCACTGGACCAGGTCCGGTACCAGGCTGGCCAAGCTCAGCATCACGTCTGGTTCCGACGATGCCTGACAAAGCTAGATCGGGCCGGAGTCCTATCGATTGGCAGCCGGGCGGCGCGGCGGATGCCACACCTGCACTGTGAGCGTGCCGGAGCGGCGCACCTTCGTGCCGGGCGACGGGGACTGACCAACAATGAGGCCGCGGTCCAGGCGGCTGCGGCCGCGGCCAGCCGGATACCGGCCAGCACGACCAGCACGACGAGCGCCCAGGCCAGCAGCGGTATACCGGGCCGACCTCTGTTCCGGCCCGTCTTCCCGTAGCTGCCAGCCTTACGATGACTACGTGGCCGATGCGGTGACCGCAGTCTCAAGCACGGGACAGCTCGTTGGTGAGGGCTGGAGGCTGCGTGCCGAACGCATTGAGATGCTTAACGACAATGACTGGCGTGCGCTCGTCGGTGTCCGGCGCGGCCTCAAGCTGCTCATGACCTGCAGTAACCAGGACATGGGATTTGAGGTGGAAGCGTGGGCCGGAGAGCCCGAAGAGACCGATGGCGTCGCTGTCATCGACGCGGGCGATGGGGACATCCGGCTGGCCCGGATACCGTTGTGCTCATGTGGGGACCGCGGCTGCGGAAACGTTGGAATCCAGCTCTCCAAGCAGCTGGCCGGTAACGAGCTACCCGCGCTGGTCGACTTGCTGAGAGATCTTCCCTGGACCGAGACAATTCCTACAAGAACAAACGTTCTGCAAGGTGACGGCCTGGCCGCCATACAGGGACCTGACACCGACTATTCCGCGAGCGGCTACTCATATCTCTGCGCTCCAGGGACCGGTGGCGTTTTTCCGTTGCACCAGAAACACGGCTCAAACACAGACGTGTGACCCGCCACGCTGATCATGCATCGGCGGCCAGTGCGTTCCAGGGCGATTCTTGCGGGGTGAGGCCCATCAGTAACTAGGTGAGGCCCATCAGTAACTAAAGGTTGTCGCGCCATCGTCGCCGATCCATTCCCACAGCTGGACGGTGCCTGCTAGCTCAGCGTTGGGCAGCAGGCTGCCCTTGTCGAGCTGCTTGGCGTTGAAGCAGATAGGGCAGACCATGAACCGCCCGCCAGCCTTCTCGTACCGGGCGAGCAGGTCACCGAGGGAGGGGCATCCGTCGCAGGCGACGCCCGCAGCTACTCCGTCGAGGGTGAGCCGGACGGCTTCCTTGGCCTGGAACATGAGGGTCGGCCGCCCCGATTCGGCGGCACCGACCGCGACGAGGAACGCCACGGTGACCTTTTCCGGGTCTTCCAGGCCCGTGCTGAGACTGATCACTGCCTTGCCGGCCATTGCCGCCTCCCCTTTGTCTTGGCGTGCAACGGGAGGCCCGATTCTTGGGCCCCGACGGCGGTCCGGGCAATCCCCGTTGGCGGCTTGCCTGGCCGCGCCCGCCCTGGGAGCCCTCGGGCAGCCATAGCCCGATCGGCGTCCCGCTGCTCCAGTTAGCACGATCGTTCGTGCTGGAAATTAAAGTACGATCGGTCGTGCTATCTTGTCAATGACGATGAGCGAATCCGTTAAGCAAGACAGCGGCGGGCAGCGGCGCACACGTGCCGACGGTGAACGCACCCGCGGTACGATCCTGCGTGCTGCCGCGTCACTGGCCACCGTCGACGGACTGGAGGGCCTGTCGATCGGGCACCTGGCGGCGGCGATCGGCATGAGCAAGAGCGGCCTCTACGCGCACTTCGGCTCCAAGCAGGAACTTCAGCTGGCCACCGTGGAGGAGGCCGCCCGGATCTTCCAGGAAGAAGTCGTCCAGCCCGCCCTCGCGGCTCCCCCCGGCCTCGCCCAGCTGATAGCGGTGTGCGAGGCCTTCTTCGATCACCTGCAGCGCCGCACCTTCCCCGGAGGCTGTTTCATGGCCAGCGCGGCGCTGGAGATGGGCACCCGCCCCGGCCCGGTCAAGGAACTGGTCGCCGCGTTCCAGTCCCAGTTTGCGGCGCTCATCCGGGGCTTCGCGGCCACCGCTCTTGAGCAGAACGAACTCCCCGCCAGCGAGGACCCTGACCGGCTCGCCTTCGAGCTGAACGGGATCATTCTGGCCACCGACACCACATTCGTCCTGCACGACGACCCCGCAGTCCTGGACCTGGCCCGGCAGATCGTGCACCAGCGACTCGGGCCCCGCAATGCCGCACACGGCGACCAGCAGGCAAAGATAGCGATCGCCTGACTCTTCGCATGAGCCACTACCTGCGCTAGATGACATACGTCCCCTGAGCGCCGCGAGCTGCAAGCCGCATCGCACAGAAGAGCGGCTGTCTAGGGCACTGACCTGCCAACCTTGCTTGGCCTATTACGCGTCAGGCGTGCAGCGAAGACTCCGGTGTCGATGACGACCGGGCCGCGAGAGCCAGGGCTCCTGGCCGGATCCGGGTGACCGTGGTTGCCCCCTTCGTCACTCTGGCTAATGGCCCGCTAATGGCCCGGCGACCCTGCGCTGATTTGCGCCGGTCCGGGCCGCTTCGTGCTGATCTTGGGCCTGACGCCCTCCGACCCGGACTGGTCATTGACACGTCGTCGAAACGTGGCGCTAATTGAAACTCGTACATCTCGCGCGGCTGATGACGAATGCCGCGCCGGCCGCGCGGATAGGAAACGTGATGACAGACCCGGAGGTCACAGCGCAGGACCCGGGTCACGCCGTCAACAGTCGAACACCGACCAGCAGATCTCGTTTCGCAACCGCTGATCCTCCAGGACGAGTTCGCGAATCGCATCCGGAAGCTGTTCGCGCTGCCAACGGCACTCGATCCGGCCGGCGCTCTCACCCTCGCCTCCGGGGGCCGCCGCACGCGCGGCCTTGATCGCGTAGGCCGCAGCACCGAGCTCGTGTGCGGCGACATGCGCCACCACCGCCGCCTGGCCGGCAGCATATGCGGCGTGCCGAGAGGCTCCGCTCAACTCTCTTGCCGCAGCCATGGCATGGCCACCCGCAGCGCGGGACTGAGACATCCTGATTTCGCCTCGCGCCCATGCCCGAATCTGCTCGATCGCCAGACGGGGCCGCGGGTCCGAGGGCTGCACCGACTCGAAGAGGCGCAGAACGTGCTCTGCGCACGCGGCAGCCCACAAAGCCAGGAGCCGGTGGTCGGAATCCGTGAGCGTCCCCCCGCGGCGGATGGTGATGAAGCGGGGGTCGCGGTCCTTTGGCAGGATCACGGTTCCACCGTTCCTGAGTGCACCTGGCCAACTTAGCCAAGGGCCATGCTCGTCGTGCCAGACCGCGCGATGCGACGCCGATAGCCCGCGACGCGGAGGGTCTGCATTTCACGATTTGCGCCACACAGGGAACCACTTCGCGGCGTCCAGCGGCGCAGGCCTGCGCGATCTCACGGCCCGCATGGGACACGACAGCGAGCGAGCGGTCATGATCACACACGAAGCGCGCGGCGCAGACAGGGCTATCACGGACGCCATCGACACTCATGTCCGGGCCGAGCAAGCCAACGACGATGACGACGACCGCTCCGCGGGCGTCCTCGCTCCCGTGGGCTAATGGCGCGTTAATGGCCCGGCGATCTTGTGCGCGTTCTGTCCGCCAGGCCCAGCGCGAGCCATTGCTCATGAGTCCGTTTCGCGCTGGGCTGCGATCTGCTCAGACGCTGGTCGGGTAGAGCGCGGACCGGCTGGTGTGCCGTTTCAGCCTAGGCCCTCCCGGTCTGGCGTCGAGGCCACTGGCATGAACGGAGCAGGCAACGCGGCGCTGACCGCGGCTTCCAGAAGGCTTCGCTGGCGGGCGATGGCGGCGTGCCGCTCCATCGGGAGCGTGGATTCGAGCTCATCGAGCACGGCGCGCAGGCGGCGCACCACCTGAGGCGCGTCGGCGCCATAACGGATGACCTCGGTCAAGGAAAGCACGAGCAGGCCGTCGAAGTTCCGCAGCTTCCGCTTGACCCTTACCGTACCGCTGGAATCAACCCGCAGGCCGGTCGGATCGAGTCGGTTGCCCGTGATGCCAAGGAGGTCGCTGATGCGATCGATGGCCTGTACCCCGGTCGTCGGATCGTTGACGGCCGGAGACAGCGCGCGAATCGCGATATCGACGAGCTGCCGGAAGCCGAACGCCGGGTCTTGTACGAAAGTGCGTTCCCCGCGGATGAGGAAAAACCTGGTGACATCGTGGTCGTGGAGGTCGCCGCCGTGCGCGAGCGCCACGGGGGTGCCGTGAGCCAGGTACTCGCCCACCCCGACGGTCAGCTCCAGCCAGCATTCCTTCTGTCGGCACAGTTCAGCCAGACCGTGCAGGTCGGTGGCCGAGATGACCCCGGCTGTCCCGGTGTAGCGGAGGCGACGCGGCGAGGGGTCCGGTGGGGGAGGCTCGACGTCGACGTAGGCTGACGCCGGCGGGAAGTTCTCCTCGATGGCTCGCCGGCTCTCGGTGGCAATCGCTTCGAGCAGGTACTGGACGCGCATGAGGCGCACCACGCCATGCAGGTAGGCGACGAACCCGAAGACCGTCGCCAGGGTCAGCGCCAGCAAGGCCGTCACCGACACCACTGGTGCGAACTGCTTCGCCGACGCGACCGAGGCCCGGTTGCTGACCAGGATGATCAGGGAAAAGACGAAGGTGGCGAGGAACAAGCCGAGCGTCACGCGAGTGACCCGGGAACGGATGAAGACCCGCACCGTTCTCGGCGAGTACTGACTGGCGGCGAGCTGGATGGCCACCAGCGTGGTGGCGAACACCACCGCGACAAACGCCAGGGTGGAGGCCGCGATGGCGCCGGCGAAGGTCGCCGCCGTGCTAGGGTCGCCCACCAAGTCCGGCCGCACGCCGATCGGTGCGTCGACCCGGGCGTCCAGCCAGATGGTGAGATTGGCTATGCCGATCGCAGCCGCCGCGAATATGGTCGGGAGGAACCACAGCGACACTGTGATCCGCTGACTGAAGTCAATGCGCCACAGCGGTTCCGGATGTACGGGGAGCGCTCTCATGGATCGAGAGTCTCTCAGTCCACCACGGGCCGCGAGAAACCCCGGCACCGTCTGCCTAGGATCGATCCATGATCTGGTTGACTTCGCTGCCGGCGGGGGTGCTGGTCGTTGGCTGGCTAGCCCTCGCGCTGCTGGTCGCGATCGGCAGTCGGCTGGCGGTACGAGCCCTGATACCGACCGCAGAGCGGGACGGTGCCTACACCATCGCGGCGCCGCTCATGCCCGCGCTCGGAGCAGTATTCGCCATCCTCATGGCCCTCACACTGGCCAGCGAGGCCAGCTTCCTGGCGTCGGCGCAAGGGATCGTGGGCAACGAGGCCGCCGACGCCACCCGCCTGGCCTGGGCGGCGACCAGTCCCGGAGTCAACTCAGCGCCGATCCAGGCAGCCCTGCTCGGCTATCTGCAAGCGACGAGGGCGAACGAGTGGCACGGCACCAACGCGGCGGAAGGCGGCGATCCCGCCACCGCGCGGGCCATCGGCAACTTGGAGCATGCCGTTCGGGCCGAAGCGGCCCGAACGACCCTGGGGACACCCACGAGCACCGAGCTACTTGCCTCCCTCGACGCGCTCACCAGCGATCGCCGGGCACGCCTGGCGGCAGCCTCACATCAGCTCCCCGTCCTCTACGTGGTCATCCTGATCGTCAGTGCGGCGGCGTTGATCGGGAACGCCGCCGCGCTCACCATGCGTAGCGGCGTGCGGCCTGCACTCCTGGTCGGCGGGGTCGCAGTCGTGATCGGACTCAGCCTGGCCCTGCTCTTTGCCATCGGCACGCCATGGCGAGGCGCGATCACCGTGAGCGGGCAACCCATCGACACCGTGGCGCGAGACCTGAACACCGGCTACTTTCACCCGTAGCCTCGACCGACTCGCGGCGTTCTTGGACGTGGATCACGGCGGATCGACGCGCACGTCCAGGGCGAGAAGCGCAAGAACGACGCCAAGACGGCCAGCCCGGGCCCTCGCCCCCGTCGGCTAATGACTCACAGGCACGGAAGATCAACAACGGTCTCGCGAGATCAGGGAAACAAGTGCTGAAACCCACTCTGACCTGGGCCTTAGCCACTTGGAGCGGGTGACGGGAATCGAACTCGCACTATCAGCTTGGGAAGCGGAGCGGTTACGCCTGTTAGGGGCGCTGAGCTGGCGTCCCTCGCGGTCCCGAGTGACCGTGGTTGCCCTCTCGTCACCCTGGGCTAATGGCACTGCTAATGGCACGGAGGAATTGTTCAATCGGCGAGCTTCGTCAGAAGCTCGAGGTCTTTCACACTGGCGAAGATGCCATCGTGCGCCACGAGTGGGACTTGGAGCCAGATCGCCGTCGCGGCCACCCAGCGATCCGCCTCGTGCTCCTTTTGGCCCAAGCCGTGCCCGGTCCGGACACACCATGTGCGCAGCGAGGCATATGCATCGACAAGGTTTGGCCCCGGCCAGACGATCTCCGTACGGGCTATCTCATACTCCAGCCGCCGGAGCCTTCCCGGGCCCCACCCGGCCAGTCTGGCCCCATACCCAAGCTCAGCGACGGTGACGAATGAGATGACAGCGGGCCGACCCTCTAGGACTGGGCGATACTGCGCAGCCAATAAGCTTCCGCTGGGCGTCAGGCGTGCAGCGAAGACTCCGGTGTCGATGACGACTGGGCCGCGAGAGCCAAGACTCATGCGTCGAGTACGGCAGCAAGAAAGAGGCGATCCTCATCCTCCGTGAGGTCGTCAATGAGCGCATCCTCATCTGGACGTAGCGGGCGCGCAGCAGCGAGCACGTCGTCCTTGTCGCGCTCCCGGGTCACCGCCTGGGAGACCCGCTTGCGTGCTTCCGGCTCTGACATCGCGCATCTCCATTCCTACCGTCAGGGTACACGCGGCTGCCGACAGGACTCTTGCCATGTTCCGCGCTCGGATGGCCGCCAGCACGGCATGGCTCCAACACGTGCCCGGAAACGATCAAGGCACAGGGCGGGATCACTTCCCTGGCCTGGGCCTTCGCGCGTGGAGCGGGTGACGAGATCGAACTCGCGCTATCAGCTTGGGAAGCCGAGCGGTTACGCCTGTTAGGGGCGCTGAGCTGGCAACTCTGATGATCCCCCAGTAGCCGTGGTTGACCCCTCGTGACCCTGGCTAATGGCACGTTAATGGCACGGCGGTCTTGGTGGCAGCCAGAACGCTACGATTAGAAGGCGGCGGCGATGTGGGAATCGTTGTCTATGGCTGATATGGAGGGGCCATGCCCCATCCCCAGTGTGGGACGGGAGCCTGTTGGGCAACATCCGCGCCGGGCTGCGAATTGTGCATGGCCAGGCGGGTGCCCCACTCCAGATAACCGACGAATGCCGCGCGGAACTCGGGGTCGGCAGGCAGTTTGGCGTCGTCAGCTGCCAGGCTCATCAGCGATGCGAATCGGAAGCGCTGCTCGGTAGTGATGTTGAGGTTGCGGTGATGCGCGAGCATTGCGGGATAGCCGCCGAGCCGGTTGGTGTAGTCGGCGGGGCCACCGAACACCTCGCACCACCAGGTCGTGACATGCTCGCGGTGCTGCTCGCTGACGCCGCCGGGAAAGAGCGGGCTGAGCAGCTCATCGCGCTCGACGCGGTCGTAGAAGCAATCGATCAGACGAGCTATAGCTGGACGACCTTCGGCCCACTCGTACAGCGTCGGTGGCTCGCTCATTCGGTAACTGTAACACTGTAATCATGGGCGCAGTCGCTGCCAAGGACCTCCGCGTTGCCTGGCAGTCGGCGCGGCCACACGGCGGGGTCGGACGGTAGCTTAGTAGATCAAGACTCGCATTGCGTGCTGGGTGCCTGACCTGGGTTGGAGGACTGGCGCGACTGGCCGGACTCGAACCTCCGACCGGCCGCTTAGAAGATCGTTTCGCCTCTCTTGCTGACCTGTTCCGTGCCAGCTCGACCCTGCTCGATGGTCTCCGTGAGTGACCGCTGCGAACCGTCAACGGCTGCCCATTCTGGCCCGGATCTGGCACGTGCCCCGACTCATGCCAGCGACTCGCCGCGCTTAACGCTTCGGATGAACTCTTCGATGGCCGGGAAGGCCAGATCTGGCCTGTCGCGGAAGATCTCGTGACGTGCTTCGGGGAGGTGAACGAGGCGGGTGGTGCTGGCCGGGAGCTGCCGGGCCAGGTCCTCGGCGATCGGCAGCGGGCACATCGGGTCATCTTCCCCCGCGAGGATAAGCGCCGGGCAGATGATCGACGGTAGCAAGCTCCATGGGTCGAAATGCGGTGCTTCGTGGCGGAAGTAGTGCAGGTTGACATCGAGCGTCTGGATGGCTCTCGCGCTTCCACGTGGTCGGCGTCCATACCGTCGAGGAATTCCCTGACCGCCCGCTTGGATCTGAGCACGTGAAGGGCCACATGCTGACCGTGCTGCGAAATGATTTCGTGTTCGCGCTCCGGCTCTGACCGGCGTTTTCGCCAGATGCGGAAGGCCAAACGCCACTCATCGCGCAACCGCAGCCAGGCCGAATAGTCGCACCCTTCGGGCAACTCGCTCGGCATTCGGAAGCCGCGCAGGAACGCGCGTCCTGCGCAAAGCCACCAGGGCAGGTCGAGAAACACAACGGTGTCCGCGCGTTCGAGCCGGAGATCGAGTGTCTCGTGGTAGTTGCCGTCAGCGATCCACGCGTTGCCGGCGAGCACGCCACGTTGCTTCTCGCGCCACTCGGTCTCCGACGGTGCAACCCAGCCGGGCTTCCAGAAGTGGAGGTCAAGATGAATGACCGGCAAGCCGGTCTTGGCAGCGAACGCGAGCGAGAACGTGCTCTTCCCGGACCCGGCCAGCCCAGTGACGATGACGCGGCGTCCTAGCGCCGACGGGGCTTCACTCATCGCAGTCAGTGTCCCTCACGTGCCGTTGTCGGGGAGGGCAAAGGTTGCCTGACACGGCACTAGTATCCCGCGCCTGAAATTAGTGGGTTAAGTCTGTAGCCTGGTGGTATGTCGCAGACTCAGGCTGCCGTTCCGCTGGTGCTGACTGATGAG
>Ga0209526_10002453_pt1 | contig 12505 bp, 8 predicted proteins | sample JacPinW_OM2H0_M1_FD_188566 | JGI IMG/M metagenome (GOLD analysis project Ga0209526, IMG submission 188566) | Forest soil microbial communities from Algoma, Ontario, Canada - Jack Pine, Ontario site 1_JW_OM2H0_M1 (SPAdes) (version 2) | ecosystem: Environmental > Terrestrial > Soil > Boreal... | reverse complement strand
CGGTCTCTTTGCCGATGATCGTCAGCGCGCCGCCTGGCTTAAGCGCCTCAACGCCGGCCCCACGACGTTGGCCTACGACCCCACGGTGGACGATGTGCTGGATCGCTTGGCCGCGCACCTCGCGGCGCACATCGACCTCGATCGGCTGCTCAAGTTATCGCAATGACGAGCGCCGCTACCAAACCGAGCAACGCAATCAGCAACGCATCGGCGCGATGATAGAGCACAAGTGCCTTTCGGATATCAGCAGCGCCGGCGTCGCGCCGGCCGCTCCCCATCACGGCGTCCTCGACCAGCACGCCGCCGTAACGACGCGGGCCCGCGAGCGCGAGACCAAGCGCGCCCGCCATCGCGGCTTCCGGATACCCGGCGTTGGGCGAACGGTGATGGTGAGCGTCGCGCCGGACGGCGCGCCAGGCGCGTTCGGCCGCCGTGCGGCTCGAAAACGCGGCGGCGGCGACGATCAGGACTGCCGAAAGACGCGAGGCCGGCAGATTGACGAGATCGTCGAGCCGGGCGGCCGCAAAGCCGAAATCGCCGTGACGCGGTGTGTGATGTCCAATCATGCTGTCGGCGGTGTTGATGGTCTTGTAGACCGCGGCACCCGGCAGGCCGGCGACCGCCATCCAAAAGGCCGGCGCGACCACCCCGTCGGAGAAGTTCTCGGCCAGGCTCTCGATCGCCGCGCGCGCCACGCCGGCCTCGTCGAGCGCGTCGGGATCGCGCCCGACGATCTGTGCTACAGCTTGACGCCCGGCCTCGAGCCCGTCGCGCTCGAGTGCGAACGCGACCTGCGCCACATGGGCATGCAGGCTGCGCTGCGCCATCAACGTGCTGGCCAGCACGGCGAGCACTAGAAGTCCGAACGGCAGGCGAGGAAGATTGTGCTGCAAGGCGAACCCAACCACGCCGGCCACGGCGATCAATGCAACAAGCGCGATCGCACCGGCGGCCCGTCGCCGTGCTGGCGCATCCTGTTCGTGGTTGAGCTTGTGATCCAGAGCCTCGATCAGGCGCCCTATCCAGGTCACTGGATGCCCGATTGAACGAACCAGCCAATCCGGATAGCCGAGCATGAGCTCGATCAGCAGGGCCAAGAAAGCGAGGGTGGGGGACATCTCTCTCCAGGGCGCTCTCGCGCCGCTCGTTCATGGCGGCGATCTCGCGTCGGCGCGGCGGATGTTTCCGGACGCGCCCCAACCATTCATCGACCTCTCGACCGGTATCAACCCCCTTGCGTATCCGATTCCACCGGTTGCACCGGATGCTTTTGCGCGCCTGCCTGAGCCGGCGGCGATCGAACGGCTGGCAGCGATCGCGGCGCGCGCCTACGCGGCAACATCCGCGGACCAAGTCGTGGCGGCGCCCGGCACACAGATCATGCTGACGCAGATTGCGTCCCTGGTGCCGCCCGGACGCGCCGTGTTGCTGGGCCCAACCTACGCCGAACATGCGCGCGCGGCTGCCTTCGCGGGCCACGTCGTCACGGAGGTCGGCGAACCGGCAGACCTGAAGGACGCAAGCCTTGCGATCGTCGTCAACCCTAACAACCCGGACGGCCGCATTGTCGACAAAGGCGCGCTGCTCGCTCTCGGTGGCGTGCTCGCGCAACGCGGCGGCCTCTTGATGGTCGATGAAGCATTCATGGATGCGGCACCGCGTGAGGCGAGCCTCTGCCCGCATGTCGCAATGGGCAACATTGTGGTGCTGCGATCCTTCAGCAAGTTCTTCGGGCTCGCCGGGCTGCGGCTTGGCTTTGCGATGGCCGCGCCGGGACTCGCAGGGCAGCTGCGGGCGCGGCTCGGGCCGTGGGCGGTGTCGGGCCCCGCGATCGCGATCGGGGAGGTCGCTCTCGCAGATGCCGCGTGGGCGCAAGCAACGCGCACGCGCCTCGCAGCCGACGCCCCGCGCCTTGAAGACATGCTGATCCACGCCGGGTTCGATATCGTCGGCGGGACGCCGTTGTTTCGTCTGGTGCAGACGGCGATCGCGCGCGAATGCTTCGATCGGCTCGGCAGCGCCGGCATCCTTGTGCGCCGCTTCGCCGAGCACCCGCGCTGGCTGCGGTTCGGTTTGCCGGGCGAGGAGACCGCGTGGCAGCGCCTGCGCGGCGGGCTCGGCTTGCAATAGCCGTCCGCGCTTCCTAAACCCGGATTTCCGCGTGGGCCTCGACCGAATACGTTGTCACCGCGACGCGCGGTAGTCGAGTATCGTTGGAAACTCGAAAAGCCGCATTATCTGTAGATTAGGCGAAGTACTTTGCGGCTGATGGGCGCGGATCGATGCGCATGGAGGGTGCAATGCCTGATGCTGTTCTCAGCAAGGATTCCCGACGGGTCGTCATCATCGGCGCGGGGTTCGGCGGATTGTCAGCAGCCGTCGCTCTCAAGGCACCGGAATTCCAGGTCACGCTGATCGATCAGCATAATTATCACCTATTCCAGCCACTGCTCTATCAGGTCGCGACCGCCGCGCTGTCGCCTGCCGATATTGCGGGACCCGTGCGAAGCATCGTGCGCGATCATCGCAACGTCAGCGTCATTTTGGCGCAAGTGTCCGGCATCGACCTCGCGCGCAACGAAGTGCTGGCCGAAGGGCGGCGCATCCCATTCGATGACCTCATCATCGCGACCGGCGCGCGCCACGCGTATTTCGGTCGCGACGATTGGGCGACGCATGCACCTGGTCTCAAGACCATCGACGATGCGACCTATCTGCGCCGGCGCATCCTGCTCGCGTTCGAGAAGGCGGAGACCGAGCCTGATCCGGCGGAACGCCGGCGGCTCCTCAACTTCGTCATCGTCGGCGGCGGCGCGACCGGCGTCGAAATGGCGGGTGCGATCGCGGAGCTCGCAAAGCGAGCCCTGGCAGCGGACTTTCGTGTCATTGACCCGCGCAGTGCGCGCGTGATCCTGGTGGAAGCCGGGCCGCGCTTGCTGCCTTCGTTTGATCCATCGCTCTCTGCGGCCGCGCAGCAATCGCTTGAAAAGCTTGGCGTCGAAGTGCGGCTCGGCAACAGCGTAACCGAGATGGATGCAACCGGCGTCTCGATCGGCTCGGAGCGCATCGATACCGATACGTCGATCTGGGCCGCCGGGGTGATGGCCTCGCCCGCCGGTCGATGGCTCGAGACGGAGACGGACCGCGCCGGCCGGGTCATGGTGAATTCGGATCTCACGCTGCCCGGGCATCCAAACGTTTTCATCATTGGCGATACCGCGCACGTCGACGGTCGTGACGGCAACCTGCTTCCCGGCGTCGCGCCGGTTGCCAAGCAGGAGGGGAAATATGTCGCGAAGCTGCTGCGCGCGCGGCTCGCCGGCAAAACCTTGCCGCCGTTCCGTTACCGCGACTATGGCTCGCTGGCGACGATCGGCCGCAAGAGCGCCGTGGTCCAACTCGGACGCTTCAAGCTCAAGGGCTTCCTGGCGTGGGTGCTCTGGAGCGTGGCGCACATTTATTTCCTGATCGGATTTCGCAACCGCCTCGCGGTCGCCCTGCACTGGTTGTGGAACTACGTGACCTTCCAGCGCGGAACCCGCCTGATCACTGGAGTGACCGGATCGCGCATGGAGGATATGACCGACCCGAGACGGGAGTCCTCGCGGCCACCAATGCGCGGCGCTGCCTGATCGGCTTCGTCGCTCGCCAATGCTTTATCCCTGACGTTCTTCTCACCTGACGAGCGATGAGGCGGCTTGATACACTAGACAAGTCGGCCCCCCCAACCGCGGCTGTTAGAGTGGCCAGCACATTGAAAAATGAGCTTTTCCGCGAAAAGCGCGACTGCTGGGCGAATTCGACGTGCTCGAAGGCCTGATCCTTGCATGAGCGGCGCCGGAATTGCCGATGGCGGCGGAGTGATTGCGAAGAGCGAAATCCCGCAATAGGGTGGCGACCCACACCCCGCATATTGCAAGACCTCGGAATGGAAAACGTCAAAGCGCGAGAGCTCGTAACTCTCGTCCAAGCCCTCCCGAAATGCGAACTGCACATTCATATCGAAGGCAGCCTCGAGCCTGAGCTGATGTTCGCGCTCGCGGCGCGCAACAGCGTGCGCTTGCGTTACGAATCGGTCGAGGCGCTGCGGCGCGCGTACCGGTTCACCAAGCTGCAGGACTTTCTCGACATCTACTATCAGGGTATGTCGGTGCTCAAGGTCGAGCAGGACTATTACGATCTTGCCATCGCCTACTTGAGGCGGGCGGCGGCCGACAACGTGCGTTACGTCGAGATGTTTTTCGATCCGCAGGGACACACGTCGCGCGGCATCGCATTTTCGACGGTGGTCGATGGGCTCTCCCGCGCGATCGCGGACGCGCAGCGCGAGCTCGGTGTCCGCGCGCACCTGATCATGTGCTTTCTGCGCCATCTCGACGAAGCGAGCGCCCAGCAAACGCTCGATTCGGCCCTGCCGCATCGCGACAAGATCATGGGCGTTGGGCTTGATTCCTCCGAGGTCGGTAATCCGCCCAGCAAATTCAAGCATGTCTTTCGCCGCGCCCGCGACGCGGGCTTTTTCCCGGTCGCGCACGCCGGTGAAGAAGGGCCCCCGCAATACGTGTGGGAAGCGCTTGACGACCTCGGCGTCGGGCGGGTCGATCACGGCAATCGCTCGCTGGAAGATGCGGCGCTGGTCTCGCGTCTCGCGCGCGAGCGCACCGCCTTGACGGTGTGCCCGTTGTCCAACCTGCGCCTGCGGGTGGTGCACGACCTCACCGACCACCCGTTGCGGCGAATGCTGGACAAGGGCCTGGTCGCATCCGTGAATTCCGATGATCCGGCTTATTTCGGCGGTTACGTCAATCAGAACTTCGTCGCGGTGGGTGACGCGCTCAAGCTCGATCGCGCTGAAATCGTCGCGGTCGTTCGCAACAGCTTCGACGCATCGCGAATGGCGCAGGCCGACAAGGACGCGGCGCACGCGGAGATCGACAGGACGTTGGCAAAGATCGGCTCGTAAGGGGGAAAAACATGTTGCGCGGCACAGATCGTATCATGACGACGCATGCGGGCGCGCTCCCGCGCTCGGACGCGCTGCGCGAGCTGGTGTTCGCACGCTCCAACCGTGAAGCTTACGATAAGGGGGCGCTGGCAACGGGTTTGCGCGACGGCGTCGCGCAAACCGTCCGCAAGCAGCTTGAGATCGGGATCGACAGCGTCAACGACGGCGAGCTCGGCAAGTCGAACTTCACGAACTATATCCACGAGCGGCTCGCGGGAATCGAAGCGCGCCCTTATCAGGCTGGGCAGGACACCGGCTTCACCAGCCTGATCCGCCGCGAGGTCGGCCGCTACGGCACCTACTATCGCAAAATGGTCGAGCTCTTTCCGGCGGCCAAACGGCCCAACATCGTCTGCGTCGGTCCTTTGACGTACGTCGGCCATGAACTCGTCAAGGAAGACATCGCAAACTTCAAGGCTGCGCTGTCGGGTACGACCGTGGCGGACGCGTATCTGCCGGCAGTCACGCCCGGCACGATCGAGCACTGGCTGCAGAACGAGTTCTACCCCAATGACGAGGCCTTTCTGTTTGCGATCGCGGATGCGCTGCGGCCCGAGTATCAGGCGATCGTCGAGGCCGGCTTCACCTTGCAGATCGACGATCCGGATCTGCCCGACGGCTGGCAGATCTATCCGGACATGAGCGTCGCCGACTATCGAAAATACGCGGACCTACGCGTCGAGGCGCTCAATCACGCGCTCAAAGGCATTCCGGCCGATAAGGTGCGTTTGCATGTTTGCTGGGGCAGCTTCCATGGCCCGCATCAGGGCGACATCGGGCTCGAGCACATCGTTGATCTCATCTTCAAGGTTCGCGCGCGCGAGTTCTCGATCGAGGCGTCAAACCCCCGCCACGAACATGAATGGCAGGTTTTTGAAAAGGTGAAATTGCCGGACGGCGCGATGTTGATTCCAGGCGTCGTCGGGCACTGCACGAACTTCATCGAGCATCCCGAACTCGTGGCGCAACGCCTTGTGCGTTACGCGAACCTCGTCGGACGCGAAAACGTCGCGGCCGGAACGGATTGCGGCCTTGCACCGCGACTGCCCGACGGCGAGCTGACGTGGGGTAAATTGGAGGCGCTGGTCGAGGGCGCGCGGCTGGCGTCAACGGCGCTGTGGCGGCGCGCGTAGGATGGGTGGAGCGAAGCGATACCCATGCTGCGAAATGGGTGATGGGTTTCGCCTGCGCTCAACCCATCCTCCGACCGCTGATCAATACCCGCTGATCCGGGCGAGCAGCGCCTCCGGATCATCGGGCGCTTGATCGCCGCGCCACGCGATGTAGGCGTCCGGTCTGATCAGGACGAGGTCGCGCCCGTATAGCGCGCGCGCCTCGGGGATGCGAATGTCCAGAAGCTTCAATGGAAGCTTGCGCGCCGAAGCCGCGCGTTCCAGTGCTGCCGTCGCTTTTCCCGGGTTGAGCCGCAGCAAAGTGAAGCCGCGTCCGAATTGATCGAACAGAGAACTTCCCATGCCGCGATGCTCGTCAAGCCAGAGGTGCGGAGCGCGCCCGCCGGGCAGGCCGCTTGGCACGTATTCGTCATAGGTCTGCGGAAAAATATCCGGCGGCGGCGCTCCGTCCGCCACGATGATCGGCGACCCGTCGTAGCGTGCGCCGAGCTGAACGCCGACGCCGTCCTGGTGCTCGGGGCGCACGAAGTGGTTCTTGCGCACATAGCTGATCTCGGCTGCCACGCGCCGTGCCGCGTCGCCGCCCGGTCCTTCGTGTTCGACGTCGGCGGGCACCACGGCATCGTGCATCAGTGAGGCGTACTTGCGTGACGCGCCCGTGTTTCGGTACCCGATCGGTTTGCGCTCCGTCTCGTAGCTATCGAGCAGCTTCGGACCGCCCCAGCCCTGCAACACCGCGGCCAATTTCCATCCAAGGTTGGAACTGTCGTCGATCCCGGTGTTCATGCCGAAGCCGCCCGTGGGCGTGAACAGGTGCGCGGCATCGCCCGCGATCATGATCCGGCCGGCCTTGTAGCGCTCGGCGACCAGCGCTTGGCCGGCGTTCCACGGATAGTGCCCCAAGACCTGCACCGGAATGTCGGCGCCGATCGAGCGTTTCACCCAGCCCGCGACCTCGTCGGTGTCGACCTCGCGCCGCTCGCCACTCGGCTTGATCAGCATCATGAATTCGTCAACGCCGTTGAGCGCGATGATGACGCCGCGTGTATGTGGATCGGGGTTGACCGCCCAATACATCCACGCGCGCCGATGGCCGACGAATTTCGGATAGAGATCCGGGATCCGCATGTGAATTGAGAAGAACTGCCCGGCCCAATAGGCGTCCTTCTTCTGCACGTCACCCTCGTAGGCGATCCCCAAGGTCTTGCGGATCAAGCTGCGCGCGCCATCGCACGCGACCGCATATGGGGCCTTCCAGATTGCCTCGGCCGAACCGTCGGTCTTGCGCGCGTGCACCCGCACGGCGGTCTCGTCCTGGGTGAACCAATCGACCTGCCATCCGAACCGGACATCGACGGTCGCAAGCCGGCGCACGCGCTCCAGCAGGTAGCGCTCGACGTACATCTGGTTGACGTGAAACATCGGCTCCGGCAGCTGATCGGTGATCGGCATCTGTCGGCGCATGGCGATGCGCTCGTCGCCGGGCGGCATCGGGAAGCGGTAGATCTCGTGGCTGCTCAGCCGCGTGAAATAAGCCTGATCGAACGGGTGGTCGCCAGGCAGCCCGAGCCGGCGGACCTCGTCTGAAAAGCCGAGCTGCCGATAGTGTTCCATGGTGCGGGCGTTCTGGCCGTTGCCCTTTGGATGCCAGCGCGCCTCGGTCTCGGTGTTGAGCAACGTCGATTTGATTCCGTGGAAATCGAGATAGAGCGCCAGCACGAGCCCTACCGGCCCGCCACCGACGATCGCGACCTCGGTCTGCAATTCCATGCTGCCCCGCCCCAAGTTTGCGTGCCTCTGGCAGCATGGCCGAGTTCCAGAATTCGCGAAAGGGCAGGGTCAGGCGTCGCGGCGCGCTTGGGTGCGTTCGGCGTCGATGATCAGCCAGAACGTCAGCATCCGACCAGCCAGCTAGCACAGGTTGAGCGAAGCTGATGTGTTCGCTTACGCTCAACCGATGCGACGGATTAATCCGGCTAGTTGTATCCGCGAACCGTCCGGAAAGCCTCGGTCAGAGACGTGGTCCCGTCGAAAACCCGGCCGCGCGTTGCTTCCGTCAGTCGCGCCAGCTGGGTCGGGTCGCCGTCTCCAAACGTAATGCCGAAGATCGGGATGTCCCGGTGGCTCGCGCGCCAGCGGATCAGAAACTCCTGCAGGCGATCGTCGCTCTTTCCATTGGTCATCACAATGATGGCGGGCAGATAGCTCAGCGAGTTTGGCGTCGACAACACTTCCTCGAGCCCGCGTTCCGCGCAGGCATAGAAGTCGCTCCCGCCGCTCGCCTGCTGGGCCTTGACCACATCGAGCAGGCGCGTCTGATCGGCCTGCGTGCCCGAACCGCGGACGACTTCGCGCGTGGTGCTGTCGAACGGAATGACCACGATCCGGTCGGCCGCCGCATGCTGGACCAGGAGCGGCGCCGCTTGATCGCGCGATAGGATGAAGTTCATCGCCTGGCGCATGGCCTTCTCGCCTTGCCCACGCATGTCGCTTGAGAAGTCGAGGCAGTAGACGGTCAGCGACGGTCGCCGCAAAGCGTCCTGATAGAGGTCGAGTGCCGTGCGCATGACCGCCGGATCCGGCATACGGATCAATTTTATCAGCCGCGCTGGATCGTAATTCCAGGACGGATCCGGCTTGACCCCGGTGACTTCGCCCACAGCCGGGCGGCGGAACGATTCCACCAGCCGCTGTTGCACATCCGGGGAGAGCAGATGCGCTTGCAGTGCTTTGAAAAACTTCAACGCACTGGGGCCGCGGCCGCGGTCGACGAAACCCAGCGGGCTGTTCGCGATCGCCATGCCGTCGCTCGGATAGATCGCGTAGAGGAGTTCCTGGTTGCGATCTTTGAGGATCTGGTTTGTCTCCGCCAGCACCGCCTCGTAATTCCACATCGCGTCGTACTGGACGCCCTGGCTCAGCCCCTTGAGATAGAGGTCGGAGAGCCACGCACTCGAACCGGCGGTCCGGCTGATACCGGACAACAAGCTGCGGACCTTGTCGCGCACATCCGGTCGCTCCAAATCCGCAAGCGTGATTGTGGTTGGACTGCCGAGCGCGGCCGACAGCATCGTGATGTAAGCGCTTGCCCCGGAATTCGACTGAGTGGCCGAGCTCGCCAGGTAGGTTAATCGCTTGCCGCGGACCGCCTCGTCGATATCGCGCGACGACACCGCGCGGTCGATCCAGCCGAGCTCCTTCGCCTTGCCGGTGCGCACACCCAGTATCACCGGCGAGCGCATGATCGAGGTGAGGTCGACCACGCGTTTGTTGTGATCGAACAGATCAATCCAGACGCTATTGGCCGGCCAGACTGCGTCGAAGGCGCCGCGATTTTCGGCAACCGCCATTCCGATATCGAGCGATCCCATATACTCAAACGTGCAAGCGATCTTTTGCTCCTTGCAGAACGCCTGCACGATCGGCTCGAGGGTGCGATTCTCGGAGCCCGACACGATGGTAAACGTGGTGATCGGAGTCGGCCCGCACCCATTCAGGAGCCCGGAAAGACAGACGGCAAGGCTCAGCACGCGCACCAAGTTCATGCGCGGCCTCGCATCGGCGCGCATCGTCGCGCGCGCGCCGAAACGCGCCTGCGAACCGCCTTGCAACGGCACCAGGAGACACGCGCGCCGGGACAGGGAGCTCCCCATCCGGGCCGAAAACTTGCCGGCATTCGCCAGTCCACCCGTACGAACGATTCACCCCCAACAGGCCCATGATAGGTCACCTGTATGACAGTTTTCCACACAATGTTGCCGACGGGGCCGGGACAGATCGTTCTTTCTGCAAGGCGCGGACCGCACCCCGTCCGACACGCGCGGGACGTCAAGACCGGGCTTTGACATGGCGGGGCTGCTGCCGCCGGCCGTGCGGTCGTCAGGTCATTGATTCTGAGGCTGTTCGGCCACACATTTATGCCCGCTGTGTGGGATTAGCCATGAATAGAGACTTCGATTGGATGTGGTCCGAGGCGTGCGACCAGCTCGTCCGGGCTGAACGGTTGCATCGGCAGTTCTTCCAGCCGAGGCATTCGGGCACCTGGGAGCCGCCGGTCGACATCCTGGAGACCGAGCGCGAAGTGCTGATTTTTGTGGCATTGCCGGGAGTGAGCCTGGACAAGGCGGAGGCCGTCATCGACGGGGCCGACCTGGTCATTGCCGGGACCCGCGTGCTGCCGTCGCAACTCCGAACGGCCGTCATCCACCGAATCGAGCTGCCGCAAGGGCGCTTCGAGCGCCGCGTGCGCCTGCCGGCCGGCCGCTATCGCGACGTCCGTCGGTCGGCCGCGGACGGCTGCCTTGTGATCACGCTGCAGAAGGCGGAGGCGGGTCATGGCTGACGAACAGGCGCGCAACGCCCCGCCATTGCCGCCCGACGCGCTGGTCATCGTCCCGGTGCGCAAGATGGTGCTGTTTCCCGGTCTGGTCGCGCCGATCACGGTTGGTCGGCCCCGTTCGATCGCGGCTGCCCAACAGGCCGTGCGCGAGCAACGCCAAATCGGCATCCTGATGCAGCGCGACGCCGAGGTCGCCGACCCGGCGGCGATCGACCTGCACCGGTTCGGCACAGTCGCCAATGTGGTGCGCTACATGACGGCACCGGACGGCTCGCACCACCTGATCTGCCAGGGCCAGGAGCGGTTTCAGATCGTCGAGTTTCTCAACGGCTGGCCGTTCTTCGTGGCGCGTGTGTTGCGCATTCCCGACCAGGAGGCGCGCTCGACCGACATCGAGGCGCGGTTCGTGAACCTGCGCGGCCAGGCGCTGGAGGCCGCGCAGTTGCTGCCACAGGCGCCGGAGGAACTGGTCGCCGCCATCTCCAATATTGCCTCACCGGGCGCACTCGCCGACTTCACGGCGGGAACCATGGACATTGCGCCCGAGGAGAAACAGGAAATCCTCGAGACGGTCGATATCGGCGCGCGTATCGACAAGGTGTCACGGCTGCTCGCGCATCGCATTGAGGTGCTGCGGCTGTCGCAGGAGATTGGCCGCCAGACCAAGGCCGCGCTCGACGAACGCCAGCGCGAGGTTCTGTTGCGTGAGCAGATGGCCGCGATTCAGAAGCAGCTCGGCGAGGGCGATGCCGGCAAGGGCGCCGAGATGGCCGAACTCAGCGAGGCCATCACCAAGGCCAAGATGCCGAAGGACATCGAGGAACAGGCGCGCCGTGAGTTGCGCCGCCTCGAACGCATGCCGGAAGCGGCCGCCGAATATGGCATGGTGCGCACCTATCTCGACTGGTTGATCGAGCTGCCTTGGGACCTGCCCGAGGAGCAGCCAATCGACATCGCCGAGGCCCGTCGCATCCTCGATGAGGATCACTACGGTCTCGACAAGATCAAACGCCGCATCATCGAGTATCTGGCGGTGCGCAAGCTTGCTCCGCAAGGCAAGGCGCCGATCCTGTGTTTCGTCGGTCCGCCGGGCGTCGGCAAGACCTCGCTGGGCCAGTCGATCGCACGCGCCATGAACCGCAAGTTCGTGCGCGTGAGCCTCGGCGGGGTGCACGACGAGGCCGAGATCCGCGGGCATCGCCGCACCTACATCGGGGCGATGCCGGGCAACATCATCCAGGCGATCCGCAAGGCGGGCGACCGCAACTGCGTGATGATGCTCGACGAGATCGACAAGCTCGGCGCCGGCATCCAGGGCGACCCGTCGGCGGCGTTGCTCGAGGTGCTCGATCCGGAGCAGAACAACACGTTCCGCGACAACTATCTCGGCGTGCCGTTCGACCTCAGCCGCGTGGTGTTCATCACCACCGCCAATATGCTGGACACCGTTCCCGGGCCATTGCGCGACCGCATGGAGATCATTTCGCTCGCTGGCTACACCGCCGACGAGAAGCTGCAGATCGCGCGCCGCTATCTGCTGCGCCGGCAGCTTGAGGCAAACGGTCTCAAGCCCGGCCAGGTCGAGCTTGGCGATGATGTGCTGCGCGAGATCATCCAGAGTTACACGCGCGAGGCGGGCGTGCGCAATCTCGAGCGCGAGATCGGCAAGGTGCTGCGCCACGCGGCAGTGCGCATCGCGGAAGGGCAGAGCGGACCGATCCGGATCGGCGCTGCCGACCTCACCGCCATCCTGGGGCCGGCGCAGTTCGAGAACGAAGCAGCCATGCGCACAAGCGTGCCGGGCGTTGCGACCGGGCTCGCATGGACGCCGGTCGGCGGCGATATTCTGTTCATCGAGGCGACTCGCGTGCCCGGGTCCAGCCGATTGATCCTCACCGGTCAGCTCGGCGAGGTGATGAAGGAGAGCGCGCAGGCGGCTCTAAGCATTGTGAAAAACCGCGCCAGCGCACTTGGAATCGACCCGGCGCGGTTTGAGAAGAGCGACATCCACATCCATGTGCCGGCGGG
>Ga0209526_10002452_pt1 | contig 12507 bp, 10 predicted proteins | sample JacPinW_OM2H0_M1_FD_188566 | JGI IMG/M metagenome (GOLD analysis project Ga0209526, IMG submission 188566) | Forest soil microbial communities from Algoma, Ontario, Canada - Jack Pine, Ontario site 1_JW_OM2H0_M1 (SPAdes) (version 2) | ecosystem: Environmental > Terrestrial > Soil > Boreal... | reverse complement strand
AGCCTCGGCCTGGCCGACGTCGCGATGGCGCTTCTCCTGTTTGCCGGAGCCGCTGCGGGCACGTTGGTCTACGCCGCCCGCAGCGCATAGCTCCCGACACCAGCAACCAGCGACAAACAAACGGCCACCCGCTCAGGCGGCCGCTTTGCTCCTCACTTGCTCTGACGACTCGCTACTAATCTTTTAGCGCGAAATTGACTTCCACTTCAGCGACGTACTTTTCGCCGTCCGGAATGAATTTCCACCGCATTAACGTGTTGACGACTTCACGATCGAATACCCGAGGTGGCTGCGCCGACTTGATCTTGACCTCGGTGACGTTGCCTTTTTCATCGACGTCCAGCAGGCACACAACCTTGCCACCCTGAACGCCGGCGCGGATGGCCTCGCGCGGATATTCGGGTTTGATGATCTCTACCGGGACGAGACCTTTACGCACGGCCGGCTTAGGCGCCGGCGGAGCCACCACAGGCGGCGGCGCAATGACAACGGGCTCGGCTGGCGGCGTCGGAGTCACCGCGGAAATCACGGGTTCGGACGGCGTGGTCGGGACCGGGATGTCGGGCGGCGGGACGTAAGGCTGGACGATCGGCTGCGCTTTAGGCGGCTCGATGATCTTCCTCGGTGGCGGTGGCGGTGGCGGCGGAGGCGGGGACTTGATCTCTTCGATGATGGTGGCGGTAAGCGGTTTCTTGATCACTTCGACTGCCTTGCGTGCGAGCCCCGTCACCAGCGCATAAATGACGATTACGTGGACGAGAACGACGAACGTAATCCCGATCAGGTGCCGGGCCGGGTCTCTCTGCTGCCGAGCGAAATCCATGTCGTTTTGACTCCCGTCGCCCGCCGGCGTTCGCGCGGCGGACTACTCCTCGATGAACTGTTCGCTGCCGACGATGCCGATCTTGGTCAGCCCGAGGCGCTGTGCCGATGCCATTACCCCGGCGACAATCGCGTACTTGGCGTTCTTGTCCGGACGAAGGTGCAGCTCGGGCTGGACCGCCTGGGCGGAAGCGGCCTTGAAGTTTTCCTCCAGCGCTGCCCGATCGGGCAGCGGAAGACCGTTCCAGTACACCACGCTGGAGCTGTCGATGTCGATCTTGACGACCTCGGGCAGCACCAGTGGCGGCGGCGGATTGCCAGTGGGCATGTTGAGGTTGACCGAGTGCAGCTGGATCGGAATGGTGATGATGAGCATGACCAATAGCACCAGCATCACGTCGATCAGCGGCGTGGTGTTGATGTCCATCATCACCTCGGGATCGCTGGTCGCGGTGCCGGAGCCTACATTCATTGCCATGAGGGGTTCCTCAACAAATATTCGGCCACGTCAAAGCAGTTCGCGGACCGGCGGCTCGGTGATAAAGCCCACCTTGGCGATCCCGGCCCTCTGGACGGCATAGATGATCCGGCCGACGGAATCGTAGTTCGCGCCGCCATCGCCTCGTATCTGCACCTCGGGCTGCGGGGTGAGAACGGCGACCTTTTTCAATCGGTCGATCAGCGCCGCGGTGCTGGTGATCCGCAGATCGTTCCAGAAGATGCCGCCCCGCGCATCGACCGAAATCACGATGTTCTCCGGCTTGGTTTCGCGAATCTCGTTTCGCTCTTTCGGCAAGGTGACCGGAATCGACGTCGTCACCACCGGAATGGTGATCAGAAAAATGATCAGCAATACCAGCATGACGTCGACCAGCGGCGTGGTGTTGATCGCCGAGACGATTTCGTCCTCTTCGCCGCTGGACGTGCCGACGCTCATGGACATGACTTAAGCCTTTGCCGGAGTTTTGGGGGCGCTGAGGAGCACGGCATGGAGGTCGGCGGCAAAGCCGCGGACCATATCCATGGCCGCCTTGTTGCGGCGGACCAGCCAGTTGTAGCCGAGCACCGCCGGGACCGCAACGGCCAGACCGAACGCGGTCATGATCAGCGCCTCACCCACCGGCCCTGCGACTTTGTCGATCGACGCCTGGCCCGCGATGCCGATTGCGGTCAGCGCATGATAGATCCCCCACACGGTACCGAACAAACCCACGAACGGAGCGGTCGAGCCGACGGTGGCAAGAAAGGCAAGGCCGTCCTGAGTGCGGCTTTGCACATTGTCGATCGCGCGCTGAATCGACATCGAGATCCAGGTGTTGAGGTCAACGTTGCCGAGCAAGCCGATATGTTTGCTAGTCGCCTCGAGTCCGGATTCGGCGATGAATCGATAGGGACTGCCTTCCTTGAGTTTTTCTGCGCCCTGCCGCACGGTTGGCGCATTCCAGAATGACTTTTCCGCAGCGCGCGCCTGCAGGCGCATCTTGGACTGTTCATAGATCTTGGTGATGATGATGTACCAGCTGCCCATCGACATGAGGGCCAGGATCGCCAGCGTGACTTTGGCGACGATGTCGCCGCCCTTCCACAGCGCTTCCAGACCGTAGGGGTTGTCGACGATCTCGACCGACCGAGCTCCCGCGGCTGGGGCGGGCGCCGCCGCCGGCGCGGGAGCCGGCGCTGGCGCGGTTGCCGCGGGTGCCGGCGGAGCGGCCGGTGCAGGCGGCTGCGGTTGCGCCAGAGCCATTTGCGGAAGGACCGCTGAGGCTGCGGCAAGGAGCAGGGCCGCGGCCGATACGGCCAAACGGATCATCTTCAACATGTTGTCTCCAGGCGAATGGTTATTGGTTATTCAGTCGGAAGGCGGGTTCGTGTTGGAACGTGACATCGATAGATGCAAACGGGCTCCGACTGACTGACTTGAGGAAACGCCCGGCACGAAGCAGTCGTGAACGCTCGGCAATACCAGGCGCAAACCCCAAAACGCGTTGGCCCCGCGGGATGGCGGGGCCAAGCTCTCGTCAGAAAGTGGCTGAATTGTACACAAGACCTTCAAAAAAAGTCCATCGAAAGAGGGTCGTGACCACCATTAGGATCACCGTGCTGCGATTGAGGCTTGAACCACCACTTGTCCATTACATCTCTTCCGCGTGAGCGCCGTCCGGGAGGCATCTTTGAAGCAGCAAGACGGCTCCGCCGGGCGCCGCCCATGAATGCTGCGGTGCGTTTCATCGTGCGCACGGTACGCTGACCCCCCTGATTTTGCGGGTTCGTCGCAAGTGTCTTGAGGGCGTCATCGCCGCTGCCTACGATGCATCCTGACAGCAGCACAGGACCGACAGCCAGGCTGGAGGGTCCAGCAAAAATGTGAATCCGAATTTGATGCACGCCGCGTCCAAGGGACAGCGCAGCAAGCAAGCGAACCAGGAGAAAGAACATGAACGACTACCAGATCTCGAGCCCTCGTAAGGTCTTCGCCATTGCCGCGGTTGCCATGACCGCTATCACTATCGCTCTATCAGTGGTCGGACCGGCGAAGATGGGGTCCGACACCCGGGATCTGCGGGCGCTGACGACGTCTAAAGCCGTGACGCCTGCACCGGCTGAAGTCGCCGCCAGCCCGTTGCAAGTCTATGTCGTTGGAGTCCGAGAGCCCGTAGTCCAAGAGCCTCTAGTCCGTGAGCCGGAGCTCGTATCCGCGCACGTTCGGAACCCTCCACCGAAGCGCAAGCAAGACAGCTGACCGCAACGATCTCGATGCACTCGTCCGCTTCCCCCCAGGCGTGCGACTGCAGGAAGGGCCGGGCCCAGTACGCTGGCGTTCCGGCCCTTCGTCTGTCGGTGCGGCGCGCTTGAACCGGATTCGAACATGATCGCCGCAGCACACGTGAGGCGTGTCCGCCCGCTTGCGCCTGCTATCGGATCAGCGGGATATTCGCCGCGATGTCGTAGGCCTGGACGGCGCGGATTTTGGTTTCAAGCTGCAGATAGCGCGCCGCCTTGTTCGGCGAAAGGATCCGCGTCGGCACACCCCTCATCAAGCGATTGTGGAGCGTTCGCCGCGACTTGATCTCCGCTTCGTCGGCGGCGATCAACTCGTTTGCGAGGTTCCTGGCATAGAGGTCCGAAGCCGGCTTGTCGAGCCCGATCAGAGCTTCCAGGGTGACGTTTCGTCGCCGGTTGGCCAGGTCGACATCGCGTTGATAGGCGTCGTAGACTGGCCAGAATCTCTTGGCTTCGGCGTCGGTGAGCTTGAGCGTCGATGCAACCAGCGCTTTTTTGTCGCTGCGAACCGCGTCGCGCAGCGCTTGCATGTCGGTCGCATCGGCTGCGTTGCCTTCAGCGATCGCCATCGGCGCCGCAAGCAGCGACCAGGCGTACACCGTGGCTGTGAGATATTTTTTCATCATGTTCCCTGATTTCGGATGACGAGGCGGTTGCTCGGACTCGGATTCCAGCGCGTCTTTTAGCACATTTGACCGCCGCAAGGTTTGCTCAGTATTCTATCCTCCCACGCCTAGCGCGTGAGGGGCAATAGTGTTCGTCTGCGCGCTGTCTCCGCGCGCGTGACCGCTGCGATTGACCAGAATTGCATTGGGCTTCGCACCAGGTCTGCGGGGAAAGGAGAGTCAGATGAAAATCTGGGCTGTCGCACTGATCTCGATGATGCTTGTAGGCTGCGCGACTACGCCGGTGCCGTTGCACCGAGCGTTTGTTTAGAGATCACTTGTTCGCCGCCCCGCGGCACGCATCAGTGCCGATGATGTCTTTGCGTTCAATGACGATAATGAAGCAGTACCTGAGTACCGATATCGCGAACCAATTTCGCTCCAAAGATCGGCAGCGGGCCCTCATTGACGCGCTCTACAGCAAGAACCAGCTCAAGCTCACCTACGACGCGGAGATGACCCGGAATGCGCCGCCGACATTCGCGGCAAGAGCCGGCAATTGTCTGTCCCGGGTCATCATGACTGCCGCGTTCGCGAAGGAGATCGGTGTCCCGATCCGGCACCCGATGGTGCTTGGAGATGCGGTGTAGAGCCGCAGCGGCGGCGGCATGTATTTCTCGATCTCTCTCGTCAACCTGACGCTGGGGGCATTACAAGGCGGTCGCATACTCGATAACCAGAGCGCCCCGCTGACGATTGATTTTCTTCCGGGGGAAGATATCCGTGGGCAACGAATACGCGTTGTCACCGAGGAAACCATCGTCGCGATGTTTCAGTGCGCGTTGTCGCCAGTGAGCGATGAGCCCGTTGTCGCCAGCGGTTCCGACCCTCCTGGCCATTGCCCGTCAGAGGCCCCCCCACCGCGTATATTTCGATACACGCGGCCGCTCCCGGCGGTGAGCGGATTCGTTTCCCATGAGTGTAGCGTGGCACGGCAACAGCGCACGAAAATCGAGTAGAGTAATCTAGCGCAGGATTGTCTCGAACGCCCTTGGGCCGTCAATTGGAGTGCGGCAGGGAGCGCCCGCGTCTCCACCCTGCCTTTCTCATTGGTCCGCAAGCTTGGGGCCCGGCTTCCTGAGGATTGTGGCAGGCCTGGTGTCGGCGCGAGCAAGTGTCAATCCTTGACCGAGGCCGATTGACTTGGCTTTTCAAACTGAAATCGCAATGAAAAAAACTGGCCGTAACGATCCGTGCCCTTGTGGCAGCGGCAAGAGATACAAGCATTGCTGTATCGAGTCCGAGGGCGTTCAGGCTGTTGGTGAGCGCGGGGCGCAGTCGATCCCCGCCACAATCCAGACGGCAATGAAGCACCTGCAGTCGGGGCGCTTGCCGCAAGCCGAAGCTTGCTGTCGGCAAGTCCTGCAAATTGCGCCGAATCACCCCGATGCCTTGCACCTATTGGGATTGATCGCATATCAAGTAGGGAAAAACGAGATTGCCGTTGAACTCATTAACAGGGCGATCAGCATAAGATCGTCCGATTCAGACTATCACCTCGACCTCGGCAATGCGCTGCAGGCTCAAGGCAAACTGGAGGAAGCCGTAGCGTCCTACCACAAAGCGCTTTGGATCGAGCCGGATTTAGCAGAGGCCCACAACAACCTGGGAACGGCACGCCAGCGGCAGGGCAACCTGGACGAGGCCGTCGCCAGCTATCGTAAGGCGCTTGCATTCAAACCAGAATCTTCTGACCTGCACTACAACCTTGGGAACGCGCTCAAGGACCAAGGCAAGCTGGACGAAGCGATCGGCTCCTATTACAAGGCACTCTCGTTCGAACCGGATCGTGTCGTGGCGCACAACAACGTGGGAACGGTGCTCCAGCAGCAGGGCAAACTGGAGGAGGCGCTCGCCCGCTACGCCAAGGCGCTCGCGTTCAAGCCGGATTACGCGGAGGCACACTACAACATGGGTCTCGTGCTCCAGGTTCAAGGCAAACTGGATGCAGCGATTGCTTGCTACGACAAGGCAATCAGATTCAAGCCCGATTATCCGGAGGCATACAACGATCTCGGGAATGCGCTCGCGGCCCAAGGCAAGCTGGACAAGGCCATCGCCAGCTACGGCAAGGCGCTCTCGTTCAGGCCGGATTTTGCGGAGGCGCTCAACAACCTCGGCAATGCGCTCAATGAGCGCGGACTGGTCAATGTGGCGCTGGACAGTGTCCGGCGCGCGCTCGAACTGAAGGAAGCGGGCGAATTCAAGACCAGTTTTGTTCGGTGCGTCAGGAACATCGATTTCGTTCAGGTCGATGCGGATCTTCGACGCCTCGTAACCCGCGCGCTGTGCGAGCCCTGGGCCAGGCCAGGTGACCTGGTGGACGTGAGCATCAGGCTCATTATGCTGGACCGAAACATCGGGGAATGCGTCGAGCGCGCGACGAGTGCGTGGCCGACCCGGCTGGCCGGCCAAGCGTTGTTTGGGCCTGCCGGCCTCGCCGCCCTGTGCGCCGATCTGTTGCTTCGCTCCCTGCTGGAAAACGCCCATGTGTGTGAGATGCCCCTGGAGCGGTTTCTCACCATGGTCCGGCACGCCATGCTCGACGCCACCGCGGAGGCGGCCATCGGCGCTGATGCGGACGACAACACCCTCGCCTTCTATTGCGCGGTAGCACGACAATGCTTTGTCAATGAATTCGTCTTTTCCTACACCGATGAGGAATTCGACCGTGCGCGGGCGCTACGCGAGGGGCTTGCTGCCGACCTGCAGGCCGGAAAGGCCGTTCCAACGTTGTGGCCGGTGGCTGTCGCCGCTTACTTTCCGCTGCTGTCTCTGCCCTGCGCCGACACTCTGCAGGATCGATCTTGGCCCGAATCGGTTCGCGCCCTGCTCGTGCAGCAGATCGCGGAACCCTTGGAAGAGCAGCGTTACCGCGACGGCATGCGTAGGCTGACCACGGTGGCAGATGGCGTGTCGCGCCGGGTACGGCAACAGTACGAGGAAAATCCCTATCCACGGTGGATCAAATTGCCGCGCGCGGAAAAAGCTCGTTCCCTCGAAAGGTATCTACGTCACCAATTTCCCTTCGCGTCGTTTCGCCCCATCCCCAAGGGCGGCGCCATCGATATCTTGATCGCAGGATGCGGTACCGGTCAGGAATCGATTGAAACAGCGCAGCAATTCCCTGAGGCTCAGGTGCTTGCGGTCGACTTGAGCCTATCGAGTCTTAGCTATGCCAAAAGAAAGACCAATGAGCGCGGCCTGAAGAATGTCGAGTATGCACAGGCCGACATCACGCAGCTCGGGTCGCTCGGCCGCATGTTCGACATCATCGTCTCGGTCGGCGTGCTGCACCATCTGGCCGACCCGATGGCCGGATTGCGCGAGCTCGTCGCGCTGCTTCGCCCGGGCGGATTGATGCTTTTGGGCCTGTATAGCGAACGCGCGCGGCAATCGGTCGTCGCCGCAAGAAGCTTCATTGCCGAACGGGGATATGCCTCGACCGCAGCGGATATTCGCCGCTGCCGCCAAGATCTCGTGGCGTTCGAAAGCGGCGGGTTGTTCAAGCAACTGACGTCATTCAGAGATTTTTATGCGACCAGTGAATGTCGCGATTTGCTATTTCACGTTCAGGAGCATCGCCTTACGCTGCCCCGAATCAAGGCCATGCTGAGCGACCTTGATCTGGATTTCATCGGATTCCTGCTGGAACCCCAGCTCGTCCACAGGTACAAGGAATGCTTCCCGGAAGACATACCGCTGACCAACCTGGACTACTGGAACGACTTCGAGACCCGGTTTCCCCAGACGTTTATTGGCTCGTATGTGTTCTGGGTGCAGAAGGCTGACTAACTAGCGGGAGCCCATGACCTTCGACGGAGATTGCCCGCGCGACGGCCCGAGGGTCAGGTAGGCACGCACCTGCCAATTCGCTCACGATTGCTACGCGCGCTGCGTCGAGCGGCGATACTCTTTTTGATCAAGGGAATCGTCGCCGCGATGTCGTAGGCTTAAATAGTACGGATTTTTGACTCGAGCTGCAGGTAGCGCGCCGCCTTTTTCGGCTCCAACGCCCTCATCACGCGGTTGTGGAGCGTTCGCCGCCATTGCATGAGCAGGTCAATTGGGGGCCGGCAGAATCTTTCATTTTGATACATCTGGTTGGAACCCGCGGTACTTGTCCTGGCTCCAACGCAAGAGCGATCGATTCTGCGCATCGAGCACCCCGCCGTGGCCCGTGCCCGCCGTTCGCGCCCTTGCCAGAGGACCGTCGGGTAGCGAGTGCCGAAACAGCGGTGCCACAATAGTGGGGCAAGCATCCTCGGTCCGAACGGAGTAGTCTTCCCCGTGCGCTGCTCGCGCTCATGTGGTGGAAGGGCCCCATGGGGGTTTCGGTCCGGATGGCGTCCCTTAAAACGCAGGTTTTGCAGCGCACTGTTTGATGGAATGTTACCCGGTTGGGTACTGTTTGCTTGAGTGAGTACTGATTACATGAAAGGACCCAAGACATGACCAAAACTTTGAATCATGTTGCCGTCGCCGCCGCCACGTTGGTGGTTGCAGGCTGCCAAACCTGGGGTCCCGCTTGGAGCGAGGTCTCCAACCAACGCTACTACAACACGACCACGCTGTACCTGCGGCCGGCGATCATCGAGCGCATCGACGATCAGGCGGCCTTCGCGCAAATGCCGATCAAGGTCGACCCCGGCAAGCACGTGATCCTGGTGCAGGGCCCATACAGGCAGCCTGGTGGCGGCTTTGTCAAGACGATCACGGTCGACATGGAGCCCTGCAAGCGTTACTACATCAATGCTCAGTTCGTCAACAATGTCACACCGGAGTTCGAGCCGGTGGTGAGCTACGTCGAGGACCTCACTGGGTGTCGTGAGCGGGTGGCGGCAAAGTAAGCGCAAGCCGTGCCGCTGGCGTCGAGCGATCGGCACACGCATCTGCGGCAGGCTTGAGGCGCGAAGTGCTAGGCGAAGCGAGTTTCGCTCCCCGTGCCGCAAGGCCTGAAGCCGCGAACCAAGACACGTCATCGCGACCCTTGACGTGTCGGGCCATTTGCGCTGAGGCACCCCAAGGCAGGGCGGGTGCGGGTTGCGGTGCCGCGGGTTGGCCAGCGCCAGCCATCCGAAGCAAAGCCCGGCGTCAGAGCGGCGAAACGCCCCAAAATGCGATTCCGCATGCAAAAAACAAGGGGCCCGAAGGCCCCTGTGAAGATGTCGAGTCGCGTTTATTTCATGCCAAACAGGTCGTTGAACACGTACTTGATCGAGCCATAAATGAACCGCTGGCGCGGGTCCCAATACGACGGGTCGTAGCCGGCCTGGAAGGCGAGGTTGAAATTGCTGACCGGCGGCTTCGTGTCTATCAGATTCTTGATGCCCAGGGTCAACGTCGTGTTCTTGAATCCGGTGTAGACGCCTTGCACGTCCCAAAGGGACACGCTGCTCACTTCGCGTGGGTTGCCGTCCGGACCCGGTGTGTAATCGAGGTAACCGCTCTGGTATGTGTTGGCGATCGTTGCTGACCACGGACCGTATTCCCAGGTAAGCGGGGCGTAGCTCTTCCAGCGCGGGATGACGCCAATGGTTCCCGACAGTAATCCGGTAAACTGGTTACCTATTGCGCTGGTGTAGCTGCCGTCCGGGTTATGGGTGTCGTACCGGGTGTAGTACGTTCCCGTGATCTCGAACTTCACACGGCCCCAGTCAGTCCTCGGGGAGATGGCCCGTAGATCGATATCGTAGCCCTGGATCCTTATCTTGCCGAAGTTGACGTTGCGCTGGTCAATGGAGGTGATCGGGCAGGGCTGTCCGCCCGCGCAGTTCGCCGCGCGCGTTACCAGGGAGGCGTACGTGGCGGCAGTTTCCGGGTTCAGGATCACGTTGAGCGGCACGCCACTGCTGACCAGATTCGACAGAAGGAGTTGGAAGTAGTCGACGCCAAGCGAAATGCCCGGGGAAGGCTCGTAGACCCCGCCGACCTGCCATTGGCTCGATAATTGGGGTTTCAGGTTCGGGTTCCCACCCAGAAGATCGGGGAACTGCGTGTTGCAGTCGGGGTTGCTTCCGGCGTTCGGCGCTCCCGGGTTGGGGCAACGCAGGGGGTCGGAACTGCCCGCTGGGGTAATGTTCTGAATCTGCGGTGTGAACAACTGGAACAACGTCGGCGCCAGGAAGCCGGTGCCGTAGGACCCACGCAGCAAGAGCGAATTGTAGGGTTGCCAGCGCAAGCTAGCCTTCGGATTGGTGGTGCTACCGAAGTCGCTGTAGTGGTCGTAGCGGACCTGGATGTCAGCTTCGAGGTTCTTCACGATCGGGACGTTCAATTCGGCGAACACCGCGTATTGATTGCGCGAAACGTCGATGTTCTCGGCGGCGCCACCGAAGCCCGAAACGTCACCCGCCTGCAGTGCTGGATCAAAGCTCTGCGTCAGCTTGGTTTTGAGGGTCTGGCCACCAACGGCGAGCGCCAGAGGCCCGGCAGGTAGCTCGTAGATGTTGCTCGACGCCTTGAGGTCGACCCCGTATGTCTGTAGCTTTGCCGCGGCCGCCTCGCCAGTGAAATTGGTCGCCTGAACTGCGGCGATCTGATCGGCCGGAAGGTTCGTGCTGAGCACGTTGATCGTGCCGCTGTTGAGCAGCGACAGGATCTTGGTATACAGCGGAAAGCCGTTGTTTAACCGGTCCGAAAGCGTATTCTGGCCGTAGTTGAAGGAACCGTCGAAGTCCCAGTTCCACTTCGAGCCCTTGAGCCCTGCAACAACCTGGTACGCCTCGGAGATGTCCTCCTGGTCGCGAAAGCCGCATGGATAGCAGCGCCAGCGCACGTTGAGCGGCTGGCCGTTGACGCCGGCAGCGATCGCCGCCGCAGTCGGGTAGAACGGACTGGTCGGCGGCAGCAGGATGGTCGCCGCGCCGGTCGGCGAAATAACCGTACTGATCTGGTCGGAGAGCGGCACCGGCTGGATGACGTAGTCGTTATCCGAATGCGCGTACAACCCGGTCAGGTAGGCCTGCCAGTCATTGTTGATCTGGTAGCGCGCGCCGCCGAAGAAGTTGTACGTCTTGGTGTCGGGTAGGATCTGGACGCCTGGGACCGCCTCGGGGTCATAGCGGCAACGGGTGCCGATTACGACGGACGGCGCGCAGTTCGGAAACGTGAGGTTGCCGATGCCGCCGGTCGAGATAAAGCCCGGGAAGGTCTGGCCTGACGTCGTGTTCAGACCAATATCGGGTCTGAAGGCACTGTTAGCGAAGCCTCGGTCGACGGCGAACAGGGGTTTGTTTTCCTGATAGTTGAACGAGCCGAAGACGTTGTACTTGTCCTTGGCTAGGTTACCGAAACCGAGCACGGCCTGTACTTGTTGTTGGCTGCCATGGGTGCCGGGGCCACCGGTCGGCGAGCCGTAAGACAACGTCGCTTCGGCCCCCTGGTAGTCCTGACGCATGATGAAGTTGATCACGCCGCCGACGGCATCGCTACCGTAGATCGCGGACGCGCCGTCCTTCAGTACCTCGACGCGCTCGATCGCCGAGAACGGGATAAACGCGAGGTTGGTTCCTTCGGTGCCGTTAACCCCGCCGGCAAACGCCCCGAGCCGCTTGCCGTTGACGAGCACCAGCGTGCCGGTACCGCCCAAGCCGCGCAGCGAGGCCGTCTGATTGCTATACGAGGTGACCCCGACGACGTTGCTGATCTGGACCGCGCCCGAACTGTTGTTGGCCGAGACCAGGTTCAGGACCTCCGCGACGGTTGTCGCGCCGCTCTTATCGATGTCGTCGCGGGTGAGAACCGTAACCGGCAACGCGCCTTCGCCCTCGACGCGCTTGATACTGGAACCGGTCACATCAACCTTGACCTGCGCCGCCGCCGAGCCCGCGTACAACATGGTGACCGCGCCGCTCGCGCCGAGCGCGCATGCAAGCGCGACAGCGACCTTCTTGCGTTGAAATCTCATGTTTGAAAACCCCCAGTGGAAGTGAGACGGAAACGGAAACTTATGGCCTCTTTGCGGCCCATAGTGGGAACGTTACAGCAGCATGAATTGGGCTCGCAACAAAATGTTGCGGTTGTTACACTCCCGGATACCCCACTGTTGCAAATCCGCCAATGATGTTTGTTGGCGAGCGCTAAACCGCTCTTTCCCGATTCGCGACCGGCGTCGCAGGAGGTGCCTTTGAAGGGCTCGGATAGGGTCGATGAAGGCGGGAAACCAAACACGGGCGAGCTTCGTCTGGCGCTCGCAACACGTGCCGATGTCGCGGCGATTCTGGCGATGATTCATGGG
>Ga0209526_10002451_pt1 | contig 12509 bp, 11 predicted proteins | sample JacPinW_OM2H0_M1_FD_188566 | JGI IMG/M metagenome (GOLD analysis project Ga0209526, IMG submission 188566) | Forest soil microbial communities from Algoma, Ontario, Canada - Jack Pine, Ontario site 1_JW_OM2H0_M1 (SPAdes) (version 2) | ecosystem: Environmental > Terrestrial > Soil > Boreal... | reverse complement strand
GCAGCCCGGCTGAAGGATGCCGTCGACCTCGACGCGGTCCGCGATGACCTGGCCGGCGTGGTACACGCGGCCCTGGAGCCCGCCCACGTCTCGGTCTGGGTCAAGGGAGGCGGGCGGTGACAGGCGCCGCCGCCGCGGCCCGGTCGCGGACGACCTCGCGTGCGGCGGTAGTGGCCGGGCTGTGCGCCATCGGCGTCTTCGTGCTCGTCGCCGCCGCGGTGCCGCTTTCCATCCTGGGCCGCAGTAGCCCGGTCGGTGCGGCCTCTGGGTCAGTCGTCTTCGGGGTGCCGTGCGCCGTGGTCGGCTTCGTGGTGGCCTGGCGAAAGCCACGCAATCCGCTGGGCTGGCTGATGATCGCCGTGGGCGCGGGCCTGGTGCTGACCAACGACGCCGGACTCTACGCGGGAGCCGACTACCGGCTCTATCACGGGGCACTGCCCCTGGGCTGGGTGGCGGTGCTGCTGCAACCGCTGTGGGCGCCGGCCTTCTTGTCGTACCCGCTGGTGATCCTGCTCTTCCCGGACGGACGGCTGCCGTCGCGGCGCTGGCGCTGGGTGATGTGGTCCTACCTGGCGGTGGGTGCCCTCGTGCCGGCCGGCATTTACGTGGTCACGGTGACGACCATCGTCCGGCACCGGATCCAGGTCCTGGCCAACGGCGACCTCGCGGCGGTCGATCATCCATCCCACCGCCCGGCCTGGCTGGGTCTCGTCGTAGGCATTTCTCTCGTGCTCCTGGTGGTTTTCTGGCTGGCGTTCCTCGGCCGTCAGGCCGCGAGCTACCGGCGCTCGTCCGGTGAACGGCGGCAGCAGATGAAGTGGCTGGTGAGCGGGGCGGCCATCTTCATGGCCGCCCTCACGGTGGGGATCGTGGGGGGCATCCTCTACCGGAACCCCCCGCCCATCGTGCAGGTCTTGCTCAACGTGGTCATTGTCGGGATTGTGGCGCTGCCCGCGGGGATCGGCGTGGGGATCCTGAAGTACCGGCTCTACGACGTCGACCGGCTGATCTCCCGGACGGTGGCCTACACGATCGTCACCGGCCTGCTGCTGGGCCTGTACGCGGGGCTGGTGCTGCTGGCGACCCGAGTGCTCTCGGTGCACTCGCAGGTGGCGGTGGCCGCGGCGACGCTGGCCGCGGTGGCGTTGTTCAATCCGCTGCGGCGCCGGGTGCAGCGGGCGGTGGACCGGCGGTTCAACCGGGCCCGCTACGACGCCGAGCTGACCGTGGCGGCGTTCGCGGCCCGGCTGAAGGACGCCGTCGATCTGGACTCGGTCCGTGATGACCTGGCCGGCGTGGTGCACACGGCCCTGGAGCCCGCGCATGTCTCGGTGTGGATCCGGGGAGGAGGGCAGTGACCGGGGAGGTGGCCACGCGCGGCCCTCGTCAGGTATTCCCGGAGTCACTGGCGGCCCTGGGCGCCGGGGTGATCCTCCTGCTGGTCGCCGCCGCGGTGCCGCTGGCCATCCTGGCCCATCAGAACCCGGTCGCCGACGCCGGGTCTTCGATCGCCATCGGGGTGCCGTGCGCGGCGGTGGGCTATGTGGTGGCCCGGCGGCAGCCGCGCAACCCGCTCGGCTGGTTCATGATCGCCGTTGGCGCGGGATTCGTGCTGGCCAACGACGCCGGGCTCTACTCGATAGCCGACTACCGGCTCCATCACGGGGGACTTCCGCTCGGCTGGGTCGCCGTGCTCTTGCAACCCTTGTGGGCGCCGGCCGTGGTGTTGTATCCGCTGGTGATCTTGCTCTTCCCCGATGGCAGGCTGCCGTCACTGCGCTGGCGCGTGGTGATGTGGTCCTACCTGGCGGTGGGCGCGCTCCTGCCGGCCGGCGTTTACCTGGTCACGGTCAGTACCATTGTTAGGCACCGGATCCAGGTCCTGGCCAACTCTGACCTCGCGGCGGTTGATCATCCGTCCCACCGCCAGATCTGGCTGTCGGCTCTGCCGAGAGTAACCATCCTGCTCCTCGTGGTGTTCTTGGTAGCGTTCCTCGGCCGCCAGATCGCGAGCTACCGGCACTCGTCTGGTGAGCGCCGCCAGCAGCTGAAATGGCTGTTGAGCGGGGCTGCCACCTTCGTGGCCGCCCTCACCATGCTTCTGTCGAACGTGCCGGTCCTGAACGCCATCGGCGGCTTCGGGACCATGGCGCTGCCGGTGGGGATCGGCGTGGGGATCCTCAAGTACCGGCTGTACGAGATCGACCGGCTGATCTCCCGGACGCTGGCCTATGCGATCGTGACCGGGCTGCTGATCGGGGTCTATGCGGGGCTGGTGCTGCTGGCGACCCGGGTCCTGTCGGTGCATTCGCAGGTGGCGGTGGCCGCGTCGACGCTGGCGGCGGCGGCGCTGTTCAGCCCGCTGCGGCGGCGGGTGCAGCGATGGGTGGACCGGCGGTTCAACCGGGCCCGCTATGACGCTGACCGGACGGTGGCGGCGTTCGCGGCCCGGCTGAAGGACGCCCTCGACCTGGACGCGGTCCGCGGCGACCTGGCCGACGTCGTGCAAGCAGCCCTGGAGCCCGCGCACGTCTCGGTGTGGGTCAGGAGGCGCGAGTGATGGGTTCTCCTGCGGCGGCCGCGCGCTTCCGCATGCCGTCGCCAGCGACCTGGGCGTGGGTGCTGGGCGGCGTGGTCGCGCTGTCCGCCGCGGCCCTGCTGCCGCTGTCCATCATGAGCCATGGGCGCACCGACGTGGTGACGCCGTTGGTGATCGGCCTGCCGGCCGCGGCGGTGGGGCTGCTCGTGGCCAGCCGCCAGCCGCGCAACCCGCTCGGCTGGCTCCTGCTCACGATCACCGCGTGCCTCCTGCTCGGCGCCGACGGCGGGCTCTACGCATTCCTCGACTACCGCCTCGGGCGCGGCCTGCCCCTCGGTCTTGTGGGGGTGCTGCTCAACCAGGTCTGGGGCCCTGGCCTCTTGCTGTTCGGGCTGGTGATCCTGCTCTTCCCGGACGGCAGGCTCTCCGCGCGGTGGCGGCGGGTGCTGTGGGGTTACCTCGCGCTCTACGTATTCTCCGTCGTCGCGCTGGGCGTGGCGACCGCGGGAGCGCTCATCGGGCACCGCATCAACATCGATTCCAGCGGCGGCCTGTCCGCCACCGACAAACCGGCCGGCTGGTACGGGGCCGTCCAGGGGCCGCTTCTCCTCGTGTTGGCGGTGTTCTGGCTGTGCTTCGTCGGCCGCCAGGTGCTGAACTGGCGGCGGTCCTCCGGTGAGCGGCGCCAGCAGCTGAAGTGGCTGATGAGCGGCGCCGTGGTCAGCCTCGTGTGCACGGTCCTGGTTTCGGTAATCCCCTTCGCCTGGTTTGGCTTCGCCGCGCTGCCGGTCAGCATGGGGGTGGCGATCCTGAAGTACCGGCTGTATGAGATCGACCGGATCATTTCCCGGACGCTGGCCTACGCGGTGGTGACCGGGCTGCTCATCGGGGTATATGCGGGGCTCGTGCTGCTGGCGACCCGTGTGCTCTCGCTGCACTCGCAGGTGGCGGTAGCCGCGGCGACGCTGGCCGCGGCCGCGTTGTTCAGCCCGCTGCGCCGCCGCGTGCAGCGGATGGTGGACCGGCGGTTCAACCGGGCCCGGTACGACGCGGACAAGACCGTGGCCGCGTTCGCGACCCGGTTGAAGGACGCGGTGGACCTGGACGCGGTCCGCACCGACCTGGGCGACGTGGTCCGCCAGGCTCTGGAGCCGTCCCACGTGTCAGTGTGGATCACCAGAGCTGGCCGGTGAGCCCCCAGGTGCTGACCCTTCCATGATCACGGAACATTCACGGACGCATATGACGGGAATGTTCCGTGATCATGGAAATCACGGCCGGGCGGCGTCGTAGCGGACCAGCAGCATGGCGGCGTCGTCGTCGAGGGCATGACCGACGTGCCGGACCAGGTCGCTACTCAGGCGGTCCAGGATCCCGTCGGGATCGGCGTCATCGTGCTGGGAGTCGCTCAGGGCCAGCGGGAAGAAGGTGCCTGCCTTGTTCCGGGCCTCGCTCACGCCATCGGTGTAGAACAGCATCTGGTCCCCGGGCCCGAACGGGACGGTGGTCTGGCTGCGGTGCTCGTCCGCCAGTTGCGCCAGGCCAAGTGGGAGGTTGCGGTCGGCCGTCTTCACGTACTGCACCGCCGAGCCACTGGCCAGCAGCGGCGCGGGATGCCCGCAATTCAGCAGTTCGATCTTTGCGCCGTCGGCGCTGACCTGGGCGAGGACGGCGGTCACGAACTGCTCGTCGGTGAGCTCGCGGGCCAGGCTGATCTCGATGCGGTCGGCGATCGTCTCCAGGTTCACCGCTTCGTAGGCCGCCTCGCGGAAGGTGCCCAGGACAGTAGCGGCGGTCTTGACCGCGGATAGGCCCTTCCCCTGGACATCGCCGATGATGAGCCGGACGCCGCACGACGCGGCCACGACCTCGTAGAGGTCTCCGCCGATCCGGGCCCTCGACGCGGCCGATGTGTAGCGCACCGCGAGCCGGACCGGGCCCAGCTTGGGTGGCACCGGCCCGAGCAGCACCCGCTGGGCCATCTCAGCGATGGCCCGTATCTCGGCCAGTTCACTTTCACGCCGCTGGCGCACCGTGCTGGCGATCACCGCGGCCGCGGTCACGCCGGCCACGGTGGCGAAATCGAGGGAGTTCTGCGCCACGCCGCCGATGTCCTGCGACCAGGCGAGCACCGCGCACAGCGCCAGTGCGACGACGCCCACGACGGTCGTCTTGCCCAGCCCGCTGGACACGGCGGCGAACGCCGGGCCCAGGGACAGCAGCGGCAGCAGCCCAGCGTCCGGGCCGGCCACGACAGCAGCGACGGCCACCGCTGCCATGATCAGGAACGGCAGCACGTCCAGCACCAGCTGCGACCTGGACCGGCTCACCGGTTCCAGGCCTGCTGTCAACCGCAGGCCGTCGCGCCGCACCGGTCCGGCCGCCCCCGTCCGTCTGTGCCCAAGAGTCCTGTTCAAGGGCCCTGCCATCGCAGCAGGAACTGGCGGAATTCTACCAGTGGTGACAGTTGGTGCTGTCTGGGTTACTCCGTGATCGACTGCGCAACACCCACGGGAACCGCGAATTTTTCATCCGTGGGCACGCTGTCACCTGGGTCTCCGTCGCCGGCCACGAGCGGGCGCTTGTGCACCGTGGCCCCCGGCGGCACCTTGGGCGGGACACCCGCGAGGGCTGGGCCCTGCCATGGAGGCCGACGATGCCGCACCGATACCTTGCCGGATCCCGCCGGGCGCGGCGCGCCCTGCTCGCCACGCTCGCGACGCTGGGCTCGGCCGTCGCGCTGCTGCTCGCGGCGGTGCCGGCCAGCGCGATCAACGTGTCCGGCACGCCGTCCCCGGTGACCGGCAACGCGACCTGGTTCACCGGTCTCGGCTCGCCCTACGGCGGGTGCGGCCTGCCCCAGTCGGCCCTCGACAGCCAGAACTTCCTCGCGCTTAACGTGCAGAACTCTCCTGGTGTCTACAGCAACGTGCCGCGGCCGATATCGGCGGCCAACGCGAGCGAGATAGGCATGTTCGACAACGGCCTGAACTGCGGCCGCTGGGTGCGGGTGACCATCGGCAACTACTGCACCGGCACCAACGACGGCGCGCCGAACCAGCCGTTCTGCCGCAACGGCTCGTGGGTCGCCGACCAGTACAACGGCGCGACCCTGGACATGATCGTCGCCGACAGCTGCGATGACGGCAACGCCTGGTGCAAGGACGATCCGTACCACGTCGATCTCGCCCAGGCGTCGCTCAACCTGTTCCAGCTGAACGGCCAGCCAGTCGGCACCATGTACCCCAACCACTGGAACAACCGCCAGGTCAGCTGGCAGTTCATCACCGCGCCGAACTACACGGGCGATATCAAGATCGGGGCCATCCAGGGTGCGCAGACGTACTGGCCCGCCATCGCGATCTCGCACCTGCCCAACGGCATCCACGGCGTCCAGTACTTCGCCAACGGGTCCTGGGTGAACGCTGGCATGGACAGCGACCAGGGCAACGACTACATCATCGGGCCCACGACGGGTACCGGGACGGCGGGCACGCAGTACCAGATCCGGGTGACCGACGCCTCGGGCACCCTGGTCAACAGCGGCGCGATCTACAGCTTCACGCTGCCGGCCGGCTGTACCAACGGGTGCTCGGCGGCGTACACGCCGATCAGCTACACATCGAGCGCCGGCGGGGGGTCGCCAAGCCCATCGCCCAGCGCGACGTCGAGTCCGTCGGCGAGCCCCTCACCCAGCCCGACCGGGAGCACACCCGCCGGCGCCTGCACCCTGACTTCCTCGGTCGTCACCTCGTGGTCGGGCGGGTACCAGGTCCAGTTCACCGTGACGGACAGCGGGAAGGCGCCCATCACCGGGTGGAAGACCGGTTTCTCGTTCGCCGATTCCGCCGAGAGCATCACCAGTTCCTGGAACGCGGCCATCACCAGGTCCGGTCTCGCGGTCACCGCCAGCAACGTGAACTACAACGGCTCGATCAGCGCCGGCGGCTCGACGACCTGGGGCATGGTGGTCAGCGGAAGCAGTTCCACATTGTCCGGCCTGACCTGCACACCGGCCTAGGACACCCTGGGACACATCCTGGGACACGCCCAGCGGGCGCGCCCGGCGGCCCCGCTCAGTTGGTGTGGCACTGTTGGAGGACGCCAGCACTGAGCCGGGAGATGACGCGCATGGATACGCCGCACGTATGGGTGGCCAGGGCCGACGGCAGCGACATCGTCCGCGCCGAGGCGATCGTGGGGGTGGGCCTTGACCTCAACGGAAACGTCACGGCGCGGGTGGCCGGCGGCGACGGGGCGAGCGTGACGCTCGTCGTGTCGGACGCGCCGCATGGCAAGCACATACCGGATGACTTTCACCGCCAGCTGATCCGGGTCCTGGCCGAACTGTCCGACGCGGCCGGCGCCTTCATCGTCCGGCCTGCCTTCGATGAACCTCATGGCTGGCGGTGGATCAACGAGTCGCTGTAGCCCGGTGTGACGCTTCGGGAGCGGCCGGTCCCGCCAGGGTGCTAAAGTTGTCGATGGTTGTAGTCGAAATTCGTGTACGTGTTACAGCGCCTGCGGAATTCTGACGGCGGGCGTCGTGGATGCTCAAGTCCAGCCCTTCAAAAGGCAGGCGGTCGCAACAGCCCGGGACACACGTCCGTGCGTCCCGAAGATCGTCGTAGCAGGAGAAAGTACATGGCTCAGGGCACCGTGAAGTGGTTCAACGCTGACAAGGGGTATGGTTTCATCGCCCCGGACGACGGCACCGCCGACGTCTTCGTTCACCACTCCGCCATCCAGGCTGACGGATTCCGCAGTCTGCAAGAGAACCAGCGGGTCGAGTTCACCGCCGGCCAGGGCCCGAAGGGACCGCAGGCCGAGCAGGTTCACCCGGTCTGACCAGCCCGCCCACCCGGGCGAATGATCGTCCGGGTGGGCGTACGCTGGTTTGGCGGTGCCCGACCAGGAATGACCCGTTCGTATTTGCCGGGCACCGGCCTATGCACCGGCCACGCCCGGGAGGTAATATCTAGGGAACGTTGCTCCGGACCCCGGCAGCACCCGCGTAGTTTGAGCGGATGCGCAGGCCCGGAGTTTTTTTTTGTTCACTGGCCGGTATCGAAACGTTATGGAAAAGGAGGGTGAAAATCCGCGAGACGTAAGTTTTTTCGCGGAGGCCGTCAATTGCGGCGGGTCGCCCACGGGCTCTCATTGAGCACCGACCACTGTGACGCGCGTGCCCGACGTCAAGGCCGCGGCCGAGAGAAAGGACCGCCATGCCTGTTCAGAGCACGGCCACCGACTACGACGGCACGGGGCCGTTCCCGGACAGCGCCACCGCTCCCCGCACCCCGCAGGGGCAGGCGCGGGCCGCGGTGACGATCGCGATCGCCGGCGTGCCGTTCGCCGGCCTGGCTGCTGCCGTCTATCTGGCGTGGGGTCACGGCGTCGGCCTCACGGATGTCCTCCTCGCGCTCGCCTTCTACATAATCACCGGGCTCGGGGTGACCATCGGCTTCCACCGCCTGCTGACCCACCGCGCCTTCACCGCGGCCCCGGCGCTGCGGGTGGCGCTCGCGATCGCGGGCTCCATGGCCTTCGAGGGCGACGTCATCGGCTGGGTCGCCATACACCGCCGTCATCACGCCTTCACCGACCGGCCTGGCGATCCGCATTCCCCCTACCGGTACGGGACCAGCCTGACCGCGCAGCTCCGCGGGCTGGCTCACGCCCATGTGGGCTGGCTGCTGCGCGACGACCCCACCTCGCCGGCCCGTTTCGCCCCCGACCTGATGGGCGACCCCGCGATGCGGAGGGTCTCCACCGCTTTCCCCGCCCTGTGCGCCGTCTCGCTGGCGCTTCCGTTCGCCGCCGGGTGGGCGATCGGCGGCACCTGGCAGGCCGCCGTGGCCGCCCTGGTGTGGGCCGGGCTGGTCCGCGTCGCCGTGCTGCAGCATGTCACCTGGAGCGTCAACTCACTGTGCCATGTGTTCGGGACCCGCCCCTTCGTCACCCGCTGCCACGATCGGGCCACCAACCTATGGCCACTCGCCCTGTTGTCATTCGGCGAGAGCTGGCACAACATGCACCACTCCGACCCGGCCTGCGCCCGCCACGGCGCCGACCCGGGCCAAATCGACATCTCCGCCGAGGTCATCCGGATTTTCGAGCGCCTGGGCTGGGTCACCGGGGTGCACTGGCCCATCCGCGCCCGGCTCGACAAGCATCGCCGCAACCAGATTCAGGACCAGCCGGAACGGGCTCTTGAGTCGGTCGGCCGCTGAGTTCGCCGATCGATGTACCCGCGCCCGCGCGCCCACCCGGGACCCGCCCCGGGCATTGGCCGCCCGGATGTCAGCTAGCCGCGCGGTCGGCATCTGGCGCCTGGTGGCGGTGCAAGCCGCCAGCCGGGGCGGCACCGTGTACGTCGCGGACGTGTGCGCGGCAGCCCTGGCGGCGGTGGAGGTCAGCGGCGCAGGGGTGATGACCGGGACCGGGGCGGGGTCGGGTCATGTCATGTGCGCGACCGATGAGGTCAGCGAAGAGCTCGCCGAGCTTCAGCTGACTCTCGGCGAAGGGCCGTGGCCGGACGCATCCGCTGCTGGCGGGCCTGTGCTCAGTTCAGACCTGGCCGCCGCCGACGTCGCGGTCCGTTGGCCTGGTTTCGCGCTCGCGGCCCGCCAGGCCGGCGCCGCCGCGATCTTCGTGTTCCCGTTGCAGCTCGGGGCGATCCGGGTCGGGGCGCTTGAGCTGTACCGAAGCCGGCCCGGCCCGCTGAGCACGGACCAGCTGGGTGATGCGCTTGTGCTGGCCGACACCGCTGTGGTGCTGCTGCTGGAGGGCCAGGATCGGGCCGCTGGGCCGGCCGGGCCGCTGCCCGGCCCAGCTGGGCAGCCGGCCGCCCTGGCGCTGCACCGGGCCGAGATCGACCAGGCCACCGGAATGCTCACCGAGCAGCTAGGTGTCGGCATCGAGGAGGCATTCGTGCGGCTGCGTGCGTACGCTTATGCTGATGACCGGCGGCTGACCGAGGTGGCCCGCGACATTGTGGCCCGACGGCTGCGCCTGGGGCCCGGCCCGGGCGCACCTGGGGACCACGTGGCGTGAACGACCAGTCGCCGCTGAACGCAGCTTCGTTCCGCAGCGGCAGTCGGCCATGTTACTGAAAGGTGAGCGGGATGGATGGACGCCTGCTGTCCGAGACGTTCGTCGAACTGGCCGACACCATGGTCGTTGGCTTCGACGTCATCGATTTCCTGCATTTGCTCACCGACCGCAGCGTGCGGCTGCTCGACGCGTCCGAGGCCGGGCTGTTGCTGGCTGACCCGCGCGGGGAGTTGCGCGTCGTGGCGGCCTCCAGCGAACGGACGCGGCTCCTGGAACTGTTCCAGATCCAAAGCGACCAGGGCCCCTGCCTGGACTGCTTCCGCACCGGGCAGCCGGTCGCCGTGGCCGACCTGAGCGCCGCGACGCGGCGCTGGCCGCGTTTTGCCCCGGCCGCCCAGGAAGCGGGGTTCGCCGCCGTGCAGGCCCTGCCGATGCGGTTGCGCGAGCAGATCATCGGCGCGCTGAACCTCTTCCGTGCCACCCCGGGGGGCTTCGATCAGGCCGACATGCGGGTCGGCCAGGCCCTGGCCGACGTCGCCACCATCAGCCTGCTGAACGAACGCAGCCTGCGCCGCAGTGAGACGCTCAACGAGCAACTGCAGACCGCCCTGAACAGCCGGGTCACCATTGAGCAGGCCAAGGGGAAGCTCGCGGAACGGATGCAACTCGACATGGACCAGGCATTCAGCGTGCTGCGACGTTACGCCAGGACCCGCAATGTCCGGCTGTCCGACCTGGCCCGGGCCTTCGTCGACGGCTCAGAGGCCCTGCCCGGGCTCGAAGAGCCGCGGAGCGGCTGACTGCCGGGCCGTTGCGGCCTGGGCCGTTGGGGCCTGGGCCGCCTCGGATACCGCCGCCGTGGGCCCGGCCAGCCTGCCGACCGCATTGAGGTAGCGCAGGGCCTGCGCGTAGGAGCCCACCAAGCTGGTCTCGCAGTAAGGCAGGTCCAGCTGCTCGCAGAAGGCTGCGATCAGGCTCTGGGAGTGCCGCAGGTTGGGCCGGGGCATGGACGGGAACAAGTGGTGCTCGATCTGGTAGTTCAGGCCACCGAGCGCGAAGTCGGTCAGCCACCCACCGCGCACGTTGCGCGAGGTCAGCACCTGCCGGCGCAGGAAGTCGATCTGATCGGTGCCATCCAGGATGGGCATGCCCTTGTGGTTGGGCGCGAACGAGGACCCCAGGTACAGGCCGAACAGGCCCTGCTGCACCACGATGAACACCACCGCCTTGACCGGTGACAACACCAGGAACACGACGGTGAGATAGCCCGCGACATGGATCACGAGCAGCGCCACTTCCCAGGCCCGGTAGCGGGCGGCGCGGCCGGCCAGCGCGCGGATGCTGGACGTGTGCAGGCTGACCGCTTCCAGCAGCAGCATGGGGAAGAACAGGTACGCCTGGAAGCGGAACGCAAGCCGGAGCAGGCCCCGGCTGGTGCGGGCCTGGGTGGTGGTGAAGGCCAGCACGCTGAGCATGATGTCGGGGTCCGCGCCTTCGGTGTTGGGGTTGGCGTGGTGGCGGTTGTGCTTGCCGACCCACCAGCCGTAGCTGAGCCCGATGCCGAGGTTGCCGAGCAGGATGCCAAGGACGTAGTTGGCACGCCGGGAGCCGTAGATCTGCCGGTGCCCGGCGTCATGGCCGAGGAAGCCGACCTGCGTGAACATGACGGCCAGGAACGCGGCCACCGCCAGCTGCCACCATGAGTCGCCCACCAGGACGAAGGCCGCCCAGCCGGCGACCAGCAGCCCGGCGGTGATCGCGATCTTCCAGATGTAGTAGCGGGAGCGCCGTTCGAGCAGCCCCGAGTGCTTGATCTGCCGGGACAGCTGGGCGTATTCGCTACCCCGCGGCGGCACGGGCGATGCGGGAGCAGATCGCGGGAGCCGCTGGATCAGGGCAGAGCCTGGTTCTGTGGGTCGCATCGCTGGCTCCTGAGCAGTACATGGTGGCCGGATGTGGATGTACCGCCGGGGTCTGGAGCGGAACCGTGCAGGCGCTGCGATCCGGATCGGGGTGAGGCGCCGATGACTCGGAACTAGCCTGCCTTGAGATTACCTTGCGCCCCACCTGACGGCGACAGACTCCGATGGCAGTCCTACAAGTTCACCCTGGCCGGCTCGGGGGACCCGGGCCGGCCGAGCCTCTCGCTCGGCGCGAAAAGCTCGTCTTCCCGTCCCCGGCTGGGCGGCTGCCGTTCACCTGGCCCCGGCCCATCGCCCGGCCCGGGCCGCTGCGCGGGTGAAGGCATTCGCGCGTGGCGGAATGCGCCTTCCCGTCCCGGCGGCTAGCATAATCGGTGAGCGGTCCGTGCATGTCTGCTGTCCTGGTTTTCCGTGTTTGTGTGGTCTGCGCGAATGTGCGGATAGTTATGCGCCGGATTGGCTGACGCCGATCATCCATAGCCATTGTCGGGACAGCTGCTTCTTGGGGCTGAGCTGGGCAGCCATGCTGTGGAGCTGGCTGCAGCGGCGCGTTTCCTGGTTCCAGTTCCCGGGAAGAGAAAGATTGCGCCACGGCGGGGGTCGTGGAAATGGGTAATCATGAGCCCATTTCAATGAATCGTCGGTATGTGAGGGGGAGTGCCGGGCGGGCGCGGCAGGGGATAAGTGCGCGCAATGCCCGGTTCCTTGGGGTGATAACCGGCCGGGAAACGGGGGACGGTTGTGGTCGGGGGGATATTGGCCGGGGCGGGTGGCGCCCCGGCCCGGGGGCGTAGGGCCGGGCCCAGCAGGTCACGAAGTGGCACGATACGGGGTCGGGCGGCATAGGTTGTTGAAGCCAGGCTGGTGGCTGCGCGGGGCCGGGCGGCGCGGGGTGGCGTCCGGGGCAGCGCTGGTGGCTACGGTCTGTGCGGCGGCTCAGATGGTGTCCCCGTCGTCGGCTTCCGCGGCGGCCACCAGGCCCGCGGAGGTCA
>Ga0209526_10002450_pt1 | contig 12510 bp, 9 predicted proteins | sample JacPinW_OM2H0_M1_FD_188566 | JGI IMG/M metagenome (GOLD analysis project Ga0209526, IMG submission 188566) | Forest soil microbial communities from Algoma, Ontario, Canada - Jack Pine, Ontario site 1_JW_OM2H0_M1 (SPAdes) (version 2) | ecosystem: Environmental > Terrestrial > Soil > Boreal... | reverse complement strand
GGTGACATTGACCAGCAAGGTCGCATCAGCGGTGCGGCGGGCGAGCTCGCCGCCGAACGCGTCTTCGTAACAGATGTTGACCGCCAGCCGCTGGCCTGCGACGACAAACGGTTCCTGGTACGCCGCGCCCGGAGTCTGATCGGCCAGCGGAATGGCAAGAACATTGCGAATGAACCAGCCGAACACCGGCTTGAGCGGAATCGTCTCGCCGAAGGGGACCAGATGATGCTTGCGATAGACCTGAGGGGTCGCGGTGCCGACGGTCACGACGCTATTGTAGTAACGATCGTCCTCATCGACGCTCGTGCGCGGCTCGAAAAAAAAGAGCCCGAAAAGAAGATCGCCGCCATTGTGCTGTGCCGCCGAGCGCAACAGCGCGACATATTCAGGGGGGACCTCATCGGCGAACACCGGCAGCGCGCTTTCGGGCAGCACGATGAGGCGGCCGCGGCTCGTCGCGACGAGATCGGCGTAGATCGCGAATGTTTTTTCCCGATACGACGGTTCGAACTTGAGGTCCTGTTCGATATTCCCCTGAAGCAGGCTGACCGTCGCCGGCTCACCGACCGGATGGCTCCAATCCACGCGGGTCAGCGCGTATCCGGACGACCAGATGATTGCCACTGCGACGGCGCTCGCAAGCAGCCGCCGACCATGTGCGCCGACGCCGGTAACCGCATCGGCGAGGGCTGCCGCCGTCAGCGCGAGAACGAGGCCAGGCAAAAGCACGCCGCCGATGGGAGCGTAACCGCCGAGCGGCGTCGCCACCTGTGTGTAACCTATAGAGAGCCAGCCGAAGCCCGAGAAGAGCCACCCGCGCAGCCACTCCGAAAGCGTCCACGCCGCCGCTGTGACCATCAGGCGCGCGATCGAGTCAGGCGCTGTGGTCCGCACGGTGACCCATCCGGCGAGCGCCGGGAACAGCGCGAGGTAGGCGCAAAATACCGCGGTGCCCAGCGCGGCGAGCAGCGCCGGCATGTCGCCAAAGGTATTGAGCGCGACGTACACCCACGAAACGCCGGCGGCAAAGAGCCCCAGTCCGAAGGCAAGGCCGAGAGCGAAGGCACGCCCCGGAGAGCAAGCGCGGTGCCAGAGCGCGAACAGGCCTGCAAGCGTCAGCGCCGGAAGGAGAGCCGCTCCGAAGGGAGCGAAGCTGAAAACAGTTGCGGCGCCGAGCAGAAGCGCCGCGAGTGTAGCGAGCGCGGCCGGCATCCGGGGCATCAAGCCCCGCCCGGCTCAGGTCCTTCGTCGGGAATGGGCGTCAACTTTTCCACTTGTACGGTGTAGATGCGGCGGCTGTCGGCGCGGATGACCTTGAAGCGGAAGTTGCCGATGGTGGTCGATTCGCCGCGCTTCGGAAGACGTTTGAATCCCTTCAGCACCAGACCACCGACGGTGGCGTACTCCTGATCGCCGAAGTCTGCGCCCAGCGCCTGGTTGAAGTCTGCGATCTCGGTCTGCGCCTTGACCCGATACCGGCCGTTCGCCTCGGGAATGATGTTGTCCTCGGTCTCGTCGAAATCGTACTCGTCCTCGATATCGCCGACGATTTGCTCCAGCACATCCTCGATGGTCACCAGTCCGGAGACTCCGCCATATTCGTCGACGACGATGGCGATATGGTTGCGATTGGCGCGGAAGTCGCGCAGCAATACGTTGAGGCGCTTGGATTCCGGCACGAAAACCGCCGGCCGCAGGGTGTCGCGAAGGTTGAAGCTTTCCGGATTGGCGTAGTAGTTCAGCAGCTCCTTGGCGAGCAGGATGCCGATCACATCGTCCTTGTTCTCGCCAATGACCGGAAAGCGCGAGTGCCGCGTCTCGAGCACGAACGGGATGAAGCCCGCCGGCTCGTCCTCGATCGACACCACGTCCATCTGCGCGCGCGGGATCATGATGTCGCGCACCGTCATCTCGGAAACCTGCAACGCGCCTTCGATGATCGACAGCGCGTCGGCGTCGAGGAGCTTTCGCTCGAACGAACCGTGCAGCAGATGAAGGAGCTCCTCACGATCCTCCGGCTCACGCGTCAGAAAAGCCGACAGCCGCTCGAGCAGCGTCGGTTTTTCCGCGAGCTTGGTGTCACGTTCGTCGTTGCCGGTCGTTGCTCTCATGGGGTTGGGCCCTGCACTGCCTGGGCTGGCGACGTGCCGCCTGCGGCATAGGGATTCGCGACGCCGAGCGCGGCAAGGATCGCGACTTCGCGCGCCTCCATTCTGGCCGCCTCGCCGGCGCGGCGATGGTCGTAACCTTGAAGGTGAAGCATGCCGTGGACCACGAGGTGGGCGCAGTGCGCCGCGAGTGTCTTGCCTTGCTCCTCCGCCTCTTGTCTCAACAGGGGAAGGCAGAGCACCACATCGCCGTGCACGACGCCGGGCCGATCATCGTAGACGAACGACAGAACGTTGGTCGGACCGCTCTTGTGTCGATAACTGCGGTTGAGCGTCTCGCCTTCCGCGGTGTCGACAAAGCGCAGTGTCACGATGGCATCATTGGCCAGTGCCGCGGCCGCCCAGCGTCGAAGAAGATTCCTTGACGGCAGATCGTCACCGGCCGCCGCATATTGAACGCTAAGCGACAGGCGCGCGGAGCGGCCGCTCACGTCGTTGCCGGCATGCGCGGATGCGCGAGCGACGACGTTGACCGCGCGTGCGATTGCGCGAGATCGAGAAGCTTGGCAAAAGGCGGAACCGCGGTCGAGTTGTCGTGCGACAGAAGGTTGTCGCCGACATAAATCTCCGTCGATGACCAACCCGGAGTCTTGCCGGGCCCGATGCGCTGCGCGAGCCACGCTCCGTCTTCCGACGCGATCTGGTCCCGCGCGGCCGTGAGCGCGGAAGGCGGAGCGGCAAAGTGAGCGTGAAAGAGGTTGACCTGCGGAGGCTGCGGGTCGATGACCACTCCATCGATGGTCGACAGTCCGGCGGCGAAGTCGAGGGCACGCATGCGGTACGCGGGCATTTTCGCGAGCTGCGTGTCCAGGCGCATCGCCGCCGACGCAACCAAGGGGTGAAGCTGCACCAGAGTGCCGCCGTGGCGGCGCCTCCAGATGCGCGCCTCGGCGATAAAATCCTCGGGACCCAGCAGCATCGCTCCGGCAAGCGCGCCGATGCCTTTGTAGAAGGACACGTAGACCGAGTCGAAGGGGACGCAAAGACCGGCCAGCGACTTCGGCGCAAAGTACTCCCTGGCTTCCCATAGTCGCGCGCCGTCCATGTGCAGCCGCACGCCGCGGCTTTTCGCCAGCGCGGAGAGCCCCTCGATCTCCGCCCACGCTGGAAGCCGGCCGCCGATTTCCCTGGCTGGCAGCTCGACCAGCAACGCCGCCGGAGGCAGGACGGTGGCAACGCTTGTGCCGGCGCTTGCGGCAAACAAGTCCGCAAGATCGCGCGCTTCGGTGGGACGCTCCCGCGCTCCGAGGAGCGTGACGTCGAGGCCGTGCAGATGCGCGTAGGCGTGCTCCTCGTGCAGCTCGAGGTGCGACGTCGCGTGCATGGCGATCCGCCGGACCCCCGCCCGCTCGCACCAGATACGCAGCGCGATGAGCTGCGCCATGGTGCCGCTCGGCATGAAAACCGCCGCCGCTTTGCCCAACATTGTGGCGACCTTGCGCTCGAAAGCCTCGATCAGCTCGCCCTCGCCGTACCGGTCGGCATGCCAGCCGCGCTTCTGGCACCACTGCCCGATGAGTGCCAGCTCGGCGCCCGGCGCCTGCATAGCGTGACCCGGTACGTGAATCGTACAGCGTCTGCGCAGAGACTCCTGCTCCGCCGCGGTGAGCGGAGCCGGGATCATCTTTCGCCCGGCGGCGTGTCGCTGGGTGCATCGATGCGTTCGCTCTTGGTGTGTAACTCATACGCGTTGATGATTTTCTGCACCAGTGGATGACGCACGACGTCGGCGCTGGTGAACGCTGTAAACGCGATCCCGCGCACGTCGGCCAGAACTCGCCGCGCCTCGATCAAGCCGCTTTTCTGTCCTCGCGCGAGATCGATCTGGGTGACATCGCCAGTGATGACCGACTTGGTGCCGAATCCGATCCGGGTCAGGAACATCTTCATCTGCTCGGGGGTCGTGTTCTGCGCTTCGTCGAGGATGATGAACGAATGGTTCAGCGTGCGCCCCCGCATGTAGGCGAGTGGCGCGATCTCGATGGTGTTGCGCTCGAACAGCTTGGCCGTCTTGTCGAATCCCATCAAATCGTACAAGGCATCGTACAGCGGCCGCAGATAGGGGTCGACCTTTTGCGCGAGGTCACCGGGAAGAAAGCCGAGCCGCTCGCCGGCTTCGACGGCCGGTCGCACCAGCACGATGCGCTTGACCGTATCGCGCTCCAGCGCATCGACCGCGCACGCCACCGCGAGGTAGGTCTTGCCGGTTCCGGCAGGACCGATGCCGAAGGTGATGTCGTGTTCCTGAATGTGGCGCAGGTAGAGAATCTGGTTCGGCGTGCGCCCATGCAGGTCGGCGCGACGGGTGCGTAGCTGCGCGGTCCCGCCGGCATCGCCTTCGGCAGGCACAGCCGCGGCGTTACGCTGCGTCGCCAGCTCGATCAACCCAAGCTGGATATCATCGACCGAGAGCGGCTCCCCCGCATGAGCGTAAAAGCGCTGCAGCGCGGTTGCGGCTTGTTCTACCTGCGGCGACGCGCCGCGCAGCGTCAGCGCGGCCCCGCGGCGGGCGATGGTCACATCGAGCGCCGCCTCCACCTGGCGCAGATTGGCGTCGAGCGCGCCGCAAAGGTTGGCCAGCGCGCGGTTGTCTACGGGCGAGAGCTCCAGCTCGACGGTCTGCGGCTTCAATGCGTGCGCCCAGGTCCACTACGCGCCAGGGCGCTGCATCGGCGCCTTCAACGCCTCTTCCAGCGTGTTTTCGCACTCCGCCAGATGCGCACGCGCTTCCTTGGAATACACGCTCCTGGACTTGGCGACCTTCATCTGGGCGAGCAATTGCTTGGCGTTTTCGCGCTGCAGCGCGCGGGCGTCGGCCTGCACCGATTGCGACGAGCGCAGCAGCGTACTTGCGACACGGCGGACATATTCGCGTTGCAGATTGCGTCGGAACGAGCCGATGTCGCGGTTGGTTTTCAGTTCGCTCCAGATAGCGTCCTGCAGTGCGTCGTACAGCTCGGAAAGGCGAAAGCTCTGGTTGTCCGTGGTTTGCCTGAACTCGCCTTCCGCGATCCGTGTCGCTACACCGTCGCTCATCAGCTGATCGAGCATCGCACGCTGTACGCCCAGCATCCGCGTCGTCAAAACGATATCGGGCGTTATCGCGCTCGCCCCGGCGTCGTCGCGGAAGCGGTCGAACTGATCCACGGTCAGGCGGCGCACGAACTCGGGGCGCAGACGGAAACTGTCGACCGACAACAGACCGTCGGCGATGAGCTTGAGCGCCGCACGCTGCTTCGCTGCCGGGACGGGCGTGAACGGGTCGCGGCCGCTGCCCGCGTGATCGCGCACATAGACGACGCCACCGACATATTTCCCGGCGACGACGCCGGCATTGCCCAGTTGGGTGAGGCCCGCAAGAAAGTTGCGCCGTAACATCTCATAGCTCTCGCCTGGATTCAGCCGGCGTTCCTGCAGTCGCGCCCAAAGCTCGCGCGAGAGCTTCAGCCGGCGCATCGCGTAATCGAGCGGATCGCTCCCGAGGTCGCGACGATTGACCTGGGGATCCATGCCTTCGGTCGATCCACCGAAGCCGGCGTCGATGTCGTTGCCAAAGGCCAGCTGCGGCTCCCCACTTCGACCGGCAATTTTCGCCAGCTCTTCTTTCTCCTCTCCCGGCGCGATCGGCTTGTACGCGTATTCGATCGCCCAGTAATCGTAGGGCCCGATCGAATGCATCACATAGTCGCCCTGCGGCTCGTCCTGCAGGGCGAGGTTGATGGCGTTGTAGTCCATCACCGATCCGGCGATGCCGTTGGCGGTGGTGAACGCCGCGTCCGATAGCTGCTTCTGGGTGTAGATGGTCGACGCCCGAAAGTTGTGCTGCAGGCCAAGCGTGTGCCCAACCTCGTGGGTCACGACATCCTTGAGCGTCGCCAGCACGTATTTCTCGGCCTCGGGGCTGTCGGGCGCGATTTCTCCACGTGCGACGAGCAGATCGAGTGCAAACGCGAGTTCGTCCATGGCCACGTCGCCGTATTCGCAGAACGTCGTATCGCGCGCTGCGCGGGCTACTTGTGCGACTCTCGGCGGGAATTGCTCGGAGACCTGACGCCGCGGTATGCGCGTCCATCCGTCCTCGATTTCGATATCCGCGTCCAGAATCTCACCGGTGCGCGGATCGGCGCGGCTGGGGCCGATCGCGAACGCTCCTGGCTCGTCGCGAACAACCCAGCGGATCGAGGCATGGCGCGCGTCCGCGGTGCTGAATTGCGCATCGTCGGGCTGCACTTCGACCTGAATCGCGTTCTTGAAGCCGAGTTTTTCGAATGCCTTGTTCCACTCGAGAACGCCGACCTTGATCGTTTCGCGATATTTCTCCGGGATATTGCGATCCAGCCAGTAGACGATGGGGACCTTTGGCTCGGACATCTCGGCGTCGGGATCCTTTTTCTCGAGCCGCCAGCGTTTTACATAATAGACTTCGGGGAACGCGTTGGAGTCAGACGAAAAATCCCAGCGGCGGGTCATGAAGTGACCAATCCGGTCATCGGCAACGCGCGGCGTCATCGCCTCCGGCAGCTTGGCGAGGCTGTAGTAATAGCCCAGGAAAAGGCTCCGCTCGTCCTCGAGGTGCGCCGGCCCAGTGCCGCGCGACGGGCTCGTCATCGACGGCGCCGGCGGCAATTTCGGGACCGAATAATGCGCCGACACGGCAAAGCCTGTCAGATCGGCGGTGTTATGCAAGGCGGTAAAGCTGGAGTTGCGCGCATCGAAGCCATAGGCGATGTGATACGCGGCTTCGAGCGCGCTCGAGCCGCCGGGAATATCGGCGAGCAGCAGCGCATTGGCGTCGATCAGTATTGACTTCTTCTCCGGATGAGGTTGGCTCGCTACCGCCACGGCGGACAGAAGGCTGTCGCTGGTCGATTCGCGAACCGCGCGCGCCAGCGGGGTACCTGCGGTGGCGAAAAACTGGGAGTTCTTGGCGATGAGCTGTACCAGGCTGCCAAGCCGGTGAAACTCCACGATGTACGAACGCAGCATCGGGCTTCGAAACGGCTCGCGGTCGCCGATGCCGTGGGTCCGATTGGCCTGCAGGAAAAAGGGACGGTCGAATTGCTCCGGCTTGATCTCCAGCCAGACTTTTTCTTCCTTGCTGTACAGGTTGAAAAATCCCGGTTGCTCCTTGGCATCCTTCACTACTTCGGCAAATGGCTTTTGCTGGCCGGCCACGGCAGCGGCCGCCGCGGCGGCAGCGGCTGCGATCGTCGGCGAATTCGAGGAAGGGCGCGCGGCGCCGGGGGCCAGTGCAGGCGTCGGAGCTGCGCCGGCGGAGGGCGCTGCGTTAGCGGGGGCGGCAGCCGTTGCTGCGTTGGCGGCGACGGCGGCTGCGGCAACGGTTGCGGCGTCCGGCGCCGGCAGCGTGGCGCATCCGAAGCCGAACGCGGATGCAATTAGAGCGACAAGCACGGCTACGCGTTGCAAAGCCAGTGGAGACATTGAATCGGTCCTTCGAGAAAATGTAAATCGATGCGAACATCCCCTGTTGCCCGCATCGGCGAAAATATTCAACTTTCTACTTCTGACTCGGTAAACCCTCAGTTAACCAGTTCCCCGCGCAACGAATGCGACAGTGCCGCCGTAATGCGCACATCGATGTAACGGCCCACCAGGTCGCTGGCGCCGGCGAAATTGACGACCCGATTGTTGTCGGTGCGCGCCGCAAGCTCTCGCGCATCCTTGGCCGCCCGCCCGGTCACCAGCATGCTTTCGGTCGTTCCGATCATGCGCTTGCTGTTGGCCGCAAATTGCTCCTCTATCCGCGCCTGCAGCCGCGCCAGCCGCGCCTGTGCAACTTCAGCCGGAACTCGGTCGGCGAAATCGGCGGCTGGCGTCCCGGGGCGCGGGCTATAGACAAAGCTGTAACTGCCGTCAAAGCCGACATCCTCGATCAGCTTCATGGTCTGCTCGAAATCGGCCTCCGCTTCACCCGGGAACCCAATGATGAAGTCGGAGGAGAGCGATAGCTCCGGCCGCGCCGCTCGCAGCCGGCGCACGGTCGATTTATATTCGAGCGCAGTGTAGCCGCGCTTCATTGCCGCCAGAATCCTGTCCGATCCCGACTGGACGGGCAGATGAAGCTGCGACACGAGCTTGGGCAGAGTGGCATAGCACTCGATCAACCGCGACGACATCTCGCGCGGATGCGAGGTCATGTAGCGAATGCGCTCGAGACCGTCGATTTCGGACAGGTATTCGAGCAGCGTGGCCAGATCCGCCTTCTCGGCTCCTTGGCCCAACGCTCCGCGATAGGCATTGACGTTCTGCCCGAGCAGCGTGATCTCCTTCACGCCCTGATCGGCAAGGTCGGCGACTTCGGTGAGCACGTCGTCGAACGGTCTCGACACCTCTTCGCCCCGGGTGTAGGGAACGACGCAGAAGGTGCAGTATTTGCTGCAGCCTTCCATGATCGACACGAACGCCGACGGTCCCTCGACCCGCGGCGGAGGCAGGTGATCGAACTTTTCGACTTCGGGAAAGCTGATGTCGACCTGCGGCAGGCCCGTGGCTTGGCGGCGCGCGATTAATTCCGGAAGGCGGTGCAGCGTCTGAGGGCCGAAAACAACATCGACGTAGGGTGCGCGTTTTACGATCGCCGCGCCTTCCTGGCTTGCGACACAGCCGCCGACGCCGATCACGAGCTCGGGATTCAGGCTCTTGAGGTGGCGTACGCGCCCCAGATCATGAAAAACCCGCTCCTGCGCCTTTTCACGCACCGAGCAGGTATTGAAGAGGATCACGTCGGCATCATCGGGCCGATCGGTGATTTCCAGCCCGGAAGCGGCATGCAGCACGTCGGCCATCTTGGCCGAGTCGTACTCGTTCATTTGGCAGCCAAACGTACGGATGTACAGCTTGCGACTCACGGCAGGACGGCGGCTGTCGGGCGGGATGCGAAAGGGCGGAAATTATAGCAGGTCAGCCAGTCCCGCGGCACTGCCGCCGGTGTGGATATAATCAAGCTCGCAGGTGTCCGGCGCTCCGTTTCCAGGCGCGCCGGGTGAAACGGGAAGCCGGTGCGCCGAGGGTCAAAGCCCCCAGCCATCCCGGCACTGCCCCCGCAACGGTAAGTCAGTGCGGGTCGCTCCAAACGCCACTGTTCGCTTTGTCAAGCGGATGGGAAGGCAAGCGGCCCAGGGTCGGAACTGAACCAAGGCCCCTTAACTGACGAGTCCGGAGACCGGCCTGCGAACGGAAAAGCGTCGAAACGCATTTCCGAATCTTGGCGCATCGCGGGAGGCGATGTCCGGACGGAAGCTGGCCGCCTCTTTTCCGCCCGAACGGGTTTTCTCCGCGTTGTTTCGATCCACTTGCCGTGCGGGGAAGCGCGGCGCATGCGGAGCATATCGATGACTCATCCTTACCTCTCCCGCCGTTGCGCGCTGCGCTGCGTCGCTTTAGCTTTTTGCCTCGTGCACGGCGGATACTCGCTCGCGCAAACGAGCGTCCCTCCGTTGTTCGTTACCGCGTCGCGCTCGGGACAGCCGCTGACCGATTTGCTTGCCGACGTCACGTTGATCGGCCCGGAGGAAATTGCCCGCGCCGGTCCGGGGGGACTTACCGCCTTGCTCCAGCGCCAACCCGGAATCGAGCTTGTCACCAACGGCGGGCCGGGATCGACCAGCGGCGTATTCATGCGCGGCGCAAACACTGCACAGACGCTGGTGCTTGTCGACGGGCTGCGGGTGAGCTCGTCGACCACCGGCACTACGCCGCTGGAGGCGATTCCGCTGGATCAGATCGACCACATCGAGATCCTGCGCGGCGCGGCGTCCAGCCTTTATGGCGCCGATGCGGTAGGCGGCGTCATCCAGATATTCACGCGCAGGGGAGGCGGCGCGTTCGCGGCGAATGCCGGCGCCGGCTATGGCACTTACAACACGAGCAGCGTGTACGGCGGCGTCTCTGGCAACGGCGGGGACGGCGCGTGGCGCTACGCATTGCAGGCGGGCCATCGGCAAAGCGACGGCTTCAATGCCATTTTCAATCCGAAGAATTTCAGCTACAACCCCGACCGCGACGGCTACCGAAACGACAACGTCAGCGGCAGCCTGTCCTTTCGCTTCGCGCCGGAGCAGGAGATCTCGGCGCAGGCTTTTCGCAGCCGCCTCAATGCGCGGTTCGACGCCGGCCCGGGCTTCGATGACCGCACCGTTACGACGGTCGAGAGCTATTCCATCGCGAGCCGCAACCGGTTGACGGCATTCTGGACTAGCGACCTCTCCGCAGCAGAGACTCGCGACGATAGCAACTCCGTCACCGGATTCGGGCCATCGCGCTTTCTGACTCGCCAGCGCCTCTATTCCTGGCAGAACGAGCTGATGCCAGGCTACGGCCGCTTGACGGTCCTTGCCGAGCGGCGCGAGGAGCGGATCGACAGCGACACCGCTTTTGACGTCACTTCGCGAAACACCAATTCGGTGGCGGGCATCTACCAGCTTCACGACGGTCCGCAACTCGCGCAGGCAAGCCTGCGTCGCGACGACAGCTCGCAGTTCGGCGCGCGGACGACCGGCACCATCGCCTACGGTTACGCGTTTGCTGCGGGCCTGCGCGCGACGGCGAGCTTCGGCACCGCGTTCAAGGCGCCGACTTTCAATGACCTTTACTTTCCGGGGTTTTCGAACCCCGAGCTCAGGCCGGAGACGGCTCGCAACGCCGAGCTTGCACTGCGCTATTCGGGCGACGCACTCAGCGCGGGCCTGGTCGCCTACCGCAATCGGGTGCGCGATCTGATCGCGTTTGAATGCGACGCCAACTTCAATTGCGCGCCGCAGAATGTCGCAAACGCGACGCTCGAAGGGGTCACGGCCGAGCTTGGCGGACACGTCGGCGAATTCAGTGCGAAAGGGAGCCTCGATCTGCAAAAGCCTACCGATGACAGCAACGGGTTTCTGTTGCCACGGCGCGCGCGACGGCACACCGCGTTCTCGTTGATGCGGGATACGGGCCCATTGCGCGTTGGCGCGGAAGTGGTTGCGTCGTCGGCGCGTTTCGACGACGCCGCCAACACGCGCCGCATGGGCGGCTACGCTCTTCTCAACCTGACTGCGGAGTACCGGTTTGGAAATCGATGGACGATCTTCGCGCGTCTGGACAATGCCCTCGACAAGCACTACGAGCTCGCCGCCGATTTCAACACCGCCGGCGCCAATGCCTTCGTGGGCGTGCGCTGGCTGTATTAGCGGGTAAAGTGCTAGGATTGTTTCGAATCGTACCCGACCACCACAGCTTTCATGAGCAAAGCCTTTACCCGCGAAGACGACTCCGATATCGAAGACGATGTCGAGGACGCGTCGCCATTGCCAGAGGGCAGTCGCAACTACATGACGCCGGGTGGGTTTGCGCGCCTGAAAGCCGAGCTCAGCGCCCTCGTCGATCAGGAGCGACCGAGCGTGGTAGCGATAGTGTCGTGGGCCGCCGGCAACGGAGATCGCTCCGAGAATGGCGACTACATCTACGGCAAGAAGCGCCTGCGAGAAATAGATCGGCGCATTCGCTTCCTGATCAGGAGACTCGACACCGCCGAGGTAGTCGACCCTATGATGCGACGCGATGCAGACAGCGAAGACCAGATTTTCTTTGGCGCGACCGTCACCGTACGCGGCCGCGAAGGCGAAGAGCGCACAATCAGCATCGTCGGCGTGGATGAGATCGACACCGCCCGAGGCTATGTGAGCTGGGTTTCGCCCATCGCGCGCGCGCTGATCAAGGCGCGCGAAGGCGACAGCGTAACGCTGAGGACACCCGGCGGCACCGAAGAGCTGGAGATACTTGCAGTTCGATATGAGCCGCTCGCAACCAGCTAGTGTTGCGAATCATGAGCTCGACGCATCGCGGTTGACGCCGCGGAATCGTTCCGCCTATAGTGCGACCGAGATTCCCATGGACGCCGAAATTGCCGGACTCGAGCAAAAGCTCGCCACGCTGCTTGCGGACTACCATCGGCTGCGCGCGGAAAACGAGTCCTTGAAGCGCGAGCTCGGCCGATCGCTGGAGCAGAACCGTTCTCTGAATTCGCGCATCGCCGCCGCGACCGCGCGACTCGATTCACTGCTGCAGCAGCTGCCGGAATCGACGGGCTGAATCGGTGGAAGATCCTTCGATCACGCTCGACGTCTCCATCCTGGGGCGCGATTATCGCGTCGCCTGCCGGGAGTCCGAGCGCGCTGAATTGCTGCAGGCAGTGCAGTTCGTCGACGGCCGCATGCGCGCAATCCGCGATTCAGGAAAGATCAACGGTGCCGAGCGCATCGCAGTGATGGCAGCGCTTAACATCGCGCACGAATTGCTGCGCTCGAAAGGCGGTAATGGAAGTGTCGCACCAGCGGCAAGCTTT
>Ga0209526_10002449_pt1 | contig 12518 bp, 14 predicted proteins | sample JacPinW_OM2H0_M1_FD_188566 | JGI IMG/M metagenome (GOLD analysis project Ga0209526, IMG submission 188566) | Forest soil microbial communities from Algoma, Ontario, Canada - Jack Pine, Ontario site 1_JW_OM2H0_M1 (SPAdes) (version 2) | ecosystem: Environmental > Terrestrial > Soil > Boreal... | reverse complement strand
CGAGGTCGCTCAACGGCTCGTCGAGCAGGAACAGCGCAGGCCGGCGCACCAGTGCCCGGCCCAGCGCCACGCGCTGCTGCTGCCCGCCGGAGAGGTGACCGGGACGGACCTTCAGAACCGCCTCTAGCCCGAGCCGGCCGGCGATGGCTCGCACGCGCTGATCGATCTCGGCTCGGGGGGTGCGGCGAATGCGGAGGGCGAAGGCGAGGTTCTAGGGGTGGTGCTCGCTGAGTTTCCGTCGGCGGAGGCAGCGAAAGCCTGGTTCAATTGCACCGAATATTCACGGGTGCGTAAGCATCGCCAGCGTGGCGCGAAATATCTCGGTCTGCTTGTCGAGGGTGGTATTCAGGCGTCATTCGAGAAGCGGCCGGGTGGAGCCCGCGCTCTGAAAGAGTGACCTAATAACAGATTGCCTCGTCGAGCACCTCCACCCAATGCTTGACGGGTGTCTTCGTTCCGCTTTGCAGATGCTGAATACAGCCGATGTTGGCTGATACGATGCATTGGGGTGCCAGCTCATTGAGGTGCGCGAGCTTGCGGTCGACCCCGGCCGCAAGCTCGGCGCCATCGATCCGGCTCGGATGGCTGCGACGGTGAGGGTGATTGCGGGCGCCTATACGCTCAACAAGCCGGCTTTGCCAGCCGAGATGTGGGGCGCCGGCTTCGTCCCATGACGGCTGCTGTCATCCGCGCAATGGAACGATATTGCTTCGCTGATCCCCACGCTACCGCGGTGCCTACTTTGCTGCTCTTACCCTCGGACTATTAGGGCACTGATATCGATTCTCCCTTTAAGGCAGGCGCGTGTACCGGCCGGCGGCGGGCGTGGGTTGCTTGCTCGAAGCTGTAGCCGAGAGACAAAAGCCTTTGCTCGCTGAATGCGAGCCCCAAGAAGGAAATGCCAACCGGCAGGTTGTCTCCGGTGAATCCCGCGGGCACGATCAGATCCGGAAAACCCGTGAGATTGGCGATGTTTGTCGCCGATGCGGTCGGGCTTGCGGGAGCGGTGTCGGGCGGCGCTGAGAGCAATGCCGGCCTGCGCGTAGCTGTTGGATACACGATCGCGTCAAGCTTCTCGGCAGCAAAGAGACCCTCGACGGCCGTCCGGAAGAGCGGCAGTCCGTGGTCGCGCACGGATGTGTAGCGGTAGTCATCGAGACTGGCACTCGACGCTTCACGCTTGAACAAGGTCCAGCGACCGGGATTGGGGCGAGCACCATCCGCTCGCGGTGCGGTGAAGCGATTGGTCTGGTCGATCATGTCTTGGATGGTCTTAGGATATTCGGGTCCGATGGTCGCGAGATAATCTTTGATCTGCGCGGCAAATTCCGGCATGCGAATGGCGTTATAGAACTCGAGCTTTGTATCGAGCAGCCATTTCGGAAACCGTATATCGATAATCGTCGCGCCTGCCTTGCGCATGGTCTCGAGCGACGCCTCGATCACCCAGTCGACGTCCGGATCGGGGCCGACGAAATCGCGCGCGATTCCGATGCGGACACCTTTGAGCGCGTCGATCTTCAGATCCTTCGTGTAGTCGGTCGAGAACTTGCCTTCACTTTTCTGCGTAGCGGCGTCGGCGGGATCAATGCCGGTCATGACGCCCAGCGCAACGGCCACATCGTAGACGCTGCGGGCCATTGGCCCGCCGGTGTCAAATGTCAGCGATAGTGGGATGATTCCACTTCTACTGAGCAGACCATGCGTCGGCTTCAAACCCACAATGCCATTCGCCGTGGATGGCCCGCGGATTGACCCGCCCGTATCGGTCCCCATGCCGAGCGGCGCATAGGCTGCAGCAATGCCAACGCCTGTGCCACCGGATGAACCTGCCGGCGACCGCGTAAGATCATGCGGGTTCAACGACTGCCCGCCGAGCGAGCTCTGCGAGGGCGGAGAGGCAAACTCGGACATGTTCATCTTTCCGAGGATGATCGCTCCCGCATCGCGCAGCTTCTTTACGACGAACGCGTCGGTTGGAGGAATCGAACCTTCGAGCAGGACGGAGCCGCCGGTGGTCGGCAGATCCGCCGTGTTGTAGTTGTCCTTGAGCACCACGGGAATTCCGTGAAGCGCGGAGCGAGGCCCCTTAGCTTTCCGTTCGGCATCGAGCTCTCGCGCGGTTTCGAGGGCCCTGGGATTGAGCACCATGACCGCATGAAGCGATGGCCCCTCGCGGTCAAAGCTGCGGATACGGGCGAGGCACAGTTGGACCAACTCCTCCGCGGTCAGTGTACCGGTCTTGAAGGCGGCGTTTATGTCCGCAATCGTCGCCGCATCGAGATCAATCGTCTTTGCGCCCACGACCGGGCACGATGTCACCAAAAGTGTGAGGATCAGGAACGCCACTCTTGTCATCAATCCCTCCCGCTGGTGCAGAGCTCTAAACAGCGCGTCGAAATTCGTCGCGACGCAGCCTGTCTAATACTCATCGAACATGCGCTGAATTTCGTCCGGGTTTGACGTCTTGGTCAGCGCCAGGGTCAACAACAGCGCGGCTTTCTGTGGGCTCAGGTTATCAGCCACCACCATGCCGGGCTCGTACCAGTTATTGCCGCGCACGATGCGCCCCTCGCCGACCCGTGAGCTTTGCACGACCACGGCGCTACCTTTTGTGATGATCTCCTCGAGTTCCTTGTCGAGCCCGTTGGGCGCGCCGGCGCCAACGCTGGCGATGATTAGACCCTTCGCGCCGAGGCCGACCAGCGCCTTCGCGACACCCGGCCGGGTCCCGGTGTGGACGTAGGCGATCTCGACATAGGGCATGCTCTGGAGGTCCGCGAGTTTGAACTCGCTGCTCACCGTGTGCCGACGATGGGGTGTCCGGTAGAACTCGACCTTGTCCGGATCAATGTAGCCGAGCAGGCCCAGGTCGCGCGTCCGGAACGTCTGCAGATGATAGGTGTTCGTCTTCGTCACCTCTCGCGCCGCATTGATCTCGCCATTGAATGCCACGAGGGCGCCCTTGCCGCGCGATGCGGGCGCACAGGCAAGGCGAACCGCGTCGAGAAGGTTCATTTGCGCATCGGAGCTGAGCGCATTGTAGGGGCGCTGCGCCCCTGTGATAACGATCGGCTTCTCACTGTGGACGGTGAGGTTCAGAAAATACGCAGTCTCCTCAATCGTGTTGGTGCCTTGCACGTAAACCAGCCCGTCCACCTCCGGCGACTGCAGCACCTCCTCGGCCCGGAGTGCAAGCTTGCGCAGCTCGTCATAGGATCCCTGGCCATAGGGATTTCCCTTGTCGACCTCCACGTGCGCGATCTTCGCAATCTCCGGCAATGGTTCCAGCATCTGCTCGCCGGTGAGCCGAGGATTGCCGCTCAGGCGGTAACGGAGCAAATCCATCCGGTCCTTGCCGACACTTGGAAGGGTACCAGGACCAATCATCAGCTGCACACGCGACAATCCGCCCCGACGATCCGTGGGGGATGGGATCGGCGCAATCGGTTGCGCCTGTGCGGTCTTGAGCGCGTCCTGCGCGTGTGAGGTGTCGGTCCCTAGCGCGACCGAGGCGCCGCTTGCCGCACCAAGCGCGGTCACAGTTTGCAGAAACACGCGTCGGCTCGCTGAGTTCTCCATTACTACCTCCTCATTTGCGTGCGGGCATTCTATGATGGCTAATGCTGAGTTCCGGCACAATCCACCGTCGAGGAGAATCCGCCGTCGAGGAGACCCGCTCAGGGCCTATCGAAACATCCTCTCGTGGCGGATGCCGGTTGAAACGAAACGAAGCTCCAAGGTGGAATGCCTGCGCTGCGGTCACAGCGGTGTGCTGCTCGAATCCTTGTCGGACTACGGCGTCAAATCGGACGCGCCAATTGCGACCTTCATCAAGCGGTTGACCTGTCGCGCATGCGGCAACTCGCGATGACCCCCTCCCTGCCCGACAATGATCCGGCCGTCAGCGGGGCGTCACGCGATCTCGAGGATCACGGAAAGCTTAGTCCGACAGGGCGGCTGGGCTAAGCGATCGATCGGTGTGGGGCGGGACGCGCTGGTCGAGCGACCAGCATAGCCGTTCGTGACCCTGAGCAGACAAACCAGGGGCAGCTCTTGCGGCCAAGAGGGGGCGCAGGGTGCAAAACTGGGTAACCCTCGCAATATCGGCGGGCAATCCTGTTATCGCGCCCTAAGCTCATTGCTGAGGGCATCAGGCAGCCTCCACCCATCGGTGAAGTCGAATGATTGCTGGAATCGGATGCCGTCTGCGGTCGAGCCGCCAGCAGGCACCGTCCCCTCGATCTGATAAAGCCGCCGATTGTGAAAGAAAACGGAAGCATAAGTCTGGCTGCCGTCCACCCCGTCGATGCTGGCTTGCCGGCCAATGATCCGACGCGTGCTATGGGGAATGTCGATCTTTACCTCACCCCCTCGCGAGAGCATCATTACCGCATAGGCCATGACGTTGCCTTCTGACATCTCGGTATGCGACAGATCGGCGACCGTGACCTTGAACTCGCCGCCCTCCTGCACAACGGAATAGACGCGCGCTTCGACCAAGCGGCCGCCGGAGGCTTGGTAAGACGTGGTTTCGACCTTGGGCTCGGCGGGAAAGGCGGCCGTAAAGCCCTCGTTCGGGTATTCGTATTCCCTCCAGCCCTGCGCACCGGCTGGGGCGCTTGCGGCAATTATGGCGACGATGAAGGTGATGAGGCGCATTTTTGATGTTCTCAGGCGAGATCGGCAGCTTGCAGCCGCGAACAACGTACGCAGTTGCCCGGACGATTGGAAGCAGGGAGATGGGCTGCACTCGCCTGCAATCGTAGCGGATAACTACCAGGGAAAGCCCTTCGGCCGCCCGAACGACATCGTCGCAGACCGCAATGGCGGCGTGTACTTCACGGATATTCCGCCCGACCGGACAGTCGGCACCACCGACCCTGGCTAGGTTGCCGGAGGGTTGCCAGAACGCCGTTGTCGACGTTCGGATTGTGGCTGTGCCGCTTTCCGCGTTTATGCTGGCGGAGGGAGCCGACTGGGATCCAACGGTCTCTTAAGGTGGTGTGCCCGAAGCTCCACATGGGGGGACGGCCAGAATCCAAATCGTGCATTGAAAAGGCAAAAAAACGGATTGGAGAAATTTGGCATATAACTCGCACCTCAAGTCTGAGTTTCGGAAAATCGGTTGAGTGGGTGCCTGCTCCGACACGATCGTTCTCCCGTTGGCAACGGTGAATGCCGCGAAGGAGAACGTCTACATTGTTGGCACCGCGAGCAAACCGTCTCAATATCTTCGGCGCGCGGAAACGGAGGGCCGATGATGCAGATGGCAAAGTGGGCGGCCAGGATCGGCGCCGTGTTTTATGTTTTTTGGGGTGTCTTCCACCTGGTTGCGGCAAACGCGGTTTATGCATTGGCGGAGCAGTCGACCGGTATGGTGCGCGCCAGGCTTCTGCAAGACGCTTTTTATCTTCTGTTTTTCGCAGTTGCCGGCATCCTGATGGCCGTGATCCTGAATTGGCGCAATGACAAGCAGGGTTACTGGATGAACGGTACACTCATCGCGTTCGCGGATATTCCCTTCGTGCTGTTCGTGTTGGCGCCCGGGCTCATCCCCTGGTGGCCGGGCCTTGTGGGGCCTCTTTTCTGGCTGATCGCCTTCATGTTCACCACCGTTGCCCGCTTCTCCGCAGACCCGAGGATCGCAGCCGGCGCTCCTGCTTGATGGAGCCGCTTACTTTCCATCCCTGAAGATCGCTCGATCCCAAAACGGCTCGTCGCCGAACCGTTCAACCATGAGGTCGATGAATACCCGCACCTTCGCCGATAGATTTCTCGTCGAAGGGTAGACCAAGTAAAGTCCGATCGTCTCGCGGGCATACTTCGTGAGGCAGGTTTCGAGCCTGCCTTCCTCCACGGCGCGGTGGATGATGAATGTTGGCAGAAACGCAAGGCCGTAGCCCGCGGCCGCCATTTCCCTCAACACGTCTCCGTTGTTGCAGCTAAAATCCGAGGAGACCAGCACCGGATCGCTGCCGCTGAATTGCCACGCCTGCCGGGGTTCGACGTATGAGTAGAACAGCGCCTTGTGATCCTTGAGGTCGGCAGGGACCTTCGGCTTTCCGTGCTTCCGGAAATAGTCCGGGCTGCCGCAGACCGCGTGCCGGATCGGCGCCAACTTGCGTGCAATCAGCGAAGAATCCTTCATGCGGCTTATTCTCACTGCCACATCGAACCCTTCTCTGACCAAATCCGTGTGTCGGTCGAGAAATTCCATCTGAACCGAAAGCCTGGGATAGCGCGCAGACATCTCGCCCAGGACCTCCGACATGCAGTTTATGCCGAAGGAGACCGGTGCCGTCACGCGCAGCTTGCCGAATGGATTGTTTCGTCCCTTTGAAGCGAGGTCCTCGGCCTCCTCCAGATCGGCCAACAACTTCATTCCGCGATCGTAGAAATCGGCCCCGGCCTCCGTGAGACTGACCTCCCTCGTCGTGCGGTGCAGGAGACGCGTGCCGAGCCTGTCCTCCAGGTCGCTTACGCGCCGACTGATCGCCGACTTCGCCACGGCGAGCCGTTCTGCGGCGCCGGCGAAGCTTTTCGCCTGAACGACGGTGATGAACGTGCGTATGTCTTCAAACCGATCGGTCATAAGCTTCCGGTGCAGCACGTAGTGTCTCGGGGCCGAGAACGCTGCAACTGATTGCATCTGGATAGCACTCACGGGCGGGCGAGGTCTATCAGTGCGGTAATTGTAGGGCGTAGCATCATTCAATCGGTACGGCCGTTCGACACGACTCAATCCATTTCGTTCGATGTTCGCCGCAGGAGAATTGTCTGTTGCTCACTGGGTAGTTGTCTCGAAGCCCTTCTTACCTACTTTTTTGTCAGTCCGACGGAGTGCAGCCGGATGATAGGAGGAGCCGATGAGCGAACCGTTACCGAGCGGAAAGTCGTCAGGAAAGAAGTTGATCGGTACGACGTTGATGGCTGCGGCCGTTCTTCTTTCTTTTGTTCTTCCGCTACGTCCCGCACCTTGGAACGCGATGGAAATTACCCTAACCCCTCGTAAGCTCGCCGAGGGCGTCTATGCGCTCGTATCGAGTACTGCGGATACGAACAATCCTGCGGGAATACCGGAAGCCACTACGGGCGGGATCATCGTCGGCGAGAAGGGTGTCCTGGTGATTGAGTCGATGCTCAACGCCAAGCTTGCCAATCAAGTCTTGGATCAAGTCCCCCGACTGACGGACATGCCGATCCGGTACGTGGTCAACACCGTCTATCACGGAGATCACTACTACGGAAATTTTCTGTTTCCGAGCAGCGCGACCATCATCATGCATTCGGAATCGAAACGCTACATCGATCAGAAGTTCGAAGAAGACCGGAAGTTCATGATCAACCTCATGGGCGCGGACGTTGGAATCCAAGACGTCAAGCCTCGCGCTGGCGATATCCTGCTCGATCACGACGCGACCATCGATCTGGGAGGACGCACGGTCGAGCTCAAGGTCTTCGGGCTGGGCCAGACAAAGGGCGATCTGTTCGTTTGGCTTCCGAAGGAGAAGATATTCTTCACCAGCAACGCAATTCTCGCGGAGAAGCCAGCTATCCCGTGGCTGCTCGAAGGGAATCACGATCTTGCCCTTGAGACGATGCGGAAGATGAAGGCGTTCCTGCCAGCCGACACCGTCATCGTGCCGGGCCACGGTCGGCCCACCACGATCGAGGCCTCCTTGGACTACTTCATCGCTTATCTCGAAACGCTGGATCGGGAGGTGCGGGCGGCCGTGGCCAATGGATTGTCCTTGGAGGAGACCGTTAAGGTCGCCACGGCTCAGGCGTTCTCGGGTTACACGCTTTACCCGTGGATTCACAAGCAGACGAACGTCCCGCATGCCTATCGCCGGATAAAGGGGTTGGAATGATGGGTCCGAGTCCTTCCAAGCTCCGAAAATCGGTTCTTCAAGCTGCCGTCTTCTATGCCGCTATTCTTTGCCAACCCGATGCGTCTCAGGCGCAGAATCTGGCGGAAGACAGAAAGCTTTTCGAAACAACCTGCACGCCTTGCCACAGCTACGACAAGGGAGGGGAGCCCGACATGTACGGGCTGACGTTGAACCTCTATGGCGTCGTCGGCCGGAAGTCGGCTTCGGTGGCGGGGTTTCAGTATTCCGAAGATCTGCGGAAGTCGGACATCGTCTGGGACGAAGCAATCATTGACAAGTTCATCACCGCGCCGAAGAAATTATTTCCCGGCACCAGGATGGAATTGCCTGGGGTGGAAGATGTGAAAACGCGAACCGGCATTATTCGTTATTTGCGTAGTCTTGCGCACTAGTGCGCGGGGCTGAGTCGTTGCTATCGACGCCGTCGTTGGGCCGCTCGGCAAATTGAAGAAAGCGCACGCGTGGAGGCAGATATGGTCCGGACCCGTCGTTCCTTCATTGCAGGCCTAGTTGGCACCAACCTCAGCATCTGGCCCCGGTCCGCCCGATCCCAGAACTTCGTGGCGCGCCAATATCATCCACAGCCGGTGGGTAGCCACCTTCATATCTATCTGACTATCCATTTGATTCGCGAACGTTGAAAGGCTGCGCCGATGCTCGACCATCCGGAAAAGACCCCGAAGCTGCTGGCCGCCTTAAAGGCGGCTGTACCATTCGAAGTCGAATTGACGGAACGGCTGGTGAACCGTAAGCGTAATTTCTCCCCCACGTAGCGCGTGGGGTGATGTTGCCGGATGGTGGTGATTCCTTTTGGGATCGGTTTGACCATATGGGCAACCCTACGTTTGACGCCAAGGCGGGTGTCCGGCGCATCGAAGTCATCACCGGCGTGGGCGGGCGCCGACGGTGGACGCGTGAGGCCAAAGCGCGGATCGTTTCGGAATCCTATTCGGGCGGAGTTGCGGTCTCGGAGGTCGCGCGCCGGCACGGGCTCAGGCCCCAACAGCTGTTTGGCTGGCGTCATCAAGTCCGGACGGGACGGTTGGCGATGAATGGAGATGATCTACCGTCGTTCGTCCCCGTCGTGGCCGAGACGTCCAGCGCGCGTATGAGTGGTTCGCCGTCGGCTGCGGCGCGTTGCGTGATCGAGATCGAGCTTGCCGGCATGGTCGTGCGGGTGCGCGGCGAGGTGTTGGCCGGCGCGTTGGCGGAGGTGCTGACGGCCGTTAAGAGGGCGAGATGATCGTTCCGCCGGCAGGGGTGCGGGTGCTGGTCGCGACGCGGCCGGTCGATTTCCGCAAAGGAATGGACGGTCTTGCGGCGCTCGCCAAGGAGACGCTGGGACAAGACCCGTTCTCCGGCGCGATCCTGGTGTTCCGCGCCAAGCGCGCCGATCGCGTGAAGCTCCTGTTGTGGGACGGGACCGGGCTGATGCTGGTGAGCAAGCGGCTCGAACAGGGCGCATTCAAATGGCCGCCGATTATGGACGGCGTGATGCGGCTGTCGCCGGCGCAATTGGCGGCGCTGGTCGAGGGGCTCGACTGGACGCGCGTGCATGTGCCGCGCGTGCTGCGGCCGCAGGCGACGCAGTGAGCGCCGGCGCCTTCTCATCCTGATTGTCGCTCGGCTTGATGGTCGATGGTCGCGCGTCGATGATGGCTCGATCGCGCTGTGACACGTTGACTCGGTGCGGTTGAAAGTGCGCGACCGGCGGACGCGAATCTGATTTGGTTTGCGCGTGAGCGATCGCACCGAACTCCTCTCCGACGACATCGAAGCGTTGCGCAATCTGGTGCGCAGTGCGTTCGCCGAGCGCGATGCGGTGAGCGCGGAGCGTGACGCCGCGGTTGCGGAGCGCGATCGTGCGATCGAACAGATCGATCGGCTGCGCCACCTGCTTCGTGAGCTGCAGCGCGCCCGCTTCGGGCGCAGCTCGGAGCGGCTCGATCCCGACCAGTTGCAGCTCGCGCTGGAAGAGATCGAGCAGGCGGTGGCACGGGCCGAGGCCGAGCTTGCCAAGCATACCGCCGCGCCGGCCAAGTCCAGGCCGCCGCCGCGGCAGGGGGAGCGTCCATCGCTGCCCGCGCATCTGCCGCGCATCGAAGTCGTGATTGCGCCCGAAGACACGGCGTGCCCGTGCTGCAAGGGGCCGATGCATGTGATCGGCGAGGAGAAGTCAGAGCGGCTCGACGTCATCCCGGCGCAGCACCGGGTGCTGGTGACGCGGCGGCCCAAATATGCGTGCCGGGCGTGCTCCGGCGCAGTGGTGCAGGCGCCGGCACCGGAGCGGCTGATCAAGGGCGGACTGCCGACCGAGGCAATGGTCGCGCATGTGCTGGTGAGCAAATATGCTTGGCACCTGCCGCTCTATCGGCAGGCCCAGATGCTAGCGAGCCAGGGGATCGTGATCGATCGCGCGACGCTCGCCTTCTGGGTCGGCTATGCGGGGGCCGAATTGGCTCCCGTGGTGGCGCGCCTGCGTGCGATCCTGCTCGCCTCGGTCAAGCTCGCTGTCGATGAGACACCGGTTCCGGTGCTCGATCCCGGTCGCGGGCGCACCAAGGTCGGATATTTCTGGTCGATGGCGCGCGACGACCGGCCGTGGGGCGGCAGCGAGCCTCCTGCGGTCGCCTACACCTTTGCACCGGGTCGCGGGGCGCAGCATGCCCTCGCGCTGCTCGCCGGTTATCGCGGCATCGTGCAGTGCGACGGCTATGCGGCCTACAAGCAATTGGCCGACAGCCGGCGCGCCGGCGGGCCCGTGACGCTCGCCTTCTGCTGGGCGCATTGGCGCCGCCGCTTCTACGAGATCGCCAAGGCCGGCCCGGCGCCGATCGCGAGCGAAGCGCTCGAACGCATCGCGGCGCTCTATGCGATCGAGACCACGATCCGCGGCCGCAGCGCCGAGGACCGCGTTGCCGTCCGCCAGGCACAGAGCAAGCCGCTGGTTGAGGCATTGAAGGCTTGGCTCGAAGGCGAGCTCGTGCGCGTCTCCGGCAAGTCGTTGATTGCCAACGCGATCCGCTACGGCCTCAAGCACTGGGACGGGCTCGTGCGCTTCCTCGACGACGGGCGCATCGAGCTGGACACCAATGTGGTCGAGCGTTCCATCAGGCCGATCGCACTCAACCGCAAGAACGCGCTGTTCGCCGGCTGCGATCAGGGCGCCGAAAACTGGGCCTGCATCGCCTCGCTGATCGAGACGTGCAAGCTGAGCGTTGTCGATCCGCAAGCTTATCTCACCGACGTGCTGACCAGGCTCGTCAACCTGTGGCCGGCATCGCGCATCGACGAGCTGATGCCGTGGGCCTGGGCGCGTGCGCAAAACAGTACAGAGCGCATCGCCTCATGACCCGCACGCGATCCAAGCCCGCCTTCACGTACGACGAACTCGATGACTATCTGCGCGGCGGAGGGCATCAGGATGCGGTCGGCATGAGCGCCATCGATGGGCTGATTGCTGCCCTTGTCGCAGCGCCGGCCTTCGTGCACCCCGACGAATGGCTCCCGCTGATCTTCGGCGGTCGCCCCCCACGGACGCGCCAAGGCAGTGCCGAACTGCCGGCCGTGCAGACGATCTTCCAACGCTACAACGAGGTCTCGACGACGCTTGCCGAGACACCGCACGATTACTGCCCGATCTTCATGGTCCACGCCGACGACATCGTCGTCGCGCCTTGGGCCGGCGGCTTCATCCTCGGAATCGCCCTGCGTCGGGAGGCGTGGGCGACCAGCGTGCTGCTGACGCCGCATCGCTCGCTGCTCGTGCCGATCCTCGTCCATCACGAGCTCGGCGTCAGGATTGTTCCCGACATTCTCTCAGCTCAACCGCAGCCGTTGCCACCCGACACTTGTCTCCAGATCCCCGCCGCCGTCGTCGCCGTCCGCAATCTCTGCAATCCGCTGCGCGCCGCCGAAGCCCAATCAACGGCGGGCAGTTCCCGCGCCGTCAGGAGCCGCAAGCGATAACCTCCCGCCTCCCAACTTCAGGCAAACGTCAAGTCCTCCGTTGCTGCTGGGCGATGTGGCGAAGAAATCACGCTTACGGTGAACCAGCTGCGCGCTCAACATCATGCCGGCGCGGATCAGGAGCACCACACCGTTTCTGACCTGTCATATGCCGGCGACGAAGGTGGCATCGTGTGCCATATCGTGCCGCTGAAAAAGCGGGAAGCACTCGTTGTCTCCCTCACTCACCTCCACGTGCCGCGGACCATGCCGCTCGCCGCAGCCGTTGCCGATTATCAAAAGCATCGGGTGAAGAAACTGAAGAAGCAAGGAAGGTACTAACTCGGGTCTGCTCATGCCCATCGCCACGCGATCCGGTGAGGCGAGGACGCGTTCCGGCACCGAGAGGTCGGCCGCGATCGTTTCCGGTTTCGGTGGCTTGGTCGGCGTCATTCCCCCCGCACCATCGGTGCGGCGCCCAACTAAGGGGGCGCCTTGATCTATCACAACGATATTCCTGCCCAGCGCACCCATGGTCCATTCGGCTTGGACGCGAGTCCAAGCTGGCGGCTCAGGCTGAGGGACTTTTTTGCTTCTCTCTCCACTCTCGGCTTGGGCTGCCAATTACACGAGGCTTCTCCCAAATTGCTCCTCAAAAGAGTGAACCGCTCAGAG
>Ga0209526_10002448_pt1 | contig 12520 bp, 12 predicted proteins | sample JacPinW_OM2H0_M1_FD_188566 | JGI IMG/M metagenome (GOLD analysis project Ga0209526, IMG submission 188566) | Forest soil microbial communities from Algoma, Ontario, Canada - Jack Pine, Ontario site 1_JW_OM2H0_M1 (SPAdes) (version 2) | ecosystem: Environmental > Terrestrial > Soil > Boreal... | reverse complement strand
AGCTCCGGCATCGATAGGTCATGCCTTGACCGCGGCAAGAGCGACGTCATGCTGCGCGCAGTCGGGCGCGAAGCCGGACCAAATTAATGGTTGCTACCTCGGATCAGCGCTTGCCTTGCGGCGTGGCAAATGTGTTTGCGGAAAGGAAGGTCACGGCGTTGCCCGCGAACTTCTCGCTTGTCACTCCGGGCTGCGGGTCATCCGTGAAAGCATTCGCGAGCACGGTTGCCGGCTTTTGCAGGTAAGAACCGAGATCGCGGAAGTCGGGTTTGCCAAGCAGCGTGGTCTTCATGAAGCTCTGCGCGCTCGGGCTTACAATCATCGCGCGCATCCAGGGATCGTTGAACCGATCACCCACGCGCACCATGCCGCCGATTTTTCTTCCCGGCATCGCAGCAGCTTGTTCATCATTGTTCGGTGCGACGTCGGGCAGGACGCGGTCATCGTTGCGCTTGGCAACCGCAGTCGTATCGCCGTGCACGGCGGTAGCAGCGGGAACAGCCCGCGGCAGGCTGGGCGTCATCGGAACGGCGCGTGCCATGGGAGTAGGCTGCGCGGCATAGAAGAGCGCGTTCGGCAGCGGCGCACTTTGTCCCTGGCCCGGCAACGGCCACGGTGTGCCGTTCGCGGCCGCTTCGCTGCCGGGCGCAGGCGTGCGCCGCGTTGCGGTAGGGCTGCCGGCGCGCGAGGTGGGGATCCGATCAGTCACTTTACGGGGCGTAGCTTGGGGGCTGATTTGGCCGCCGGACTGCTGGCTGGCTGAGGTCTGAGCGGCGCCGTCGCCGACATCTTTCGCGGTCGCACTCGCGGACTCGGTAACGTTCGTCGCCTGCGCGAGACGAACGGGCTGGAACGTCGCGGATGAAAGCTCATAGCCTGTCGGCGCTGGCGCTTCTTCGTCGGTAGCCACAATCGCGGGACTTGCTGCGGGCTTGAGGAATGGGATCGAGGTCGCCGAGGCCATCGCATATGCCGGCGGCTTCTCCGGTTTGGTCCGGGGCAGCGGCACGACATCGGCACGCGCGACAGCGGCCGGTTTCTCCGCGCTCTTCTCCGGCTTGGCCTGTGGCTTTGCCGCAGGTGCAGGAGGAGCGGCCTTGGCTGCGTCGGCCTCCTCGTCGGCGTCGCTGCCGCCGCCGAACAGCCTCGCCAACAGACCCTGCGTTTTGGCCGGGCGCGCAATCTCGCCCTGCGCGAATGCCGTGCCTTTGGGGTCGGACGCAGACTGGCTGCTCAGCGGGCCCTTCGACAGCACGCTTGCAAGTTGCGCTTCCGGCATCCGCGGCCAGTGTCGCACGTTGCCGGTGTCGAGATGCACGAAGGGCGAACCCGACGTTGGATAGAAACCTACGCCGCCGCGCTGCGCGCGCAGTCCCGCGGCGCGAAGCTGATCGAGTGGCACCCCCGGAATGTAGAAATCGACCGCCTTGCCGTTCATATGCTGGCTGAACTTGGCCACGCCGCTGGAGTGACGCCGCAGCATGGAATTTGTGGACGGCGAGCGATAGCCGCAGATAACCCAGATTGGCTCCTTCGCGCCAACTTCGCGGTGGACCTCCCACAGGAGATCAATCACATGGGGATCCATCCTGGCCGACTTGTCCTCCCGCCAATCACGCAGCACGTTGTCGATCTTGGCGAGCGCGTTCTCGTCATAGCGCCCATTCACCTTGTAGGTGACGGTCAGGTCTTCGTTGGTATGGGTGTGATGAAAGGAGATCGTGCGCGTTTCGCCCTCGGCCGTCGCGTTCTGCAGGCTTTGGCAACCGAAAGAAATGAGGATGGCGGCGACGCTGCTGCAGCAACCCAGCCGGGTCAAACGGAAAGGCAACGGCTTTTTGTGCGCGACCATAACCGTCACGTGCCAACCCGCGTCAAATGCGTCAGAACCCCCGCACCCCACGGCAAGCACCGCAGGCGGCAAGTTTTCCCACCCTGCGGTCTCGCGATCGCGAATGAGAACTAACGCAGTGTTAACTAGGGAAGGGTTAACGCGAGGTTTAGCGCCACCCGTCCCCCCCGATACCTAAACCGTGACAGGCGACTATGGCGAAAAGTTGCCGCATTTGTTGCCAGCGCAAAGAAACCTTTAATGGCGCGCGCACGACAAGCGTGCGGCTGTCGATATCGTAGACACTCATGTATCGGTGCCCTGTGAATCTGAACCGGCGAAACCAAGCGAATCGAGCTTGCGATAGAGCGTTGAACGCCCGATGCGCAGTTTACGCGCGACCTCGGACATCTGACCGCGGTAGTGGCTGATGGCAAAGCGAATGGCGTCGGCTTCGATCTGCTCGAGCGGCCGCACCTCGCCGTTTTCGTCCAGGAGCTCGAGGGCATTCACGCAAGGAGAGACGAGCGGCGGCGCGCTCCCGCCGTTATCGACGGGCACAACCACGCTGGTGCTCGCAGACTCATGCGGCGAATCCGCCTCCACATCGGCAATGCCGGGAGCGATTTCGGCGCCTTCACGTCCTGTCAGCTGCGCCGCAATCTGCGGGAACTCGGCGAGACCCACAGTATCGGTTTCGGCCAGCACTACGGCCCGGAACAGTGCATTTTCGAGCTGCCGCACGTTGCCGGGCCAATGGTAGGCGCACAGCAGCGACATTGCCTCAGGGCTCAGCCGGCTGACACGCTTTCCTTCTTCCGCTGCAAAACGCACCAGAAAATGCCGCGCAAGCTCGGGGACATCTTCACGGTGCTCGCGTAGCGGCGGCACGGCGATCGGAAACACGTGCAGACGATAGAACAGATCCTCGCGGAAGCGTCCTGCTTTGACATCCGCGATGAGGTCGCGGTTGGTCGCCGAGATGAGCCGTACATCGACCTTGATCGGCTTGCGCGCCCCCACCGGCTCAATTTCGCTGTCCTGAATGGCGCGCAACAGTTTGACCTGGGCAGCCGCGGGAAGCTCGCCAACCTCGTCGAGAAAGAGCGTTCCTTCCGAAGCTTCGACGAACTTGCCAACATGGCGTTCCGTCGCGCCGGTAAAGGCCCCCTTCTCGTGGCCGAACAGCAGCGACTCCACGAGATTGTCGGGAATGGCGCCGCAATTGATCGCAACAAACTGTTTTCTCCGCCGCGGCCCCGAGCCATGTATTGCGCGCGCGATAAGCTCCTTGCCGACGCCGGACTGTCCCTCGAGCAAGACCGCAATTGTCGAGTTTGCTGCTTTCTCGGCCGTGCGCAGCACCGACTGCATGCGCGGGCTCTTGGTGATTATATCGCCGAAGCCCAGCGTACCCGAGCGGCTTCGTTTGACCCGTGCAAGCTCATCTTCGAGTGCACTTGCGGCGAGCGCATTGCGCAGCGAAACCTGCAAGCGCTCGGGACCCACCGGCTTGACGACGAAATCCGTCGCGCCTGCTCGCATCGCGGTCACGGCATTGTCGATGCCGCCATGCGCGGTTTGCACGATTACTGGAATGCTCAGTCCGGCATCCCGCATTTTGGCGAGCACGCCCAGTCCATCCAGGTCAGGCATGACTAGGTCGAGCACGACCGCATCGATGCGCTGACCCTCGTCGCCGGTGAGAATGGCGAGCGCGCGGTCGCCGCCCTCGGCGAGGAGGGCGTCGTAGCCGAATTTTCGCACCACATTGTCGAGAAGCCGACGCTGCACGGGATCGTCGTCGACGATCAGGATACACTCACTCATGATACAACCTCACGCCCACGCGTCCCATGTACCGAATTGGGGCACTGTGGCCGAGTTGGGTTAATGGCTGCTAAATTCGGCCCCCACCCTTCCCTCCCCCGCATGCGGGGTAGGGCAGGGTGGGGGGAGACGGCCCGATGCGACTCGTCCGCAGACAATTCCTGTGTCTCGCCGCGGGCGCGGCGCTTGCGCGCGCGGCGCGGGCGCAAGCCTATCCGTCGCGGCCGGTGCGGATCGTTTCGGGCTTCCCGCCGGGAGGGGTCAACGACACCTACGCTCGCCTGATCGGCCAATGGTTGTCGGAGCGGCTAGGCCAGCAGTTCTTCGTCGAGAACAGGCCCGGTGCCGGCGGCAACATCGCCGCGGAATCGGTCGCCAAAGCAGCAGCCGACGGCTATTCGCTCCTCCTCTCCACGTCGGCGGATGCATGGAACGCCACGCTTTATGAGAACCTCAAGTTCAATTTCATGCATGATTTCGCCGCCGTGGCGACAATCTCGCGCGCACCGGGAGTGCTCGTCGTGTACCCATCGGTGCCCGCAACATCCGTTCCAGAGCTGATCGCGAATGCGAAGAATAATCCAGGCAAGATCACGGTCGCATCGGCCGGTATCGGCAGCGCACCTCACATGTACTGGGAGCTGTTCAGAAGCATGAGCGGGGTCGACATGCTGCATGTACCCTACCGCGGCGGCGGCCCTGCGGTGGTCGACCTGCTTGCCGGGCAGGTCGAGGTGTATTTCGGCACGACTGCATCGACCATTGAATATATCCGGGCCGGAAAGCTCCGCCCACTCGCAGTGACCACGGCAACGCGCGTCGCGGTGTTGCCTGATGTCCCCGCACTTACCGAATTCCTGCCCGGCTATGAGGCGAGCCTTTATGTCGGGATTGCCGCTCCTCACAACACGGCGTCAGAGATCGTGGACACGCTAAACCGGGAAATCAATCTCGCCTTATCCAACCCCAAGATGACCCAGCGGATCGCGCAGCTGGGCGACGTTCCTCTTGCGCTCTCGGCGTCCGGGTTCGAAAAGCTCATCGCTGACGAAACCGAGAAGTGGGCCAACGTGATCCGGACAGCCAACATCCGGGCAGAATGAGCGGGAGCGCACCGCGCACATCACACCCCCACCCTTCCCTCCCCCGCTTGCGGGGGAGGGATAAAGGGTGGGGGTCACGAACGGAAATCGATTGGAAATCTCATGCCTGCAAAACGACACCTTGTTCGCGCTGCCAAAACCCGCTCGACCGCCGCTGTAGGCAAGCTGCCGGAGTGGAACCTCGCCGACCTTTATCAGGGAATGGATGACCCGCAGATCGCGCGGGATCTCGACCGCTCTGACGTCGAGAGCGTTGCATTTGAAGAACAGTACAAGGGCAAGCTCAATCTGCTCGCGGCGGCGCCCGGCGCCGGAACGGCACTGGCCGAAGCCGTGAAGCGCTACGAGGCGCTCGATGATCTCATGGGCCGGCTTATCTCCTATGCCGGGCTCATTCACTCAGGCAACAGCATCGATCCGCAACGCGCCAAGTTCTATGCCGACATACAGGAACGAATCACTGCCGCTTCCACCCATCTTCTCTTCTTTGTGCTTGAGCTCAATCGGCTCGACGACGCCGTGCTGAATGCTGCCATGGCGGATCCTGCCCTCGGGCATTATCGGCCCTGGGTAGAAGATGTCCGCAAGGAAAAGCCCTATCAGCTCGAAGATCGGATCGAGCAACTTTTCCACGAAAAGTCGGTGACGGCCTATTCCGCCTGGAACCGGCTGTTTGATGAGACGATCGCGACCCTGCGTTTTAAAGTCGGAACGAAATCGCTGGCGATCGAACCGGCGCTCAATCTCCTGCAGGATCCTAACGAGAAGATGCGCAAGGCGGCCGCGCAGGCGATCGCCCACACATTCAAGGAGAACTTGCGGACGTTTGCTCTGATTACCAACGTTCTCGGCAAAGACAAGGAGATTTCCGATCGTTGGCGTGGCTTTGCCGATGTGGCCGATGCGCGCCACCTCTCCAACCGCGTCGAGCCCGAAGTGGTGGCGGCCCTGGTCAAGGCGGTGCGGGATGCGTATCCGCGCCTGTCGCATCGATACTACGCGCTCAAGGCGCGCTGGTTCGGGAAGAAGAGGCTTGCGTACTGGGACCGCAGCGCACCGCTGCCGAAAGTGCCGGCGCGGACCATCGGCTGGAACGACGCGAAGGCCACCGTGCTTACCGCTTACGGCGCTTTCTCACCCGAAATGGCGGCCATTGCGGAACGCTTCTTCGACAACAACTGGATTGATGCTCCCGTGCGTCCAGGCAAGTCGCCCGGCGCGTTTTCACATCCGACTGTGCCGTCCGTGCATCCTTATGTGCTACTCAATTACCAGGGCAAGCCGCGCGACGTCATGACGCTCGCCCACGAACTCGGCCATGGCGTGCACCAGGTGCTTGCGGCGCCGAACGGCCCCCTGATGGCTCCGACGCCACTGACGCTCGCCGAGACCGCGAGCGTGTTCGGCGAGATGCTGACGTTTCGCAAACTTCTGGCCAACGCGGAGCGGAAGGAGCGCAAGGCCATGCTCGCCGCCAAGGTCGAGGACATGATCAACACCGTGGTGCGCCAGATCGCGTTCTATACCTTCGAGCGCAGCGTGCACACCGAGCGGCGGCAGGGCGAGCTCACCGCCGAGCGAATCAATGCCCTCTGGCTGGACGTTCAACACGAAAGCCTCGGGCCCGCCATCGATTTCCGGCCGGGCTATGAGGTGTTCTGGGGCTATATTCCTCACTTCATCCATTCGCCCTTTTATGTGTACGCCTACGCCTTCGGTGATTGCCTCGTGAATTCGCTCTATGCCGTGTACGAACAGGCAAACGAAGGCTTTGCCGAGCGTTACCTCGACATGCTTGCAGCGGGCGGCACCAAGCATCACTCGGAACTGCTCGCCCCCTTCGGCCTCGATGCTCGTGACCCCGCATTCTGGCAGGGCGGACTGGGCGTGATCGAGCGGATGATCACCGAATTGGAGGGAATGGACTGAAGATCGCCGGCTCCGGAAAAATAAGATTTGAAGGGTCTTGAGCGGAAGTATCCTCCGTTTTACATATGTAAAACGGAGGAAATCTGCATGACCGTTCACAGAAAAGTCGAACCCGACCCGAAAGGACAAATCGTCGCGACCGTCAAATTGAAGAAGATCGGCAATTCGGCGGGTATCATCCTGTCAAAAGAGGTAATGGCGCGTCTAAATCTGAGCATCGGCGACAAATTCTATGCAACGCTTACGCCCGACGGTGGCATCCGCTTGACGCCCTACGATCCTGATTTTCAAAAGGCGATGGAGGTGGCCCGGCGAGGAATGAAAATCTATCGGAATGCCCTTGCTGAGCTCGCGAAGTGAAGGAACTGAAATGGCTCACCGTGCCGATGATCCTGGCGATCCATGACGAGCAACTCGCAATTCACGGTGGGTCGCCGGGGATACGGGATGCCGGGTTACTGGAATCTGCGCTCGATCGTCCACGCAACAAATGGGCCTATGAATCAGCTGATTTGGCAGAGCTTGCCGCAGCCTATGGGTATGGCATCGCGCAAAATCATCCGTTCATCGATGGGAACAAGCGCACTTCACTATTGGCGATCTATACTTTTTTGGGCTGGAACGGGATTAGCTTCGTAGTGCCGGAAGCGGAAGCCGCCGCCATGATCATGGCTCTCGCAGCGGGCGAGGTGAGCGAAGACAACTTGGCGCGGTGGATTCGCGATAACTTGCGGAGCAGGCGGTCTTCTTCTGCGCGCACTACTTCTTGATTCGTTCAAAGTCTTCGGTGAAGCAAGCTAATGCCTGATCGCGAAGCCAACCGTTTCTCTGCCCGCGCCGCGCGCTATGCCCGCGTCGGAGCGAACATGAGCGGCGTTGCCGCACGGTTCGCGGGATCGCGCCTGTTGGGGCTCGCGCTCGATCGCGGAAAGAGCGCAGCCGAGCTTGCACTGGCACTGGGCGGCCTCAAGGGCCCGATCATGAAAGCCGCGCAGCTTTTGGCCACCATTCCCGACGCGCTGCCGCCGGAATACGCAGCCGAGCTCATGAAGCTTCAAAGCGATGCGCCGCCGATGGGCTGGCCGTTTGTGAAGCGGCGGATGGCGGCCGAGCTCGGGCTCGACTGGCAGAAGAAATTCGCAAGTTTCGAGCACCATCCTGCAGCAGCAGCTTCGCTCGGTCAGGTGCACCGTGCACGGGCGCACGATGGCAGCGAGCTTGCCTGCAAGCTGCAGTACCCTGAAATGCAGTCCGCCGTCGAGGCGGACCTGCGACAGCTGCAATTGATCTTCGCCATTCACAGGCGCATGGACCCGGTGATCGATACGACGGAAATCGCCAAAGAAATCGGCGCGCGATTGCGCGAAGAGCTCGATTACCGCCGCGAGGCCAAGCACGCTGTGCTTTATCGGACGATGCTGTCGGATTTCCCGCAGATCCGGGTGCCGAAGATATGGCCCGAGCTCTCCACCGGCCGGCTGCTCACGCTCGACTGGCTGCAAGGGCGCCGGCTGCTCGATCATAAGGACGACGATCTTGCCTCGCGCAATCGCCTCGCAGCCGCCATGTTCAATGCGTGGTGGTGGCCATTCAGCCGTTTCGGCGTGATCCACGGTGACCCTCATCTCGGCAACTATTCCGTATTCAAGACTGCTGGACGAACGGACGGGATCAACCTCCTTGATTACGGCTGCATCCGGATTTTCCCGGCGAAATTCGTGGGCGGTGTGGTCGACCTCTATCACGGGCTGCTCAACGGGGAGGACGACCTCGTTGTGCATGCCTACGAGACCTGGGGCTTCCGGCAGCTTAATCGCGAACTGATTGAAGCTCTCAACATCTGGGCGCGTTTCATTTACGGGCCGCTTCTGGAAGACCGGGTGCGCAGCCTCGCCGATGGCGTAAAGCCGTCCGAGTATGGCCGGCGGGAGGCGTTCCGGGTTCATCAGGCGCTCAAGCAGCGCGGTCCGGTCACTGTTCCGCGGGAGTTTGTCTTCATGGATCGGGCTGCAATCGGTCTCGGTGCTGTGTTCCTGCACCTGCGCGCCGAGCTCAATTTCTATTCGCTGTTCAATCGATCGATCGAGGATTTCTCGCTGCCTCGCGTGGCGAGGCGCCAGAAAGCTGCACTCGCTGCTGCCGGATTGGAGCAGACGGTCTGATTCAAGCCGTTCATCAAAGCCGCCGTTGCCCTTCCCCCTCAATTGGGCTAATCCGCATCGCTGATTGAGACCGGAGGACCAGATGGCCGAGCACGGACAGGTCGAATATGCGGTTGCGGACGGTAACGACCTGCCCGCGCATGAGGCAATGTATGAGCGTTTTGTTCATCTCGTCCTCGTCGGCGGCGCGCATGTGGTGAACATTGTGCTGGGCTTGGCGATCGGAGCAGTTGCCGGCCACTGGGGCGTCGCATTTGGCATTTTCCTCATTGCAACTCTGGTCGCGGTGCATGGCTTCATGACCGGAGCCAGGCCACCCAGCATCGTCATGGTCATCATTTCGCTGCTCGCGCTGGCGCTCACTGCCGGGAGCGCAAGCCCCGCCTGATAACCGGCGATCAGCTGGGGGAGACGGGCGAATGCGCATTGCTGTCGCGCGTGAGATCGATCCAATCGAAAGCCGCGTCGCGGCGACTGCGGAAACCGTGAAGAAGATGAAAGCGCTCGGCGCCGATGTGGCCGTCGAGCCGGGGGCAGGCGCAAAATCGGGCATTGCGGACGCCGAGTTCGCGGCCGCCGGCGCAACCGTGACCAATGATGCGGTCAGAGACGCCGACGTGGTGCTTAAGGTGCGCCGGCCCAGCGCATCGGAGGTCTCCGGCTATAAGAAAGGGGCCCTCGTGATCGCGATGATGGACCCGTATGGGCAGCATGCCGCCATTGCGGACCTGGCCAGCGCCGGCGTCGTCGCCTTTGCCATGGAGCTGTTGCCGCGCATCACGCGCGCGCAGGTCATGGACGTGCTGTCGAGTCAGGCCAATCTCGCAGGCTACCGCGCCGTCATCGACGCGGCGGCGGAATATGGCCGCGCCTTGCCCATGATGATGACCGCCGCGGGCACCGTCCCGGCCGCCAGGGTTTTCGTGATGGGCGCAGGGGTCGCGGGCTTGCAGGCCATCGCCACCGCGCGCCGGCTCGGCGCGCTTGTGACCGCGACCGATGTGCGTCCGGCGGCAAAGGAGCAGGTGGAAAGCCTCGGCGCGAAATTTGTCGCCGTCGAGGACGAAGAATTCAAGCAGGCGGAGACCGCTGCCGGCTACGCGAAGGAAATGTCGAAGGAGTATCAGGCCAAGCAAGCGGCGCTGGTTGCCGAGCATATCAAGAAACAGGACATCATCATCACGACGGCTCTGATTCCTGGCCGGACGGCGCCGCGGCTGATCAGCAAGGAGATGGTCGCCTCCCTGCGGCCCGGGTCGGTCATCGTCGATCTTGCGGTGGAGCGCGGCGGCAATTGCGAGCTTTCCAAGGCCGGCGAAGTCGTCACCGTGAACGAAGTACGGATCATCGGATATCTCAATGTCCCCGGCCGGATCGCCGCTTCGGCTTCGAGCCTGTACGCCCGTAATCTTTTTGCCTTCCTGGAAATTCTGGTCGACAAACAGCAAAAGACCCTGGCCGTGAATTGGGACGACGAAATCGTCAAAGCAACCGCGCTCACGCGCGACGGCGCGGTAATTCATCCAAGTCTTGCGGCACAGACCGCTGCCTGAAGAGGAAGCCATGCTCATTCCATCAGCTGCCCTCGCCAGCCTTGCCAAATCCAGCGGCGCCGGGGGGGCGGACGTCGTTCTCACCCAGCTCGACATCATTGCGGCGGCGAGCGGCGGCACCATGCACGCCGTGAGCGCCGGTGCGATCGACCCCTTCGTATTTCGCTTCTCCATCTTCGTGCTGGCCATCTTCGTCGGTTATTTCGTGGTGTGGTCGGTGACCCCCGCGCTGCACACACCGCTGATGTCGGTGACCAACGCGATCTCGTCGGTCATCGTGGTCGGCGCGTTGCTGGCCGTTGGCGTCCCCATGCTGGCCAATAACTCCGGGCCGATCTGGGCGCGCGCGCTCGGCTTCGTCGCGCTCGCCTTTGCCGCGGTCAATATCTTCGGCGGCTTCCTGGTCACCCAGCGCATGCTGGGCATGTACCGCAAGAAGGAAGACCGGAGCAGCAAACGATGAGCGCCGACCTCGTCGCGCTGCTCTATCTCCTCGCCGGCGTACTCTTCATTCTCGCGTTACGGGGGCTGTCGAGCCCGGAAACCAGCCGAAGGGGCAATTATCTGGGCATGGTCGGCATGGCCATTGCCATCGCCACCACGCTGGCTTCGCATCCGCCCGATGGAACCGCCGCCTGGGCGTTCGTCCTCATCGGCCTTGCCATCGGTGGCGGCACTGGTGCGGTGATCGCGCGGCGTGTTCCCATGACGGCGATGCCGGAGCTGGTGGCCGCTTTTCATTCGCTCGTAGGCATGGCGGCCGTGTTGGTCGCAGCTGCTGCCCTTTACGCGCCGACCGCCTTCGACATCGGGAATCCTGGCGCCATCGCCAAATCGAGCCTGGTCGAAATGTCGCTCGGACTGGGGATTGGAGCGATCACGTTCACCGGCTCGGTCATCGCGTTTCTCAAGCTGTCCGGCCGCATGAGCGGCGCGCCCATCATCCTGCCGGCCCGCCATGCCATCAACGCCGCACTCGCGGTTGCGATCATCATTTTGATCGTGTGGCTCGTGCGCGCCGAGAGTCATCTGGCTTTCTGGCTCCTGACACTCGCGGCATTTTTGTTCGGCGGGCTCATCATTATTCCGATCGGCGGAGCCGATATGCCGGTCGTCATTTCCATGCTCAACTCATATTCGGGGTGGGCGGCGGCCGGCATCGGCTTCACTTTGGGGAATTCCGCCCTGATTATCACCGGCGCGCTGGTCGGCTCCTCAGGCGCAATTCTCTCCTACATCATGTGCCGGGGGATGAATCGCAACTTCATCTCGGTCATCCTCGGCGGCTTCGGCGGCGAAGTGGCCGCGGGAACGAGCACCGAGCATCGGCCGGTGAAGCAAGGCTCGGCTGAGGACGCAGCCTTCATTCTCAAGAATGCCGGCAAGGTCATCATCGTGCCGGGTTACGGGATGGCGGTGGCGCAGGCCCAGCATGCTCTGCGTGAAATGGCGGACCGGCTCAAGAAGGATGGGGTTGAGGTAAAATATGCCATTCATCCCGTCGCCGGCCGGATGCCCGGCCACATGAATGTTCTGCTCGCCGAGGCGAATGTTCCCTACGACGAAGTATTCGAGCTCGAAAACATCAACTCGGAATTCCCGCAGGCGGACGTCGCCTTCGTGATCGGGGCCAACGATGTGACCAATCCCTCGGCGGAGGACGATCCCTCCTCGCCGATCTACGGCATGCCGGTGCTCGAAGTGTGGAAGGCGGGCACCGTGATGTTCAGCAAGCGATCGCTCTCGTCGGGATATGCCGGCATCGACAATCCACTGTTCTATCGCGACAACACCATGATGCTGTTCGGCGATGCAAAGAAAATGACGGAAGAGGTCGCCAAGGCGTTGTAGGTCGGGGGAGAGACGATGCAGGACAGTGGACAAACGTGTGCGGCTGTCGCGCCGTGATCGGTAAGCAGTCGAGCTGGAGCTTATGCTCCAAATTAATTCTTAGTGTCGGTGTTAGCGTTATCCGAGGATTTATTGCTGCATGCGCTAAATGCGCCATATTAAGATTCCATAAGGCCTTATGCATCTTCTGGCGGAACCGGGGTGGTTCATGGAAGATCAGTGGCCGGAACAATCGCCTATCTCTCCTGCGTTCGGTCGACG
>Ga0209526_10002447_pt1 | contig 12524 bp, 7 predicted proteins | sample JacPinW_OM2H0_M1_FD_188566 | JGI IMG/M metagenome (GOLD analysis project Ga0209526, IMG submission 188566) | Forest soil microbial communities from Algoma, Ontario, Canada - Jack Pine, Ontario site 1_JW_OM2H0_M1 (SPAdes) (version 2) | ecosystem: Environmental > Terrestrial > Soil > Boreal... | reverse complement strand
GCTTCCAGGCCGGTAACCTCCGCAAGCCGTTTCGCTGCGCGTCCGGTTGGCGCACACAGAAGGCACTGCACGCCTTTCGCTCGCAGGATCATTAGGATCGAGTTGACGAGCGTCGTCTTGCCGACCCCTGGTCCTCCGGTAATGATCACGACGCGGTTGGCGAGGACAGTTCTCACCGCCTCACGCTGGCTGGGCGCGAGTTTCTTACCAGTTCGCCCCTCGCACCACGTAACCGCCTTCTCGAAATCGATCGGCGGATAGACCGTCGCCATTCCAGCCAGACACTTGATTTTCCCTGCGATGCCCTGCTCCGCCCTCCGCAGGTAGGGTAAGAAGACGAGGGGTTCGCCGCCGATCTCCTCGAGCAGCAGAGAATCGCTCGTGAGCATCTGCGAGAGCGCGTGTTCGACGGATGCTTCCTGCACCTCTAAGAGCTTTACCGCCGCGAGCTTGAGCTTTTCCAGAGGCAACGCACAGTGTCCGTCCGAAGTTGCTTCCAGCAGAACGTGATCGATGCCCGCTCGGGCTCGGTCCAGCGAATCTCGCGGAATCCCGAGCTTCTGGGCGATCTGATCGGCGGTCGCGAATCCGATCCCGTAGATGTCTTTCGCCAGCATGTACGGGTTGGTGCGCACCTTCTCGATCGCCTGCTGGCCATAAGCCTTGAAGATTCGCACCGCTCGGCTAGTGCTCACGCCGTGGCTATGCAGGAACAGCATGATCTCACGAACCTGTTTCGCTTCCCGCCATGCGGCCTCAATCCGCTCCCGGCGCTTGGGGCCTATGCCATCGACCGTTTGCAGTTCGGCGGTTCGGTTCCCGATGACGGCGAGAACCTCGGCTCCGAACCGTTCGACCAGCTTCTTAGCCAGGACCGGTCCGATCCCTTTCACCAAGCCGCTGCCGAGGTACCGCTCGATCCCTTCGGGTGTGGTCGGCGGAACTGTCTTCATCACCGCCGCTTTGAATTGCAGCCCATGCTCCTTGTCTCTGACCCACCAACCTTTCGCTACCAGCCATTCCCCGGCGGTTACCGAAGGCAACGATCCGACAACAGTCGTCTCTTCTCTGTGCCCCTGTGTCTTTATGCGTAGGACGCAAAAACCGCTTTCGTCATTGTGGAAGGTGACGCGCTCGATCATACCGGAGATTTCCTCGGTCACGGGCTTACGCTCAGGTGTCGCGGCGTTCATCTTGTAAACCCATTTTCCCCGCAGTAGTCCCCGAACCACAGTCCTGCGCCCACAGCATGCCCCGCCGTCCGAGCGTTCCTGCGGTTCGAAGAGGGAGGTTTCGGGGTGGGACGAGTAATGGAATCTCTAGCCGTTACGCCGTGCCATTCTCACCCAGCGAAACTGAGTCCCAAGGCGGTATAGTCGTCAACTCCCAGTATCCATCCTTCCTGGCCGTCAATCCGAATTTTCAACCAGGTATCGTTGGCCGAGTCGTGTTCATTCGGTGGAGCGGCACTGAACCGCGCCTTCAATAGCTGGACACGCGATTGCGGCGTGAGGTTTACTCCCACGGGTGTCGTCTTCTTGTCTGGTGACGGATACATGTGGATGAGCCGTTCCGATTCAATATCTGGACGTATTTGGTAAGGCGGTTGGTCAGCCACATCGAAATCACCGGATTCCTGCTGTTCCAGGCGGAAGTCTTTCCAGTTCACTCGGACAGGAGTCACGATATAAAAACAGTTCGTGAGCGCATAAATTCGCAGGGTGTCGTTTTCCAGTAAGCGCTTGGAATTCTTCCACTGCCCGGATGGCAGATCGGCGAGTCCGCCATGAAATTCTAAAGGTTCCAGATCGAGTGGTTTCAGGGTCCCATTTCGTAAGCCGAAAAGCTGGGTGGATTCGCCAGTTCTAGGTGGCGAGGGTAAATCCTCGTAGGTGAGTTCGAGAGCCTGATGCTCGCGGCCCTCCAGCAGCGTCGCGTCTACCAGATGCCTTCCAAGCTTGTGCACCGTTGACACGGGAAAGGACTTGCTGAAACAACTCTTTCCGTTTTCGTCCACAATCTTCACGGAGCTTACCGTCTCTTCGTCGTCCTCATTGCACACTCCCTCGTGCTGCGATTCCTTGTAGCAAATCACGTTCAGTTTCACGGTGAATTCATGCCATTCGATTGGAAACGGCCCGAGAGTGCGTACATATCGGGTTGGCGCTGGTACGGGCGCATCATCTTGCTGCGCGGCCGCCGGGACGAGCACAATGAAGCACAACGCTAGAACCGCCAGACCCACCAACGTAAATAGACGGCCCATCCTTCGCAGTATTTTCTTCCTGCCATCGCGCATCCTTGTTGCCCTGGGTTGAAGCTCCCTCATCCTGACCTCTTTCGGCCCCCTGAACTGGAAAAAGTTTACATCGAAAGCCTGGTTTCGGCGGCAGGACTGCTCTCCGCTGGAGGGCAAGACCTGGTCTTTTGCCAGAAATGCATCGTGGCCCAGAAAATCTGACGGCGCGTTCTTCTTACCTCATTTCCGGGCTGGGTGATAACGTCCTTTATCACTCGCTCATGAACGAGGCTCGGGGCCAGAGTACAGCATGACGTGGAAATTCGTCTCGTCGGAGCCATTAACGACGGGCGTTTTCTCAGTCAGCCTGTAGAAAAGGTGCCCACAGTGAGCGCACTTGGTGGAATTTCGTTGCAACGGAGCACTCCGTTCAGGCCGGCCCCGGTAGTTGCAGGAAGCCTAACAGAAGTACTTGTGAATAGCGAGGAAGCGACATCAACTTCGCCAGTTCGCTCGCGGGCAGCGAGCCAGTTTGTGTGCTCGGTGGCCCGGAGCCGCATTTACGCGTTATCATGGAGGCTGGGATGGCTACGCAAAAATCCATGCTGAGTGAATTCGCCTGGGACCAGCGCTACCGCCTCTCTGCGATCGAAGACGTGCTCACCCCAGCGTTGCTCCTGTATCCAGATATCGTTGCCTCAAACATCGAGCGCACGTTGGACTTGTTGGGCGGCGACGCGAATCGCTGGCGCGTGCACATCAAGACCGCAAAGCTGGGCTACACGCTCCGCATGCTGGTCGAGCGCGGCATCCGCAATTTCAAATGCGCGACCACTCTGGAACTGCTAGTGGCCTGCCGCAGTGGCGCGGGAGACGTACTTTTCGCTTATCCAGCGGTGGGCGCAAATGCGCGGCGGGTCAGGGAAATCGCCGACCAATTCTCGCAGGTGCGCATTTCCGTCCTGGCCGAGAATGGACAACAGGTGGGACAGTGGTGCGGCAGCCGGGTCGGAGTCTTCCTCGACATGAATCCTGGGATGGATCGGACAGGCATCGAACAAAGCCACAGCGACAAAGTTGTTGAATTGTGTCGCGCGATTGGCAACCTGGGGCTGGAGTTCCGCGGTCTCCATTACTACGACGGTCACTATGGCGGGTTGGAACAGCGCGAACGGACCGCAGTGGCGCATGCCGGCTATGAACGCTTGCTGAATGTTGTGAGCGAACTCGAGCGCAGCGGCATACGTGTGCCGGAATTGGTCACAGCGGGAACACCGACATTTCCGTGCGCGCTTTCGTACGAAGGATTCCGCAGGGGAGGGTTCATCCATCGCGTTTCGCCCGGGACCGTTGTTTACTGCGATACCACCAGTCTAGCGCAGCTTCCCAGTGAATACGGCTACCGGCCGGCAGTGTTGGTCTTGACTCGCGTGGTTAGCCAGCCGCGCGCGGGAATCGTCACCTGCGATGCTGGACACAAGGCCGTCGCAGCGGACGCTGGCGTTCCCACGTGTGTGGTCGTTGGGCATTCGGAACTGACGCCGCTCGCACCCAGTGAAGAGCATCTGCCCATGGCATTGCAGCAGGGGGCCACGGGTCCGCAGGTGGGGGAAGCGCTTCATCTGCTTCCGCGGCATGTTTGCCCCACCGTGAACAATTTTGATTGTGCGCTGCTGGTGCGGGATGGCGAGGTCAAGTCTGTGGAAAAGGTGTCGGCACGCGGGCGCGAGGCCCCATTGCTGCAGGCGACCGACCAAACAGTTCACCTAAGTGGTTAAGCAACTGCAGAGAAATTGTAAAACCAATATTTGGAATCGGTTTCAGGGTCCCTACAAAACCGCTACAGGAGCAGGTAAGATAAAGTGAGATCAGAACCTACCCTGAAAGAAATGGTCGGGGGGAGTGGATTTGAACCACCGACCTCCTGGTCCCGAACCAGATGCAGAGCTTTTTGAAATCTATGGATCCTTGTTAATTCTACTGATTCTAGTGAATCGTTTGCAGCTCGCTTGCTGAAGTCGGCTAAACTGGGTCCTTTCGCAGCCACAAAATCGTCTACAGCGAGTTGGGCTGAACCCCTTCGTTGAGACAATTTCCATCACCACGCTTCGCAGCTATCATCTCTTCGAACCCTTACGCCGTGGGCAACGTCCGAGAACTGCGGCCTTTGCTGCAAAAAGCGTAACTCGCGCCGCGCCTCCCGGCAGTCCTGCCAGAGCGGCAACAAGCACCGCTGCGAGACCGATTCATCGAATCACAGGAAGTTCCAACTCGAGTCCGGCTCCGTCCAGGAAAACAGGCAAGCTGACTTCGCGTGACGGCAGGATTACCGTTGCCATCCCCCGCGTATTCTGGGCTTCTCTTTGATTTTCTCCGGAGATCTCGATATCCACGAGCGCATGCTTGTCCTTCAGATACTTCCTGATGACGCGCCCCTTGCACCATGTCGAATCGCCGATCGTATTGAACATCCGCAATTCGGTCCGCACACGCTTGAGGAAGGCAGCATCGCCCATCCAATTGGTGATCAGGCTAGCCATCCACGCAGAGCGCTGCGGTCCGTAGTCGTAGGTTCCGGGCACACCTACTTCCTTGGCAACTGACTCGCGGTGATGTCCAATACCCGTGTACTCGATTCCGCCGCTGGCTTCCGGATTGCGGAAGAAGTGGCCGGGGTGCTTGATCGCGGCTTTGAGGACCACGCCATGCGTGTGGCCGCGTCCGGTCGCAACAAGAAATCCCATGGTATCCATGAGTGAGAGCGGGCCACGGACAATCGGCGGCAACTCGTCGCCCTCGTTTACTTCCTCCCAGTACAGGACGTTTTCTCCGCGAGTGCGCTCTTCTTCCTTGAGACTTGCCTCTTCGATCTTGGCTAGTTCTTCGTCGGAATATTGATAAGGAGTGATGTCTTTATATTTGCCGGCCTCTTTGGCCGCTTTGCGCTCGTGGCGCGTGCAGGTTCCAAGAGCGCGTGCGACCAGTTCGCCGCGCTGGTTAAAATAGGAGGCTTCGACGTATTGCATCACAAGGCGCCTGGAGAACTTACTCTCCTTTTCCTCTACTCCGACCACGCGTTCGATCGCGGAGATGCAGTCGCCCGGACGAATGTGGCGAAACAGTTCCCAGTCGTTTCCCACGTAAAACCCGTGAACTCCGGGCAAGCCCCAGCGAGACCGTCCGACCCAGCCGAAGGCCATAGGGAACATGGGATGTGCCAGCATACTGCCATATCGGCTCAGGCGGCCACGCTCGGTATCGCGGTACAACGGATTGAGATCGCCGATCCCGTTGCAGAAGTTGCGGAGCGTGTCAATCGTCGCGTCCTGAAGATAAGGACCCTCCGGACGCAGATGCAAGCCGATCATTGCGCGCGCATCTGCGATAGCCTGATCGGTAATCTTTCCTTCTTCAGGAGCGTTTCCAATTCCAGTTTCGGTTGAATTCATGAATGGTCACCCTTATCGTCATTCTAATTTCTGCAACAGAGGATTCTGCGGGCCTTGCCGCGAATTCCACGGCTTCGGAGGCAGCTTGAAACCAGCGTCTCCAGGTTCCGGGCCACTCGTACCGCCCACTCGTTCCAGAGCTTCGACTTTGGCCTGCCAAGTGTCGCTGTACGAATCAATCATCGCGGCGGCGTGCCCCGTTTTTGCCGGGCGGCGCGCTCCTACCCAAGTTGGTTGCATTTAGTATTCGTGGCTTCGGGCGGAAGACGAGGGGCCAGATGCTAGTTTACCGGTTCAAGGACTGTGTCCCGGCCCTCTTGGCGACCAAGTAGAAATAGCCGACTTTGTTGTTGGGATTGGTGCCAAACCACATTCGTCCTTGGGTGTCACGGAAAAATTCGCGCATGGAAAGCTCCGATTGTGGAAAGGGATATTCGACTACATTTCCTGTTTTCGGATCGAACCGCCCGATAATATCCATGCGATGTGAGTCATACCAGATGTAACCCTCTGAATCTATACCGAGCGCATAGGGAGTCGAATCCGGCCCAGGCAGCGGATATTCCTTGAACGTCTCCGTTTGGGGGTCGAATCTACACATCTTTCCAGAGTTGAATTCGCCAAACCAGATCATCCCGTCGGCGCTGATCTCCATGCGGCGGGGATAGGAATTGGGCGTCGGTACTGTCCACATTGTGACTTTCATCGTTTTGCCGTCAACCTTGCCGATCCTGTTGGCCCGAGGATTGGTGGACCAAACGTCGGGATTGGTGAACCAAACGTCGCCGTTCTTGTCGGGCTTCACATCATAGGCATAGGTAACTTCTTCAAAGCGTGTGAACTTTCTAGTTTCGGGATCAAACTTTGTGAGTGGAACGCCGCTGGCCCACACATTTCCGCTCGGATCGAGCCGAACGGTATGCTTCTCGCCACCCTCAGCGATCCCTTCCTTCCCTGGCATGTAATGGTCCTGAAACTCGGTGATCTTTTGCGTGTTGGGATCCCACCGGCCAAGCTTGTCTGAACCCTGCTCCGCCAGCCAAACCGAGCCATCCGGAGCCGGTACCGCGGAATGAACCGCAGCGGTACCGATATTCGGAACCGGGTAGTCCTGCATCTCACCCGTCTTGGGGTCGAGCCGCGTGATCTTGTTAGCGACGCCAAAGTTTGGGATCCAAACATAGCCATTCTTGTCGGGGGCCGCGCTGAACGGCATGCGATTCGGGCCTGGCATGTCGTACTCGACGTAAACAATGTTTAGGGCATCGCTGCTAAAGGGCCGCAGGGTATCTTTATACTTCTGCATTTCGGCTGGCGATTTCGGCAAGACTGAATCGGGTCCAAACAAACTCGTCAAATAAGAAGCCACATCCGCGGCGTCCTGGTCGGTGAGATGGGGTAGGTTGAAGTGCATGGTCGTGCGCATGAACTCGACACGATCGCGCCAGCCGTCGGCATCACGCGTCACTGAAGCCATGCGTGTTTGAAACTCATGACAATTCGAGCAGTTCCTCAAGATGATTTGTTTCCCTTGTGCGGCAGGCCAAAGCTGCAACGCCTGATAATAGGAGATCTCATTCCAGTGAACCGTGCTTTTTTGCAGATCGAAATCGAACGAGGCGTTCTGGTCGGCGGCGAGCTGGACCCCCATCCGTGGTTCGGCGCGGTACCCGACGGCCTTGATCATTACCCGATATTCTCCGGCGGGCAGCTTCTCAATCTGGTAATGCCCCTGCGAATCGGAGAGCACCGACACGGTCATCCTCATTTTCGTGTTCTGAGCTTGGACAAAGGCTCCTGTAAATGGCTTACCATCGGGCCCCTTCACCATGCCTGTGACAGTCGCGCTGAAACCGGCAGGAGTCAACAAAACGACCAAGCCCAGCAGACAAAAAGGACTCCGGTGCGAGCGCATCGGCTTTCTCCTTGGGGGCAAATTATAGTGTCCTAGAAGCACCGTGCAATGGGGCAGTTTGGAATAACGTTTATATACTCTGGGAGATGAAGCTTGGAAGAAAGGTTTCGACCCTCAATCTTCTTCGCGCCTTTGTGGTGCTGTTTGAAGAGCCGGAGGCAGACGTTCCGACAAGAAAAAATGAACTGCCGGATTGTAGTCAGTATTACCCGCTATACTTGTGTGCCCAACATCCTTCAGAATCTGATTCAGTCGCAAAGGTCAGCCGGATTTCTTGAAGGAGTTTAATGAAATTGAGTTTTGTGACCGCGCCCTTCCGGGCGGCACAAATCAGAACGCGCGCACATCGCCGAATTTCGTAATTTTGTCTGTAGATTGAAGCAAAGCCAAATGCTAAATGCTTGAGATGTGCGGCCCGGTTGGGGAATGACATCCGCTATGGACTGCACAGAATTCTCGGTCGAGACAGTTGCGCCAAGGCACCAGCGCGACAGGGATGGAAATCCTCGGCCCGATAGCAGGGCAAGGCACATCCTCGGGTCTCTTCAGGTTGGGCAACCAACCGCGCTGCAAAATGACAAGCGGTAAAGGTTTGGGCGATTTCCGCTCAAGCTCGTTGCTTTGTTTCTTTGATGAACGTGAGCACGCTAGTGACGCATTCGTCGGCCTTGGCGACCGCCACGTGGTAGGCGTCGCTGGGCAGAACCAGCAACCTCGAATTGGGAATCTTTTTCTGATAGTGCAGAACCGCCTCCACGGGCTGAATCGCGCTTCGATCGGTGGTGATCACGAGGGTGGGCGCCGTGATCCGCGGCAGCATACTGTCATTGAGGGCTGAGGTCACTTTCTTGATGCCATCCTTCGTTTCTTGGCTCATGGAACCCATCATGTTGTTCCAATACTCGATCTCCTGCTGGGGGGCCGCCGATCCGAGCCTGTCCCGCTGGGTTTCTTCCGCCCACTTCTTTCCCTCAAATTCCGCCGTAGAGGAAAACTTCGGGGTACTCACCGGAGCGCTGGCCACTACCAGGGTTCGCGCGCGCCGCGGATAATCGGCCGCAAACTGCATGGCAATCGCGCCGCCCAGTTTGGCACCGATGATGTGCGCCGACTCTACTTCGAGCGTGTCGAGAAAATGTGCCAAAGTCGTTGCCAAGTTCGCGAGCGACCATTCGAAGTTCGGAGGAATCGCGGATCGTCCGAGGCCGGGTAAATCTGGCCGAAGCAGGCGAAACTCTCCCGCCATACGCGGCACCCATCCGAACCAGGTGATACTCGATTCCCCGACGCCGTGGATCATCAGGACAGGCTCAGGCTTCAGCCAGGGTTCATCGAACCAGTCGTCCCGGTAAAACAGCTGCGCCCGGGAATTAGCCGATCCTGTTGACACAGTCTTTTCCTCCTTGGGAACGTTGCTTATAGGGCTTACAGGGTTTCGAGACCCGCTCTGCGCGAGCGCGTTCACTGGGTGGAGCTCAGCGGCTACAGTCGAAATACCAATCGCCGCTGCCGTTCCATAGCTTATCTGCAACAAATCCCGGCGCGAAATGATGCCCGTCATAGATACCACCCTCCTGTGCCTGAGGCCCGGATTGTTCGCTTCCCGCTGCCGAGAGCTTACCCCGACGGTCCTGCTCGCTCAGCTGAATCGTCGCGAGCAGCACGCCTTGCGATTCATCCGTGACCGTTTCCCAGTCAGGGTTGCGTTTTTGGACTCTGGGGCAAATGATAGTATGGAAGAGGCATTGTGCAATGGGCGGGTGGGAATAACATTTATATACTCCGGAAGATGACGCTTTGAAGAAAGGTTTCGACCTCAATCTTCTCCCCACCCTTGTGGCGCTGTTTGAAGATCGCGGCGTGGCGCTCGCTGCACATAAAGTCGGCGTGAGCCAGCCTGCGCTTGGTGAGGCCCCCCAAGGTTAATTTCGGCGTTTCGCTGTGGACCTCTGAAGCACACCGATTTGATGCCGCAAGGCCAAGTTCTCAAGCGCCAAGCAGTCCTTGAACGCACTGAGGTGAGCAAATTGAGCCTCGCCTAGAATTATGAAGCAAGGACTTTTGTCCCCTCAGACACTTCGAGGTTTTCGATAGGGACCGTACCCGCGCCTAAAAGCTGATGTGTGATTTGTTGACATTCACTTTCACCGGTCCACATTGGCGCACCAAGCTTAGCCGTAAGCGGCGCTTTCTTTCTCATAAAGATCCGCCACTACTTTGCGAATCCATCGACTCCTTGCGTCGTGCCGGAACCTTGCGTGCCAATGCTGATGGATTCTGATTTGTGCCGCCCGGAAGGGCGCGCTCACAAACCTCAACTTCTTAAATTCCTTCGAGAAATAAATTCCGGCGGGCCGGCTGACCGTTGCGATTAAATCAGATTCTTGAAGGATGTTGGGCAGACAAGTATAGCGAGTAATGGTGACTACAATCCGACGGTTCATTTTTTCTCGTCGGAACATCTGTCTCCAGAAGGGGCCTGTGCGCGGCCCGGGATCCACCTCTACATGCTCGAGTGCGAGGTACTGCTTGAGAGAAAGAGAATCGCCCTTAAAGGGATGGTCGGCGCGCATCAGGCATACCGGGCCATATATGAGAAGTCTCTGCTTAAAGAACCGATGCTTTTCGAGCTCTGGGAACACACCAATTGCCAGATCAATTTCCCCATTCTCCAATCCACGAAGCACTTCATGGGCTGGGGGGTTGACCGAGCGACTATGGGTGTGAGGTGCGAGGAGTTGGAGGGCCTTGATAAGCTTCGGGAAGAAGACCAATTCTTGCACCTCGCTCAATGCGAAGTTAAAGGTTGTCTTGCTGGCTGCCGGATTGAAGGTCTTTCCTGCAAGCAGCTCCTGCTTCACGTGTATCAGGGAATCGCGCGCAACGGCCACGAGCGAGTGCGCCCGCGGAGTGGGGACCATCCCGTAGCCCGTTTTGATAAAAAGTTCGTCGTCAACGATCTTGCGCAGTTTTCCTAGGATCACACTAAGCGCAGGCTGGCTCATGCCGAGTTTACGTGCAGCGAGCGTCACACTGCGCTCTTCAAACAGCGCCACTAGGGCTGGAAGAACATTGAGGTCGAAACCTTCCTTCAAAGCGTCATCTCCAGGAGCATATAAATGTTATTCGAAACCGCCCCATTGCACAATGCTTCAGCGAGACTATTATTCGCCCCGGCCATCCTGAGGCCGGAGGTGCTGTCATGTTTTCCTCGAAGAAACTGAGAGCGGCGAGTCCTATCCTTGTGAGCTTGGGCGTCGTGGTGGCGCTCCTACTTATTGTGACTTCGATCAGAGCACAAGTGGCCGGCGCGACTCTTTCCGGCACAGTGACAGACGCATCCGGCGCGGTTGTAACCCAAGCGCAAATTTCCATCAAGAATTCGGCGACCGGTATTATCACTGTTGTGCCTACGAACTCGGCAGGTTTCTACGTGGCGCCGAATCTCCTTCCGGGCAGCTATGAGGTGGTAGCAACTGCCAGTGGATTCGCAACTGCAGTGCGGAAGGGCCTGACTCTCACAGTTGGAGCTGCGGCAGTACTGAATCTCACGCTGACCGTGGGGCAGGTGAGCCAAACGGTCGAAGTTTCTGCCGATGCGGTTTCCGTCGATTTAGGTTCGGCCACGATCGGCAACGTGGTGAATTCGACGACGGTTGTCGACATGCCGTTGAATGGACGAAGCTGGACTGACCTCGCCACTCTCCAGCCGGGTGTCTCCGGAGTCGAGACGCAATTCGCACTCACTTCGGGCGCCGATCGGGGAATGCGTGGCTTTGGAGCTCAGATCAGTATCTCCGGCGCCCGCCCCCACCAGAATAATTACCGTCTCGATGGCATCAGCCTCAACGACTACGCCAACGCCGGGCCAGGCAGCGTGCTAGGAGGGAACCTCGGCGTAGACGCTATCCAAGAGTTTTCAGTGTTGACGAGCAACTACTCGGCGGAGTACGGAAAAACGTCCGGAGGCGTCGTCAATGCCATTACACGCTCCGGCACAAACCAGTTCCACGGAAGCGTTTACGAGTTCGTTCGCAACAGCGCGCTCGACGCGCGTAACTTTTTTGATACCACCCTTCCGCCCTTCAGACGCAACCAATTCGGGGGCGGGGCGGGCGGGCCGATCAGGAAGGATCGCACCTTTATTTTTGGAGACTTCGAAGCGGTCCGTCAGTCCAAGGGCATCACTCAGGTCAGCACCGTGCCGTCTCCCAATGCGCGCAATGGGATACTGGCTGGCGGCTCGCCCCTTACGGGTCCCTGCCCTTTCCCCAACTCAACAAAACTAGCGCCCGGAGCAGCGACTGTTTGCGTAGATAATGCAATCCAGAAGTTTCTCGGGTTGTTTCCCCTGCCGAACGGGGCTCTCCTGTCTCCGGATAAAGGACGCTTCACCTTTGCGGGGGCGCAAATAATTAACGAGAATTATTTCACGAGCCGAGTCGATCACAGGTTCTCCGAGAAAGACAGCCTATTCGGGACCTACATGTACGACCACTCCGAGTTTAGTCAGCCGGATAACTTCGACGCAGTGTTGCTAGGCCATCGTGTAAACCGACACTTTGTGGCTGTGGAAGAAACCCACATGTTCTCCCCCACCGTGGTTAACTCCGCCCGCTTGGGCTATAACCGCGCTAGCGCCGACATCGACCAGGGCATTAAGGCCATTAATCCGCTGGGGGCGGACACGTCGCTGGGCGCTGCCCCGGGATTGAACGCGCCACAGGTAAGCATCGGCGGCCTCTCCCCAGGGTTCAACGGAGGGTTGAATACACCCACGAGCGCTCATTACCACTGGAATTCGTTTCAGGGCTATGACGACGCTTCTCTCACCCGCGGAGCACATTCCATGAAGTTCGGGGGTGGCGTCGAACGGATTGACTGGAACCATTTGTCTTCTAACGTTACCGGTGGGCAATAT
>Ga0209526_10002446_pt1 | contig 12524 bp, 6 predicted proteins | sample JacPinW_OM2H0_M1_FD_188566 | JGI IMG/M metagenome (GOLD analysis project Ga0209526, IMG submission 188566) | Forest soil microbial communities from Algoma, Ontario, Canada - Jack Pine, Ontario site 1_JW_OM2H0_M1 (SPAdes) (version 2) | ecosystem: Environmental > Terrestrial > Soil > Boreal... | reverse complement strand
CAGGAGATGAACATCTTGGGTTTGGGGGCGCGGCCTTGAGCACTTCAACGGCCGCTCAAAGAAGAGTCTGTTTTTCTTACGGGGTTTTGACGGGCCGGGTCCATTGCATCGCGATGCTTGTACTTTTGTTCGCGATCACTGCACCCGCTACCCCACGAAACAATTCCGGAGGAGACGCATCTCCCGCTTCTCCCCAGTCACCGCAGGCAAACCCCGCAAACCAACCGAAATCGTCTTCGCCTTCCGCGACCGGGCAGCCGCCGGCCGGCGGACCGGCCGGGGTAGTCGAACGCATTGAGTTCCTGGGCAACCGCAGAATCCGCAGCGACACCTTAAAAGCGCGTATCTTCAGCCGCGAAGGCGACCCTTACAATGAAGAAACGCTGCGCCGGGACTTCCAAGCGCTTTGGAATACACAGTTTTTTGAAGACGTGAAGCTGCGCGTCGAAGATTCGCCCGATCGCCCGGGCGCTAAAATTATCGTCTTCGATGTCAAAGAGCGCCCGGTCATCCGCCGCATCCGCTACGATGGCATTCACTCCGTTTCAGAGTCCGACATTCTCGATCGTTTCAAAGAACGCAAGGTGGGACTCACGGTGGAGAGCCAGTTCGATCCCACGCGCATCAAGAAAGCGGAAGTCGTGCTGCGCGAGCTGCTCGGCGAGCACGGCCGGCAATTCGCCAAAGTCATTCCGCAGTACGAGAAAATCGCTTCCAGCAACGCGGTGATTCTGGTCTTCAAGGTCGAGGAAGGACCCAAAGTTAAGGTTGGGCATATCAAGTTCACGGGAAATCACGCGTTCAGCGACCGCAAGCTGATTCGTGCCATGCGTCACGACCGCCCTTACGCCATTCCGCTGTATCTTACGGAAATCGCGGTGCTCTCGAAAACTTTTGACCGCGACAAATTAAACGAGGACCTGGAAGTCGGTGTGCGCGGGCTGTACCAGGACAATGGCTATTTCAAAGTGCTGGTGAAAGATCCCATACTCGAAAACATCGATACCCCCTCCTACAAACTGGGCGTGCCGCTGCCATTCACGAACAGCGGCAACGGCAAGGCCGTGAACATCACCATCCCCATCGAGGAGGGCGACCGCTATCGCATGGGCACGCTGCGCATTGTCAGCGCCGATCCGGACAAAGCCTTGTCCTTGAAGGTGGAAGCGCTGAAATCCATTTTTCCGCTGAAGGAAGGCGATCTTTTCGCCACCGGCAAAGTGCGCAAGGCGCTTGAGAGTTACAAGAATGCTTACGGCGAATATGGCTTCATCGATTTTACCGCCGAGCCGGAAACCAGCCTGGACGACGAAAAGAAAATTATTAATTTGACCATGAAGTTCAACGAAGAGAAGCAGTATTACGTACGGCGCATCGACTTCAGCGGCAACACCACCACGCGCGATAAAGTGATCCGCCGCGAGCTGCTGATCGATGAAGGCCAGCTCTTCAACAAGCGCGCATGGGAGTTGAGCATCCTGCGTCTGAACCAGCTGGATTATTTCGACAAGATCGAAGCCGACAAAGCCGCCGAGCTAAAGCGCAACACCAAGGAAGGCACGGTGGACATCAACCTCAAGCTCAAGGAAAAGGGTAAGCAGTCCATCGGCTTGCAAGGCGGCGTCAGCGGATTGTCGGGCAGTTTTATCGGCTTGACTTACCAGACCAATAATTTTCTCGGCCTGGGCGAAACGTTGACGTTCTCCGCGCAGTTCGGCAACCTCCAGCGCAGTTTCCAGTTCGGGTTTACCGAGCCTTACCTTTTCGACCGCCCCATCTCCACCGGCTTCACGATTTTCTCCAGTCGATACAAATTCGATCAGGCTCAGCAGCAGGCGCTCCTGACCGGACGATCCGTCAGCATCAATCCGCAATTCATTCAGAATTACAATCAGGACAGTACCGGCTTCAACGTTTTTGCCAGTTATCCTCTGAAACGGAAAGCCTTTACGCGCATCGCCGCGTCCTACGGGCTCACGCGTACGAACATTACCGCCTTCAACCAGGCTTCCACGATTCTATTTGAGCAGATTCAATTCCGTAGCGTAGCCGGGCCCAGCGCGCTGAACGGCATCGTTTCCAGCAGCATTACCCCGAGCATTACCTACAACACCATCAGCAACCCGCAGAATCCCACTACCGGTAAAAGCTATTTTTATTCATTGGGTTTTTCCGGCGGTCCGCTGGGCGGGAACGTGAACAGCATCAGCAACGTTTTCGACTTCAAGCTCTACCATCCCATCAACAAGAGACGGAACGTACTGGGCTTCCACGCGACTGCCGCGTACATCACCGGGTACGCAGGCAAAGAAGTGCCACCCTTCAGCCGCTTTTACATGGGCGGCGAAAACGACATTCGCGGATTCGATATACGTTCCATCTCGCCGGTTACGTTCATTCCCACCGCCACGCGCCAGCAGTTTACGTATATTGATCCCACCCGCCTGGATAGCAGCGGTCGGCCAACTTCACACCCCATTAGTGTGCCGGTGCTCGGCTACACCATTACTTTCCCCGGCGGCGACTTCCAGTCTTTCGGCAACTTTGAGTATCGCATTCCTATTGCCGGTCCGGTCACGGCCGGACTTTTTATGGATGTGGGCACCGTGGGCATCCTGCGCAAGAATGCGCTCAAACTCGATCCCACCGGGTTCCAGAATCTGCTTTCGCAATTCCCGAATGCCCAATCGCAAATCGGCCTGCAACGCCAGCTGTCCATCGCGCAGAATACGAATTTCCGTGTGCGCGCCTCCACCGGCGCGGAGCTGGTTGTGCAGCTCCCCATCATTCAAGCGCCATTTCGGATTTACTATGCATTCAATCTGCACCGGCTGCATGAGCAGATCACCGCGCCTCCGGATTACATTGAGCAAAGTAGTATCGATTCAATTGCAAATAATCCCGCGCTCAAGGATTTTTACCGATTTCAGTTTGCGCCGACTTTGAATCAGTTCCTTGCCAATCCGGGGCGGCTGAATTATTTCGAGCCTTTACGGACTTTCCGGTTTACGGTAAGCAGAACGTTTTAAGCGTGCGTGGGGCACGTCAGACCGCAGTATTGTGCGACGGTCAACTTGGCCTTCGCGAAAATTGCGAAGAGTTTTGGGGGAGACAGTGGGAATTAAGGTTGCAAATCTTATAAAAGTTGCCGGGCTGGCTGTCGCAACCGCCTGTATCTTGCTGACTGGATGTGGTGGCAGTGGCACAAAGGGAAACGTCGTCGCCGTTACGGTAAGCCCTTCCGGCGGCACGCTGGTAGTGAATCAGTCGGTGACTTTGACGGCTTTCGTTACCGGCGCCACCGATACTTCCGTCACCTGGTCGTGCACCTTCACCACCAGCACGACAGCGGCTGGCGCAACTACTCCTACGGTTTCGGCTCCAGCGCCCTGCACTTCCGCTCACGGGGCCTTGTCCAATCAACAAGCAACCACCGTCACCTATACAGCTCCCGCGTCTGTCCCAAATCCGCCGCCCACCATTAGCGTCACCGCCACTTCGAATGCGGATAAAAAGAAAACCGGAGCGAGCATGATAACTCTCGATTCTGGAATTCGCGTCAGCGTAAGTCCCACCACCGCCACCGTGGCTACCGGAGCGAATTTGCAATTTACCGCCACGCTCACCACGGACACCACTCCCAATGATGTGACCTGGTTGCTGGCGCAGGGAACGACGGCCAGTCCCGTCTCACCGACGTCTACTAGCTGCTCGCCGGGCTGCGGCAGCATCGACGCCCACGGTCTGTACACCGCCCCTGCCACTGTGCCCACCACGGCCACGGTTTCGGTGGTGGCCACCTCCAAGTTGGACACCAGCCGCTTTGGAACCGCTACCATCACCATCGTGCAGGCCGGCCCCATCAGCTTCAGTAACGTCTCGCCGCCCGTTGTCGCGCAGGGCAGCTTGTTTCAGGATATTTTCTTGAATGCCAGCAATCTCACATCGAGCGGGGTAGGGGTCACACTTGGACCTTACGCGGTAGCGCCTTCGCAGCTAAAAGTCGTTTTCTCTCCCAGTTCTTCGGCCGCTTCGATTGGGGCGCGCGTGCGCCTCAACGCTAAACAACTTGCCGTGGCCGGATCATTTGCGGTGACCATTACCAGCACCAATCCCGCAAGCCCGGTAACGCAGGTTCCCGGCGGGAATTTCACGGTGAACGTGGTTCCCGTGCGTCCCGCGGTAGTGGCCTCTAACCCGGACAGCCTGCCGGAAAATTCGCAGGTTCTGCCTGCGGGCCCGTCGATGACCATCGATGGCGGTTACTACGGTCCCGCGGATGCTCTGGTGGTTTCTGCCACGCTAAACGGGAGCACCTTGCCGATCGTGACTGACCCCAACAGCCCCAATTTTTCGAACGCGCGGCGGTTGAATGTCACGCTGCCCAACCTGAACGGATTGTCGGGACTTTACCCCGTGAGCGTGACGAACACCAATGCCACGCCCAGCACGGCGTACACAAATATTGCCGTCATCCCCGACTACGCGAATTCGAACAAGCCGGACACCACGCCCACACTCATCGCTTTGCCCGCCGGCGCCGCTCCCGCGGCAATTGCGCTGGATAGCATTCTGGGAGTTGCGGTGGTGGCGGAGACCGGCACCAGCGGCATTCAGTTTGTAGATGTGCATACTGGCACGCCGGCATTGCTAGGCTCATCCATCCCAACAGGAAGTATTCCGGTATCGACCGCTCCCGGGAGCCTGCCTACTGGCGTGGCGGTTGACGAAGCGCTGCACATCGCCGCCGTGGTGAACTATGCGGATCGCAGCCTGTGGATTTTTCAGATTCCCGTTCCACCGGCAGCTCCCTCCACCACATCCGTCGGCAAAATCGATCTGAGCACGTTGATTCCCGCGGGCGCTTCGGCAACTCCACCGACTGCGGCGCCGTTTCCGTACTCCGTGGGCATTGACTCGCTTACGCATCGCGCGCTGGTTGCGTTCGCTTCCACCAACGTGGGATTCATCGTGAATCTCGATCCCGCACAGCCCGCGACCATTTGTCTCCCGGGCCAACCGCCTGCCGCGGCGCCGACGTATTGCCCCATCGCCTCCGTCACGCTGAATACCGGAACGAATCCGCAAGTTGCGCTGGAGCCGCGCGTGGACCTGGCGTACGTAACGCCGGGCGGCGCGGGAAATCTCTCCGTAGTGGATTTGCAAAACGTTGCGGCACAGGCGCGCGTGCCTATTGCCACCGCGACGCGCACCTCCAACGTCGTCACGGTAACCACTTCGGTCGCGCACAAACTGAATCCCGGCAATCCGGGGACGGTGTTGATCAGCGGTCTTCCATCGGGCGCCGGCGGCACTATTTTTGATGGCGCCTTCAGCGTGAATACGGTGATTGACGCTTTCACTTTCAATTATCTGCAGACTGCGGCGAACGACTCCACCTCCAGCACCGCGGCCAGTCCGGGCACGGTCAGTTTCGGCCTGGCGTTCCTCACGTATTCGTTGACGCCCACGATTCAGGGCATTGCCATCAATCCCATCACGCGCACGGCGGTGCTGGCCGATCCGAATGCCTCCGCCTCACAGATCACCTTCATCAATTCGCTCGATCAATCGTTCCAGTTCATCTCCCTATTTTCAGAAGCCACAGGAGCGGTGGGAAGCGGCGTGCCCCCGGAGTCTGGTGTTGCCGACGTGGCGTTCCAGCCATTCACCAATACCGCGGTGGCGTTCAATCCCACGCTCAACGAAGTGTCGCTGCTGGATCCAGTTCTACTTCAGCGCGCGGCCATCGTGCACACGCTGGGGACCGGCATCAAGACCATCACCTTCACGAGTAACGGCGCAACGGTGAACCTGAAATTACCGGGCGCGCTGGCTGTCGATCCCAATTCGAATATCGCGCTGGTAGCGAACTCCGGCAGCGACAACCTCAGTTTTTTTCACTTGAGCCAATTTATCAAGCCCGTGCACATCGAGAAGGTCATTACTCCCGCGGTTCCCGGCACGTTGTTGCCGCAATCCGCGGTGATTACCAGCGGCAGCGCGCCCGGAGCTCTTGCCGGTGTCAGAATTTTGGGCTCCGGCTTTGATTCCTCTTCGCAGGTTAGGCTGGACGGACAACCGCTGCCCACCGGCGCAGGTGGGGTGCAGGTGATCAGCAACCGTGAGATCGATGTGACCATTCCGGCGTCATTTCTCGCTGTGCCGCGGCGTTATGGTCTTGACGTCGTCAACGGCTCCAACGTGGTTTCGAACGCTACGGATTTCACGGTGCTCGAATCCGTTCCGGTGCCTGCGTGCTCAGGAACCGCATCCGCTCCGGGCGCCGTGGCCATCGATGAACAGCGGAATCTGGCGGTCGTCGCGAACAATGGCTGCGCGGATGTTTCAGTCATCAGTCTGCAGCCGGGCGCCACCTTTGGCACGCTGACGCACCGCATTCCAGCAGCAGGGGGACCGACCGGCGTCGCGGTCATCCCGCGTTTTGGTTTCGCGGTAGTCACCAACAACACCGCCGGCAGCGCCTCCATTTTGAATCTGGACACCAACGCGCAGGCGACCACCGACGTCAAAGTCGGAACGCAACCGAGCGGTGTGGCGATTGATCAAGAAACGGGTATCGCGGTGGTCGCGAATACCGGTTCCAATACCGTGTCAGCCATCAATCTTTCTCCGCTGCTGGCCAAACCCGTAGCGGCGCCGACCGTTTCCAGTGTGGCTGTAAACCAGAATCCAATCGCCGTGGCCATCGATCCTGACCGCGGCACGAACAATCGTGGACTGGCGGTGGTAACATCGCTCATTTTGAATGGCGCCTCGGCGCCTTTCGGAGGATTGGACGTGGTGGACATCGGAGCGACGGCTCCGGTAAAGAATTCCACCGCGTCCATACAAGGCATACAGGCCGCACCCACGGGCATTGTTTTTGATCCGGCTACGTCTAACTTTTATGCCACCGCGAGCCAGGGTAACTCGATCACCGCGTTCAACCCCGACTCCGGAAACCCCCTGAGTATTCGAGTAGGGATTAATCCGACCTCGCTGGCATACAACTACCGAAGCAGCACGATTCTTACCGTGAACGCGCTGAGCAACACTATTTCTATCGTGGATTCACAAACTTTCAGGACCAGGGCAACGCTGGGCGTTGGTGGATCATCGCAATTTGCAGCGGCCATTCACCCGGTGACAAATCTTGCGGTCATTGCCGACCAGGCCAATAATCGGGTCTTGTTGTTACCCTTGCCATAAGCATCGCCGTGAGATATCGCCAGAGTCATGCCGCGTGGTGTTTGTGATTGCGGGCAGTAAAGCCGCTCGGCTATACTTTGGAGTTTGCACAGCTTGAGAAGAATCGCCTGGAGTTGACAGGCTGTCGCCAACGTAACGGGTGGAAATTTGGCGCGCAGGTTAGAGTCCCGCTCATCGGGCAAATCATAAGGAGAACAACGTGAATTCGAGAAAGATATTTGTTACAGCCATTCTTGCCGGTGCCTGCATGTTCTGCACGCCGGCGGTCTGGGCCCAAGGAGGCGCTTCGACTGCGTCCGGCGCCACCGGTAAGATCGGCGTCATCAACGTTCGCCAGGCCATCGTTACCACCTCGGAAGGCAAGCAAGCTTCCGCGGAGCTGCAATCGCAATTCGCGCCGCGGCAAACGGACCTGGAAAATTTGAACAAACAAATCGCTGACCTGCGCCAGCGCCTCTCTGCAAGCGACGGCAAGTTGAGCCAGGAAGAACAGACACGGCTTACGCGGCAAGGTGAGCTGTTAGCGCGCCAGTTACAGCGCAAGCAGGACGAATATCAGGAAGACGTCAATGCTTCGCAGGGCGAAGTGATCGACAAGATCGGCCGCAAGATGATCGATGTGCTCGACCGCTACGCTCGTGAAAACGGCTATGTCGCGATTCTCGATTCCTCCGCGCAGAACACGCCGATTCTATACGCCTCCAATCAAATCGATGTGACCCAGGACATCATCAAGCTGTATGACCAGGCCTATCCGCTAAAGGCCGGGGCCACCACCCCGAAGCCCGCGGCCAAGCCCGCCGCCACGCAGGCAACCCCCAAGCCTGCTACGCCACCGCCCGCCGCCAAGCCCTGACGGTCAGGTGCAGTTAGCCAGGGGAATCGCTGCATGGCATTTTTCGGTAACGCGGGCGGCCGGAGGAAATTGTCATTGTAAGCATTCATTGTTAGCGTCTATTGCCTGTCCAGGGCTCCGAGGCCGGTATCTTGCTTTTACATTGCCGCCGGAATATACTCTTCTTTCGCTCTGAAGCGGGTCGCACAAATGGGTGGGCGCAAGCCCACTTTTTTGTTGCTCGCGGTTACAGCGCAAGCTGGACCGGCATAGGCCGGGGAGTCTTCGCTTGGATCTGGAAAAAGTCCGCCAGGCTGCCGAGCGGGTAGCGCGCTCAGAAGGTCTGGAAATTGCCGACGTCGAATGGAAAGTTGGGAAGCAGCGATTTCTCCGGGTGTATATCGACCGTCTCCCCGAGCCGACCAACAGCGTTGCTGCCGACGTTGTTGCAGGACATGCCGGCGCGGCTGAACCGCCCGCGAGCAACCCGTATCCGAAAATTACGCACGGAGATTGCGAGCGCGTCAGTCAGCAGCTAAGCGTGATTCTCGACGTCGAGGATCTGATTCCCGGCCCGGGTTATGTTCTGGAAGTAAGCTCGCCGGGAATGGACCGGGCGCTCAAAAAGGCCGCCGAGTTCGAGCGCTTCCGGGGCCGGCTGGCGAAGATTGTGACCTCCGAGCCAGTCGGCGACGCCAAGTTTTTCGAGGGGCGCCTGGCAGGATTGGCGGACGGCAAAGTACGGCTCGAGGTGCAAGGTAAGCATGCGAGGATGGTGGAGATTCCGCTCGAAGCCATCCGCAAGGCGAACCTGGTGGTCGAATTTTGAAGGCCAATTTTTGAAACATTGACGCAAAAATAAGCGTTACGCGTTACATGGAATTTTAGGAAAACGGGAAATGGCGAATCTGCTCTACCAACAGATCGAAATGCTCAGCCGCGAGAAGCACATTGAGCCGGAAGTGGTGGTATCCGCTATTGAAGACGCCATGGTCGTGGCCGCGCGGAAATACTACAAGACCGAAGAAGATCTGCGCGCTAAGTTCAATCAGGAAACCGGGCAGGTCGATGTTTTCTCGGTGCACATCGTCGTCGAACAGGTCACTGACTCCAACAAGGAAGTCAGTCTCACCGACGCCAAGAAAAAAAATCCCGAGGCCGAAGTTGGCGCGGAAATTATTGCCGCCAAGCCCACCGACGTTCTGGGGCGCATCGCCGCGCAGACCGCCAAGCAGGTAATTCTTCAAAAGGTGCGCGAAGCGGAGCGTGACACCATTTTCAACGAGTATCACACCCGCGTCGGCGAGCTGGTCACCGTGATCGTGAAGCGCGCCGAAGGCCCGGACCTGATTGTGGACATGGGCCGCACCGAAGCACGCTTGCCGAAACGCGAGCAGTCCAAGCTCGAAACCTACAATATTGGCGAACGGCTGCGCGTGGTCATCAAGATGGTTGACCGCGCCGCCAAAGGCCCGCAGGTCATCGTTTCCCGCGCCGACGCTTCATTGGTACAGCGCCTCTTTGAAATGGAAGTTCCCGAAATTTACGACGGCACGGTGCAAATCCGATTTGCGGCGCGCGAAGCAGGCGAGCGCACCAAGGTCGCGGTGGCCAGCCGCGACAAGGATGTCGATCCCGTGGGCGCTTGCGTGGGCATGAAGGGCATGCGCGTGCAATCCATCATTCGCGAATTGCGCGGCGAGAAAATTGACATCATTCCTTACAGTGAAGAAACCGTAGCCTTTGCGCAAAAAGCTTTGAGCCCCGCGAAAGTCACGCGCGTGCAAATTACCGACCCCGAGGCGCACAAGCTCGAAGTCATCGTGGAAGACTCGCAGCTCTCTCTGGCCATCGGCAAAAAGGGTCAGAACGTTCGCCTCGCGAGCAAGCTTATCGGCTGGGACATCGACATCAAGAGTGAAGAAGAAAAGCGCCGCGAAATCGAAGATCAGATGACGCGCCTGACCGCCCCGGCCACGCCTCTCACGTCTCTTGCGGGTGTCGGCGCCAAGACCATCGAAAAGATGGAAGCTGCCGGCATCAACAACGTGGAAGCTCTGGCGGCCATGACTCCCGAGCAATTGATGGAAATTCCGGGCATCGGCGAAAAGATGGTCGACAAGATTTATCAAGCCGTGAACCGTTTCTACGAATCCGGTGGCGAAGCCGCACCCGTAACGGAGGAAGTTGCCGAAGCTTCTACGGCGCTCACTGAAGGCGAGCAGGCGGAAGAAGTTTTGGCAGAATCCGAAGCTCTACCGGATACCGAAAATTCCGCCGGGACTTCGACTGAACAAGGCGCTGGAGAAACCGAAGCCACCGAGGAAGAGGCCAACGCCGCTGGACCCGAAGAATCTGCCGTTGGCGCAGACCAAACGGCGAATGAGCCTGCGGAATCCAGCGATAGGTCGACGGAATCCGAACAAATTCCTGAACCACAGAAACATCACGCAACAGCAGAGGATGCTTCCGAATCAAGCGAAGGCGATACGGAGCAAACGGAAGAGGCAAAGTCCTGAGCGAAGCAAATCAAGTTCGAATTAATGAATTGGCCCGCGAGCTGGAAGTCAAAGCCAAGGCCATCATCGACCTTTTGCCGGGCTATGGTGTCGCGGAAAAGAAGACGCACTCGAGCTCTATTCCGGAAGATGTCGCGGTAAAAGTTCGCAGACAGATCAAAGGCGCTTCGGAAGCGGAATCCGCAGCCGAGGCCGCCGAAAAGAGGGAAGCGCAGGCCAAAGAGGCCGCCACCCGAGGCGTGCGCAGCAGGCCGGCTGCGCCAGGGCCGGTGTCTCCTTCAGCTGCAGCCCCCACTGTTTCCGCGCCAGCAGTGATGAAACCTCCGGCCGCGCCTGCACCTTCGGCCGTGGTTCCGCAAGCAAAACCTGCAGTGCCCTCTGGGCCGTCCTCCAGTTCACCTGCTGCGGCATCCAGTGCGGGCATTTCGGTTGTGCCTCCGCCGTCCGCGCCGCAAGGTGTTAGGCCACCAGCGTCGGCGATACCAGGCGCTTCGCTGCGGCCAGCTGCACCGTCAGCGCAAACGGGCGCACCAGCCGCAACACGTCCAGCCGCGCCATCACCTTCAGGTCTACGCCCGCAACCACCCGCTGTCCGTCCTGCAGCCGCCGCGCCGTCCGGCGCCGCTCGCCCGGCAGCGCCAACCACCGCGCGGCCCGCCGCACCGCCACGTCCTTCGTTACCAACCGGAAATCGCGGCCCGTTGCCCAGCACCACGCACGGAGCTTCTCGTCCCCTGGGACAGGGCGCGCCGCGCCCCGCTGGTGGCCCGCGCCCGGGTCAACCAATGCGTCCGCAGCAACCAGTTCCGGGAAGAACATTTCCGCCGCGCGCTGCAGGTCCGAGTGGCGCGCCGAGTCGTCCGTTCGAGCAACGCCGCGGATCCATGCCTACGGGCACGCGACCGGGACCACGCGCCCCCGGCCGTCCCGGCATGTTGCCGCCGTTCCCAGAAAAATTACCGGCCAAGGCCGAGCCCGGCAAACCGTTGTACACACGCAAGCCGCCGCAGCGCCAACGCCCGGTGGCCGACAAGCGTGAGCAAGAAGGCGAGCGTAAACTTCATCCTACGCGACAACGCCCGGGCATGGGCGATCGCCGGTCCGCGGCTGCTGTCATCGCTCCGCCGGAGCCACGCGCTCCGCGCGATGTGACCATCACCGAAGGCATTACCATTCGTGAGCTCGCCGAAAAACTTGACGTGCGCGCCAAAGAACTGCTCAAGAATTTGCTCGACCGCGGCGTCTTCGCCAGCATCAACCAGGCGCTGGACGTTCCCACCGCCACCACTTTGGCGGAAGCCTTCAGCGGCGTAGTGAGCGTAGTCTCTCTTGAAGAAGAAATGGTTCTTGAAGTCGCCAAGGAAGAGACCAAGGAAAGTCTCAAGCCCCGTCCGCCGGTCGTCACTGTCATGGGCCACGTGGACCACGGCAAAACCAGTTTGCTGGACGCCATTCGCCAGGCTGACGTAGCAGGCGGCGAAGCCGGCGGAATCACGCAGCACATCGGAGCTTACAAAATTGTGGTCAATGATCGCGCCGTGGTTTTCGTGGACACGCCCGGTCACGAAGCCTTTACGCGCATGCGTTCGCGCGGCGCCAAAGTTACCGACATCGTGGTGCTGGTGGTAGCCGCCGACGATGGCGTGATGCCGCAAACCAAGGAAGCTATCGATCACGCCAAGGCCGCCAAGGTTCCCATCATCGTAGCCATCAATAAAATCGACAAGCCCGACGCGCAACTCGAGCGCGTGAAGCGCCAGTTGACGGAAGCCGGCTTGATGCCCGCGGAATGGGGCGGCGACACGGAATTCGTGGAAGTTTCCGCCAAGCAGAAAATTGGCCTCGACAAGTTGCTCGAAACAATTTTGCTGGTAGCCGACTTGCGCGAGCTCAAAGCCAATCCCGACGCTCCCGCGACCGGCACGGTGCTCGAATCGCGCGTTGATAAAGGCCGCGGA
>Ga0209526_10002444_pt1 | contig 12529 bp, 12 predicted proteins | sample JacPinW_OM2H0_M1_FD_188566 | JGI IMG/M metagenome (GOLD analysis project Ga0209526, IMG submission 188566) | Forest soil microbial communities from Algoma, Ontario, Canada - Jack Pine, Ontario site 1_JW_OM2H0_M1 (SPAdes) (version 2) | ecosystem: Environmental > Terrestrial > Soil > Boreal... | reverse complement strand
CCCTCACCGTAGAGCAGCGTTTCCCGCGTGCGCAAGCTGCTGCCCATGATTTCCGAGACGAGCAGGCGGCCGCCGCCGATTTTGCTTACGAGCCGCTGGCTCACCACATAACGAACTGTATCCGCAAGCCGCTGCCGGAGCTGCTGCTCCTCGTCCTTGGCGAACATTCCGAGGATGCGGTTGATCGTTTGTCCGGCACTGATTGTATGCATCGTCGTGAAGACGATGTGACCGGTTTCGGACGCGGTCATCGCGATTTCCATCGTGGCACGGTCGCGAATTTCACCGACCAAAATTGCTTTCGGCGCTTGCCGGAGCGCAGCGCGCAGGCCGTTGGCGAAATCAGGAAAATCCTTTCCGAGCTGACGCTGGTTAAAGAGTGCTTGCCTGTGCGGGTGCAGAAACTCGATCGGATCTTCCAGGGTCAGAATGTGGATCTTTTGCGTCACGTTTAGCTCATTCAACATCGCGGCGAGCGTCGTCGTCTTTCCGCTGCCGGTGGCGCCCGTGACGAAAATGATGCCGTTTTTCTCCTTGACCATTTCATTGAAGATCGGAGGCAGCCCGAGCTGTTCGAGCGTCGGGATTTCCGTCTGGAGCTTGCGCATCACGATGGCTTGCCGGCCATTTTGCTTGAAAATGTTGACTCGAAAGCGAGCGATCTCGGGGAGGACATAGCTGCAATCGCAGGATCCGTAAGTCGCGAACTCATTTTTCAGCCGTTCGTCACCACCCATCAGGTGGGCCGCAATCTGTTCGATTTGGCTAGAATCCAGAACACCCGTGGCCGTTTCGACGGGGAATTCTTCCAGGACACCGTGCTCTTCGACGATAGGCGGCCGGCCGACAGCGAAGAGCAGATCGGAAATGCCTTCGCTGCTGCTGATCATCGCTGAAAGCAAAGCGTCAATGAGTTCTTTATTCACAAAGCCGGGAGAAGCCGAAATCAGAACTAGCGAGAATTGTGCCCACAAGGCGGTCATTGGCCGCAAAAGATGTCACACCCAAAGGGGACTGACGCCGCGATCATATCGGCGGGGTGCTCGTTCTGGCAAAAAAGGCGCTTTTCACTTGAGAATTTTGCCCCGATATTCAGTGTCAGCTTTCGCATATGGACGCATCCACCGATCTCGCTTCGCATTCGCACGCCAGCCACGATCCGCATCAGCACGACGCCGGGCACGAACATCACGAACTTGGATTCTGGCGAAAATACATCATCTCGACCGATCATAAGGTGATCGGAATCCAATACGGAATCAGCGGATTGCTCTTCTTGTTTTTCGGCTTCTCGCTCATGATGCTGATGCGCTGGCAGCTCGCCTATCCGGGCCAGCCGCTGCCGGTGATCGGTAACGCGCTCGGCCATTTTTTCGGGCCCGGCAGCATGCCCGAGGGGAAGATGACGCCGGAGTTTTACAACTCGTTAGGCGCGATGCACGGCACTATCATGATCTTTCTTGGGGTAGTGCCGGTGGCGTTTGCCGCCTTCGGGAATTTTGTCGTGCCGCTGCAAATCGGCGCGCCGGACATGACGTTTCCCAAAGTCAACGCCGCCAGCTTCTGGGCGTTCTATGTCGGAGGCATAATCATGCTGACGAGTTTCTTTGTGCCCGGCGGCGCAGCCAAGAGCGGCTGGACTTCTTATGTTCCGCTGGCCGCCATTGCCGACAAAGGCCCTGGTTACAATCCGATTTTTAACGGCCAATCGCTCTGGCTGATCGGTTTTATTTTTCTGATCACATCCTCCTTGCTCGGTGCGGTCAATTTCATCACGACGATCATCCAATTGCGCGCTAAGGGACTGACCTGGATGCGTCTCCCGTTTTTCGTGTGGGCGCAATTTGTTACTGCATTCCTCCTGCTGTTAGCGTTTCCCCCGCTCGAGGCTGCGATTGTCATGCAATTGATGGATCGGACGGCGGCAACGAGTTTCTTTCTCCCTGCGGGAATGATCGTTAACGGCGCGCCGGTGCACATCAGTGGCGGCGGCAGCCCGATTTTATGGCAGCACCTGTTTTGGTTCCTCGGGCATCCGGAGGTTTATGTGCTGATTCTCCCCGCTTTCGGCATCGTCGCGGAAATCCTCGCCAACAACTCGCGCAAGCCGCTCTGGGGCTATAAGTCGCTCGTTTTCTCGGTCCTTGTGATCGGATTTCTTTCGTTCATCGTCTGGGCGCACCACATGTGGCTCACGGGAATGGGCTCAACGGTCAGCGCGTTCTTCCAAACCACTACGCTGCTGATCTCGATCCCTTCGGTCATCATTTTGAGCGCGTTCTTCATTTCGCTTTGGGGCGGGTCGATTCGGTTCAACGTGCCGATGCTTTTTGTGACCGCGTTTTTGCCAATGTTCGGAATCGGCGGCCTCACCGGCATTCCCCTCGCATTTAACTCAGCCGATCTCTACTTGCACGATACCTACTACGTGATCGCGCATTTCCATTATATTGTGGCGCCAGGCACGATCTTCGGATTGTTCGCCGGTATCTACTATTGGTTCCCGAAAGCGACCGGCCGAGTGATGAACGAGTTCTGGGGCAAAGTGCATTTCTGGCCGTCGCTTATCTGCATGAACATGATTTTCCTGCCGATGTTCCTGCAAGGCATGCTCGGTATGCACCGGCGTTGGTACGATGGTGGCCAGGGCTGGGGCGTGGCCGGCGATCACGTTTGGGGGCTAACTGGATTCCAATGGAACCAACCGATCTCGTGGGCAGCGTGGATCATGGGTCTGGCGCAAATTCCGTTCATCATCAACTTCTTCTGGAGCATCAAGCACGGCAAAAAAGTCAACGACAATCCGTGGGAAGCCACCACGCTAGAGTGGACCGCGCCTTCGCCGCCGCCGCATGGAAATTTCGTGACCACGCCGGTGGCGTATCGCGGGCCATACGAATACAGCTTGCCCGGGCACGCTCGAGATTTCACGATGCAGAATGAGCCGGTTGAACCGGGCGAGCGCGCCCCCCGCAAGACCGTGGCCGAGCCGGCGCTCGTTTAGCTCTAACGAATGGAGATTCCGTACACAATTTCCACGCGACCGGACACCGGTCTTTGGAACGCGAAGATCGGTATCTGGTTGTTTCTCGCCTCGGAAGTGATGCTCTTCGGCGGACTATTTTCCGCTTACGTTTTTCTTCGACTCGATGCGCCGCCGGGCAGATGGCCGCACGGGCTGCTCAATGTCCCGGTCGGCACGATGAACACCGCTATCCTCATCATGTCGTCTGTGACGGTGGTGCTCGCCTGGGCTGCGCTAAAAATGCGCCGCTATCGAGTTTACTGGTGGTACATGCTGGCTACGATAACCTGCGGCGTGATCTTTCTTGTCGTCAAACTCGCCTATGAGTGGCCCCAGAAATTCGACCACTTCGGCGCTTATATTAAATCGGAAGCGCTTGAGAAATATGAGCAGTACCTCGGCAACCACCGCCTCGAGGAAAAAGGACTTCCGCCGCGACTTGAAATCACCGGCCATCTCCACAATCGCGAAGCACTAAACGACCCAAACATTAAGGAGTACGAGGTCGCTCTCGACCCCGTGAACGCCGATCCGACCAATCCTGCGATGGACCGGCCGCATTTTCTGTACGTTCCGCCGACCGACAAGATCGCAAAGATCGACAAGGAGGATGTGGAGCGCGCGACAATGTTTTTACCAACGCACAACACGTATTTCGCCAGCTACTTCACGATCACCGGCTTGCACGGCCTGCATGTTCTCGCCGGCGTGCTCGTCTTCATTTACATGTGGCTGCCCGTCAGTAAAAAGCTTTACCAGCATAACCCGGAACATCTGGCTAATCGCGTCGAAGTCTCCGGGCTCTTTTGGCACTTCGTCGATCTTGTTTGGATTTTTGTCTTCCCGCTTTTTTACTTGCTCTGAAGGATGAACAACCCACCTGACATTTCCCAAGACCCAGCCGAGCACGAGGAATACGCACATAATGTGCAAAAGCACGTCAGGGGTTACTTGGTCGTGGGCGCGCTCCTCCTCACCTTTACCGGAATCACAGTTGCACTGTCCTACGTCGATTTTGGAACGCGCAAGGCGAACATTGGCGTGGCCATGCTGGTGGCGACGTTAAAGGCAGGATTGGTTGCGGCGATTTTCATGCATCTAGCTGCGGAAAAGCGCCTTATTTATCGCGTCCTCATTTTCACCGGTTTTTTTGTTCTTGGACTTTTCTGGCTTATATTTCTGGCGTGGTACGATCCGATCACTCGTTAAATGTCACTTAAAGGATTTCACATCGTCTTTATCGTCTTCTCGACGCTGCTCGCGCTCGGTTGCGGCGGATGGTGCATTTGGGTGGACCTTGTCGAAGACGCGCCAGTTTATCTCGCCGGCGCGATCGCTTCATTCGCCAGTGCGGTTGCGCTCATCGTCTACGGCGTTTGGTTTTACCGGAAAATGAAACGGCTCCACATCATCACATGAGAACGAAAATTTTCTCGGTTTTGTTGTTATCAATCCTGTTCGCTGCCGAGCAGGCGAGTGCATGCCCGTTTTGTTACGGCGCGAAGGACGGCAAATCGGCCGAGCACATGGCCGTTGCGATCTGGTTTCTTTTCGGCGCGGTCATGTCGGTGATCGGTGGAATCGGCGCCTTTAGTTTCAGTATTTGGCGCCACGGTCGCATGCCGCTTCCGCCTCATGAAGAGTTGATGGAAGAAGATTTGGAGAAATATGAGTAGCCTCGCCCTCATCGACGAGTTTCTCGGCCAGCCAGCGAACGCCTCCGAGCACGGTTACCAGATCGATCACATTCTTGAGTTCTCCCATTGGTTCATGGGCGCGCTCTTCGTGGGCTGGTCGGCGTTTTTCGTTTTCGTTTTGATCCGCTTCCACAAAAGCCGGCAGCCTAGGGCCGATCACGCCGGCGTACGCAGTGGCATCTCGACACATCTGGAATTCTCCGTCGTTTTGATCGAAGCGGTGCTCCTGCTTGGATTCGCCATTCCGCTCTGGGCTAAGCGCGTGAACGATTTTCCATCCACCCAGGACGCAATTCTCGTCCATGTTGTCGGCCAGCAATTCAACTGGACGTTTCATTTGCCCGGACCGGACGGCCAATTCGGCCGCCGAGACATCAATCTGGTCACAAATTCGAATCCGCTTGGTCTCGATCCAAATGATCCCGCCGGCAAGGACGACATCGTAGTGCTCGGCGAGTTGCATGTGCCGGTCGATCGGCCGGTCATTATCGAGCTTTCATCGAAGGATGTGATTCACAATTTTGATCTTCCGCACATGCGCATCGCAGCCGATGCAATTCCCGGCTCGCTCATTCCGATGTGGTTCAAGCCCATCAAGACCGGGACTTACGAAGTGATTTGTGGACAACTCTGCGGACTCGGTCATTACGGAATGAAAGGAACAGTCGTCGTCGATACCCCCGCCGATTATCAAGCGTGGTTGAAAGAACGCGCGGAATTGGCCGGGACGCAAAGCGTGCCGCCACCGACGCAGCGGCCGCCGGGCGAACCGCCGGTCGGTCCGACTCCGGGCAGAGTTCCGCCACCCGGCGCGCCAAAGACCGAAAATCCTGCTGCTAAACTTCCGCCGCCGGCGCCCAGCCCGGGCGGATAGCGCGGCAATTCTTTTTTTGGGGAGCGGTCGCGCCTCGCGTGCAATGCCCAGACCAGAACCAGCCGCCTCAAATAAGATCGAGATTTTCATTCTCGTCGCGTTGGCTTAATCGTTTCGCGTGGTTCACAGCCGCGGCGACGCTGCTTCTGATTTGCAGCGGCGGAATGGTCACCAGCAAAAACGTCGGTCTTGCCGTGCCCGACTGGCCGACGACGTTCGGCTACAACATGTTTCTGTTTCCGGTCTCAAAATGGATCGGTGGAATCTTGTTTGAGCACACCCACCGCCTCCTTGCTTCGACTGTCGGCGTCCTGACAATCGTCCTCGCGATTTGGCTTTGGTTTGGTCAAGATCGACAATTCCTACGCAACCTGGGGTTAATTGCGGTCGCGGGCGTGATTTTTCAGGGAATTCTCGGCGGCTTGCGCGTAACCATGCTAAAGGATGAAATCGGAATTTTTCATGCGTGCCTCGCGCAAGCGTTTCTCGGCCTCATCGTTTTTATCGCGCTTGCCACTACGGCCCTTTGGCCGACGCTCGCAAAAGTTGTTGTCCATCCAACAAAGTTCGCGTCAATCACAAGGATGGCGATTGCAACGACGATTGCGATTTATGCGCAGCTCGCGCTCGGCGCGACGATGCGGCACCAGCACAAAGATTTGCCCATTCTCGATTTTCCGACTGCGAACGGGGCATGGATCCCGGACACCGGCGCGAGCGCGCTCGCCAAGATGAACGCCTGGCGTGATGCGCGTGCACTTTCTGACGTGACTCCGTTCCAAATTTGGCTGCAAATGGCACACCGTTTTCTGGCGTTGTTGATTGGAATCGCGGTGATCGTGTTTTGTGCTCGCGTTTGGAGAGAGGCGCGACACGTGGCAGTACTGCGGCGGTTATCGAATCTCTGGGTCGTTTTCTTTTTCGTCCAGTTCACGCTCGGCGCATGGACGATTTGGAGCAACAAAGCGGCCGATATCGCGACCGCGCATGTCGCAGTAGGCGCGATCATGCTATCTTTTGGGATGAGCATTTCCGCGATTTGCTGGCGGATCTTGCAAAAACAGCGGGCCGAAGCATCGGCGATCGCAATCGAACCGAAGGGAGCTGCGTTCGCGTGAAGGCTGCCACGATTGAGACTGGGAACATGGCAACCGATAGCGAATTGCCGCGTAGTCGTTTCATCGCCGATTTTGCGGAGCTGGTCAAAGCGCGTCTCACGCTGCTGGTTTTGCTGACCACGGCGGTGGGTTTTTATCTTGCCGCGGAGAATCCAACTAATTACGCGGCGCTTTTTCACACGGTTTTTGGAACAGCGGCAGCGGCAGCGGGCGCTGCTGCGCTTAATCAATGGTGGGAACGCAGGCTCGACGCCTTGATGCATCGAACGCGAATGCGGCCGGTCCCGGCCGGTCGGATGCGGCCGATTGAGGCGCTAGTACTTGGGAGTGCGTTGTCGATTTTCGGGGTCGGTTATGTCGCTTTTGTGTGCAACGCGTTGAGCGCCACTCTCGCCGCTATCACGATTATTATTTACATCTTCGCTTACACGCCGCTGAAGCGAGTCAGCACATTTAATACGGCGCTCGGCGCTGTGCCCGGCGCGTTGCCGCCAATGATCGGCTGGGCGGCGGCACGCGGAACAATCGATGCCGGCGCCTGGAGCCTTTTCGCGATTTTGTTTTTCTGGCAACTCCCGCACTTTTTCGCGATTGCGTGGATGTATCGCGACGACTACGCGCGCGCGGGTTTCCGCATGATTTCCAGCGACGATCGTAGCGGTGAACGCAGCGCCAGCCAAAGTGTCTTCTTTTGTATCTTGCTTTTCGTGATTGCCGGGTTGCCTGCTTTTCTTGGTGTCGTGACGGCTGCTTATCTTTTGGTCGAGCTGGCGTTGGGCGGCGCATTTGTCGCCGTGGCCATGCGCTTCCTGCGAACACGCTCGCCGACGAACGCGCGACTTCTCTTCATCACTTCAATTGTCTATCTTCCGCTGCTGCTGCTGGCGCTTGTCCTGACGAAATCATGAACGCGAACTCTGTGGCTCTAAATCGCACATCAGCAAGACCTGCGATGGTTTGGAAGCTCATCCTAATTCTTATCCCGCTGGTGACGTTGGCGCTTTTGCTTTGGCTTCGTCAGCTCGAAGTGAATACGCTTCGTCAGAGAACAGTTTCAGCGTACGGAAGAGTGCCGGCTTTCGAGCTCATCAACCAGGACGGGCAGCGATTCGGTTCGACCCAATTGCTCGGCAAAATCTGGATCGCAGATTTTATCTACACGACGTGCCCTGGGCCCTGCCCGATGATCAGCAGCCGGATGAGCGAATTGCAGAAGCCGCTCGAGAAAACCGATGTGCATCTCGTCTCCTTCACTGTCGATCCTGCGAGAGATACGCCGCAAATCTTGCGCGGCTACGCGGAGAAGTTGCAGGCTGAACCGGACCGCTGGGATTTTCTAACCGGCTCGCAATCTACGATTTACGGTCTCTCTCGAAATGGATTCAAGCTGGCGATCTCAGACGGCAACGAGGAAAAGGGCATTCCCGTGCACAGCACGCGCATGATTTTGGTGGATCGACATGGTGAAATCCGCGGCTACTACGACGCGGCGGAAGCTGATGGAATGACCAGGCTGCTGGCCGACACGAATCATCTTCTGCGCGAGCAACCGAAATAAATTTAGATATAGATTAACCAACCGGTTCGGGGCCCGCATTCGGGCCTTCGTCACAAACCGTTCGCAAATAATCGCGATACTCGCCTTTCGGCAGTTGGTCGATGATTTTGGTCAAGTCCGCCTGGGCGATGAAGCCCATGCGCACCGCGACCTCCTCGAGACAGGCAACCTTGAGTCCCTGCCGATGTTCGATGGTGGCAATGTAGTTACCCGCTTCCAGCAGGCTGGTTTGGGTGCCGGTGTCGAGCCAGGCCATGCCGCGGCTGAGCAGTTTCACGCGCAACGCTTTTTGTTTGAGGTAGAGCAAATTCAGATCTGTGATTTCAAGTTCGCCGCGTGCCGATGGACTCAGGCTTCGGCAAAGATCGACAACTTGCTCGTCGTAAACATACAGCCCAGGCACGGCAAAATGACTTTTCGGCTGTTTTGGTTTTTCTTCCAGACTAATAGCACGTCCATCCGCGCCGAACTCCACCACGCCGTAACGCTGCGGATCACGTACCTGGTAACCGAAAATGCAAGCGCCGCGCTCAATCGCCAGGGCTTGACGATAAAAGTCAAGTTTCCCGTAGAAAATGTTGTCGCCTAAAATTAATGACGCCCCGGAAGTGCCGATGAAGTTGGCGCCAATCAAAAACGCCTGGGCAATTCCCTCCGGCTTCGGTTGCTCGGCATATTCCAGGTGAACCCCGAGCTGATCGCCGTGGCCAAGAAAGCCGCGGATCATCGGCAAATCTTTTGGCGTGGAGATGATCAGAATGTCGCGTAACCCGCCGAGCATGAGCGTCGCGAGCGGGTAGCAAATCATTGGCTTGTCGTAAACCGGCAGCAGCTGTTTGCAGACAATTTTGGTGATCGGGAAAAGACGGCGGCCAGCGCCGCCGGCAAGCAGGATTGCTTTCTTATTCATCGCAGGCTATCGATCTTCCCCAGCGCGTGCGTGGTATTCTTCCCGCAATCCGACATCCGCAATCGGCGATCAAGAAAAACGCACGTCTTTGCCGGGATCCATCTCGAAATCCAGGCTGAGCGAGTCGGAGGTGTTTGGCTTGATGATTTCCTCCATGAATTTTACGAAAATGGGGTCTTCTCGAAAAATGGCGAACTTATCCATCGATTCAAAATCAATTGCGATAAAAAACGGCCAGGGCAGCTCCGGATTGACGCGTTTACCGCATTTGATGCTGAGCACCTCTGGAATTTTCAGTAGCTGCATGCGCGTGTTCATCATCATCTCTTCGACGCGGGCGGGAGTGACTTCGGGCCTGAGTTTGTAAAGGACGATGTGGTGAATCATTGGCGGCTAAAGCTATTAGGCGGTTCCGGCAAGGCGCGCAAGTCGGAAACGGACGCAGCCGAGGTTGTTTCCCTCGGTCGTGTTTGCGCTTCCGAAACGCTAAATAAAGATCGCCAGAGCGGGGAAACAAGCGCAAGATTCCTTTGGAAAATGACCGAAGTGCCCGGTGCAACATCGACAATCACGGCGCTTGATACGCCCTGTCGGCTTCCTGCCGCGCGACGATCTGCGTGCTTCGATTGGCTGTATCGTTGCGGCCTCGATCAAATTGAGGCCGCTTTACACGGTGTGGATGACTGGTAATTGGCTGCTGTCCAAGCCATGACCTTCATCCAAAGTATGCCGCGTTGTACGCCGGCATAACTTACGACAACCTTCCTCCGTCAACCGCATGATTGTCTCCTCGGATCTCTGGGACCGTAATTGAAAGCAGTTTAAGTTCGTTTTTCTCGTGGCGACATCGCCTTCAATTACGCTCTCGACGTTGTTTTTGTCTCACCTATTTTGCTCTATAAAGCAAATACATGCCGCTTCTCTTAATAATTTCGCAGTTCTGGCAATTTTGTTCTGAACTGATGACAATCGCGCCCGATGGAGGTTTCGCTCCACCCGTAAGATGAACAAATTCCGACGTGGACCTACCCTCCGCTGTCGCGTACCAAAATCCGTCGATGTATGATGGGCCAAAGTAGCCATCTATAAGATAAATTGGCCTCCGCGGTTGGGCCACTGCTGCATTATAGGCTTCTTTGTATGGAGCATCGAAATAAACTCCCCGGTTTGGCCCCTCACGGCGAAAGATAAGCTGGAAACGGACAGCTTCAGCAACGGTCAGCGCCAAAAGAACGCTCAGAATGCCCAGACGGGTAGAGCTAGAGAGACGCCGGAAAGCCCCGTCGTTTTGCCTATTGCCGCCTGCCTCCTGCGTCTGCTCAGCGGGAGCGAGCAGCCATTCGAGCGCCGGCACCGTCATGAGAAGGAGAAAGAGCGGTAATGCCATGAGGCGCAACGCATGGAAGGGTTCGTAGGTGACCGCACCAGGAACGATCGATACAGCAAGTCCGTAGAGAGCGAAACGCCACCACGGATCGCGTCCATGGCGAACGATGACTAACAAGAGACCCATCATCGCGAGCGTGAAAGTCGCAAAGAAGAAAACGCCCCCCGCCTGGATCACATGATGCCGTGGGAGCGGATGCCCGGTCTGGAGCAAACCAACAAGACTTTGATCTTCCAAATAGCGTCTGAAAAACTCAGACGCGGCGTCGCTCCACGGCACGCCTGGCTTCATATATGTGGCCAGGTAAAATCGGCTCGTTAAGGCTCCGGGGTGATGCCAGTTAAAAACAAAAGTCGGAATCAACGTCATGCCGTATAAGAGCCACGTCTTGACAACGCCAATCAAACGATGGTTCGTGGTTGCAAAGAACAGCAATCCAAGCGCAAATAGGGGCGCGAGCACTCGCCCACTGAAATAACCATAGGTCAACACCGTCAGGCTCGCGGCGAGCATCGCAATGTCGTGCCAGGCCCATCTTTCCTTTGCCTGCGCGCTGTATGCGGCAAGCAGGAATATGACGACTGCCATGGGAACAAAATGCGCGTCCCATCCCAAGCGGCCCACTTCAAAAAGCCAAGGGGTTAGGAGGGCGGTCGCAGCAACGATAATTCCAATCGTCAGCTGGCCAGAAATACGTCTGGCGACCAGGCCGAGCAACAAACAAGCGGCAAACATCCAGAAAGCAGCGAACATTCGCGCTACCAGAATACTCGGCGGCAGAAACCTGAAGACAATTGCCAATAAATAGATCGTGATCGGGTTAACGTAAGATTCAGCGGGAGGCGTGTACCACTGAAAGTGGAGAGGAAACCGCGGCCCAAACTCGCCAGCGCCCGTTCGGGAAACTAGGTAGGCGTTGTAGGCAGTTGCTGACTCGTCGAGGTAGAAACCGGGCGGGTTATGCAAGATGCCGGAAGTGTACAGGACGAAAAGCAAGCCAATGCCCGCCACCGACAATAGAATTCTCAGACGTTTTTGTTTGAGGATCGAGGGAGTTAGCACGTGAGAGGACCACAAACTTTTGCTTTTTCACCGGCTTTTGCCACAATTTTATTCAGCGACCACCAAAGCTCGAGTTGTCGTGCATAGAAATCGAACCTGTGTAACGTTGTCTAGCATCGCCGTAAGAGAAGATGAGCGTTAACCTAGCGAAGCAATTTTAGCGCTATGGACAACGGCTCTCTGAGCACATCGCTGAATTCGGTCCTTCTTCTCTTTTACCAAGAGGCCTCGCACCGTAGGGAGAGTTGACTTTGGCGGAAACAGCCGCAGACATGTCCGCAAACCTTGAATACCCAGCATGCCCGTCATGCGACAGTGCCCGGCGTCAGTTTCCGTTTCGTTTGCATGGGCCGTACAGCGTCGCGCGCTGCACGGCATGCGGACTGCACTATCTTTACCCGCGGCTCATCGAGAGCGCGATGCAAGAGGTGTATCGCCAGTCCTCGTATTACGAAGGCGGTGCATGCGGCTACGCCGACACGAGCTACAATGCCCAAGGGCCAGCGTTGCGAGCAACGTTCAAACGCCTCCTTCACAATCTCGTTAAACGTGATCTGACCGGTGGCCAACTCCTGGAGATCGGCTGCGGCTATGGCTACTTGCTGGACGAGGCGCGCTTATTCTTTCATCGCCGTGTCGGGACGGAGTTCTCGCCTGAAGGCGCGGAGATAGCACGTGCGACAGCCGCTGAAGTGTTTGTGGGAGATATTGAACAGGTTCCGCATGACGCCAAATTTGATTGCGTGGTTGCGACGCAGGTAATCGAGCACGTTTACGAACCTTTGTTATTCGTGAAGCGATTAGCCAACCACACCCTGCCGGGTGGTCATATTGTTCTCGCTACTCCCGACATAGGGGGTGTATTGAGTAAGTTTATGGGCGGGCGTTGGCCATCTTT
>Ga0209526_10002443_pt1 | contig 12532 bp, 7 predicted proteins | sample JacPinW_OM2H0_M1_FD_188566 | JGI IMG/M metagenome (GOLD analysis project Ga0209526, IMG submission 188566) | Forest soil microbial communities from Algoma, Ontario, Canada - Jack Pine, Ontario site 1_JW_OM2H0_M1 (SPAdes) (version 2) | ecosystem: Environmental > Terrestrial > Soil > Boreal... | reverse complement strand
ATCAGCAGTGGTTCGAGAAGGCTGGCTATGTGTTCGCTGGCGTCACCGCGCACCTTCAGGGTGAGCTGTTCCAGCTGCACGGAGGTCCCCCAAACCAGCTGGTGAGCTTCGGCTGTGATCTCGGCGTCGAGCCCCGCCTTTTCACCGGCACTGCTATGGAGCACGATCGCCCGCAGGGGGTGACCTGCGGCGACCGCTCCCACCACCTTCTCCGCCGCTTCCTCCCTCTGGTCGTCACTGACGGCGATCACCAGGTTCATGACGCAGTTGCGTGGGCGCGGATGCTCGTCGTCGCTCATGTCCTCGTGAGTGAGCTCGGTGTGCAGCCTGCTCATCTCCGCCGCGACGGTCTTCACGTCCACGTTCTCCGCCGCCCACCTCCGCGTGCTGACCCGATCCTCGGACAGTGTGCTCATCGACGCTTCCTCTCCTTCTCTAGGGGTGGTGCCAGACCCGGCCGTCCAGCGCCAGCAGCATGTCTGCGGCGAGAGGCCCCCAGGTCCCGGCGGCGTAGGTCTGCAGCGGCGGCTGGCCGTTGTGCCAGCTTTCCTCGATTACGTCGATGAAGTGCCACGCGGTCTCCACCTCGTCCGACCGGGTGAAGAGGGTCGGATCTCCCAGCATGCAGTCCACGAGCAGCCGCTCGTAAGCGTCCGGCGCGTCCACCAGGAAAGTCGAGGTGTAGAGGAAGTCCATGTTCACGCTGCGGATCACCACACCTGCCGTGGGCACCTTGGCGCCGAACCGCAGGGAGATGCCCTCCTCGGGCTGGATCCGCAGGGTTATCGAGTTGGGCTCCAGCTCTTTTGTCGCCTCCCGCCCGAAGGTGAGGTGCGGTGGCCGCTTGAACTGGACCCGGATCTCGGTCACCTGCTTGGGGAGGCGCTTCCCGGTTCGGATGTAGAAGGGCGTCTCGGCCCAGCGCCAGTTGTCCACATAGAGCTTCAGGGCGGCGTAAGTGTCGGTCTCGGAGTTCGCCGCTACGTTCTTCTCCTGCCGGTAGCCAGGCACCTCCTCACCCAGCACCCAGCCCTCCTCGTACTGCCCGCGGACGGTGTGGCTGGGGATGGCCTTGGTCTCGATGGGCCGCACCTGCTTCAGAACCTTCACCTTCTCATCGCGCACGCTGGTCGCGTCGAAGGCGACGGGCGGCTCCATGGCGACCAGCGTCAGCAGCTGGAGCGCATGGTTCTGGACGATGTCGCGGAGGGCCCCCGACCTCTCGTAGTAGGAGCCGCGAGTCTCGACGCCCAGCGGCTCGGCCGCGGTGATCTGGACGTGGTCCACGTGCTGGTTGTTCCACACCGGCTCGAATATCGAGTTGGCGAAGCGGAAGGCCAGTATGTTCTGGACCGTCTCCTTGCCCAGGTAGTGGTCGATCCGGTAAAGCGAGTCCTCGGGGAACGCCGACCTGAGCACGCGGTTCAGCTCATGGGCCGAGTGCAGGTCGCTCCCGAAGGGCTTCTCCACGATGATCCGGCGGTAACCCCTGCCCTTGTGGAGCCCCACCGCCTTGAGCTGCTGAGCGATCGCCGGGTAGGTGGGCGGCGGGGTGGCGCAGTAGAAGACGACGTTCCCGCCGGTGTGCCGGGCGGCATCCAGCTCGGCCAGCCTGTCACGCAGCCGCTCGAAGCCCTCGGTTCTCCCGAAGTCCACCTGCAGATAGCTCAGGTCCTCCAGGAAGGCGTCAAGGGTCTCCTCGTCCACCGGCTGAGTGCGGGAATGGGCCTTGATGCTCTCCGACGCCTTCATCCGAAACTGTTCTTCGGTCAGGTCGTCGATCGCCGCCCCTATGAGCATGAAGCCCGCCGGCAGCAGGCGGTTTCGAGCCAGGTTGTAGAAAGCGGGCAGCAGCTTGCGCTGGCTCAGGTCACCGGTCGCTCCGAAGATCACCATGAGAGCCGGGTCGGCCGTCCGGTACTCGCTGAGACCCTCTGCCAGCGGGTTGGGGATCTCGGCTTGCTTGGTCACGACTCGCCCTCCCCCTCGAGCCGGGGGCCGGGACTTGTGCTTTTCATGCGTGGCACCCTTTTTCTTCTATCCGACAGCCTTTTCGACCGATTCCGCCAGCGCCTTCCAGCCGGCCGCGGCAGAGCGACCAAGGTTCACCCTGAGGACCGGGTAGCCCCGCGACTCGAGCGACTGGAAATCGGCCAGGGCCTGGGCCTGCTTCAGGGTCGAGAAGGTGTACGGCTCGCCTGGAACCTCGGCGTCTCTGCCGTCTTCCTGGACGACCTGTAGGAAGACCCCGGTCGGTGGTCCTGCCTTGTGCAGCTGTCCGGTCGAGTGGAGATATCGGGGGCCGTAGCCGGCGGTGGTGGCCAGCCTGGTGGCGTCGCGCACCCGGGTCCGGATCTGGCTGAGAGCCGTCTCCGAAGCGCGAGAGCGTCCGGTGAAGGCCAGGGCCGCCAGATAGCCGTTCTTCTTCGCCTTGCCAAGCAGCTCTGACACCGCCGGACCGGCTTCGGCGGCGGCCACGGCACCCGCCTCTGGCAACATGCCTTCCTTCTCGTACTCCCCGAGCAGCCGCTGGATGCTGTCCTTGCTCTCCTGGACGTCTGGCTGATCGAAGGGGTCGATGCCGAGCACCGACCCGGCGACGGCGGTCGCCACCTCCCAGCGGAACATCTCAGCGCCGAGGTCGAGCCTGTCGCGCATCGTGAGTGTCACAACCGGCTGGTCCGCGTGCTCCAGTCGCTGTATGGCTTCGTTGTCCGGGTCGTTCTGCAGGCGCGTGTAGACGAAGAGGCGGTCTTCGCCGTAAACGCCGGCGGCTCCCAGCGGCTCGCCCTCTACCGGCACTATGCCCTTGCCCTGCTTGCCGGTGCTCTCGCCGACCAGCTGTTCCAGCCAGTAGCCGAAGGTGGCCACCTTCGGGGACATCACCAGCGTCAGCTTGTCGCGACCGAGGCTGGCCAGCTGACCCAGAACGCCGCCCAGCCAGACGCCGGGGTTCTTATCCGGCGGGATGGTGGGGTCGCACGAGTGCGCCATCTCCTGGGCTCTCTCCAGGAGCTCGCCGACGTCCAGGCCCATCAGACCGCCGGGAACCAGGCCGAAATGGGAGAGGGCGGAGAAGCGGCCGCCGATGTCGGGCGGATTCAGGAATGTCCACCGGAACTCGCGCTCCTCGGCCAGTCTCTCGAGTGGGGTGCCGGGATCGGTGACCGCAGCGAAATGGCGGCCCGGGCGCCGGGCCCCCGCCCGCCGTACCTCCTGCCAGAAGAAGGCGAGGTGAGACATGGTCTCGATCGTCTCCCCCGACTTGCTCGCGACCAGGAACAGGCTCTGACGGGGATCGATCCGGTTGCGAAGGGAGAGGACGGTGGCGGGGTCGGTGGTATCCAGGACGTGGAGCCGCGGATGCCCCCTGATGACCCCGAAGGTGTTGCGAAATACGTCCGGGGCCAGGCTGGAACCACCCATGCCGAGCACCACCACGTCGTCGAAGGAGCGCGCCGCCTCGGTCGCCCGGCGGGCCAGCGTGTCGACGTGGTCCAGCATCTGCTCGGGGAGGTTGAGCCAGCCCAGGCGATTGACTATCTCCTTCCTTCTGGTGGCGTCCTGGGTCCACAGGGTCGCGTCCTTCGACCACAGCCGCAGCGGCACGTTCTCCTTCTGAAGCTGAGAAACCGCCTCGTCGATCTGGGGCTGCAGCTTTCCCAGGGAGAACCACATGCGGGGTCCCCTCCCGGCGCGGATGTCACGGGAGGCATCCGCCAGCGTCTTGAGCAGGCTTTCGAAGGACTTGGTGAAGCTGGCGACGCCCTCGACCTCGAGCTCGTGGGTGACCTTGGTGAGGTCGATCCCGAGCTCCTCCAGGTCCTGGAGCTGACGCTTGGCCAGGTCCATGTTCTCGTCCAGGCTTCGGCGCACCTCGCCGTGCTCCCGGAAGGCGGCCAGCGTAGCGGGGGGCACCGTGTCGACCGTCTGCGGGCCGATCAGCTCCTCGACGTAGTAGGTGTCGGGAAGGCGGGGGTCCTTGGTCGAGGTGCTGGCCCAGAGGCAGCGCTGTGGACGGGCGCCGGCACTGCTCAGGGTTTCCCAGCGCGGTCCCGAGTGGAGCTCTTTGAAGTGCTCATAGGCCATCTTGGAGTTGGCTATGGCCGCCTTGCTGAGCATGCCCTGCAGCCTCTTCTTCTCCTTGGGGTCCTTGGCCGCCTCGATCTTGCTCTCCAGCAGCTTGTCGACCTTGGAGTCGACACGGCTGACGAAGAAGCTGGCCACGCTGCCGATCTTGCTCAGATCGCCGCCCGCCTTCTGAAGGTCCTCGAGGCCGGACAGGAACGCCTCCACCACTCTGTCGTAGCGCTCGGTGGAGAAGATCAGCGTGACGTTGATGTTCACGCCCTCGCCCAGCATCTGTCTGATCGCCGGCAGGCCGGGCTCGGTGGCCGGGATCTTGACCATGACGTTGGGCCTGCTGACCCTCCGGTGGAGATCGCGAGCGATCGCGATCGTCTGCTTGGTGTCGTTGGCGGCCACCGGGGAGACCTCGATGCTGACGAACCCGTCGCCACCGTCCGTCTGGTCGTAGACGGGCCGGTAGACGTCCGCAGCCGACTGAATATCCTCGATCATCAGCTCCCAGAGGATGTCGTCCGGCTTGCGCCCGGACTTGACCAGGTGCACAAGTGCCTCGTCGTAGTCGGTAGAGCCGCTGACCGCCTTCTCGAAGATGGTCGGGTTCGATGTCACGCCCGAGACGCCCTCGTCGCGCAGCTTCTCCAGCTCACCCGAGGTGATGAGCTGGCGGCGGATGTTGTCGAGCCACAGACTCTGACCCTGCTTCTGGAGCTCCCGGATCGGACTCGCCATTACCCCTCCCTTCTGGCAAGCTCTCTGGCGGCTGCCACTATGTGATCCGCGCTGATCCCTGCCGCTTCCATCAACTCGGCCGGCGTGCCCGAGGTCGGCAGCCCGCTGACCGCGCACTGCAGCACACGGGGCGGATCCGGCTCCGCGGCGAGCGCCTCCATCACGGCCGATCCCAGGCCACCCTCCGGATAGTGGTCCTCCGCGACGACGAAGCGACCCCCGGTCGCCTTGCTGGCCGCCCGCAGCGTCTCGGTGTCCACCGGCTTGACGCTGTAGAGGTCGATGACGCGGGCGCTGACGCCGCCGCTCGCCAACTCGTCGGCCGCGGCCAGACAGTTGTGGAGCGTCACTCCCGCACCCACCAGGGTGACCTGGTCATCCTCGGATTCGCGCACCACGCGCGAGCCGCCGACGGGAAACTCCTCCTCCGGCCCGTAGATCACCGGGTAGGCCCCGCGCGTCGTGCGCATGAAGACCACCCCGCTGGTGTCCGCCATCGCCTCGGTGAGCTTGGCCGCCGAGTTGCCATCGGACGGGTAGAGGACGGTGGAGCCGTGCACGGCTCGCATCGAGGCCAGGTCCTCGAGCGCCATCTGAGAGGGGCCGTCCTGGCCGATCTCGACGCCGGCGTGCGAACCGGCCAGGCGGATGTTGGCCTGGGATATGGCGGCCATCCGGATGAAGTCGTAGGCACGGCTGAAGAAGGCGGCGAAGGTGGATGCGAAGGGCTTGTAGTGCCGCACGCTCATGCCCACGGCGCCCGCCACCAGCATCTGCTCCGCGATGTACATCTCGAAGAAACGGTCCGGGTACTTCTTTGCGAACTCGTCGGCGTGGGTTGAGTTCGACACCTCGCCGTCCATCGCCACCACGTCGGGAAGCGCCCCCAAAGCCAGCAGGGCATCGCCGTAGGCCTTCCTGGTCGCGACCTTGTCGCCCTTTGAATAGGTGGGCAGCTCGACCTTTCCCGAAACCTCCGGGCGGGCCGGCCTGCCGGGCTCGGGCTTCGGGCTCTCGACTTTCAAATGGCGCTCCCCACCCAGCTCCTTGATGGCCCGCTCCGCCATGTCCTCGGGGAGCGCCTTGCCGTGCCAGCCGTCCTTGTTCTCGATCTCGGAGAAGCCCTTGCCCTTGATGGTCTTGGCGATGATCACGGTGGGCTGGCCGCTGGCCGAGCGGGCCTCCCCCAGCGCCGCGTCGATCTGCGCCAGGTCGTGGCCGTCTATGACAAGCGCGCGGGCGCCGAAAGCCTCCACCCGGCGCCTGTAGACGTCGGTGTCCCAGCCGTACTCGGTCTCGCCGCGCTGGCCCAGGCGGTTGACGTCGAAGATCGCTGTGAAGTTGGAGAGACCGTAGTGGCCTGCCTTGTCGAGCCCCTCCCAGATCGAGCCCTCCGCGACCTCGGAGTCACCGCACAGCACCCATACGTGGTAAGGCAGCTTGTCCAGGTACTTGCCGGCGAGAGCCACCCCGACCCCGATCGGCAGGCCCTGGCCGAGGGAGCCGGTGGCCACGTCCACCCAGGGAAGCACCGGCGTGGGATGGCCCTGGAGGCGGGAGCCGAACTTGCGGAAGGTCAGCAGCTCCTCGTCGGAAACCACGCCGACCGCCTTGAACATGGCGTAGACCAGGGGCGAAGCGTGGCCCTTGGAGAAGATGAGGTGGTCGTTGTTCGGCTCGTGGGGGTTCTGCCAGTCGTACTCCAGGTGGCGGGCGATGAGGACGGCGATCAGGTCCGCCGCCGACATGCTGGAGGTGGGGTGGCCGGAGCCGGCCGCCGTGCTGGAACGGATCGAGTCGATCCGAAGCTGCTGCCCCAGGTCGTGTAGGAACTCGATTTCCTTCGGGCTGGGCTTGGTTGTCGCTGTCGCCATATTCAAGATCTCCCGTTCATCAAGGCCTGTCGCCTCTTGCGCGTCTCGTCAAGCGACGTGCACCCCTCCTGAGGACAAAAATACGACCAACTTCCGTGGTGCGGTCCGCCTTGGCGCCGCCTCACCCGGGACCTGATATGCGGGGAGCGGCACACCGTCTCTCATTTCTCCGCCCGCCTCTCAGTCGAGCCAGCGGTCTTCTATCCGCCACGGCTCACGGGCCTGGTAGGTACGCAGCTGCAGCCGGCCCTCGAGGCGGCGCAGCGCGCTCATGATCACGGCCGGGTCCTCTTCCCGCGGTCCGGTCCGGAGCGGCGCCGCAGGCGCAGCCCGCAGGGGGTGAGCGAAGACCTCCGCCTGGCGGGGCACTTGAGCCTCGTCCCAGCTGCCCTCGTGCCGGTAGACCCCGAGTTCGAATCGGTGGCATCCCAGCATCTGTGCCCCGGGCGTCGCCACTCCCGGTCCGGCGTGCCGGGGCCGGTTGCGAAGATCGTCGCGCGAGAGCCAGCCGACGGACCGGAGCAGGGTGACGGCGATGGCGCCGTCCAGCAGCTCGTACTCGAAGGGGCCCGCCAGCAGTACCGCGACGCCCCCCGAGTCGACCCACAGCCGCGCCGGGTCGGTGGGGAGATCGAACTCCCAGCCGTCCGCCGCACCCGGCTTTCTGAACGGCCTGTGGAGGGCGCCGAAGGCCGTGCCGGCCCAGGCTCCAGCGGAAGTCTCCGCCGGGATCAGGATCCTCAGGCGGTGGTCAGTGGTGCGGTTGTCGACCTCGACGGACACCCTGACGAAGGGCTCGGCCTGGCTGCGCGTGTATGTGGCTGAGTGCAGAGGCCTGCGCACCGGCCGGGCTCCCGGAGGCGGATCGAATGTGTATTCGTCGCCGTGATCCGGGCAATCCTCGAGTTGCAGCTCGAGCGCCTCAACCGCTTCCACAGGTGCCGGCGGACCGGCGCCCACCCCCAGCGGGGGCACACCCTCGCGCTCGAAGAGGCTCGGGTTGAACCAGCCTTCCCCCGGTCCCAGCCGATCCCAGAGCCGGCCGGCAACCGCCTCCACCCGGTCGAGCCGGGCGTTGGCCTGCTCGTGCACCTGGTCGATGGAGCAGCCGCAGATGCTGTCGTGAGCGGCGTTCAGGATCAGCTGGTGCCAGCAGTAGGCAAGCTCGCGGAGGGGCCAGCTCATCTCGCTCAGCGCGTAGGCCGGCTCCAGGTAGCGCTCGAGCGTTCGCTCCAGGGCGGCGTGGCGAAGCTTTAGCGGGAATCGCGCGGAGAGCGTCCCTTTGAGGATGAAGGAGCCGTGCTGGGAATGCAGCTCGCCCCGCCAGGTTGAGCCGGGGCTGGGGCGGACGGCGAGAAAGTCCTCCAGCGAGCTGATGGCGGCCGGCCGCTGGGTGGGAGCCGAGGGGAGCGCCACGCTGAGCCCGGCGGGAACGGGAAGGTGATCGTCGCCGCTCATCACGAGCCAGGGACCGCCCGCGTTTCGCTCCAGCTGGCGCTCCACCTCCGAGTCGATCCGGACGGCGAGCTCTCCCGGATCGCTGGGCATGTGGCGGCCATGCCCGTAGCCGTAGCGCATGTGTACGACCTCCACCGAGCTGCCGTCCAGCGCCTCCCACGTGAAGACCTGGGAGTCCACCTCCGCCGGCACGCCGCGCCAGAGGACGGCGGTCTCGATGCCGAAGCGGCTCAGGATCTGCGGCAGCTGGGCGGTGTGCCCGAACTGGTCCGGAACGTAGCCGACCAGCATCGGCCTGCCCAGGCGGGCCGCCCTCTCCAGCCCCAGCTCCAGGTTCCGGATCAGCGACTCCCCGCTCACCAGGTGCTCGTCCGGAAGCGTGTACCAGGGTCCGAGGGTGATCCGGCCGTCCTCCGCAGCCTTGCGCAGCGCCGGGAGGCGGTCGGGCCTGAGCTCGAGGTAGTCGTCGATCAACGCCATCTGGCCGTCCAGGTGAAATCGAAGCCCCGGTTCCTCGTCGAGACGGCTCAAGAGGTCGTCGATCAGCGTGACGAGCCGGCGCCGGTAGACCGCGAAAGGCAGGTACCACTCGCGGTCCCAGTGCGTGTGCGGGACGACGTGGACCTGGACCTTGGGCGTCACCCTGTGCTCTGTGACACCCCCGGGGATGGCGTCGGGTGGCCGAGTTCAGGATCGAGCTGCTTGCGGTCGCTCTCGTACGCCTTGCTGAGCTGGGCGACCTGGTCGGCTGACGAGTTCTGTCCGGTGACCCGGAGATCGCGCTGGACGACCGTGGTCGGATGCGAGGCCTCGTCGAAGAGCTTGTCCCGCGACGACTTCCACGTCGAGTTCCGGGTCTGGCTGGCAATCAGGTCCCGAGAAGCATCGCGCAGGAGGTCGTACCGGTCGCTCATCGCGTCGACGGTCCGAACGCCGTCGCCCCGGCTGGCCATGTCCTCCGCCTCCCTTTCGCGCACCTGCGCAAGCCGGATCTCCAGCTGGGCTCGGCTGAGCGCGTCACCGTCGACCGCGATCAGCGCAGCTTCGCCGAAACGTTTGATCGGGTAGAAGGGCGAGTCGGGGTCGGCGAAGACGCTCAGCCCGGTCAGCATCAACCCGACCAGGAGCGCCAGCCCGGCCGCAACGCCCAGGGCCAGGGCCGCGCCCATCCGGTTGGGGTACCGGCGCGAATCAATCCCCGGCACCGTGGCCGGCCGCTGGTGCCGGCGAACCCACTGGGTTCGTCGCTCTGCGCCGGCGGCCAGAAAGGCGGTCCGAAGCCGGATCGTCGCCGACTCAGGCACCTCGTCCTGGAGGAGGCCGCGGACCTCGGCCACCGTCCGGAGCAGGGTGAGGGCGTCGGGCGGTGCGCTGAGGGAGGCCGCGGTCCGCTGGGGATCGGCACCCCGCGAGACCCGGTCTACGCCCTCGTCGAAGAGCCGGAGGTCCGCGTTTCCGCTGCCGCCGACGGCACCGTCGATCCGGCGGAGTGCCCCGGCCAGCTGGCTGCGCAGGGCAACCGCCCGCATTCCCAGCGCGGGCGCCAGATGATCAGTGTCGACCTCTCCCAGCACCCGGAGCGCCAGCAGCTCGAACTCCTGGTGGTTGAGCCGGGCCAGGTCGGCCCGGATACCCGCCGTCTGCGGCCTGTAACGCGCGGCCTCCGCCGCAGCCAGCCGGAGCACCCAGAGATCGAACCCCGCCCCGTCCCCGGTGAAGCCGTCCAGGCCGTCCAGGGCCCGCAGGAGGGCGCGGCCCACCAGCAGCTCTGCGGCCTCCGAGTCTCCCAGCAGCGCGGAGCAGAGCGAGTACATCCGGCCAACGTTGCGGTCGCAGAGCTCCGCCAGCGCCTCGCGATCGAATTCCCGCGCGCGCAGCAGCAGAGTGGGGTCGGGTGGAGCGTAGGCAGTCGTCGACTGTGCCAAGTGAGAGTCGACAATAACGATAGCCGTGCTCGAGCCCGAAATGCTTGCCGCCGCTTGGGTCCCGAACCGGGGGGGCGCCTGCACGACCGCCGCCGTGCTCGCCGGCCTGCGGGTGCTCGGGGCGCCGACCGTGCCCGACCTGGGCGCCGCGACCCTGGCTCTCGGAGCACCCGAGCCCTACGCCGCCCCGGCGCTGATGGACTACGTCTCGCTGCCCGGCCGGCCTGCGCCGCTCGACCGGCGCGTCGAAGAACTTGCCCTTCAGCTCGGTATCCGGGTCCGCTGCCGCACAAGCCTCACCGTCCCCGGCCAGACGCTGCATCCGGCCGCGGGCGAGGTGCTGGTCGCCAACCTCGCCTGGGGCCAGGAGCGGCCGGGGGTTTACGGGACCTTCGGCTGGAACCCGCTTCAGCCGAGCACGTACGCGACCGGCGGGCACAGCGTCCTGCTGGTGGCGGTCGAGGACGGCGCCTGGCTGGTGCTCGACTCGAACCACCCTGGACTGCAGCGCTGGCCCCGTCCTGGCCTGGCCCTCACGGCGACCCGGATCAGCCGTCTGGGCTGAGCTCTCCCGACAGCCGCTCGACGTCCGCCACCATCTCCCCCACGATGTCGAGGCCGGCCTTCCAGAAGCTGGGGTCGGTGACATCCATGCCTACCTGGCGCACGGCTTCGTCCGGCGCCATGGACCCCCCGGTTCCCAGGAAGCCCAGGTAGGCGTCGACGAAGGCGGGGTTCGGCTGTTCCTGGTATCGCCGGTAGATCGAGAACGCCAGCAGGTTGCCGAAAGCGTAGGCGTAGACGTAGCCGGGGACGTTGGTGAAGTGTTCGACGTAGCTCCACCAGACCTCGTGCTCGTCGGTAAGCGTCAGCGAGTCGCCGAACATCGCCCGGACCTGCTCCTGCCAGAGCTTCCCGATGTGTTCCGGGGCCAGCTCCCCCTCGCTCCGCCTGGCGTTGTGGACCGCGTTCTCGAAGCGGTTCATGGCCACCTGCCTGAAGATGGTGGCGAAGCACTCCTCGACCTGGTGGCAGAGCATGGAGAGCCGGATCCTCTTGTCCTTCTCCTCTGACATCACGGCGTCGAAGGTGAGGGTCTCCCCGAAAACCGAGGCGGTTTCCGCCAGGGTCAGCGGCGGATGCTGGTCGAAGAGGTGGTTCCTCTGCGAGGCCAGGCGGTCATGCAAGCCGTGGCCCAGCTCGTGCGCCAACGTCAGGGCGTCGTTGAGCCGCCCGGTGAAGTTCATCATCACGAAGGGATGAAGGTCCGGCGTCCCGAACGAGCAGTAGGCTCCTCCCTCTTTGCCTTCGGCCACCGGGGCGTCGATCCATGGCTTCTGGAAGAACTCCTCGACCAGCGCCCCCGCCCGCGGCGAGAACCGGTTATAGGACCCGAGCACCATGTCGCGGGCGTCGCCCCACCCGATCTTCCGGGTGGCCTCCTCGATGGGAGCGTAGCGATCCCACTCGAAGAGCTTGTCGACGCCCAGCAACTGGCGCTTGACCCGGTAGTAGCGCGCGACCACGTCGTAGCGCGCGGTCACCGCCTCCACGAGCGCCTCGACCGCCTCGTCGGAGATCTCGTTGGCCAGGTTGCGAGAGCTGATCCAGCTGGGGTACTTGCGCAGCCGGTCGGCGATCGCCTTTTCCTGCAGGAGCACGTTGAAGATGTAGGTCCTGGTCCGCAGGTCCTGGCGCAGTGCTTCTGTGATCCCGTGGCTGGTGCCTTCGCGCAGCTCCCGATCGGCCTCACGCAGCATGGCGAGGGCGGACGAGAGCTGGACCCGGCCCCGCGGCGTGTCGACCATGATGGCCGCGCAGAGCTCGCTGTAGAGGCGCGTCCAGGCCCCGGTGGAGGTCGGGCTGATCTCGGTCAGGAGCCGCTCTTCGACCTCGCTCAGCTGGTGGTCACGGTAGAGACGCTCCTGCTCGATGGTGTGGCGGTAGCGGGCGGCGGCCGGGTCGGCGTAGAGCCGGGCACACTGCTCGTCGGTCAGCCGGGCCACCTCGAGGCCGAAGAAGACCATGTGCTTGCCCCGCTCCGCACCCGCCTCGCGGCAGCGGGCGATGAGCCGGCCGGCTCCGTGATCCCGGGTGTCCTGCGTGTGCAGAAGGTGGGCGTACAGCGACGGCTTGGTGCTGGAGATGTAGTTGGCCTCCAGCTCCTGCATCATCGCCGCGAAATCCGGCGGCGCGAGCTCGGCGATCCGGCCCCGATACCTTTCCTCGAAGCTTTTGGCGAAGTCCAGGGACTCGGCCAGGATCCGCTCGATGGCGGGGTCCTCCGGCGAGCTGAAGAGCTCACTCAGGTCCCAGCGAACGTCTTCGGCGCCCGTCTTCTCCAAGATCGTCTGTGACATCGCCGGCTAGCTTACCCGCCCGGTCTCCCCAGACCGCCCGGCCCGGACTCGCCTGTAACTGGCGTCACTCGATAGGCCGGATTCACTCCGGCCGAAT
>Ga0209526_10002442_pt1 | contig 12534 bp, 12 predicted proteins | sample JacPinW_OM2H0_M1_FD_188566 | JGI IMG/M metagenome (GOLD analysis project Ga0209526, IMG submission 188566) | Forest soil microbial communities from Algoma, Ontario, Canada - Jack Pine, Ontario site 1_JW_OM2H0_M1 (SPAdes) (version 2) | ecosystem: Environmental > Terrestrial > Soil > Boreal... | reverse complement strand
CTAAAGAGCGCACCGAAGCGGGTCGTGCTCAAAGTAATCCCGAGAAAAATCGCAAGCTGGGATCACAGCAAGCTCGGCGGGGTATATTGATCGGTCGAACCAGCCCGGAGCCTCAATCGCCGTCTTGCACATCCTGCGCAGCGAGGCGGCGGAGGGCGTCGTCGGTCGCACGGTAGAGCAGCCATTCGGCCCGCGTTTCGATGCCGAGCCGGTCGTAGAAGCCGCGGGCGGGGTTCCAGTCCAGCACCGTGAAGTCGAGTCGAGCGCAGCCGCGCTCAATCGCGATCGCGGCGAGCCTCGCCATTAGCCGCCGCCCGACACCGAACCCGCGAGCCCACTCGGAGACATAGAGATCCTCGAGGTAAAGTCCCGGCCGGCCACGCCAGGTGGAAAAATTGGGAAAGAACAGCGCCAACCCGGCGGGCTGGTCTCCGACGAAGGCGAGCAACGCCTCGAACCGCCGCTCGCGGCCAAACCCATACCGGAGCAGATCGTCTTCGGTCGCGACCACCGCATCGGGCGATTTCTCATAAGCGGCGAGCTCCCGCACCAGCTGTAGCATCAGGCCCAAATCGCCGGGAGTGGCGAAGCGCAGCTTGATCGCCCCCATTCAGCTGCCGACCATGACAGGCGCGCTCATCGTTGGCGCCACTCGCGGCGGGCACCCGCCGGCTGGCCAAAGTCGCGGGGCACGAGGCCGGAATGGAACCAGGTGACAAAGGTGTAGATGCTGAACACCGGCAGGCGCAGGCGCTCGGACAGCGCGCGGGCGTAAGGCACCATGTTGGTGCATTCGAGCAGGACGGCGCCGATGCCTTGGTGGCTTGCGACGAGCGTGTCGCCAGCGGTGAGGATGTCGTGCTCGGCAGCGGCGACATCGAGCCGTTCTTCGTCGTTGATGATGACGCGAGTGAACTCGCTGCCGTCATCGGTGCCGACGACCGGCGTCGCCGGATCGGCGCCGGCGGCGCGCATATGCTCCCCGGTCAGGCTCGCGGCGCTGATCGTCAGGACGCCGACACGTTGGCCGGGCGGCAGCACGCGCTCGATAAACGGGATCTGCATCAGGCTCGAGGTCGCGACCGGCACGCCGACATGCGCAGCGATCTCGCGCTGGTAGAGCGACAGGAACCCGCAAGTCGTGGTGATGCCGTCGGCGCCGAGGCGGACGAGCTCGTCGGCGGCGGCGAGAAATTCTGCGAGCAGCCCCTGCGCCTTGTCGCAGACGACGCGCCGCGGCGAGGCGCCCGGCACGACTTTGTAGAGAACCGGAAACGGCCAGGTTTCGGCGTTTCCCATATCGCCGGGAATGCGCGGGAACCGGGCCTCGAGCATCAAGATGCCGACCCGGGCGCCGTAAATCGCCTTGCCGCCATACGCCACGCGCGTCGTGCGATCGAATCCGTCGACGCTCGACCCAAAGGGGCTCACGTCACCGCGCCTTCAGTTGCGGGGCGGGAAGACGCCCTGCAGCGCAATGCACTGCAGCAGGGTGGCACCCGTCGCGGTGAAGATCGGTTTGGCGGTGGGCAGTGCAAAGTTTGTTACGCCGTTGCCGCCATAGGTGGTCCCCAGAAGGGAAAACAGGGCTGTGTTCTGGCTGATCGGCATAAGCTGGCCATTTAGGGTCGTCCAGCCTGTCGGGCAGAAGTTGAACGCGAACGTCTCGACTTCCCCGACGAATGGATCGATTCCAGCCATCGCAGAGCGGGGACTCGCGCCCAAAGCAAACCACACTACTGCGCATAAAGCTGCGCGTGAGTATTTGTCGGTCATCAGTTCCTCATTACTCCGCCGACCAGGTCGGCATTGGCTTTTGTCGAAAAATGCCGGTAGGTTCCCGGAACCCAGTATCCACCGCGGCGACCAGACACTCCGTCAGTTCAAGGCGCATCGTAAACCGCGTAGACAGGCAGCGTGCAATTATTTGGAAAGAGTATGTTGAAGCTGACGACTATTTGATCAGTCGCAGCGGTATAGGTTTGTGAAAAATTTGCGAAGGGCGGACCATGTACCGGATTAGGGTAAGTTGGCGTTTGCTTGAAGTGTATGGTCCCACCCGTTGGGCCGGAGAATGTCAATATTGTCTGTCCGTCTAACGAATAGTAAACAGATCCGTCAAAATATATTACCTCAGCGAACGAGATAACGGCTTTTGAACTCGCCTGGTTGATTTGAAACTGGGTGTTTCCGTTATCCACCAGACACCAGGAGGATCCGCTGCCGTAAGCCAGCGCCGATTTGACCTGTCCGCCGACCAAGGCGCCATAGGTGAAGGATCGTGCTTGCATCGGGATCAGCAACCCGATACCCGCTCCGACAGCTGCGAGCACAGCGAAAGCGCGCATATTTATTTACCTCCCAGTGGATCTGATAAATCAATAAGTAGCAGAAATTCGATGATAGCGCAACCGGATGTCTTGTCGATATTGCTGATGATCCTTCAAAACTGCCGTAAAAGCTGGGTGCCGCCGGATGCATTCAAATCGGATGACTCACAAGTGGCCGCACCGTGTACCGACGGGCTTCCCGTCCCATTCCAACCAAGAGGAGAGGTCGCGGTCGATCATCTGGCACAGTGAATCTATCATGGGCCTATAGGCGATTCTGAGATAGTCGAGGAGCGGTTCCGGTATCTCATAGCCAGGTCCCGGGAAAACCGGCTTTGCCAGGTGCGGAAGGGGCACCCCGATGAACCAGTTCGCGTCCACCCCAATATGGAAACACAGCTCAGTAAGAACACGACCAGGAGTTCTGACGATATCATCAAATAAAATTATAAAAAATCGGTCTGCAGAGATCGCGGAACGCCACCTCATTATACAAGATGTATAGTCTCCGTGGCGTCGTGATCCACCAGATTTGAAGTGATCAAGAAACCAAACCAGCGACGCGTCGGCGATCTCCATTTCTGCCCTTGCGAGAGCCATCAGCGCCGAGGACCATGCTCTGGCTATTGGATTGCGGAGGGAATAGAAGACACAGAGATCGGGCAGGAGCTGCGCGATTTCTCGCACCGTCACCTCATCGAGCGTGGCATAGGCAGGAGTAATCTCGCCTTGCTTCCGCCCCGGGTGATTGTCGGCGAACAAACTCGTCCACCAGTCGACGCCGTTATTCCGGTAATGATCCCAAAAATGGATCTCCTTCCCGGCGGGAAAGCTTATCTGCGGATGCCGAGAAAGGTGTTGGTATATCCAAGTCGTAGCGGCCTTCTGCGCACCAATTCCCAGAAAATCGATCATGCTGCCTAGCTCGGTATTCTCCCGAGTGGTTTGAGAAATGGTTCGCCGCCTCCACGCATCATCCGCGGGTTGAGATCAAGAATAGGCGATAGAATGGGCTGTCATCCCCCGATACGTGATGCGCGGGTGAAGATCAGTCTCGACAAGAATCGGCGAAGGCTGCCGAGACGTTCAGGGAGAGGGCGACCCACTCGGCGTTGCCGTCGCATTATCCGTTGATGCTTTCGTCACTGCGTGCCAGTCTAACCCATCGGTTGAGCGATTTCACTCGCTGTTTGCACGCAAGCGCACGGAACATCGAGGTCCGAGATAGACGAGCCAGCGACGGCAAGGGCAGCTGCTCCGGGGAGGTTCTCCGATGATGTCGTCCTGACCGGCTTGCCCCGCTCCGGGTCGACATTGGTGTGTGCGCTGTTGAATGTAGTGCCGGGCGTCGTCGCGCTGCATGAGCCGATGCCGCTGCCCGACTGGGCCTCGCGTATGACCCGTGAAATAGTGATCCGCGAAATCGACCGCTTCTTTGCCGAGGCGAGGAATTCGCTGCTGCGCACTGGAACGGCACCGTCCCGGCAGGTTGATGCACGAGTCCCGAGCAACCCGTTTAGTGACGAGAAGGACGCGTTCGGAGTGCGGCACGCGCAGGGTGCACTCGGTCTACTGGCACTAGCGCCTGGGACAGTGTTGGCGCCCGATTTCATTCTTGTCGTCAAGCATACCGCCGGCTTTACCGCCCTGCTCGAACAGCTGAATGAGGCCCACCCTTGCTTCGCCGTAATCCGTGAACCGATTGCGACGATGGCGAGCTGGGCGACGATCGATGCGCCGATACGCACTGGCCGTACCCCGGCTGCGGAGCGGCTCGATCCCCGCCTCAGTGCGGCCCTTGACAAGATTGACGGGGTCCTCGACCGCCAGGTCCAGATCCTCGAATGGTATCTCGAACGCTTTCGCTCCCTGCCGGCGGATCGGGTGATCCGCTACGAGGCGGTGGTAAGCTCAGGCGGGCAGTCATTGCGCGCGATTGCGCCGGCCGCGGCGGAGCTCGCTGAGCCACTTTCTCCGAGAAACGACAATCCGCTTTACCAGCGCGAGCAGATGATCCGCGTAGGCCGTGCCCTCCTCGCGCGATCCGGGGTGCTGTGGGATTTCTACGATCGCGCCAACACCGAACAGGTGCTCGCTGCTCTGACCGGCCGCCGGTCAGGATCCTGAACCAGGACCAGAATCTGCCTTTACCAGATCTGATCAATTTCGTTCAGAATATCGTGAAAGGCGGCCCTTTCTCGTAATAGGGAGTACGATCCGGCGACCGCGGCCGCCCTGGTGATGAGTGCCTCGCGAGCGGGCTCGGCGAGCGCGATCACCCGCGTGACCGCCGCCAAAAGCGCCGATAGGTCGTATTGGGGCGGAACGATCGCGGTTTCGCCATCGCGACAGAAGCTGCGATTTCCACCAACATCAGGACAAAGGACGATAGTACGCAACATCATCGCTTCGAGGGCGGGCAGGTAGAAGCCTTCCTTCGGCTGCGGTAGCAGCAAGGCGGTACGTGCAGCACCGAGCGCTTCGAGAAAGGCGGTGCGCGGAAGCGGTTCGGTCAAGCTCGATAGCCGCATCGAGGGGTACAGGAGGTTTAACGCGCCCGCCAGTTCCCCGGCGAGCAGCGGCGCCTTGAGTCCGACGATCACCAGATCGTATTGCCGTGCCGCGCGCGGCGCCGGCACGGGCAACAGCCGCATATCGATCCCGTTCGGGATCGTGAAGATTGGTCCGTTGGCCCGGCCGGTCGCGCGCAATGCATCGGCGGTTTCGGGAGAGCAGCAGATCCGGATCGCCCGATTACCAACATAACCGAATTTCGCGTCCTGCGGATCACTGTGGCTCAGCCCTTGCACCAGATTGATGACCGGCCGGGGGAAATGGTCGCGCTCCGACGCGGCGATACTCTCCCAGTCGAAACCCGCAAGAAAAACGGTATCTCCCAGATGCGGGCGCCACTCGGAGAGGATCCGATCCCCGGACCAGAACCATGGATTGTCTTCTGCCCAGATCGACAGCGGGGTGAAATAGATCTCCGCTCTATATCCTTCGGCGGCATCGACGTGGCTGAAATAATCCCAAACCTTCAGGTGACCGCCCGTAAACCCCCGATAATCTCGATGGAAATAGACTCGTCTCATTCGGCTGGCCAGCTCGACAGGCGCGACACTACAGGAGGGAATCGATCCGCGGCCAGATTCACGATTCCGGCCTTACGCCCCAAGATCGCGGCCGAATTGCCAAGGTTGAACGGACGAAACATAATCTTTTCCGGAAACGGGCCGGCACGGGAGGACGGGATGTCGGAAACAGTCAAGCCAACCGCGGTCGAAGCCGCTTCGGTGCCGAGCAGCCGCGCCAGCCGCGGCTATCCCGAGCCCTTCGCCGCGCGGGTGGCGGGGCGCGAAAGGCGGGCGCTCGGCGATGCCTTCGGTCTGACCAATTTCGGAGTGAACCTGACGCGCCTGCCGCCGGGCGGCATGTCGGCGCTGCGCCACACCCATGTGCGCGAGGATGAATTCATCTACATCATCGAGGGTGAGCCCATTCTGGTGACGAATGCGGGCGAGACCCCGCTGCGCCCCGGCATGTGCGCCGGGTTCAAAGCCGGCTCGGGCGACGCCCACCACCTCATCAACCGCACCGGGCATAATGTGACCTACCTCGAGATCGGCGACCGCAATCCCGGGGATACGGTCATCTACCCGGACGACGACATCGGGCGGGCGCTCACTCCGGACGGTCAACGGATTTTCGTCCACACAGATGGCCGGCCGTATTGAGAGAAATCGCCACCGAGACACGGAGCAGCCGTGCTAATCGCCCTAAGCTCCCTGCTCTCCGTGGTGACCTGATCTGTCCGCAGCGCCCTCGGCCTATTCTGCCGCCCGCGCAGCGAGCGCGGCCGGCGCCACTCTGCGACGCGGCGCCTGCACCCCTATCGTGGTGACGACCGCAGCCAGCACCATAAAGCCGGCGAGCGCATAGAGACCGTTCTCGAAGCTGCCGGTCGCGTCCTTGATCCAACCCACCAGGAACGGCCCCATAAACCCGCCGATATTGCCGACGGAGTTGATCAGCGCCATGCCGGCCGCCGCGGCCGTACCGGTGAGGAAAGTTGAGGGCAAGGGCCAAAACGGTCCCTTCGAACCGTAAAAGCCGATGGTCGCGAGGCACATCGCGGCGAGCGACCAGAAGCTTCCGCCGAGCAGCCCGGCGGCGATCAATCCGCTGGCGCCGACCAGGCAACCGATAACCAGGTTCCACTTGCGCTCTTGCATGCGGTCGGAGACGTAGCCCCAGACGACCATGCTGATGGTGCCGACGACATAGGGGATCATCGTCAGGAACCCGGTCTGCAGGTTTGAGACGCCGAGCTGCTTGATGATCTGCGGCACAAAAAGTACCAGCCCGACGCTGGCGGTGACGATGCCGAAATAGATCACCGCCAGGGCGACGACTCGGATGTTGGTCAAGGATTGGAACAGCGTGTAGGTGCGAACCGCTTCGAGCTCGCGCTTTTCATGGGCGAGCTCGCTGGTGATCCAATCCTTTTCTTCCTGGGTTAACCAGGACGCATGGGCGGGACGATCTCTGAGGTAGACCAGCAGGACAAAGCCGAGGATAACGGCGGGCGCGGCCTCGACAAGAAACACCCATCTCCACCCGGCAAGGCCGAAGGTGCCGTCAAGTCCCAACAGTGCGGTCGAAATCGGCCCACCGAGCGCCACCGAGATCGGCGTCGCTACGGTGAACCACGAGATCATCCGCCCGCGATGGCGCGCCGGAAACCAGTAGTGGAAATAAAACAGGATCCCGGGAAAAAAACCGGCCTCGGCGGCGCCGAGCAGAAAGCGCAGGGACACAAAGCTGATCGGACCACTGACAAACGCCATCGCCCCGGAAAAGAGGCCCCAGGTGATCATGATGCGGGCGAGCCAGAACCGGGCGCCGACCTTTTCGAGAAGCAGGTTGCTCGGCACTTCGAAGAGGCAGTAACCGCCGTAAAACGCTCCCGCGCCGAGCCCGAAGAGGTAGGCGCTGAAGCCGAGATCCTTGTTCATCGTCAACGCGGCGAAGCCGAGATTGACCCGATCGAGGTAGCACACGAACATGCACAGGATCGAGAACGGCAGCAGCCGCAGATAGACCTTGCGCATCGTGGTTTGTTCGGCAGTCCGGGTCATCACCCAACATCCGTCGCTAAGCCGTTAACCACCTTTTCTAGGTCACTCCTCCAGATCGGGCAAAGAGCGGGCATGTGCATAGCTGCCGTGCCTATTTGTGTAGCAGGGCAGCTGCTCGTCAGCCGCAAAGAGAGCCCCGCAACTGCGAGGCTCTTCTCGTCGAAGCCGGTTCTACCGATTGCCGCGACCGTGCTCGCCGCCCTTTGCGGCCGGCTTCGGACGCCCGTTCCCGATCTTCCGCGAAGTTTCCGGGGCCGCCCTGATGCCCACCCTGGGGATGCCCACCATGAGCCTGACCGCCTTGGTGGCTACCGCTGGTTTGGCCGCCGTGGCTGCGTTTGCCGCCCTTGCGCCCGGCCTCAGCCGCCAGTTCATGATCCTTTGAGAAGCTGCGCTCTTCGGCAGGCACGCTGTGGCCGCCCTTGCGTCTCAGCGTCGGCGGCACGCTCGGGATCGTTGGCGAAATTCCCGCCGCTGGCCTGGCCGCCCTTGCTGGCAATGTCCCGCTGCCTCTTTTCATCCATCGACGCGAAGCCGCGGTTCGAAGTTGGAGATTGGTCTCGATCAGCCATAATAAATACCTCGAAACTGTTGAATGTTCATCGATCTAACACCCTTTGTCGATGACTTGATCAGCAAATAATCGGCGACTCACGTGGATTCCGATCACGCTTTCAAATATCCGGGTAGGGATGAGAGTCACGTTGCTTGATGGGATAGTTTCAGAACCTTTGGATGTGAAGCAAGCGCGCTTCTATCCCACCTTTTCGATGTTTGTTCGCATCCCGATCTATAGCGGGTCCGCCGCGCGGTCGCCTTATGTCTCAGAGTCGGGGATCAGAGAAAACTCGAGCGATAATCACTTCGAGATCCTTTTGATGAAACGGCTTTTCCAACACAGGTGCGTCGGCATAAGCCGACTCCAGCGCAGCCGCCCCATAGCCGGTCACGAAAATAAAAGGGATCTGACGCGCTTTGAGGATGTCAGCCACCGGGTAGGTCAATTTCCCACGAAGATTGAGGTCGATCAGCGCCAGATCGAAGGCTCCGGTTCGAGCCGCTGACAGAGCGTCGTCGAGATTCTCCGGCGCAGCTGCTATCTCGCATTCGAGATCGAGGAGCATGTCTTGCAGCAGCAGAGTGATCAGCACCTCGTCCTCGACCAGGAGAATCCGAGGCCTCTCGGCGGTCATTGCACTACGACCGCGTTTTCTTCAGCTCGGTCACCGCGGCATTGATCATCGATATCAGGCCGTCGAGCTGATAGGGCTTGGGCAGCCAACCGAGGGGGGCGGCTTTGGCGGCACGAGCGCGTGTCCCGGGATCGTGGTGAGCCGTGGCAAATATGCAGCGGACGCCGCAGGCGTCAAACATCTCGAGCGCTGCTTCGATCCCGTCGCGCCTGCCTGCGAGGCGTATATCCATGACCGCCAATAGGGGACGCTCGGAAATAGCGAGCCGCACCGACTCTGCCGCGGAATTTGCGGTCCCCACCACCTCGAAGCCGGCTTCGGAGAGCGCGTTCTCGAGCTCCAGAGCGACGACATAATCATCTTCGACAATCAGGATTCTTGGGAGTTCGCCCTTCTTTCCGCCCGGGAGGCGCTCGTCGGTGGAAAAGCGAATGGGCTCCCGCGCCGGGGCTGACGGATGGGTGACCAGGACCATCAGCGCTATGCTAAGAATCAGCGTCTCGGAATTCCACGGTGCAGCGCGCTCCCGGTACGCGTTCGACCTTGAAGCTGCCGCCGATCTGTCTGACGAGTCCCATGACCAAGCCTAGACCCGATGACCGCCGACGGGTTTCCACAAGTTCAAAGCCCGGGCCGTCATCTTCGACCTGCAGCACGAAGGTATCGGCGTCCCCCTTAAGGCACACTTTGATCGAACCTTGCCCCCGGCCGTTCACGCCGTGTTTTGCCGCGTTGGTGACCAGCTCATTTACGATCAAAGCCAAAGGCACTGCCGTGTCATTGGATAATTCGCCGTCGTCGGCAGCGCACTCGATGGTGATGTCCTTTCCGAACCCTTGCCGCGCACTGGAGCACACGGCGCCGATGAATTCCTTTGCCCGATATCGGCTGGCATTGTTCGTTTGATAAAGCACCTTCTGGACGGCAGCCATCGCGCCGACGCGCTGAACCGCATCGGACAACGCAGCCCGCGCGTCGGCATTGGAGGTCTCGCGACGCGCCGCATTCAGCAGCGACTGCAGCATCTGCATGTTGTTCTTGATCCGGTGGTTCAACTCGGCGAACAGCAGGTGTTGCTGAGTCTCGGCCTCCTTGCGCTGGCTGATGTCGACCAGCATGTTGACGGCACCGATCAGGGCGCCCGAGGCATCGTGCAGCGGCGTCGGGTAGGGCAGGAATGGGACACGTGTCCCGTCGGGGCGTTCGGCAATCGCCTCCTTGCCCCGAACCGTTCGATCTTCCTTGAGTGAGATGGCCATCGGGCATTCGTCGTGCGGCAACGGCGTGCCGTCCGGCCAATAGAGACGCCAGGTGACGCACCATTCGTCGCTGCCGAGGTTTGGCCGGCGCCCCGAGAGCTCGACGGCCGCCTCGTTATAAAATGTGATCCGCCCGGCGGCGTCGGTCGTATAGAGGGCCGCCGGCAAGGCCTGTAGCAAATCGCGGAATTGCCGCTCGCGTTCACGAAGCTCCCGATCCTCTTGCTTCGCGTGCGTGACGTCATGGAAGCAGTTGATCGCACCGATCACATTGCCGGCGTTATCCTTGAGCGGGTCGATGTGCACCATCGTGACGATGCGCGTCCCGTCCGGGCGCTCGACGGCAGTTTCTGTGCCGCTGACCGGGTTCCCGGTGCGCAGCACCTGCGCCATCGGCGTTTCTTCGCGGCGGATCAGTTTTCCGTCCAGCCCATACAGTTTGTAGGAACCGCAGAACCGCTCGGCATCATCCCCGATGCGAGGTGCGCGCCCCCACAGCTCCGCTGCCCGCCGGTTGAACCAGCGAACGCGGCCGGTCGCCTCGCACGCGTATGCTGCGATGGGTAGGAGATCGAGATAGGCCGGCGGCGTAACGAGGATAGCTTCAGCGTCGTCCGACGCCCCCGTTAGGGCGCGGGTGAGGGAAATCACCGCCTCGTCCACCGTATCCTCCGCACCAGCCCTGCCGTGTCGAGAGCGCGAGTTTCACGGGCCCGCGCTGACATGCCCCGAACCTACGCAACAATTAATCCACGTTAAAGTTCCCGCACGATCTCGCGCGGTCAGGACGCGGCCAGTCGTGGTCAGATCTCGACTTCGAGCCCCATCTCGACGACCTGTGCGGTCGGAACACCGAAATAGGCGGCCGGCAGATTGGCATTGAGGTGCATCGCCGCGAACATTCGCTCTCTCCAAACCGCCATTCCGGGCACCTTGCCGCTCGCGATGACCATGATCCTGCGGGAGTAAAAGGTGATCCGCTCCGGGTCGATGCCGCGCAGGCTCGGGTCGCGGCAAGCGAGTTTCAGCCCTTCCATCACGTCGGGATGTTCCATAAATCCGAAATGCAGGGTAACCCGGGTAATGCCGGCGCCGACCGGGAGGAGCTTTACGCGCTCCTCCGGAGCGACGCGCGGCGCATCGCTGCTGACCGTCGAGACCAGCAGCACACGCTCGTGCAGAACGCGATTATGCCGCAGGTGATGCGTCAAGGCGAGCGGTATGCCCGAAGCGCCCGCGGTGAAGATCGCGGCGGCTCCCGGCAGGCGGACGGGCGGGTTCTCGAGCACCCATTCGACGAACTCGCCCTCGTGCTGCCGCATCCCGATGCGCTGGTGCTCGAGCAGCCGGTACCCCGTTCGCCAGGTCAACATCAAAAACGCGACGACACCCGCCAACACGAGCGGGAACCAGCCGCCCGCGAGCAGCTTTGTTGCGTTGGCGGCAACGAAGATAAGTTCGACGACGAGCAGCGATCCATTGACCGCCGCTACGGCGAGCGGGTTGTAACCCCATTGCAGGGCGACAAGCGCTGCCAGGACCGTGGTGACCGCCATCAGCATCGAGACGGCGATGCCGTACGCGCCCCCGAGCGCGTCGGAGGAGCCGAACATGATCACCGCTCCAAGCGTGCCGGCGGCGAGGAGCCAATTCACGATCGGCATGTAGATCTGCCCCTTCTCGTGGCTCGCCGTATGGAGCACGCGCATGCGCGGCAGGAAGCCCAGCTGGATCGCCTGCTGGGTCAGCGAGTACGCGCCGGAGATAATGGACTGCGAGGCGATGACGGTGGCCACCGTCGCGAATGCCACCATCGGATAATGGGCCCATCCTGGCGCGAGCAGATAGAACGGATTCTCGATGGCACCGGGGTCGACCAGAAGCAGCGCTCCCTGGCCGAGATAGTTGAGCACCAGAGCGGGAAAAACTACGGCGAACCAGCCGAGGCGGATCGGCAGGCGGCCGAAATGGCCCATATCCGCATACATCGCTTCTGCGCCGGTGAGCGTGAGGAAGGCGGCGCCGAGCACGGCGAAACCGATGCCCGGATGCACATGAATCAGAAAGATCAGCGCATAATGCGGGCTGAGCGCGCTCAGAATGCCGGGTGCCCCAATGATGCCGCCCAGGCCGAGCAGGCCGATCGCAATGAACCATATCAGCATCACCGGCCCGAAGATGTTGCCGATGAACGCGGTTCCTTTGCGCTGGACCAGGAAAAGGCCAACCAGGATCGCGATGCTGATCGGAACGACGGCAGGTGCGAGCTGGGGTGCGTCGAGCTTGAGACCTTCGACGGCACTTAGCACCGAGATAGCCGGCGTGATGACGCCGTCGCCGTAGAGCAGCGCGGCGCCAACCAGGCCGACGATCAGCAGGGAAGCGCGCCAGCTCCCCGCCGGCGCACGCCGGACATCGAGAAGCGCCAACAGCGCGAAGATGCCGCCCTCGCCGCGGTTGCCGGCGCGCATGATCAGGATGGCGTATTTGAATGAGACGATCACGATCAGCGACCAGAGGATCACCGACACGATGCCCATGATGGTTTCGGGAGAGAGTGTACGCGGCGCCTGCGGCCTGCTTGAATCCATAGAGCGCGCTGGTGCCGATA
>Ga0209526_10002441_pt1 | contig 12543 bp, 9 predicted proteins | sample JacPinW_OM2H0_M1_FD_188566 | JGI IMG/M metagenome (GOLD analysis project Ga0209526, IMG submission 188566) | Forest soil microbial communities from Algoma, Ontario, Canada - Jack Pine, Ontario site 1_JW_OM2H0_M1 (SPAdes) (version 2) | ecosystem: Environmental > Terrestrial > Soil > Boreal... | reverse complement strand
GGCCTCGTGCCGGTGAAGGGACTCGCCCATCCGATACAAATCTACGAGGTAACGGGTGCTGGCGCCGCGCGGAGTCGCCTCGAAGTCGCTGCGGAACGTGGTTTAACGCGCTTCGTCGGCCGCGATATCGAACTGCAGCAACTTCGCCGCGTGCAGCAACTTGCCGGCCAAGGTCACGGCCAGGTGGTGGCTATCGTCGGAGAAGCGGGGGTGGGCAAGTCGCGCATGGTGCGCGAGTTCCTTAATTCGCAACACACAGCGGACTGGCTGGTTCTGGAATCCAAATCCGTTTCCTATGGTCAGGCAACGCCCTACTTGCCAGTCATCGAGCTGCTCAGGGACTATTTCAAGATAAACGTCCAACACAGCGCTCAATTCATCCGTGAGACGGTGACAAGCAAGATTTTGGCGCTCGATACCGCGTTGCATGACGCGATCCCGCCGGTGCTGGATCTTCTTGATGCCTTGGATGATGACCATCCGTTCCGTTCTCTCGACCTGGTCCAGCGTAGGCATTCCACGTATCAGGCGATCATTCGCTTGTTGTTGAGCCATAGCCGCGTGCGACCGGTCATCGCTTTATTCGAGGACCTTCACTGGCACGACCCGCTCTCTCTGGGTCTGCTGAACGATGTGGTCGTAGCCGCTCAGGATGCTCGCTTGCTCCTGCTGGTCAATTTCCGCCCGGAATACAAGGACGAGTGGAGCAACCGGCCGAATTACCTTCGGCTGGATTTGGATACGCTTGCCAGTGGGGGGCTCGCGGAATTCCTTCAGGCGCTGTTGGGCTCCGACGAAAGCCTGTCCACCCTGAAGAGCTTCCTGGTGGAGCGCACCAGCGGGAATCCGTTCTTCATCGAAGAGATCGTGCGAAGGTTGGTCGATGCGGCCGTGCTCGAGGGGATGCGCGGCAGCTACCGCCTTGCGAGGCCGTTCTCCAGCACCGAGGTTCCGCCCACGGTGCAGGCGGTGCTCGCCGCGCGTATCGACGCGCTGCCCGCGGCCGCCAAGCACCTGCTGGAGGAGGCGGCCGTAATCGGACATCACGTGCCATTCGCCCTCCTGCATGCAATTTGCGGGCTGCCAGAGGACGAGCTTCGCGGCCAGCTGGGCCACCTGCAGACTGCCGAATTCCTCTATTCGACCCGGCTCTTTCCCGACCTGCAATATACGTTCAGACACTCCCTCACCCATGCCGTCGCGTACAGCGGGGTGCTCCACGAACGCCGCCGCGAGATCCACGCTCGCGTGGTGAATGCCATGGAAAAGCTCTACGCCGAGCGGCTGGGCGAGCAGGCCGAGCGGCTGGCCGATCACGCGGAAAGAGGTGGTATCTGGGATAAAGCGCTCGAGTACCTTCAGCGGTCAGGTTTCAGGGCGTACTCGCTCTACGCAAACGCAAACTCTGCACGCTTTTTCGAGCGTGCGTTGACAGTCCTGAAGAACTTGCCGGAAAGCCCCGACAACATCAGACAGGCCGTGGATCTTCGCTTCGGGCTTCGTAATGCTCTGCTGCCGCAAGGCGAGATTGAGCGGATTGGGCGCTGTTTGGATGAGCTTGATCCCATTCTCGCCTCCCTGGGGGACAAGCTGCGCAGCGCGCGATACGCCGCATTCCGATGCAATCACCATTTCTTCATTGGCCAACAACGTCGTGCCATCGAGTTTGGTGAGACAGGAGCTCGCCTCGCGCGGGAGTGCGACGACCGCGTCCTGCTGGGAGAGTTACTCTACCGTCTCGCACAGAGCTATTACGCCCTGGGGGAATATCGGCAGGCGACCAGGCTGCTCGAGCAAAGCCTGGAATTTACCCCCGATGAGTTCCGTGACTTGATCGTAATTCCGTCCGTGGTGAACCGGATGTGGTTGGTGTTTGCCTTGGTCGAGTGTGGCCATTTCAGCGCTGCTATGAGCCACGCAAAACGCGCGCTCGAAATCGCGGAGCGGGCCGAGCATCCATTGAGTGAGGTGCTAGGCTGGCTTTCAATCGGCCTCGTGCTCCTGCGCAAGGGCGAGCTCGAGGGAGCGGTCAGCGCCCTGGAACGTGGTCTGGACCTTTGCGACAGCTGGTCCTATCGGCTCACGCGCCCCCGGCTCGCGTCGGCCCTTGCTGTCGCCTACGCTCGCACGGGCCGTGCGGAGGAAGGGCTGCAACTCGCGCTCGCGGCAGTCAGCGATGCTGAACAGATGCATCATACGGTGGACAAGCCTGGACTGTTGATACGGCTTGGACAGGTATCCCTGATAGGGCGCCAGATTGAAACAGCTCTCACGCTCGGAAGACAGGCGGTGGAGATCGCGGTGGCGCAGGAAGCAAAAGGAGACGAGGCATGGGCGCGATTCCTGATCGGCCGGACCTGCTTGGCGTCTGATCCGAAGGACCTCGACGAAGCGGAGAAGCAGCTGGACATGGCGCATCGCCTCGCCACCGCATGCGATGCCCGCCCGCTGGTTGCTTTCTGTGACACGACTCTTTCCGGTGTCCATGCCCAGCGCCGTAATCATGGCAGGGCAAAGGAATTCGAGACCGCCGCGACTGCAATCTACCGAGAGCTGAGCATGCAACCGCTCCCGCTGAGTCCGCTGGGTTAATGCGAGTTCGACCGCCCGGAGAGATCAGGACCGCCGCAGTCGTCAGCTCAAGTTTTCAAGACGTGACAACCATGCCGAACGAACGTTCCTCCGGCCCTAGGCCCTCCGTTCCGTTTCTCTGCCTGCCTCACCTGCTGGAACACCAGGCGAGGCGTATTCCCGACGCGCCGGCGATCCTTGCTCCCGGGCGCACGCCGCTCACCTACGGCCGTCTTTATCAGCACGTCGAGGAGATGGAGCGCAGGCTGTGTGCAATGGGGATAGGCCGTCATGACCGGATCGCCATCGTGCTGCCGAATGGCCCGGAATTGGCGGTGGCGATTCTTACCGTGGCGGCGGGCGCGGCGTGCGCCCCACTGAACCCGGCATATGGGGCCGGCGAGCTGGAAAGATTTTTCGCTGATCTGCGGCCTCGTGCATTGATCGCGCAGGCTGGATGTGACTGCCCGTCGCGGCGCGTGGCGCTCTCGCGGGGGGTCCGTGTTATCGAGCTGTCGACCGCAGCTGACCTGGAGGCCGGTCTTTTCAGGCTCGCAGGAGAGCAAGGGTGCGCATTGTCGGACGAGCCGGTCAGCGCCAACCATACGGCACTGCTGGTGCCCACGTCGGGCACGACGGCGCAGTCCAAAATCGTCCCGCAGAGCCACGCCGGCATTTGCACATCGGCGTACGCGCATGGTGCGGCACTCGCGCTGAAAGAAAGCGATCGCTGCTTGAATGTCCTGCCCTTGTTTCATGGGCATGGTTTGCTTGCCACCGTGATTGCGTCGTTGGCGGCGGGCGCGAGTGTCGTGTGTAGCCCCGGATTTGACGTGGGTCGCTTCTCTGGGTGGCTGACCGCGTTTCAACCGACGTGGTACTCCGCGGTGCCAACGATCCATCAGGCGATTCTTGCCCAGGCTCGGCACAATCGCGAGCAACTGGCAGATAGCCGGCTGCGGTTCGTTCGCTCCTCGTCGGCTTCTCTGCCGCCGCGCATTTTCGCTGAGCTCGAGCGAGCATTCGAGAGCCCGGTGATCGAGTGGTACGGGATGACGGAAGTCACTGCCTCGCCGATCGCGTGCAATCCGTTGCCGCCACGCTGGCGCAAGGCGGGTTCGGTCGGGCTGCCAACGATCTTGGATGTCGCGATCATGGACGAACGAGGAGCTTGGCTAGCCGGCGGTCAAACCGGTGAGGTCGTCGTGCGAGGCGCAAGCGTTATGGCCGGCTATGATAGCCGCCCGAGGGCAACCGACCCCGCGTTTACCGGCGATTGGTTCAGGACCGGAGATCTCGGCTACTTCGACGACGACGGCTATCTGTTTCTCGCGGGCCGCATACGCGAGATGATCAATCGCGGTGGGGAAAAAATCGCCCCACAGCAAGTCGATGAAGTGCTCCTGGATCATCCTGCGGTGGCAGAGGCCGTAACCTTTGCCATCCCGCATCCTACCCTGGGCGAGGATGTTGCAGCGGCTGTCGTGTTGCGGCCGCACGCTGCGGCAACGCCGAAAGAGATTCGCCAGTTCGCCAGCGGGCGCATCGCCGGCTTCAAGGTGCCGCGCCAGGTGCGCATCGTCACGCAAATCCCAAAAGGCCCGACCGGCAAAGTGCAGCGTACCGGCTTGGCGGATCGACTGGGTCTCGCGACCGGCGCTGCCATCCCGGCGGCGTCCGTCACGCCACGGACGCCCGTCGAGAAGGTGCTGGCGGGTATCTGGGCAGAGGTACTGCAAGTCGAACAGGTTCTTGTCCATGATAATTTCTTTTCATTGGGTGGGGATTCCCTTCTGGCCACACGTGTTCTCACCCGCCTGTACGAGATCATGCAGGTTGAGCTTGATGTCTCTTGTATTTTCGAGGCGCCCACCGTCGCCGAGATGGCTGAGCATGTCGAGACCTTGATCCAGGCCGGCCAGGCGCCACGACCGCCTTCAGCGATTGTCCGCGTACCCCGGGAAAATGGCGTCGTGCTAGCTTCCGTCGAACAGGAACGGTTGTGCGAACTGCAGCACGCGGTGCCTGACCTTCCTTTTTTTAATGTCCTGTATGCGCTCCGGCTGACGCCGGCAGTCGACGCGGCTTGCCTGGAGCGGAGCATCAACGAGATCGTGCGACGCCACGAAATTCTGCGCACAACCTTCGCCGCCGTCGAGGGCCGATACATGCAGGTCATTGCGTCACAGTTGACCGTGTCGCTGCCATTCGATGATCTGCGGGCGCTCCCGCGTTTGGAGAAGGACGCTGCCGAGCTCGATCTGATTCAAGGTGAGGTGCTTCATTGCTTCGATCTCGCGCAGGGGCCGCTGATTCGCGCGCGCCTGCTGCGCCTGGCGGAGCAGGACTACCTCCTGCTTATCTGCATGCATCAGGCCATCTGCGACGGCTGGTCGCTCGGCGTGCTCGCCGAGGAGCTGATCGCGTTATACGACGCGTTCTCGGGCGAGCAGGTATCGGCACTGGCGCCGCTGCCGATACAGTTCGCGGACTTTGCGCACTGGCAGCGGCACTGGCAATCGCACCGGGAGATCGCTGCTCAGCTTGAATACTGGCGAGAGCAGCTCAGCGATCAGTTGCCCGTGATGCAGCTTGCGAAGTCTGCCCCAAGACGGACAATCGATGATCTGCGCACCGTGCGGCGAGCGTGGACGCTGCCAGCGAGCCTGGTGGAAGCCGCCAGACGCTTAAGCCATGAAGAAGGTGGCACGTTGTTCATGGTCCTCGTCGCGGCCTTGAAGACGCTGTTGCATCGCTACCTGGGCCAGGATGACGTGCGGGTGGCCACGAACGTCGCTAACCGCAATCGTGCTGGGACCAAGACCCTTATTGGCCCCCTGGTCAACACGGTCGTTCTGCGGACTAATCTCGGTGGCGACCCCGGGCCTCGAGAGGTTATGCGTCGCGTCCGCGCCACGGCCCTGGCAGCGTTCGCCCACCAGGATCTTCCTTTCCAGGAGCTCGCTCAGATGCTTGAGCGTGAGCGCCGGCTGAAGCCTCGGTCGCTAGCTAACACATTCATATTATTGCAGAATGATACGTTACGCCCGTCGCTAAGGTCCGGACACAGGCTCAGTTTAGTCGAGGCCAATCCGAACATGGTCCTACCGCTGGTGACGATGACGCCATTTGATGTTACCCTGATGCTGAAGGAAGGCCCTGATGGGTTGGTGGGGACTTGCGTTTACAAGCCGTTTCTTTTCCGCGCCAGAGCGATCGATCGCCTGCTTCGAGACTTCGAGGAGGTGCTCGAGCGCATGACAACGCATCCGGAGCGGCCAATCTCGGAGATGCGAGTCTCAGTCAATGAGCTGTCCAACCGTAAGTGAGTGTTTCGCGTCTTCTTGATGGTAAACTACCAGCGCTGAGGAGGAACTCCATGTCACGTATATTCTGCCTATATTCGGCTAAGGAGCTGGAGGGGCTCGATGACAAGGCCAAGGGCACGCTCCAAAAGGAACTTAAGAAGCAGGTACAAGCTTCTCGGGAAATCCGCGCGATCCTTAACGCGCATGAGGAGGCCAATAAGATTCTCAAAGAGAAGCTGCATGGCACGTATAACAAACTAAAAAAGCCGTGACGTTGCCGCTCCCGGCGGCATCCCTCCTGCCCACCGCCAGATCCCCCGTGGTCCGCAGCACCTCGGGTGCTGCACGATTGTGCTATCCTTTCTCTCTTAGACCACAGTCGAAGGGGTACCGGGAGGGAATCTCATTTTGGGTGCGAGCCGACGCCAGTTAATCAGCGTTCTCTCCGGTACGGTGTTGATATTGGCTGCGGTTTGCGAACGCAATCGAGTCCTTTCCGGCCCCGCCCGATTCGACCCATTGTGGCGTATCCTCCGGGCGGAGGCTCAGACATCTTAAGTCACGTGCTCGGGCAAAAGCTCCACGAAATTCTGGGCCAGCCGGTTGTGATCGACAATCGCGGCGGCGCAAGCGGCACGATCGGGACGGCCGCCGCCGTCAAGTCCCCCGGATGGTTATACGCTGCTGCTCGTTCCGACCACCCACGTCATCAACCCGAGCTTCTACGCGAAGCTACCCTACAATACGATGAACGATTTTGCGCCAGTCACCATGGTCGCTTCTACCTCAATACTGATGGCGGTACATCCGAGCGTGCCCGCCCATACGGTGCGCGGCTTAATCGAGACCGCCAAGACCCGCCCGCAGACGATCGCGAATTACAGATCTGCGGGTACCGGGACCGTATTCCACCTGACCGGCGAGCTATTCAAGCGGCTTGCTGGCTTGCAGCTGCAGTGCAGCTGCTGCCTGGCTAAACGAACGATATCGAGCCGCAGAGGAATGAGAGAGATTGTTGAATGCCCCGTAATCGCACAGCTCGAAACCGGCATTATCGCAAAATGCCCGAGGTCGTCGCTCGGTCGCCCGAGGCATTGAAGCGGGCCCTGACTCTCCACCAAACAGGCAATCTTCTTGAAGCTGCGGCCATTTACAAAGCGGTCCTCGCATCAAAACCGGATCACTATGATTGCCTCCATCTGCTCGGCATTGTCGCCTATCAACGTGGCGATCACGGAGAGGCCATTCGACTGATCGACAAGGCCCTGGCGGTCAAGCCTGACTTTGCCAATGCATATAACACGCGGGGAAACGTGCTCAAGGAGATGGAGGAGCTAAACAAAGCACTCGAAAGCTATAATACCGCGGTTTTGATCAATCCAAATCATTTCGACGCGCTTCACAACATCGGTAGCACGCTTCAGCACTTGCAACGATTCCATGAAGCCGTTGCGAGTTACGATCGCGCGCTGGTGAAGCATCCCGATCATCCTAAAACTCTTTCTGCTCGCGGATATTGCCTCTACAAATTGGGGCGCTTGGACGAATCGCTTGTAAGTCTCGATAAAGCTCTGGCTATAATTCCGAACGATTCGGAAGGTTATGAGCATCGCGGCAACGCAAATTATGACGCGTTCGGATACCTCGATGAGGCGTCGGCACGTTATGACCGTGCCTTTGCTCTCATTATCCGCGGTAATATCCTTAGTGAAACAGGACGTTTTGATGAAGCGCTTGCGAGCTACGATAAGGCGCAAGTTACTTGTCGTAGGACGGTGGGTCTGAGACATGACTTTCCAGAAGCGTGGACCGGTTTAAGCTACGCGCTGATTGCGCTTGAACGTTGGGCTGATGCCGAAAGCGCGTGCCATAACGCTCTAGCCTCCCAGCCTGACTGCCCGATGGCCTGGAACAATTTGGCCCACGTCCTGATTGCGCTCGATCGCTGGGATGAGGCTGAATATTCGTGCCGAAAGGCGTTAGCCCTGCAACCTGATTATACGGGCGCATGGTTGAACCTTTGCCATACGCTGATTCGGCTGCAGCGCTGGGACGAAGCCGAAGAGGCGTGTCGCATGGCGGTGACGTTAAACCCTGACTTGTCGGAGGCCTGGCGCTATCTTGCGCGCGTGCTGCGAGGGCAAGGCCGATCGGTCGAGGCCGCAGAGGTAGCATGCTGCGGCTCAATATTGCTAAGCCCTGACCATGCAGATAGCAGTATCGCTGAAGCAAATCTTTTGCGGCTGCAAGAGGCGGTCGATAAAATGGTCTTCGAAGCGACGTCTGGTGATTCTCAGTTCATTTTATCTCAAGATTACATTCGAGCACTGCACCATGTGGCCATGAATCGGCTGTCGAAGCATCCTGGCGAGTACCGGGCAGGACCGGTTTTCATCGGTAATTTGCACATACTGCCGCCTAACTGGAGCGAAATCCCTGCGCTGATGGGAGACCTATGTGGTTATGTTAATGACAATTGGATTAATCGCGATTCGATCCACCTTTCCGCATTTGTTTTGTGGCGGCTCGCGTTGATTCATCCTTTTCCCGATGGAAATGGTAGAATCGCACGTGCAGTCTCCTCTGCCATTTTTTGCATAAAGCGCCGAGGATTTCCTGACGGCAAGAAAAACATTATTGCGCATATTTGTAGCATCGACCGCGATGGTTACTTTGCCTGCTTGAACCATGCTCACCAGACGTTCTCACAAAACCAGAATGTTGACGAAGCCATCGAGCCAGTGGAGCAGTGGTTAAGTTCTATGCTGGCAGCTCAGCTTTCGAAATACGCTCGGAATGATCAACCTTCGTGATCTTCCTCTGAGCCTCCGTTGCAGGCTTGTTGAACCATGCGAGCCAATATCGAATGCCGTCCGGATCGCAATGGATGGAGTATCGGCCCGTTTGGAGTTTGAGTGGACGCCATGACACCCAATCTACCTCGCACCAGGAGCGTATTGCTCGTGAGTGCGTTTGGCGACCTTTACGGGGCGGAGAGGTCATTGCTGGAGGTCGTGGACGTACTGAGTCCGGTTTGGAAGCCGCGTTTCGTCATTCCCTCGACAGGTCCATTTAGCGCGGCCTTGGAATGCGCCAAGTATCCTTTTGACGTGGTGCGCTTTGATAATGATTGGCTTGCCCAGCTCACCCGGATCATTGGCACGCACCGAGCGGACCTTTTGCACGCCAATACTGTGACCGCCGCACCATTGGTGGCGGCAGCTAGCCGGATTACGGACGTACCCTATGTAGTGCATTTGAGAACCACGTTTCCGGAGAAGTTTCCGGGCAAGCGCGACGAGCTCTGGCGGAGAACGTTGCGCGATGCTTCGGGAATCATCTTCATCTCTCGAGCGGTTCACGATTCAGCCTGGACGGCCGGCGTGCTGTCTCCCGAACATCGTGATCGCATCTGGTTGATTCCTAGTGCGCGCCGCCTGTCGAAATACAGACATGGCGACCGGGCTCGCATTCGCGCTGAGCTGGGCATCACGGACGATGCGCCGCTTATCGGTATGGTCGGGAGATTGAATCCCTCTAAAGGACAACACATTTTTCTGCGCGCAGCGGCATTGCTGGCAAAACATCTACCGTCGGCGCGATTTGTCCTGGTCGGAGACCTCGGAGAGCTCATGAAAGATCGTTTACAGACTTATCGTGATTTGCTGAAGCGCTGGTGTGAGGAGCCGCCGTTGAAAGATCGTGTGACGTTCTTTGGTTATCGGACGGATATACCTGACATTTTGTCGGCGCTTGACTGCTTCGTGCACCCGAGCCCACGCGGCGCATTCGAAAGCGTACTCATCGAAGCAATGGCAATGGGAGTGCCCCTCGTCGTTTCCTCCGCCGAGGGAATTCCCGAATGTGTCGGGCGGGATGGCGCCGCAGAAATAATCAACAGTTTGGAGCCGGCGGACTATGCAAATGCGATCGTGAGAATTATTCGTGATCGCGAGCGGCACGCCAGCATGTCGCAGGCCGGGCGGGAAAGGGCTAACCTTTATGAGGCTGTTCCGCTGGCGCGACAAACAGAGAGCGCTTTCGAAGCCGCATGCCTACGGTTAAATTGACTACTCTATCGACCGCCGCGATAGAGGTGATCGAATAGACCGGGTCACGTCCGCAATTGGAACTCAACGTAAGTGCCGGAATGTCCGCCTTGCCGCCGCTCTTGGAGGGTAGACTGGCCGCGGCTTCGAGCGCCGCGCGCGCCCCCTCCCCGCCGATCGCCGACAAAGCCTGTGCCGCTCGTACCCAGTGTTGAGCATCCAATATGCTTAGGTAGAGGTGACGCCGATCGGGCATGCCGGTTCTTCTTGCTCTGCTCGACGGGCCCTGCCCAGATCGTCACGGCTTGCAGGCGAGAGACCCTGATTGAGCGGTACGATCAGGCCGGGCACGATGGCTAGCCAGCGATTTGATTCAGCATGACATTCGTCCAGGATCAACCAAAAGATGGGCTAGGCTCATCCAGACGGCAGAGTAACTACGGCCGCATCGCCCGGCACCGCGGTGAGGCTCACTCTGCCTTGATCCTTAACGCCTTTATGATAGGCCACCACTTTTCGATCTCTGCTCTTTGCAGCGCGGCGAGAGCCTCCGGATTCTGCTGCTCGCGTGGCGGGACCTCCTCTCCCATTTCAGCAAGCCGGTGCCGCACAGCCGAGTCGGAAAGCGTGTCCACAACAGCGGCATTAAGTTTCGCGATTATATCCGTTGGGGTATCCCTAGGGGCCCACAATCCCCGCCAGACAGAGATATGGAATCCTGACAGGCCCGTTTCGTCTACGGTCGGGATATCAGGGGCTGCGAACCAGCGGGTGTTCGCGGTCACTGCGTATACCTTGACCTTCCCTTGACGCACGTATGGGAGCGCAAAAGAAGCTTGGGTGATCGAAAGATCGATTCTGCCCGCTATCAAGTCCACCAAGGCCGGAGCAGCGCCGCGGTAGGGTACCATCGGAATATGCGTACCGGTAACAGCTTGAAAATAAGCCGCAGCAACGTGCGGGGGGCTCCCCGCGCCTGACGTAGCTTGCGATACGCTGTCAGGGGTCATTTTAAGCCAAGCAATTAACCCGCCGAGGGTATCTGCGGGAATGCCTTTCCGGGCGAGCACCAGCATCGGGTTGCTCGGCAGGAGAGCAATCGGCCGGAAGTCTATTATCAGATCGTACGAAAGCGCATAGACTGCCCCATTGGCCACGTGCGTGCTCCAGTCGCCCAGAATCAGTGTGTAACCGTCGGGCGCGGCGCGCGCGGCGCGGGCAGCAGCAATACTGCCAGCTGCACCAGTAACATTTTCAACAACAACACGCTCGCCGAGCGACATGCTCATTCGTTCGGACAAAATCCGCGCGATCGTGTCTGTCGGTCCGCCAACGGCGTATCCGACAATCAGGGTGATCGGCCGCATTGGATAATTTTGTGCCCATGCGAAACCAGAACTGAGGACAGCCACTATACCAGCCGCGACTTGGAGCAGCCGAAGGCGACACTTCATTCCGATTCACCCCGAAAGCCTCGCAGTCGCGCTGTTGAATAGCATCTTCTCGGATATTACTACCCCGGTTAGGGTCCGGTCGGAATGATCGTATATGCCCTCAAGCAATTGCATAAGGCCCGAACCCGCTAGAGGCATACGAGGCGTTAGCGCCCCAGGGTACAAGCCCGCTACCATCACACATCGTCCGTCTGCGCCGACGACTTTGCGAGCGTGCCTATCGCGAGTGTTTCCTTATTGTGTTAATCGCCTCGCTGGGACCTTTCCAGCCCAAGAACGTGATCTTCTTGTCTTCAAGGGCATCGGTGGCTTCGAAAAACTTTTCGAGTTCGTTGACCGCTCGCGCCGGCAGATGTCGGATGTCCTGCAAGTCTCCTTCAAAGGGAGCCCGATTAGGAAGCGCAAAGACCCGGTCATTACGTTCACTTTTCCCCTTGCCGGTTTGCAGGACGCATAGCACGCCTATCGGTTTGCATCGAAGCACAAGGCCTGGGTACGTCGCGGCGTCATGTATGATAAGCACGTCGAGCGGGTCGCCATCTTCAGCTTGGGTCGATGGCACGAACCCCCAATCGTATGGATAGGTCAGACCGGCGAGCAACGGCTTCGACAGCGTGAAGACTTTGAGCTTGGGGTCAAATTCGAGTTTGCACCGGCTGCCACGCGGGGTCTCTACAACGGCGTGAATGTGTTGCTTATCGGCCCAGGTCGGAAGCCGCGCCAAGTTTGTCACGTCAGGCTCGCTTCTGGTCGCCTCGATCCCCCTCTCCCTTTTTCACAACGAGCTTTGATTTGCTCCGGCGATCAGTCGCGAGCGAGCGACCAACACTGACCTGCTTGCTCGTGAACTTGCCTGACTTGCGACGCACGTAGCGCTTGTCGCCCTTGTGCGGCTCGATGAGGGTGCGTGGCATCTGTTTCCTCCGTCTACTCTGCGTCTAAGTAACGCGCCGGAGCGCGCTCGGTTCACCCTTCCCATTCAGCTCCCCCGCCGCATTGACGCACGAGCTTGCGGGCCTCTCGGCGCCACTGATGTCGTTGCTCCGCGTCCCCTGAGCGGCGCGAACTGCTGAGCATGGGAACGGCACCTTCCGGAGGGCGGCGAAGGAGCGGTCCTGGTCTGCTCAGAGCCCGCGTAGAAGATCAACGCCTGATCCATCA
>Ga0209526_10002440_pt1 | contig 12547 bp, 18 predicted proteins | sample JacPinW_OM2H0_M1_FD_188566 | JGI IMG/M metagenome (GOLD analysis project Ga0209526, IMG submission 188566) | Forest soil microbial communities from Algoma, Ontario, Canada - Jack Pine, Ontario site 1_JW_OM2H0_M1 (SPAdes) (version 2) | ecosystem: Environmental > Terrestrial > Soil > Boreal... | reverse complement strand
CGCGGCGGATCAGATGGGCGAGTTCAGAAAGCTGTTCGGTCCAAGTCAGCTCGTTGAAGATGCCGCGCAGAGCGATAAGCAGGTTGAAGATCGAGACGCGGCGCCAAACCGCGTGAACCCGCCTGTTCTGACGGAGCGTGGGCCTGAACCTCTGTGGTCTATGACTGCGCAGGTTCTTGGTCTGACATAACAATCCACTCGCACCCTATCAGAAATAGCCCTTCTACGAGAGACTGTCCTTAACGATACGCACTGCCTCGGGACTGTAGCCCAAGAGCGTGAGGATCTGGTCCAGGAGTTGCTTCTGGTTTTCTGTGTCGTTGTTCGTGACGACCCAGAAATTGCTGCCAGGGATGAGCTTCGGATTGACACTCCTGCCCGAATCTTCCAGGTCCTGTTTGTTCGTGGCAATGTACTTCCGTTTGGGCCCGCCTATATTAGCTGTCAGCGTCCCAAAGTGCTTGGCGTCCCTCTTACACACAAACGACAACACACTGAGGAATCTATCAACCACTGTTCGGTTCGCCAGAAACGGTTGGCCGCACACATGGTCGCAGAGGTCCTTGTCACGAGCAACAAGATGGGGCGGTGGTGGGGCCTGAACAGTCGCATGATTGGAACCAGGGCAGCTCCTGTCTGAATTACCAGTGTCCGCACTATTTGTGGAATTGGAATCTTTGTAAGCGCACTCGCACCTTCCAACCGGGAAAACACCTCGTCGCCAACGTCGATCATTCGCAGGCTCTCTTGGACCAGCCGGAATAAAGTCAGCTCTACATCGCGTGCCATCCGATCGGAAAACGCGTACAACATCTTCCCCAAGAGTATTCTCCTACCTATCCGACACATTCAAGTCAGATCGATCTCCTGGGGGGCCTACAGTAGTTTTTCTGACGAGTTTATCGAATTGATTGGTCGCAATTTTCCTACGCACCATCGCATTTAGAGCGTCACATGGCTTCCAAACGTGACCGCGAGGGTCGATAGCCGAAGAGACTCAACCACAGAGGTACCGCAGAGTATTTGAAGTTAGGTCGCTACCTACGTAAGTACCATGGGTTAAAACCGTACGTACGTAGTCTCCCTCCTTGAATAACCAGCGTTTCTCCAGGACCATACGCTCGGAATGGCCCGGGCAGGCATCAGACGGAGAACACATAATCGATGGAAGAGAAACCGATCGCTCGCGCCTCGGCGAACACCTATATTGAAGAATTGGGACAAAGTGACGAGTTGTTTCGCCAATTGGCCGAGAACATTCGGGATGTGTTTTTTCTCCTGTTGCCCGATCAGCGCCGAATGGCTTACATCAACCCAGCTTACGAAGAAGTTTTTGGAAGATCCCGTCAGGAACTTTATTCCCACGCCGATGCTTGGATCGATTTCGTCCATCCCGAGGACCGCGATCTTGTTCGCACCGTTTTTGCCCAGTCCATGCAGCGTGTCAAAACAACTATGGAATATCGGATAATTCCTCCCGATGGATCGATTCGTTGGATTTACGCACGTAGCTTTCCTGTTGAGAGTTCACAAGACAAGTCGTACCGCGTTGTTGGTATTGCTGAAGACATCACCGACCGCAAAGCAGCCGCAGAAGCTGCAAACAGGGCAAGGAGTGAATTTCTTGCCAACATCAGTTACAAAATCCGGTCTCCGATGAGCGGCATTATTGGGATGACGGAACTCCTGCTCGACACCGAGTTGACCCCAGAGCAAGCCAAATATCTTCACATGATAAAGACCTCTGCTGATTCGTTGCTGACAATTATCAACGACGTAGAGATCGAGGCGAAACGTACTCAGCCCGGTTGATGCTGAAGCTCGCTACATTCGTAACCAACTCTCAAATGCTTTTTGATCTTAAGGAAACCACGTCGACGCCGTTGAAGGACGGTCCCACCGAGCCAGGCCAACTACGTCGTTACGCTTCGACGATGCCATTGCGAACTGCGTATCGCACAAGCTCGGCGATTGAACGCAACTGAAGTTTAAGCACGATCCTCGCCCTGTACGTTTCAATCGTTCTTATGCTGATATCCAAAATGTTGCCAACCTGGTTGTTGGTCTTACCCCCAGCCAAAAGTTGGATGACCTCTCGTTCTCTCGCAGACAAATTCGCCGTTTCATACCGCCAAGGGCGGCTAAGGCATCGCGATCCGTTCCGCCCAGTCTGGAGCCAACTGTCGAAAGTGGCGGACGTTGAAAGTATAGATTCGATCGCAGCCTGCTTTCTTCGCACAGTGTAGATGTAAAGCGTCGTAGATCCTACCGCCAATCCATCCGCTCTCCGAACATTCTTGAATCGTCTCGCGATACATCGCCGGCGTGAGAGCCACGATCTGAAAAAAAGGGAGTACATTCTCGGAGAGCAGTGTCCATGCCTCTGCCGGGTAGATTGGCGGTGTAAACGGAGTGCGGGTTAGGACTGCATATGCTTCGGCTAGGCTATGGCCACTCACGTGCCCGACGATCTCTTTATTTCGAACCATCTTCAAGGCTGCTATGGCTTGGCTGTGGTGGGGATGATCGGATACAGAGGCTGCCACAAGAACCGCCGTGTCAAAATAGGCCTTCATACCCCGGAAGTGTCCTTGATGCGTTCTTCTCGTATGGCATCGACTGCGACATCCCAATCAAAGCCTCGAGGTACCTTGCCCAAGTGAACCCAAATGCCGTTCTTCCGAACCATGGAAGGTCGCTGCTCGACCGGTCTTAGAGTCAAACCGTCTGAGCGCTCTTCGAGCTCGAGCTCGGATCCTTCCCGAAGGTGAAATCTCTCACGCACTGGCTTAGGCAGAACGATTCGGCCAGCCTTGTCAATCTTGACCGTCATACCATTGATGATGGCATGTACCATTTACGATGTCAACCACGCGAGGCTGTCAGCGCGGATGCAAGAAGCTCCGGATTCCGGGTAGCTAAATCCCTTCGCCTTAGTGCCCCTGCCAGTGCCGCTTGAACGTGATCTGAACGGGCAAGCGGACCGGGACAAACTTGCCGTCGGGGTCTTTGGAAGGCTCGAATCGCCAAGACTGCACTCCCTCGATTGCAGCGCGGTCAAAGTCGGGTCCGAGTTTCTGGACGAGGCGAATTTGGTCGGACTTTCCCTCGACCGTGACTAGCACAGACAGAATCACATCTCCTTCGAGGCTTCGGCTTCCCTGCCCAACCGGGTAGGGAGGAATCGGGCAGCGTAAACACTTTGGCATCGTGACACCATCGAGCTCCACAAAATAGAAATTGGAACCAGATTGACCAGCCTCGAAATCCTCTCGCAAGTCTGCATTGAGCTTCTCTGCGTACTGACTTCGGAATAATTCCTTGCCTAAAGGGTCGCGCGCAATAAGGTCAATCATTGCCGCATCTTGATTCACCGAAACGGAGCCCCATAGGATCGCGTCCGGGCTGAAGTCGGACGTCAGTTTCGCGAGGACATCGGCAGTCGAGAGATCGTGGTCGGTCCATCCGCTCTTGACCAGGTATCTGTGAAGGTCAATGCGACTAATGACTGCAAAGTCTCTGGCGTTGTCATTTAAGAGTTTGGAGAAAGTGGCAGCAAAGAACCGTCCTAGGATGATTTGTCTTCCTGAAGTATCCGTGAAGTCGGGAAGGTAGATTTTGCGCCGCCCCAATCGAATAATATCCTTCGCCAACTGCTGGGTGAAAGCTTTTCTCTTCTCAATATCGTCGGCCCTTACCGTACCCGCGAGGGCGAGAACGCAGGCAAGAACGATCAGGCCTCGGGCTTTGATAAGCTCAAAACCTAGGATTGGATTGCCCATGCGAAACATCGTATTTGTCGGAGCTACGCAATGTCACGCGGCATCGCGGACGAGGTTGTCTATCGGACATGGTCGAGTAAAGCGTCGCAAGGATGGGGACTAGGCCAGCAATTCAGACGAAGCGAGCATCCACATCCAGCGGAAAAATCGCACCCGTGAGCGCCTGGCTTCGCAGTTGCAGTGAGGCTCTCGGGGCGAGACAGCGCACTTGGACGACAAACGCTCCGAGTACTGGTGGAATCCGTCGTGAAAGCTGGCCGGGCAAAGTACGGATTTGCGACGACCGGCTTCAACGCTGGCGGTACATCCTATCGCCCACGTTCGTGTCCAGCACGAGGTCAAGCTGATGGATTTTACGAAGTGGCTAGACAGGACGGGCGGATCGCCACGCGAGGTCAGCGACCGTCATCGGATTCGGTCGATCCAGAGGAAGCAAAAGGGCCGTCCGATCGGATAGCCGTTTGCCTCTAGTCCGATCTCAGACCGTGGTTCACTGCCGGGCATATTATCTCTCAGCTGTTCGAGGTACCCTAGTGTCCGTCCAAGCGGTCCGGGTCTACCACCATGAAATACAACACGGTGACTTCTCTCGTTCTGGCTTTCCTACTTGCCGTGACAACCGGCTGTATTTTGTTGGACCGCCCTCCCGCGCCGCTTCCTTCCTCGGCGTCGCCGCACGAATTTTCTGCGGAACGAGCTCTCGCTTACCTATATGACTTCGCGCAGAAACCTCACCCGATCGGGTCCCCCGAACACGATCGTGTGCGGGATTATCTACTGACCCAAATCACTAGTCTGGGCGCGACTCCGGAAGTTCAGCGCGCTACGGGGGTCACACAGACTTATCAAGTGGCGGGAGGAGTTGAGAACATCATGGCGCGGCTGAAAGGTACCAGCGGGAGTCCCGATGCCGTCATGCTCGCTGCGCACTATGACTCCGTAGTCGCGGGACCTGGCGCGGCAGATGACGGCGCAGGCGTGACCGCCTTGCTCGAAACAATCCGTGCACTCAGAGCAGGGCCGCCCCTGAAAAACGACATTATTTTCCTATTCACGGATGGCGAAGAAGAAGGCATGCTCGGAGCGTCCGCGTTTGTGACGGAGCATCCGTGGGCGAAGGATATTCGCGTGGCGGTCAACTTCGAGGCGCGCGGCAACACCGGTACTTCGGGGTTATTCGAAACCAGTCCCGGCAATGGTCACCTTGTACAGATCCTAGCTCAATCGGCAGCGCACGCCTATGGTTCTTCCTTGGGCTACGAAATTTATAAACACATGCCGAATGACACCGACATGACCATGTTCAAAAAAACCGGCGCGGCCGGCTTGAACTTTGGTTTCATTGGTCATTGGGAGGACTATCACACGCCGCTCGACAACCCGCGGCGACTCGATCGGGGCAGCCTGCAACAGCAGGGCGAATATGCGCTCTCCCTGGCACGCGCGATGGGAAACGCGGATTTAACAGAGCTCCGCGCGCCGGACGCCAACTACTTCCCGGTTCCAGGCGGCTTTTTCGTGCACTACTCGTCCACGCGCATTTGGCCGCTCACGATTCTCGCTGTCCTAGTCTTTTCCGGAGTCGCCTTGTACGCAGCTGGCGCGTCCGCGCTTACATCTCGCAGAATTGTTATCAGCCTGCTGGCAAATCTTTGCTCACCCGTCGTGTTGATGTTGCTCGCATTTGGATTCACGAAAACCGTCGCCCAGCTCCATTCCTATGAGCTGCCAGAGGGCGATTTCGTACGAAGCGTTCCGTACGTGCTCAGCCTCATGGCTTTCCTCACCGCCGCAGAGATTACGCTCTATAGCCTGCTTCGTAGGAAACTGGGTTGGCACAGTTTCTTCTTGGGCGCCTCGGTGCTCCTAGTGATACTCACTGTTCTGTTCGCGAGGTGGCTCCCCGGCGGCAGTTACACTCTGTTGTGGCCGATGCTCGCGATGTTGCTTGCGTCATTGTTGGTGGTGCCCGGCAAGGAAAACCAATCGTTGTTTGCGACGCTGGCAGCTTGTGTGCTCGCGTTACCACCTCTGTTGCTGCTCGTACCTTTGCTGCACAACTTTTACTTGGCTTTGGGATTGACGGAAACCGGAGCCCCGCTGCTGTCTCTCGTGCTCTTCCTGCTCATTTTGACGATCCTACCCTTGCTCGAGATCCTGCTGACGCTAAGCCGAAGCTTGATTCCGCTGCTGGCGTTGTGCGTTGCGTTGCTATTGTTCGCGCTCGGGGCTTCATCCACGCGATACGACGCCACGCATCCGAAGCCGAGCAAGCTGGTCTATGCGCTGGACGCCGATACTGCGAAGGCACTCTGGGCTAGCAGCGCGACACGGACAGACGAATGGACGGCGCAGTACGTTGGCAGATCACCAGGCCGAGGGATATTGACGGGTTTCTATCCGAGATGGCCATTCGAATTTTTGCAGCACGAGGCCGTGGCGTTACCCCTCCAGTCCCCGAGCATCGAGATGGTTGAGACTTCGGTGATTGGAGACATGAGGACGCTTCGTCTGCACGTCACGTCGCCGCGTCAGGCGCGCGCCCTTTCTATCGAAGCACCCGACAACGAAATCGTGGAAGCCTGGGTGAACGATCGGAAACTTGGACTACCGGCGGAATCCCGATGGAACAAGAAAGGGAATTGGGGTTTCGACTACGTCAATGCGCCTGCCGATGGAATTGAAGTGAAGCTACACGCAAAGGGCGCTGGGCCTGTCAAACTTGTGGTTGTGGACTGTTCGATAGGTCTGCCCGAGATACCCGGCGCGACCCTAGCACCTCGGCCTGCTGACTCCATGCCAATTCATTCCGGTGATCAAACGATGGTGCGCCACAGTTTTGTTTTTTGAATGAGCAGAGCACTGTGGGTGTTTCGTTCTGCGTGGCAATAGGCGAAGCATCCCTGTCTTGTCCGATCTGTGAAAGACGCAAGGAGACAAGGTTCTGTCCGGCGAAAGGAGAGAAGATCTGCGCCTTCTGCTGCGTCGTCGTCTCATCCGCCCTATCGCGTCACGCGGGATCGTATTCATCGTGGCGTCGCACCCAAAAAGGCCCACGATCACCTTCGTCTCGGCCCTTGGGCACGATATCCAGGTAGTGGTAGGCCAAATTCAGCATATCGATGCCGCGCGCATAGGCTGAGTAAGTGTGGAACACCGTGCCCGCGGAGTCTTTGTGAAATACGCTGATTGCCTCGCGTTCGGTATCGCTTGGATCTTGGATTGCGTAGTTGTAGAAGGCTTCTTTCTTGGCGAACTCTTCCGTCGTGAAGGATACGTGGTAGTCAAAATTGAACGCATTGCTGCCTGAGGAGACCCACTTAAAATTCCAGCCCATGCGCTTCTTGTAAGCGGCGAGCTTACTGTAGGGGGCCCTGGAGACAGCGATCATGGAGACATCTCGATGATTCAAGTGCACCACGATTCCATTGAAATTGTCGGCCCAGAACGAACACTGCTCGCATCCCGCGTCGGGCCAGTGGGTAGGCTCCGGCTTCGCGTCGGGGCCAAACATGAAATGATAGATGACTAGCTGGCTCCTGCCGTCGAAGAGTTCGGAGAGAGTTGGTTTCCCATTCGGTCCTTCGAAAACATACTCCTTCGGAACAGCCTCCCAGGGAAGTTCGCGCCGCTGCCTGCTCAAATCGTCGCGCAGCCGGGTAAACTCCTTCTCTTTCAAAAGAAGTGCAGCCCTGGCAGAGAGCCACTCGTCATGTCCAACGATGCGATGGTTTTCGATACTGACCCTCGCTGCGCGCGAGAGCGGATGGTATTCCTTGCTGCTGTCGTCGTTGTTCATATCCCTCCTTTGGGACTGAGCAAATCTTGCTTCCGTCAATACGAAGTTATCCGGCCTGGTCTGCGAGCCGTCTTTCGTACTCGGCCGCCATCCGCATTTTGGTTGACCAAAAGGGCCGCGTCCGTTCGCCATGGAAGTGATCGGTTAGTAGGCCAAGATGCGTGTGCCAGCCGCTGGCTACGCCGATCATGGTTCCGCGGTCGCCCAGCCGCCGGTGAGTAATCACGAGGAGCACATCCCGGCCGCGCGGGGATAGTTCGAACGTGACTTCGGACGCTTCGGGCCCGTCGCCCCAGGTGTAGCCGAGCAGGCGAGGAGGGTCGCAACGTGTGACCCGTCCATTCACATCGCACTCCTTGGTCTTGTCGGGCGGCGTCTTCTCCGCCGAGAGTTCGTCGAAGCGGAATTGCAACCCTATTCGTCCGCCGACGCGCAACTCCATTGGTCCCGCGCCAAACCAGGTCCGCCGTTTCTCGGGGTCGGTGAGGTATGCCCAGAGCCGTTCGATTGGACCGGGCAGAATCCGTGCAATCCGAAACGTGCCGGTCCCGGCAACGGTGCCGAACTCGCCCGATGTTTGGTCGTGCTCGGAGCTTGCCTCTTTCGGCTCATCTGTCATCGAAGCAGCGCTCCCTTGCTTTTCTTCTTCTAGTTTTCGCGGCCGCCCGGTCCTCGGCGCGCAATAGATTCTCGAGGGTATTCAGCCTGGCGGTCCAGAAAGTACGCTGCGTCTCGACCCAAGCAGCGGCTTCGTCGAGCGGTTTCGGGTTGAGTGACAGTAAGTGCTCCCGCCCGGCGCGTCGGCGCCGCACAAGACGAGCCCGTTCGAGCACGCGAATGTGTTTGGAGACAGCGTTCAGCGATATCGCGAACGGACGCGCAATATCGGTGACCCGGGCTTCGCCATCGGAGAGACACTGAAGGATCGCTCGTCTTGTCGGGTCGGCCAGCGCCATCAGCGTCATGGTCAAAGTTGACCGTCTCTCAGAGACCATATCATTCAACCAGATGGATGAATATAATTTGGCGTACTTTAATTGTCAAGGAACGGGCCAATGTTCCTGCCACCGACACGGCGGACTCTAAAACGGCTAAACAAATAGTCAGTTCGACAGCTGGTCTTGCCTGGAAGATCGAGTGCGGGTACACCTTCCATCGGACGCGGCTATAGGAAGATACGGATTGGACTCTTTTTAGCTTCTAGGTATCAAGTACCCAGGATGGGAGGCTGACCATGAGCACATCTGCGTTGATCATCGTTGTTGTTATTGCGGTAGTAGTCGTCGGCGCGATTGCCCTGATCCTTAGGAACAGGCGGAGCGAACGACTCAGAAACCGATTCGGCCCCGAATATGGGCGCGCCATCCAAGAAACGGGCAGCAAGGGCCATGCCGAAGCGAAGCTGGAAAAGCTTGAAAAAAGAGTAGAACGTTTCAACATAAGTCCTCTCTCGCCCGCCGATCGCGCGGGTTTTATCGCCGCTTGGCAGACGGTTCAGGCCCGATTTGTTGACGATCCCAAAGGTGCGTTGACCGACGCTGACAAGCTAATCGAAAAAATAGTGGCCACCCGGGGCTATCCTGTAACCGACTTCGAACAGCGCGCCGCAGATATTTCCGTCGATCATCCACTGGTGGTCGAACACTACCGAGCGGGACACGAAATTGCGTTACGGCACTCGCAAGGACGCGCCAGTACAGAAGATATGAGGCAAGCTATGATCCATTACCGCACGCTGTTCGGCGATTTAGCTGGCGAGCCTGCAATGGCTCATGCTGCCCGTGGCGGACGCGGCTAGCTAGCGGATAAGCACATGGAAATACAATAGAGAGGCAGGAGCACATCATGGGCGACGACATCAAGAAGAGGAGAGGATCTAACAGAGGATGGGACCACCCAAAAACTCAGCACGGCCGATTTGGCTGCTGCTAGGGAAGTGACGCCCCTAACGCCAATCGAAGCGGACGCGCAGCAAATCGAGGTACGTGGCAATGTTCTCGCGGCAAAGGAAGTGGGGAGGGCTGGAACGCAAACGGCTGCAACGGCTCCCGCGATGGCAAAAGAAACAGGACCACTTTTCTTGAGCGGCGAAGCCAATGATCTTCGCGCTCGTTGGGACGCCATACAAGTGGCTTTTGTGGATGAACCGCGTCGAGCCGTTGCGCAGGCTGACAATCTCGTTGCGGGAACGATGAAGCGCCTCGCGGAAATCTTCGCCGAGGAACGAAGCAAATTGGAAAGCCAATGGGATCAAGGCGAGAACATTTCGACGGAAGATCTAAGGCTGGCATTGCGCCGATATCGATCCTTCTTTGGCCGTCTGCTGTCCATCTAGCGGGAGCCTAGACGGCCCTCGAGCTTGCCTCCCTTTCGCGCGCTAGATCCATCGCGATTCATCGTTGTGCGCAACAGAACCGAACAGCTCGGCAAAGAAAACCCGCATCGCGGTCCAGGAGCGGGCGTCGGTGGGGGCGTGGTAAGCGACTCCTGGGATGGTGCGTCCGACCGCGGCATCGTGAGTAAAGCCGTGCATTGCGCCGCCGTAGACAATGAGCTGCCAGTCGACCCCGGCGTGGTTCATTTCCTCGACGAACGCGGTAACCTGCGTGACCGGGACGTGTGGATCCAAGGCACCATGCGGGCGGTTCCTTTTGCCAGGGTAAAGCTAAAGAGTAGGTACGATTTTGCGTTTTGTAATTTTGAGCCCTTTTTGTAAGTCTTTGAGAACGGCTCCATAAGCTACGGCACTCCGGATTGTTGAATATACGCGATCCAAAATCGACGAGCGGCTTTCCTCAAATGCAGCGAGCGCGAACCCATCGCCAACGCTGCATCGCAGCCGTAGCAGGGCGAGCCGGGCGCCGCGGACGTTACTGGGAATCTTTCAGATGTTTGTCGAAGTAAGCGAGGACCATGTCGAAGGTCTTGGCCTGGGTTGGGTCCGGCTTGTAGGAGCCGTCGGGTTGATTGTAGATGAACACGTAGCCATGGGTAGGATGATCAAAGCTTTGCCATTCAACGTCCTTGCCGGCTTCTTTCATCCATTCATACGTTAGCTTAAAAATGCCCTGCTGGTGATCTGTTTCCCGGCCGAAGATGAGGATGGGTGTGTTGATTCTTCTGATGCGTTCCATCGCTTCAGCCTTGTTGGCGTTTTTGCGAGCAACCTCGATGTCATTGTATTGAATTTCGTTGTCTTTGCGAGGGGCGCTTGGACCGGTATTGACGGTCAGGAATTCGTGATTGGCCGGCTCGACACAAATCCCGGCGCCAAAGGTGTATTCGGCCGCGGCTTTGACGATCATCTCGCCGCTGTGGCTCACGCCGATGGCGCCGACGCTGTTCTTATCCACGTAAGGAAGCGTCTGGAGATAACGAATCGCGGCGATTAAGTCCTCATGGTCGAGTGTGGCGCCGGATTTGAGCATGCGACTGTTACCGCTGATGCTGTCTCTCAGGTTCTGGGGAGGCTTGGACTGCTCATAAGCGTAGGGAATCTCGTTGCGGTAGTTGATGGAGGCGACGACATAGCCGTGCTCAATCAAGTGATTCTGCATCTGGGAGATGTGCCCGGTGAAAGCTTCCACCTTCTTCATACCCTCGCGGCCTTCGCGGGAAGCCATGGTAATGGCGGGAAAGGGTCCGTTGCCTTTCGGTTACTTGTGCTGCCGAGCGATCAGGGTATGTGCTTCTATCATCGCGATCGGCGGGACGTCAAGCTCGCCGGGATAAAGAGTTGCCGGTTCAGGAGGGTAAGTGATCTCCTGCTCGGCTCGAACCTCCGCGACCGGCTTGACCTTAGCCCTTCTTGCTTGCTACACATCTAAGCGACGGAGGGTATTTTGGGTGAGAAAGAACCCAAATGACGGGCTAGCGTCAGCTTCTTCGTACTCTCCTTTCTATTTCCTCCACTGCCGAGTGATGAGCGACCAATGGAAATGAATGCTAATCCGCTAAAAGAAGTTCTCGACGAACTCTTTACGCTGCTCGAAGCACTAGAGACGCAGAATTCGGCTGTTCTGCAATTCTTGAAGGATCAGGGAATCGCTCCCGATGAAAAGCTGGCGCCGTATTTAGAACGAGCGGGAAATGCAAGTAACGTCAAATGGCGTGCTGCCCGGTTGAGGATGGAGTACTTGCTCACGCCCAGCCAAACGGAAGCAAAGGACAAAGAAAGACACACGGAAAAACCAAAAACCGAGAGGGTTACGAGCGAAAGCCCAGGCGCTGAGAAAGATGCCGCCAAGAGCGAGAATATCGGCACCGAAAAGGATGCAGAGTCGAGAACCGGGTACGACGAGCAAAAGAGTACAAATAGTCAGGAACGTAAACACGAATAGCCCACGAGCCCGAGCTTTCCGGTCACAACCAAGCGTTTCTCGAATCCCTACCTCGCGCCGATTCTCCGGCCTTTTCCAACCATTTCGTAAAATCCATAAGTTTGACCTCACGCTCGACGCGAATGTCGGCCGCGACCGACACCTTGGCGACGTTCAGTGCCGAACAGCGTGGCTGCCGTCGGTTCGGCACTATGCGAGTCGCCGTCTGGGTCCTGGGTTGTGATGCGGCAGGGTCAACCAAGTTCGAGCCTGGCGACAGTCTCAGCGCGATTCCGCAATTTAGCCGTCGGAGATTGACTGAGCCTCAGGGTCCGTGGAGCGGGTGGTGGGAAGGGAAAGGCAATTTCCACACTGAAGGCCTTTGCAAAATGGACGGAATCGATTCTGGAGAAGGCTCCCAACCTCGCGCCTGAGCTTCTCAGGCTCGGACTGGGTTACTCCTTGCGCTCGGCAGCTTGGCGCCTTTGACCTCGGATGATAGCTAAGCCATTCCATCGCTACCGCTTAGGTTATCGAGTGGGTTCAAAGAGATAGCGATCCTACCTATATACAGGATGAAGTGCGGGCAGAATCTCTCCCTCAAAACGATCCTCACCTGCTATGCCCTTCACAACGGGCTGGCTGCT
>Ga0209526_10002439_pt1 | contig 12552 bp, 12 predicted proteins | sample JacPinW_OM2H0_M1_FD_188566 | JGI IMG/M metagenome (GOLD analysis project Ga0209526, IMG submission 188566) | Forest soil microbial communities from Algoma, Ontario, Canada - Jack Pine, Ontario site 1_JW_OM2H0_M1 (SPAdes) (version 2) | ecosystem: Environmental > Terrestrial > Soil > Boreal... | reverse complement strand
CCAGAAGAGTTTCCGGCGGAAGGACGGGAACGGGAAACGGCCCGGACCGGGAGGCGAGGTCGACTTTCACGGGGAGAAGCGAAAGAACCAGACCCATGACCGCTGACATTGCTGGTGATGGGTACGAGCCGACGTTGCGTCCTATACCACTGGTGTTTTGGCACATCTCTGCGCAGCGTCAACGATTGTGTTCGATTCCATTGGCAGGGAACTTCCGCGACTGATCTGCGATCTGGTCGATACCCAACTCTTGTCGTGTATGATGTACGCCCTGGCTTCTCAAGGACACAAACCCGAGCCCATGAACCTTCAGCTTCTTATTGACTCGATTCCCGCCCTGATCCACAGCGGTCTGCCTGACGGTTATCTCGATTTTTTCAATCGACGTTGGCTGAACTACGTCGGCCTTTCGTTAGAGGATCTATCGGGTTGGAAATGGACGGCTACAATTCATCCCGAAGATGTTGCAGCAATGGTGGAAAAGTGGCGCGCGGCCCTTACGACGGGGGAGCCTTTCGAACATGAAGCACGCGTCCGGAGGGCTGATGGGGAATATCACTGGATGGTTCACCACAAAGTGCCCCTGCGCGACGAGCGGGGAAACATTGTTAAATGGTATGGATCCAGTATAGATATCGAGGACCGCAAGCGGACGGAAGCAGCGTGGCAGCGTAGCGAGGCCTACCTGGCAGCAGGGCAAAGGCTGAGCCACACAGGCAGTTGGGCCTTGAACATGTCGTCCGGAGAGCTCTTCTGGTCGCAAGAGACCTATCGTATCTTTGGTTTCGATCCAGCCAAGACAAGTGCCAGCATAAATGAAGCGTTCCTTCAGAGAATTCACCCTGAAGATCGCCCCAAAATCGAGGAGGGGCTCAAGGCGGCGGCAATTCGAAAAGGATCCTATGGAGTCGACTATCGAATTGTTCTTCCGGACAGCTCGATCAAGCACATCCACGACGTGGTTTATCCGGTAGCTAGCGAGGCTGGGGACGTCGTTGAACGATATGGCGTAATCATGGACGTAACCGAACGCGTGCGGGCGGAAGAAGAGTTGCGGCGAAGCGAAGATCGGCTCCGGCTTATCATCGACACAATTCCCACCATGGCCTGGAGCCTTCGGCCTGACGGCGCCGTTGATTTCGTCAATCAGCGTTGGATGGACTACACGGGCCTTTCTTTGGAAGAGGAACTCGAAGATCCGACGCGCGCAGTTCATCCCGAAGACCTTCCAGGGGTCATGGAAAAGTGGCTCAGGGCCATGGCCGCTGGGGAACCGTCCGAGGATGAACTGCGCTTGCGGCGGGCTGACGGGGAATATCGCTGGTTCCTGGTTCGCACCGTGCCGCTGCGGGACGAGATGGGGAATATCGTTAAGTGGTATGGATCCAGTATCGATATCGAGGACCGCAAGCGTGCGGAAAAAGAACTGTATCGATCGTTCGAGCAGTTGCGCGCGCTCACGGCGCGACTGCAGAGGGTTCGAGAAGAGGAACGAGCGAAAGTGGCGCGTGAGATTCATGACGAACTGGGCCAGGCTTTGACGGCCATTAAAGTCGACCTGGCATCGCTGATCTATGAGCTGTCGCCAAAGCAGGAACAGCAGTCCCGGAGAGAGGAGTCCATTATGACACTCATCGATGAGACGATTCAGTCGGTACGCAGAATCTCGACGGAACTGCGACCAGGAGTTCTAGACGATCTCGGTCTGGTGGCCGCCATCGAATGGGCGGCGGAGGAATTCGAGGCTCGCACCGGGACGAAGTGCCGGCTAGACTTACCACACGACGATATTGTCATCGACCAAGAGCGTGCCACCGCGCTCTTTCGTATCTTCCAGGAGACATTGACCAACGTGGCCAGGCACGCGAATGCGAGTCAGGTGGACGTGCGACTGGCCGGGGCGCGCGGCAGTCTGATACTGAAAATTCACGATAACGGCAAAGGGATTGGTGCAGAGCAACTCTCAGCCGGCAGTTCGCTTGGAATCCTGGGAATGCGGGAGCGAGCTTTGCTGCTGGGAGGCGAGCTCGCCATCAGTGGCGCTCGAGGACAAGGTACGACCGTGAGTGTCCGAATTCCAGAGGCCCGCCAGACACAGCGGGAGCAAGGCAAATGATAAGGGTTCTTATCGCCGATGATCATGCCATCTTGCGCAGGGGGTTGGAAGAGATCCTGGTGCGCGAGCTGGAGGGCGCCGTCTGCGGCGAAGCCGAGAATGCACAACAAGTTTTTGCCCAGGTCCAGAACCATTCTTGGGACCTCGTGATTCTGGACCTGAGCATGCCCGGGCGAAGCGGTCTTGACGTACTAAGAGATCTGAAGCGGACGCGACCCAAGGTTCCCGTGCTGATGTTGAGCATGCATCCCGAAGACCAGTACGGCAAGAGGGTGTTGAGAGCTGGAGCATCCGGCTACATGAACAAAGAAAGCGCCCCGGAGGAATTGATCAAGGCGATCCGAAAAGTGCTTGCTGGCGGGCGGTATGTGAGCGCGGCGCTGGCGGAGAAACTGGCGCTGGACCTGTTTGCCGAGTCAGAGCAACCTCTCCACGAGCGACTTTCCGACCGAGAACTTGAAGTTCTCCGAATGATTGGTTCGGGAAAGACAATTTCCCAGATCGCCGAGGAACTCCATCTGAGCGTGACGACCGTGAGTACTTATCGCGCGCGCATTCTGGAGAAAATGACCATGACGACTACCGCGGAACTAATGCACTACGCATTACGCAGTCAACTTGTCGATTGACGGCAAGAAGAAAACCTCAGTCTCTCGGTCATAGAGGTTCTGCGCCTCAATTTTACACGACTTGGCCTCGTCCTGATGGGCTCTGCGAACGTTTGTAGTACAAGCAACGACACGCTGCTCGAATGTTCTTCTGCACAAGAATCCTATTTCCATCGACATTCCCCCCTCCCCTGGAAAAAGCAAAATAGGCGATGAGCCTTAATTTCGCATAATCCAAAATGGGAGGAAGCACTCCGAAACTAGGCGGCGTCGCGAGCTAAGATTTAGCGCGATTCCATCCAGTTAAACTACAAAAATGAGCGCCGAAATTCACCTGGTCATCAAATCGCAACAAGGAAGTGACCCGATCGCCTACCAGTGTTCGGCGTGTGGAAAGAGGTTCATTCTTCCAGACGATGGAAGTCCTAAGGAAGCAGCGATCGAGCTTTGGACCGCATTCAAGGAGCACGTCCAAGAAGATCATACTTAGGTTTATTTTTGGTCAGCCGGTCGGGCACGATGAACCGCTTTTGCTGAGCAGTTCTGTAACTAGGTGAAGTGAGGGCCCTCGATGGTGGGCACGGGTAAATAAACACGAACACTCTGATAGTTGACGACAGGCAATCCCAACCAGCATGGATTCAAACAGCGTGCAAACGCGGAAAGCGATGCGCCTCAGGCGCATGTGCCGCGATGACCAAGGACAGGAACCAACCAAAGGATCGCCGGAAAAGCAGGTGAACCTCGGCCGCTACAGCCAAAATTGCATCATCTGTGTCCACCCAGACCGGGGGGAAATGACTTCTTCGCCTTAATCGAAGGTAAGCGGCGAGATGATAAGTTGCGCGCCATTGTACCCAATGGTCTTTGGCCTTTTTTAAGCATACGACTCCTGTTTGCGGGTTTCGTCTCAGTGATTGGGAAAGGGCGTTGAGTAATTCAGGGGCTTCAGCTTTGGGACAGAAGCCCCCAGGGTGATGCTAGTGAGTTTGGAGAGTCTAGTCCTTCGTTTTAGGGACGTCGAGCAGGTGCGAGAAATCTTCAGTGTTCAAGGCTTTTTGCAGGAATTCCGCTTCTGCGCGGGTTTGTTCTGGAGTGGCAACGAGACTCCAGAAATCCAGCGCGACGCCACGAAAAAACTTAGCTTGCCACTTGGGTCCAATTTCTTCTCCTTTGGAACTTTATCGACGACGGCCACATCCGCAGGCCCAGAATTCCTTCTCTTTCCCCGCTGAAGAACCGGTATCGTGGTCCGGGGTTTTAGTCGGCCCCAAACTGTTGGATATCTTAAGCGGCCATTGGATGTAGGTTTCCGCGCAGCGTAATCAACTTTGTGTTGTCAATCGGCTGTGTGATGCGTGGCTGAACACCTGCTTGGCCGGAAACGCGCGTTGCTATCAGCAGGATAAGAGCGAAAAACAATATCGCCAAAAAACCAGGCGCGTATTTAAGGTACATACCTTGATTTCCCCTGAGCATCGAAAAAGTTCCAAATTCCAGCTGCAATTTAGAAAAAGGCTCATCCCTCTGATGCCCAAGCCGCTCGGAGGCGCGTCAGCTTGGGGTCAAGACCGAACGCACCGTGAGAACTTGGCAGAGCACCTTAATTGCTCAAATTCCCATTCCGCACGGCACCTGAGAAGCGGTGCTCTTGAAGGGCTTGCCGACATTCGCCGCACCGAATTTATCGAGCGGTAAGCACTCCACGAAAAAGAAATTGGAACTTTGTTCTCTGGAACAGGAATTATGTTTGCCCTACAACGAATGGAGATAAGCCCACAATGTCTAGCGTGAGAATCACGACGCAGACTATCAGTCACACCCTGACGTTGATGTTGCCTCTCTTATCTTGGGTCGTTCCCGAAACTGCCATTGCTAGCACCTCATTCTCAAACGCTCAGAACGGAGTCCTCTGATGCACAGGAGAATTCCCGCCATCTCTTCGCTTTTTGCGCTTGTGGTTGCTGCCATTCTGTTCCTGTCGGGTTGCGGTGGAGGGACTGGCAGCGCGACCGTCAATTCGGTGACGATTACACCTACAGCGGCTGGCGTCGCGCCGGGAAGCGCGGTCGGATTCACGGCTACGGTCAACGTCGCCAACGCCACCACCTCGACGAGTACGTCGGTAATCTGGGAGGTGAACGGCGTCGCGGGCGGCAATTCAACGATTGGCACGATCGTCGCGTCCAGCACCAACAATCAGATAGGTGTTTACACCGCTCCGTCAACGGTACCCACCACGGACAATGGACAGGTGGACATCACGGCGGTCGCACAACAGACCACCACGACCGCGTCCACCAGCAGCACCACGGTCACCTCTAACAACGCCATCGTCACGATCGGGGGAGCCCAAGGCTTCTCCCTGAGTCCTGCCGTAACGACCGTTCCCGCCGGCGGCAGTGTTGATTTTTCGGCGACGCTGAACGGTGTGGTTGACGCGAATGCGTCGTGGTCTGTAAGCTCAGCAAACGGCGGCAACATCGGAACGATTGGTCTGCAGAGCGGAATTTACATTGCACCGCTGTCCCCCCCGCCTGGCGGTTCCGTGACAATTACCGGTCAGGATGGAACGAACAAGGTCACGGCCACGCTGGCAATCGTCTATTCCGATCTTTCCCTCAGTGGTCCGTATGCATTCTCCTATTCGGGTTATGACCAGTTTGGTTTCTATGCAGTTGCCGGAAGCTTTGTGGCAGACGGCAACGGAATAATTGAGAGTGGCGTCGCAGACAGCGTCACTTCCCTGGGCGGGGTCTCGAGCCAGGTTCCGGTGAGCGGGACTTACGAGGTGGGACCGGACGGGAGGGCAACCGCCGTAATTGACGCCGGGTCCACATGGCGGTTCGCACTCACGACGAACCAGCATGCACTGCTAATCCGCATCGATGCGAACGCCACGGGCAGCGGGGCGATTGACCAGCAGAACCTAGACGATCTCACAAATTCCACATCTGCAATTTCTGGCCCTTACGTCTTCAATGTTGGCGGCGCTGATGCAAACTTGCATCCGCTCGGGATTGTGGGCAGATTTTCCGCAGATGGCTCCGGACAAATCCCTGCGGCTAGCACGATTCTGGACGTCAATGATGGTGGAAGCCTGACAACCGAAGACAGGACGCTCAGCGGCGCCTATATGTTAGACACGACATTTCAGGGCAGCGGCCGCGGAGTCCTCACTCTAACGAGCACTACGACGAACCAGCGCCAATACGCCTTCTACATTGTAGACAGCACTCACCTGGATCTGGTGGAAATCGACCATAACTCTTTCCTCGCCGGCGATGTGTTCAGTGCTCCCACCGGGAATTCGTTCTCGACTGGAAGTTTCACCAAAGGCAGCTATGTCTTCACCAATGGCGGGATTTCCAGCGCCGGGCCTTACGACACAGGCGGTGTTTTTATTTCGGACGGCGCGGGCAACATTAGTGGCGGCGTCTTCGACAGCAATAACGCGGGAGCCGTGCGGCTGAATACGGCTATAGGGGCATGCCCTTACACGGTAGACCCATTGACGGGACGAATTGATCTCAAGCTGAACACCACAAGCGGGACGTGCCCGTCGGGAACGAACTCGGGCGTGCCCGAATTCGCCGTGTACCAGACGTCACAAGGATCTGCTTTGGTGCTCGAGGTTGATTCGAACGCAATTTCCACAGGGGTTGCTTACCCGCAAAAGGGTGCCTCGGCGTCGCTGCAAGGAAGCTTTGCGCTTAGAGCGGGCGGCCAGCGAGTTTTCCAAAGTTTCGCTAATTCCGACGAACAGTATGCTGAGGGTCAGGTCACGTTGAGCGGCACGAATGTGAATGCGGGGAACCTCGATATCAACAACTACAATGCAGTGTACCAAACCGATCCGATTAGTACCGCCAGCGCACAAACTGTTCCTAGCGGGACGAACGGTCGCGGAACTGATGTGATCTCGGTTACGGCGCCAGACGCAACCTACAACCTGATCTACTACCTCATCGACGAAAACACCGCATTGCTGCTCGATCAAGATACCACTCGTCCAGTCACCGGTATCCTTGCGAGGCAGTTCTGATGACTTTACTATCTCCTGATTCCTTGATGAGCTAGCGTTTACACGCCTGCAAGCACGCAGAAGCTAAGTACTCTTATTCGCAAATAAGGCGACGTATTATGGGCCTTAGCTGTAACGTATGTAATTGGTAGCATTCCCCGGATTCACTGCCTATGCACAGCCTGGCCCTTTAATCCGATCAGGAAAGTCAAAGGTGCTGGAGAGCTGGCACTCGTGGCCCGTGCCGCTCCCCAGGAATAGTGCTCGCTTACGGTCAAGGTGGAGTTGTCTGCCTTCTGGTCGAAGCGACCGAGATGGCCATCACGAAGCCATCGTTGAGTGCTTGGAGGAAGGCGACGAAGTCGTCTTCTTCCGCATCGCTCAGGTTCAGATGGCCGATCACCTTGTTGCTGTTATTCGGGTCCTCGGGCATGGGCCAGCGGGTCATATAACCGTTGTGCATGTAAGCCTTCAAACTGCGCCCATCCTTCAAGCCATCACTTCCGGGCAGGTTCTCCCACCGATAGAGTCAGATCAGCCGCCGACTGGCATTTCAAAGTTCCGGTATCGCGTGAGGCACGGCTACCATCGGTTCTATATTTCGGTGCCGCTGGGTTTTTCTCACTTGCCCCTGTCAGTGAGGCCATACTTTTGATCTGGGTTCTCGCCCTTTCGTCGCCGCCATTCGGTCCGCGCTTCTATTGCAAAACGAACACATGGGGCGGTTCATGATAATTCGCCTGGGGCGAGCTCATATAGGCGGCGGCCAAAGCGATGGTCCGCGCGACGGATATTTCTTCGAGAACCTAATCTGGCATCTGCGCAACGCCCGGAGGGGGGACGAAGCCGTTCGGCTCCTGGCAGCGGCTCCGCAGCGGTATAGTCGCCCTTGGCCCTCAACGAGTCGCGCGTTTGTCAATACGAGAACACGTCAAACGGCGATTTCCTGGTGGACCGGAATCCGGATCTCGAGAACGTGTGGCTCTTAGGCGGCGGTTCCGGCTACGGATTCAAGCATGGACCTGCCATGGGCGAATATGTCACGGGAAGGCTGGCTGGGACTATTTCCGCGGAGCCACGACTCATGGTGGCGACGAAGGCCACTACCCAGCCGCGTATCGTCTATTGAACCGCGACCTTCGAATCGGGAAACCTCAGCCGTACTCACCCGGAGATAACTCTTTTAGCTCGATCTTATGGGCCCGGGTACCAGCTTAAACTTGAAATCCATCGAGTTGTCCTGTGCTCCACCAGAGCATGTAAGACCGGAACTCTCGACGACCGTTCATGAGTTGTTTGATTTTCCGGTTTCTTGAATATAGATTGCTCGCCGTGGCCTTAGTGCCAATCGAAAATAAGAGGCGTTTTGAGAGGATGAGGAGGATTCATGCAGGATCTGGAGAAAAAGGACAACAGGAAAAAAGATGAAAAGGTTTGCCGCTCGGGGCTCGGTCGGCGGGACCTGATGAGGCTGGGCGCAGGAGCCGCCGTGGCTGGAATGCTGAAAGCTCCTGCGGCATTCGCTCAGCAGGGGCAGCAGCTTCCGCCGATTTCGCCCACGAGCCCCCTGACTCCACGAGAGCACGGACGGGAGCAACATTTTCCTGATATCCGGGAGAGTCAGGAAGTCATAACGACAGTACAGCCCTTCTACATCACCAAGACGCGCTCTGGCTGGGTGAACGACTCGGGCCGGGCTTGGGGAAACGGTCCGATGGATGAGTGCAGCCGCCGCATCGTCGACTGGGTGCACGGATTTTCTTTCAAGGACCTGGATGCGAAGACCATCGAGACGATCAATTATTTGCAGACTGATACGGTGGGCATGCTCTATGCCGGGTTCGAGAGTGAGCCAGCTCGAATCAACGCCCGGTTGTCGCAGACGATGCCGGGTCCATGCACGGTTATGGGCTACGGCATAAAGACCACCTACGAGATGGCCGCCTTTACAAACGGCGCCATGATTCGCAACACCGATTTCAATGCGACCCCGCATAACAACGAAATGTTTGGCGGGATTCTAGCGGTGGGAGAGGCGCTTCACTCAAGCGGCCCGGATGTAATGGCCGCGATGGCGATCTCCTATGAGGTCATCGATGCAATCGGAAACACCGGCAAGGGCAATTACGACCCCGACGGCTGGGACTGCCCATACCATAGCGTTGGGGTCGCGATGGCATGCGGAAAGTTGATGGGGTTGAATCAGGATCAACTGGCCAATGCATTGTCGCTCGCCTTGGTGCCGCATATGCCGATGTACGTTTGCCATATCGGCATTCAGTCGATGTGGAAGGGGACGCACAGCGCTGAGCAAGTGCGCAACGGAGTGTGGGGCGCGATGCTGGCGCGTGAGGGAATGACGGGTCCGCACATGCCGTTTGAAGCCCGCGACGGTTTGTGGGCACACATCGGTCCGCCCACGCGAGACCTGAAGTTCCCGGCCAGTCCTGATGGCCGGCTATCGATTGAAGTGATCCACGGGAATGGCGGAGGGTATAAGCGCATTGCGACCGAAGGAAACAATCAAACCTTCCACCAGACGATTGCCCCGGAGATCCTTAAGTGGACCAAACCCGAGGAGATCGAAGCGATTGATGCGCAGTTCCACTATTTCGGTTGGCAGGAAATTTGCGATCCGCCGAAGTGGGACCCGCGGAATCGTGAGACGGCCGACCATAGCGCTCCGTACAACGTCGCCCGGATGCTGCTGGACGGGAAAATCTATTTCGATTCCTTCGCGAGGGAAAAATACATGGATCCGAAGGTGCGAGAACTGATGGCCAAGATCACCTTCAGTCCGAACCTCGAAAACCAGGATATTTTCACGGTCCGCAAGAAATCGGGAGAAGAGAAAACGTTTACCGGCGGTCCCATACCACGCATGACGCACGACGAGCTCCTTGCGAAGTACCATCGTGTAGCCGAATTTCAGGGAGTAGACAAGAACCAGGCGGAGAAAGCCATCCAATATTGGATGAATCTGAAGGATTGCAAGGACATCGGCGACGCCATCGCGCTCGTTGCGAAGTTCGGCGACCCGCGTCCGCTATCGGACAGGACTCCCCCCCGAATTTCCTAGTTGTTTTGACATGCTTCTGATCATCTGCAGCAGAGCGGCCCCACCCTTCGGGGGCCGTTTTGATTTTGTTCCTTTAGACTGCCGTCGTCAGTGCAAAAGGTTGGGACCACTCACCGCCACCCTCGGAAACCGATGTTACATCGTTCAACATCAGCTTTCACAAAGAGTTTCCTGCGCGACCACCGCACGGCTCGGCTCACACCGATGTCTCTATCTGCACAAGAACCTTGCTCGAGACGGAAGTTCGCCGAACACCGAGATTAGTGATGCCACATGCTCGACGAGTTGAGCAGCATGACGAAGATGAATGGCGCCAAGACTCCGACCAGCCCTATAACGGCGCTGGTTAGTATTTCTTTTCGCATTACTGCTTCATTCTTCGCCTGCTGCCCCACGCCCGCATGGGAAGACGTTCTTGCTAACATCAAAGCTGCCTCGATGCGTCTTACATCCACCTCGGTCAGGCTTGACTCCCCAACGGAATTCTTTCTCCCACGCAGAAGTTCGCGTCGAAAGCGCACAAGCACGTAAATCAGGAACGTACACGCGCTTACGCCCAACATGCTGAAGACGATTGGAAACATGTGAAGCCTCCTCGCCCGATTGCTCAAGAACCAACGAGTTCACAGTTGTGTATCCACAGATAAACTACTCGATCGTGTATCAAGAAGGCATAAGCTGTGCGTAAGATCTTTATTAGGTCACGCTCGCCGCTAAGTGACGTATTTCTGTAAAGATTGGAATTAAAAAGGGCCTGGGCAACAAGCCGAGGCCTGATCCGCGGCAACGCTAGTTGCCGGAATTTTCACAAGCGGCGGGGGGAAGCTAGAAAGAAAGACGCGTCCGATGGTTCAGATGTTTGACATCGCAGATGAACAGATCGCCCTTGCCGTGCCTGGCAGGGAGGTGACTGTGACTGTCATGCATGTCGCGCATCGGCGCGAGGTCTACGAGTAGGGAAGGAATCTCCAGCGTGCAATGGTCTACGGCCAGGATAGCAATTTTGGCAAAGCTGGCAATTTAGAATCTGTATCTTACGGAGAGGCAAGAGCCGGTCAGGGTTCGAATCCCACCCCCTCTGTAAACCGACGCTGCACAAATCCGGTACAAAAAAGCAAGTCATCCAAAAAACCATCGCAAAAGCCGAGCAAGGTTTTGGCGAGTGACCGTGACGGCAGCGAGTCGAGCAGCCTACGGGAGCATTCCCGTGGCGTTTCGCTTGGGCACGAACCCCACAGGGATCAGGGCTACCTCCTTTAAAGCTTTGATATCCACCACCGAGACGTTATTCGTCACAGCGTTCGCCACATAGGCAATCTTGCCGTCTGGCGTCAGCGTCAACCACGCCGCACCCATCCCGCCAAGGAAAACAGTCCCTGTCACTTTCAAGTCCGGGAGCGAGTAGGTGTAGACGGCATTGTTCAGCCTGCTGTTGACTACCAGCGTCTTGCCATCCGATGTCACCGCGATGCCGTGCGATGGATCGGCGCCCTGAGGAACAGTCTCTCTCCCCGGCGGCAGTTCCGGATTCTGAATGCGCTTGATCTCCTTACGCGTTGCAAAATCGACGACGGCAAATCCATTCAGATCGCTCAACTGGACGAAGATCCACTTGCTAGAACCGTCGGGATTCGTCGATATCGCCATCGGACGCACACCCTGACCCATTGGCACCGACCAAGCAAGCTCGTTCGTTGGTACGTCTATTACATTCACCGTTCTTCCGAGAATCGAGCCGGCAACGGCATACTTCCCGTCGGGAGTGACGTACGGGTTATGTATGCCGCCTTTGATTGGGATTGTTTTGATGTCCTGAAGCGAGTCGGTATCAATCACGTCGAGCCCGCCGGTGGCTTCAGCGATAGCGACGTAGATCCGCCGGCCGTCAGGAGTTAGCGCAATATTGTTCGGGTGCCCGCTTAGAGGAATACGCTTGGTCACCAGCAGAGTCTTCCCGTCGGCAACGTCGAGCGTACCCTGTGCTTCATCACTGACGTAGATCCGGCTGCCGTCCGGGGCCACCGCAACTCCGTGGTTCACTTCGATTCCCTGGATCTCACCCACCACTTTATTCGTGAGGGGGTCAATCACGTCGACCGCGTCTCCGGCGCTGTTGGTCTGGATAATCCGGACCTTCAATTTCGGCGCGGGGAGTCCAGACAGCGACAACGTGCACAGAGCGATCCCAGCCAAAACCGTCAGACACCCACTGAGCACTTGTTTCTTCGTCATTGTCCATTCCTCTCGTTAACGAAACAATTTACTGCCACTAGTTCGCCGCCGTCTCCCCCAACACGAACGCTTTCAATGTTTGCCACTCGGGGTCATCCTGAGAATTGAAGTGCTTACCACCGTTATGAAAGAAATCCCCTCCCGCCTGCTCCGCGAGCGGGTGAATGAGTAGCGGGCTGTGCAAATTTCCTGCCGCGACCACTCTTTTGACCAACTCGAAGTTCTTGCGCGAGTCCTCCTCGTTCCATGTCGGGCTGCCGGGTGAAAGCGGCATCAGATGCAGCGCCACGTGATTCACAGAATGACACGAAACACACCGAGCGTGGCCGGGTCGCTTCGCAAGGAAGATGGGCTGCACCTTGATCTTGAAGAACTCGTAATCAAGCGGCGTGGCCGCCGCAGGGGAAGCACTTGGCTGGTTGCTCTCAGACTGCCCCTGGGCCGTTGGGAATCCTCCGGCCGCCAGAAACAGACACGCTACGGACAGCAAATA
>Ga0209526_10002437_pt1 | contig 12555 bp, 8 predicted proteins | sample JacPinW_OM2H0_M1_FD_188566 | JGI IMG/M metagenome (GOLD analysis project Ga0209526, IMG submission 188566) | Forest soil microbial communities from Algoma, Ontario, Canada - Jack Pine, Ontario site 1_JW_OM2H0_M1 (SPAdes) (version 2) | ecosystem: Environmental > Terrestrial > Soil > Boreal... | reverse complement strand
GCCTTCGCCAGGGCGCGTCCCGCGCTCGATGCGATGGCGGCTAAACTCTACGAACTCGGCGATGCCGCAGGTTTGGGCGCCGCCTTCAAGATGATCAACCAGCTGCTGGCCGGCGTTCATATTGCCGCCGCATCGGAGGCGATAACATTCGCCGCCAAACAAGGCCTCGATATCCGCAAGGTCTATGAAGTGATCACCGCATCCGCCGGCAATTCCTGGATGTTCGAGAACCGCATGCCGCATGTGCTCGACGGCGATTACACCCCGCGAAGTGCGGTGGAGATCTTTGTCAAGGACCTCGGCATCATCCAGGACATGGCGCGCACGGCGAGATTTCCGGTGCCGGTGGCAGCAGCGGCGCTGCAGATGTTTCTGATGACGGCGGCCTCCGGCATGGGCCACGACGACGACGCCTCGGTGGCGCGGATGTATGCCCGCGTCACCGGCACGCAGCTGCCAGGTGATCCCAAATAAGAGCGAGCCCAAATAAGAGCGAGCCGAATAAGAGCGAGCCGAAATAACCGTGAACCCGCAAGAGGACCGTCGATGCCGCGTTTTGCCGCCAATCTCAGCATGATGTTCACCGAAGTCCCGTTCCTCGACCGTTTCGAGGCGGCGGCAAGGGCGGGCTTTACGGCCGTGGAATTCCTGTTTCCCTATGACCATCCGGCGGAGGCCGTCGGCGAGCGGCTGCATCGCAACGGCCTGACCCAGGCGCTGTTCAACCTGCCGCCCGGCAACTGGGACGCCGGCGAAAAGGGTTTTGCCGCGCTGCCCGAGCGCTTCGACGATCTGCAGCAGAGCCTGCGCACCGCGCTGCCTTACGCGCAGGCGACCGGCGTCAAGCGGCTGCATCTGATGGCGGGCCTTGCCGACAGAGGCAATCCGCAGGCGGTCGAGGCGTTTTATAAATCGGTGGCATGGGCGGCGGAATTTTTCGCTCCCCACGGATTGGACGTCGTGATCGAGCCGATCAACTCGCGCAACGTGCCCGGCTACTTCCTCAACGATTTTTCGTTCGCCCGCGACCTGATCGTGGAGCTGAAAATCCCCAACCTGAAACTGCAGTTCGACATCTATCATTGCCAGATCATCCATGGCGACGTGACCATGCGGCTGCGCGAGATGATGCCGATCATCGGCCACATCCAGATCGCCAGCATTCCCTCGCGTCACGAGCCCGACGACGAGGAATTGAACTATCCGTTCCTGTTCGAGGAACTGGACCGGCTCGACTATGGCGGTTTTGTCGGCTGCGAATATAACCCGCGGGGCATGACCACCGACGGCCTCGGCTGGTTCAAGTCCTATGCCGGAGTAAAACCGTGACGCTCAAGCTGGGCTGCATCGCCGACGACTACACCGGCGCGTCCGATCTCGCCAATACGCTGACCCGTAACGGCCTGCGCACGGTGCAGACCATCGGCGTGCCCTCTGGCGATCTTGCGCTGCCTGAAGTCGATGCCGTGGTGGTGTCGCTGAAAAGCCGTTCGATCGACGCCGGCGTTGCCGTGACCGGCTCGCGCGCCGCGGAAAAATGGCTGCGCGGTCGGGGGGCGGCGCATGTGCTGTTCAAGATCTGCTCGACCTTCGATTCCACCGACGCCGGCAATATCGGCCCGGTGATGGATGCGCTGCGCGCCGATTCCGGCGACGCCATCGTGCTGGTGACGCCGGCGTTTCCCGAAACCGGCCGCACCGTCTATCAGGGCAATCTGTTCGTCGGCGCGTTGCCGCTGAACGAGAGCCCGCTAAAGGATCATCCGCTCAATCCGATGCATGATTCCAATCTGGTGCGGGTGCTGGCGCGGCAGAGCAAGACCAAAATCGGCCTCGTCGACCTCGCGGTCATCGCGCGCGGGCCCGATGCGGTCCGCGCGCAGTTAGCTGATCTTTCCACCAGGGGTTTTGGTGCGGCGATTGCGGATGCGGTTTTTGCCCGCGACCTCGAAACCATCGGCGTCGTGGCGCTCGGTCATCGGCTCTCGGTGGGCGCATCCGGTATCGGGCTTGGTCTGGCCCGCGCGCTGGTGGCCTCAGGCCGGGTCACATCACATGCGACTGACGCGATCGCCGACACCGCGGTCGGCGGACCGGCGGCGTGCCTGGCCGGCAGTTGTTCGCAGGCGACGCTGCAGCAGATCGCCAACGCCGAGCGGGTCATGCCGGTGTTTCATCTTGATTCCGAACAGGCGGTCGCCGGCAAAGCCGAGGCGCAGCGCGCACTTGGCTTTGCCAATGAACATCTTGGTAAAGGTCCGGTCCTGATCGCCAGCAGCGCGACGCCGGACCAGGTCGCGGCGCTGCAGGCGCGCCACGGCCGCGAGGCCGCGGGTCACGCCATCGAGCAGGCGATGGCCGATATCGCGCAAGACCTGGTGCGGTCCGGCGTCCGGCGTCTGGTGGTCGCCGGCGGTGAAACCTCCGGGGCGGTGGTGGATCGCCTGAAAATTCCAGGCTTTCTGGTGGGCGCGGAAATCGCCGCCGGCGTACCGGTGCTGCGTGCCGTCGGCGCAAAGGAAGGCGCGATGCTGCTGGCGCTGAAATCCGGCAATTTCGGCGGCCCGGAATTCTTCTCCGATGCCCTGAAGCTGATGCGCTGAACTCGACCCGGGCCTTCATTTGTCGGCGCCTGTCGGTCTCCGTAGTCCTACGGAAAATTATTAACGGAAGCACGATACCCTCCGGCTCGATTCCGACAGGCATGGCCTCCGCTCTGCCGAATCCCGTGGTTCACGACCGAAGCGCCAATACGCTCGAAAGCCGAGAGGTTCCGTTCATGCTCGCCAAATACTCCATTCGCACCAAGATTACGGCCGTCGTCGCGTTTCTGCTCGTCGCCATGTCGGTAATGGGAGCGCTGAACATCCGGCAGATGTATGCGATCAATTCCTCCACCGTCGACATTACGACCAATTGGCTGCCGAGCATTCGCGTTCTCGGCGAATTGCGGGCCGCGACCATCACCTACCGGGCGATCGTGCGCTCCCATCTGTTGGCTAGCGACGAGGCCGGCAAGCAGCTTCAGGAAGATCTGCTCGCCAAGTGGATCAACAATACCGACAAAGCCCGAAGAGCTTATGAACCGCTGATCACCACGGCCGAGGAGCGCGCGCTGTACGACGAGTTCGGCACCTCCTGGGCCGAATATCTCGCCGGCGTAAAGGAGGTCCTGGCGCTGTCCCGCAAGAACGAGGACAAGGAGGCGAAGCTGCTCCATGCCAAGGCGTCCCTTGCCGGCGTCCATGCCGACGAGACGCTGCAGAAGGACGTCTTGCTGAACAACAAGGGCGCGGATGCGGCAGGCAGCCAGGCCGCGGAAAGCTTCGGCGATGCCATCAAGATGGTCCTGGCGTCGCTGCTGGTGGCAATTATCCTGGGAATTGGCGCTGCGATCCTGCTGGTTCGCGACGTCTCCGCTGGAATCAAGTCCATTGTCGCGCCGATGCAGGCGCTGGGCAACGGCGACCTGACCGCGCAGGTGCCGCATCAGGGTGAGACGACCGAGATCGGCTCCATGGCGAACACGTTGCAGGTGTTCAAGGACGCGCTGGTCGCCAAAAAGGCCTCCGACGAGGCTGCGGCGATTGACGCCGACGCTAAAATCCGGCGGGGCCAGCGCGTCGACAACATTACGCGGGAATTCGAAACGCTGATCGGCGAACTGGTCGGGTCACTGTCTTCGGCCTCGACCCAACTTGAGGCCTCCGCCGGCAATCTCACCTCGACCGCGGAGCGCGCGCAAAAACTCACCACCGTGGTTGCGGCGGCGTCCGAGGAGGCCTCCACCAACGTACGGTCGGTGGCCTCCGCCACCGAGGAGATGGCCTCGTCGATCAACGAGATCGGCCGTCAGGTCCAGGAATCGGCGCGGATGGCGACCGACGCCGTCGATCAGGCGCGCAAGACCAATGACCGCGTCAGCGAATTGTCGAAGGCGGCAGCCCGCATCGGCGACGTCGTCGAGCTCATCAATACCATCGCCGGACAGACCAATCTGTTGGCCCTGAACGCCACCATCGAAGCGGCGCGGGCCGGCGATGCCGGTCGCGGCTTCGCGGTCGTGGCCTCCGAGGTCAAGGCGCTGGCCGAGCAGACCGCGAAGGCCACCGGCGAGATCGGTCAGCAGATCACCGGCATCCAGGCGGCGACGGAGGAGTCGGTCAACGCCATCAAGGAAATCAGCGGCACCATCGAAAAATTGTCCGAGATTTCGTCGACGATCGCTTCCGCGGTGGAAGAGCAGGGCGCCGCGACGCAGGAAATTTCCCGCAACGTGCTGCAGGCGGCTCACGGCACCCAGCAGGTCACATCCAACGTCACCGACGTGCAACGCGGCGCCGGCGAAACCGGAGCGGCTTCGTCGCAGGTTCTTTCCGCGGCAAAATCGCTGTCCGGCGACAGCAATCGCCTCAAGCTCGAGGTTGGCAAATTCCTTAACGCGGTAAGGGCCGCCTGACGACGGGGAGCCCGGCCCGAGCGTCGCCGGAGTTCCACTTTCGAACCCGTCGGATTAATCCGCAGGCCGCCGGTCGCTGCACGTTGCGGCAACCGGAACGAACCCCTGTCGGCATCGGTTTCCTTGCACGGCGACGGCGGCCTCCATGAAGCGCCTGCAAAACCTCGTAGCTCTACTGACGAAGAATTAACGCATATCGAGCGCGCGCGACTTACGATTCCCAGCAGCGAGGCCACTTCGCACCCAACACAAGGTCCAGTGGCGATCGCCGATGCATTTGCGCTGCCCTTTGGGCCGAACGGCATCATGCTCTCTTGGAGATTCGAAAATGTCGTTGGATTCGCCGATTCTCGCTGGGAAGTCTCCGGCCTCTCGTCGCGGTATCGCCTTCGGGCTCGCGCCACGGATCGTGACCCTGTCGGTTTCCGGCATCGTCCTGTTGGGCGTCTGCGTGACGGGCATAGCCTGGGTTCTTCTTGAGCGCGGGGCGATCAAAGCGGCCACCGAGCGGGTCGAAACCAACATGCGGGTAGCGTGGGACGTTCTCCGCGCTCACGGCAAGAGTTTCAGCATGGTGGACGGCAAGCTGCTGGCGAGCGATCATGTCCTGAATGGTGACGCGGAATTGGTCGACAAGGTCAAGAGCCTTGTCGGCGGCACCTGCACCGTGTTCATGAAGGACCTGAGGGTAACGACCAATGTCATGAAGCCTGATGGCACGCGGGCAGTAGGGACACGCTTGGCGCCGGGCGCTGCATATGATGCGATCTTCGACCGCAAGGCTCCGTTTCGCGGCGAGATCCAGATCCTCGGCGAACCCTATATAACGGCCTATGACCCGATCCTCGATCCGAATGGGGAGGTGCTCGGCATCCTCTATGTCGGGGTGAAGAAGGTCGAGTTTCTGGAGTCTGCCCGCAGCACGTTCTGGACGATCATCTATTCGACTTTGGCGATCAGTTCACTCGCCATGCTGGTGAGCTACCTTGTGGCGCGTAACGTGATCGTGCGTCCCTTGAAGGCCGGCGTCGCGGTGATGAATCGACTGGCGCGCGGTGATCTTTCGGCGGACACGCCCGAGCCGCGACGCAGCGATGAGATCGGCGAGATCATGATGGCGCTGGTCGCGTTCAAGGCGACCGGGCTTGAGGTCGAGCGGATGCGCGCCGACCGGCTGGCGACAGATCAGCACGCCGCGGAGCAGCGCAAGGCGGACATGAACAGGCTCGCGGACGAATTCGAGGGCGCCGTCGGCCAGATCGTCGAGACCGTGTCGTCGGCTTCGACCGAACTTGAACCCTCCGCCGGTACGTTGACGTCAACCGCGGAGCGGGCGCAAGAAATCACCTCCATGGTCGCCGCGGCATCCGAGGAAGCCTCGACCAATGTGCAGTCGGTGGCCTCCGCGACCGAGGAGATGGCGTCGTCGGTCAACGAGATCAGCCGCCAGGTGCAGGAATCGGCCCGGATGGCCAGCGAGGCGGTCGAACAGGCCCGCGCCACCAACGATCGGGTCGGTGAATTGTCGAAGGCGGCCGCCCGCATCGGCGATGTCGTCGAATTGATCAACACCATCGCCGGACAAACCAATCTGCTGGCGCTGAACGCAACCATCGAGGCGGCGCGCGCCGGCGAATCCGGCCGTGGCTTTGCGGTCGTGGCCTCCGAGGTCAAGGCGCTGGCGGAGCAGACCGCGAAAGCCACTGGCGAGATCGGTCAACAGATCAGCGGCATCCAGGCGGCGACCCAGCAATCGGTCAACGCCATCAAGGAAATCAGCGGCACCATCGAAAAATTGTCCGAAATATCATCGGCCATCGCGGCGGCGGTGGAGGAGCAGGGCGCGGCGACCCAGGAAATTTCCCGCAACGTGCAGCAGGCGGCCCACGGCACCCAGCAGGTTTCCTCCGGCATCACCGACGTGCAGCGCAGCGCCAGCGAAACCGGCTCGGCCTCGTCGCTGGTTTTGTCGGCGGCAAAATCGCTGTCCGGCGACAGCAACCGCCTCAAGCTCGAGGTCGGCAAATTCCTCAACTCGGTGAGGGCGGCCTGACAATACGAGGCCGGCAAATCCCGTAAATCTACTGGGCGAGGAATTAACGCGAATCGAGCGCGCGGCGATTACGATTCCGCAAAGGTGAGCGGACATCGCGTGAAGATGAATCCCAGTCCGTTCGCCGATGCATTCGCGGTGTCCTGCGCGGTTCCGCCGAATGTCGACAATCCCGCGGAGATTGAAAATGTCTTTTGTAACGCCCCATCGGTTCAGAATGACTGTTGGCCGAAAGATCTATGCCCTCATCGGCCTCAGCTTCATCGGACTGCTGGGAATTGCGATCCTCGACTCGCGTGAGCTGGCGTCGAGCCTCAAGCAGCAGAAACAGATCGAGCTCAAACATCTTGCCGAATTGGCCATCGGCATCGTCAAGGAAGAGCATGCGGCCTCCCAGAAAGGCGACATCGCGGTCGCTGATGCGCAGAAGCGGGCGATGACACGGGTCGCTGCGCTCCGATATGGCAACAACGATTATTTCTGGATCAACGACATGCAGCCGCGCATGGTGATGCATCCGATGAAGCCGGAGCTGAACGGCAGCGATCTCTCCGCCAACAAGGATCCGAACGGGAAGGCCTTGTTCGTCGACTTCGTCAACGTCGTCAGGAAGGACGGGGCAGGCTTCGTCCCCTACGAATGGCCCAAGCCGGGTTTCGAACGGCCGCAGCCGAAGCTGTCCTATGTTGTCGGCTTTACTCCATGGAATTGGGTTATCGGCACCGGCGTCTATATCGACGACCTCGATGCACAGACCTGGGCTTCGACCGAGCGATCCCTGATCGCGGCCGGACTGGTCCTGCTGCTCGCGCTCGGCGTGTCGATGTTCGTCGCGCGGGGCATTACCAGGCCGCTGCAACTCATGACCGGCGCGATGAAAGACCTCGCCGGCGGCAAGCTCGACGTCGAGGTGCCCGGCATCGGCCGGCGCGACGAGGTCGGCGAGATGGCCGACGCGGTCGAGGTCTTCAAGAACAATGCCTCCGCCCGCCGGGAACTGGAGGCCGAGCACAAGGAGACGGAGGGCCGCGCCGTCGCCCGTCGCAAGGCCGACATGGACAGGCTCGCGGACGAATTCGAGGGCGCGGTCGGCCAGATCGTCGAAACCGTATCTTCGGCCTCGAGCGAACTTGAAGCCTCCGCCGGTACGCTCACCTCCACTGCGGAACGCGCACAAGAACTCACGACGATGGTTGCGGCGGCGTCCGAGGAAGCCTCCACCAACGTGCAGTCGGTCGCCTCCGCGACCGAGGAGATGGCCTCATCCGTCAACGAGATCAGTCGTCAGGTGCAGGAATCGGCGCGGATGGCGGCCGAGGCCGTCGATCAGGCGCGCAACACCAACGATCGCGTCGGCGAGTTGTCGAAGGCGGCAGCCCGCATCGGCGATGTCGTCGAACTGATCAATAGCATCGCGGGACAGACCAATCTGCTGGCGCTGAATGCCACCATCGAGGCGGCGCGCGCCGGCGAAGCCGGTCGCGGTTTTGCGGTCGTGGCTTCCGAGGTGAAGGCGCTGGCCGAGCAGACCGCGAAAGCCACCGGCGAGATCGGCCTGCAGATCACCGGCATCCAGTCGGCGACGGAGGAGTCGGTCAACGCCATCAAGGAGATCCGCGGCACCATCGAAAAATTGTCCGAGATTTCATCGGCCATCGCGGCGGCGGTGGAACAGCAGGGCGCGGCGACGCAGGAAATTTCCCGCAACGTCCAGCAGGCCGCTCACGGCACCCAGCAGGTCTCATCCCACATCACCGACGTGCAGCGCGGCGCCAGCGAGACCGGATCGGCCTCCTCGCTGGTTCACTCCGCGGCGCAATCGTTATCCGGCGAAAGCAACCGCCTCAAGCTCGAAGTCGGCAAGTTCCTCAACTCGGTCAGGGCGGCCTGACCATCTTCGAACGCACCAACCGCAGCGGAAGGAAACGGCCAAGTGAATCTTAGAATCCGTACGGTTCTGCCGTTGATCATTTCCGCCCTGGCCCTGCTGCTGGTAGTTTCCGCCGGGCTCACCGCTTACGACGCGATCGGTAGGCGGCAGGACAGCCAAGCCTTCCTCAAGGTCAATCAAATCTCGCAATTGCTGCTGCACGGCGCAGGTCAATGGGCAATTGAACGCGGGATGACAAACGCGTCGCTCAAATCGGCCGATGTGCTGTCGCCGGAGCGTCGTGCCGAGATTGTAAAGCTGCGAGCTTCTGCCGATCAGGCCTTCCGCGACGCGGTGCAGCGTCTGGTCGCTATTCCGGCGATGAAAGCCGGCGAAAAGGACATCGCCGACGCCGAACGTATTTTTCGCGAGTTCGAGGCGTTCCGCGCCAAGGTCGATGAAAACCTCGCCAGGCCCGGTGCCGAACGGACGCCTGAAATCGTGCAGGGCTTTTTCCCCGCCCTGACCAATCTGATTTTGGTTGCCGGAAACAGGCTGCGATTAACGCTTGAGACGCTGAATAGCCCGCCTTCGGTCACGCTTGCGCAACTCGTCGGTCTTCGTCACCTGACCGCGCAAATGGCAGAGAATGCCGGCAGGGAACGTGGGTTCCTCGGCGGCATCATAGGCGCACGCAGCAAGCTCGCCACCGAGGGGGCGCGGACCGTTGCCGGTTTCCGCGGCCAGGTCGAGCTTGCCTGGGAGACGATCGTGCCAGTCCGCCGGCGCGCCGATACCCCGGCAAAGATCGTCGCCGCGATCGCGGGCGTCGAGAGCGAGTATTTTGGCAAGTATGGCGAGATCCGCGACGCAGTTTTCGCGGCCGGCAACACCGGAGAATATCAGGTCACCGGCAGCGAGTACGTCGCCCGCGCCACGACCGCGATCAATTCGATCCTCCATCTCGCTAGCGAGATAGGCAATGCGTCAAATGATGAGGCGAATGACGAGGCGTCGAGAAGCACATCGAGCCTCTCGCTCAACGCGGCAATGCTGTTCGCCGGCATAGCACTCGCAGTCATCAGCTTCTGGGTTGCGTTTCGCCGTATTCTCGGACCGTTGAACGCCATGACGGGTGCGATGACAAGACTAGCCGCAGGCGACAAAACGATAGATATCCCGGGAATGACCAACAAGGACGAAATCGGCGAAATGGGTGCCACCGTTCAGGTGTTCAAGGACAACATGATCGAAACCGATCGGCTGCGCGCCGAGCAATCGGACGTCGAGCAACGGCAGTTGCAACAGCGCAAGGCGGACATGCACAAGCTTGCCGATGCATTCGAAGGCGCGGTGAGCGAGATCGTCGAAAACGTGTCCTCGGCCGCGACCGAGCTTGAAGCTTCTGCCGGCACGCTGACGGCGACCGCCGAACGGGCACAACAGCTCGCAACCGCGGTTGCGGCAGCGTCCGAAGGAGCCTCCACCAATGTGCAGGCGGTGGCCTCCGCCAGCGAGGAGATGACCTCGTCGGTCCGCGAGATCAGCCGGCAGGTTCAGGAATCGTCGCGCGTCGCCGACGAGGCGGTCGATCAGGCGCAGAAAACCAACCATCGCGTCGGTGAGTTGTCGAAAGCCGCCGCCCGCATCGGCGACGTGGTCGAGCTGATCAATACCATTGCCGGACAAACCAATTTGCTGGCCCTGAATGCCACGATCGAGGCGGCAAGGGCCGGCGAAGCCGGGCGCGGCTTTGCCGTCGTGGCCTCGGAAGTAAAAGCCCTGGCCGAACAAACCGCGAAGGCGACCGGCGAAATCAGTCAGCAGATCAGCGGAATCCAGGCCGCCACGCAGGACTCGGTGGGGGCGATCAAGGAGATCGGCGAGACGATCGGCCTGATGTCGGAGATCTCCTCGACCATTGCCGCGGCGATGGAAGAGCAGGGCGCGGCGACGCAGGAGATATCCCGCAACATCCAGCGGGCCGCGCAAGGCACAACGCAGGTGGGTTCGAACATCACCGGCGTGCAGCGCGGCGCCAACGAAACCGGATCAGCCTCCGCGCAGGTTCGTTCGGCAGCGCAGTCGTTGTCGAGCGAGAGTAACCGCCTCAAGCTCGAAGTCGGCAAGTTCCTCAATTCGGTACGGGCGGCCTGACAGCGCGGAGGCCGGCTCCTGGCGAGCCGGCCTTCATGATGTTCGCCACAAGCGGGACATCACGCAGATGTTAATCCGGCGGCTGTCTCAAGCGACTGTGAACAGCGCCTTGCCGCGCTTTTTTGATGCCACGGCTACCGCCTCGGCGACCTCCGCGAAACGGTAGGTGCCGGCAATCGGCGTGCTGATCGCACCCGACGCGACCAACGGCGTGAGTCGATCATACATCCGAGTGATCTGGTCGGGCTTCGCGTTCTCGAACCAATTGGCCAGCCAGAATCCGCGGATCGAAATGTCGTGGAAAATAAGGTGTGTCGCGGGAACGACGGATGGCTTGCCGCTGATCGTGCTGTAGAACACGTGCACGCCCTTTGCGGCCAGGCACCCAAGCAGGTTGGTCGTCGACGTGTCGCCGACGCCGTCCACGGCCAGTGCAATGGGGGCTTTGCCGGTCTCGGCTGCAACCCGCTTGGGAAGATCCGGGCCGTCAACCAGCACGACGTCGCCGCCGATGGCCTTGATCTCGGCAACGACCTCGTCGCGCCGCACGACATTGACGGTCTTCAGCCCGAGCGATTTCGCGATCGGAATAAGCGCCCGCCCGACGCCGGAGTTGGCACTGTTCTGAATGACCCAGGATCCCGATGGTAAGGCGACGAAGTCGGTCAGCATCAGATATGCGGTTGGCGGATTGATGCCCAGCATGGCGAACTGGTTGACATCGCCGCTCGGCAGCGGCCGAAGCCGGCTCGCATCCGTCTTGATGCGTTCCGCCCATGCGGGCGCGGGATAGGGCACCAGGGTGCGGTCGCCCTGTTTCAGATGTTTCACGCCGCTGCCAACGGCGATGACGCGGCCAACGCCTTCCGTTCCCATCACGCTCGGCAAGTTCGGCCGATAACCGTAGCGGCCGGAAATCATCAAGAGATCGCTCATATTGATCGGCGAGGCTTCGAGCGCGATCACCACCTCGTGTTCGCCCGGCGCGCCGACATCGGGAGTGTCGACCACTTTCAAGACCTCAGCCGGATTCCCGAACGCTTCAATCTGGATCGTCTGCATGACCGTGTTCTCCTATGTTATGTACTATAAGGTACATAATTGAGATCAGCTGTCAAGCAAGTAGCTTCATCGCCTGATTTAAGGTGGCGCGGACACGGGCCGCATCGGGCGCATCTTTCGCCAGCACCATCAGTCCCATATAGATCGCCATCAGCGTATGCGCGCTCCCCTCCGGATCGAACGCATCCGAAAATTGCGCGCGGTCAGCGCGAAGCCGGCTGCGCAGCAATTCCGCCAGTTTCCGGTTGAAGCGTTGGATCCTGTCGCGAACCTGCTTCTGGTCGGAGGCGCCGTCGGCCGCGGCATTGACCGAGAGACAACCTCTGCTTCCCTTGATGCCCGAGCAGAAAGGGACAAAACCGGTCAACCAGCGCTCGATCGCGGCGCGCGCCGAGGGCCCTTCCTTGAGGACGCGCTCGGCGTTCGTGACGATGCGTTCGTGATAGCGGTCGAGGACCTTCAGGAACAACGCATTCTTGTCGCCGAAGGCCGCATAAAGGCTGGGCTTGGCGAGGCCGGTGGCGGCGGTGATGTCGTCGAGCGATGTACCCTGGAAGCCCTTTTGCCAGAACACGTCGCGCGCGAGGTCCAGGGCCTCGTCGGGATCGAAACTGCGCGGTCTTGCCATCATATCTATCTACGCGCTGACTGTGAAATCGCAAAGAGTGGTTTCGCGGGCGGCTACATCAAGGGCTGGCTTGAATCGTGGCGCCGTCCGATGGCGGCGCTGCCTGCCGCCGGAACAGGATCCGCTGATACAGCCAGCCGATCGCCACCAGCACCAGGCCGAGGCACATGAACGACAGCGCGCGGTAGACGCCCGTCAGTGTCGACATGTCGATCAGGAACGCCTTGAGAATGGTAAGTGCGATCACGACCGCAGAGGCGAGCCTTGCGCGCTGCGAATTGAAGACGATGCCGATGCCGAGCAGGGCCACGCCGAACGCCAGCCAC
>Ga0209526_10002436_pt1 | contig 12561 bp, 11 predicted proteins | sample JacPinW_OM2H0_M1_FD_188566 | JGI IMG/M metagenome (GOLD analysis project Ga0209526, IMG submission 188566) | Forest soil microbial communities from Algoma, Ontario, Canada - Jack Pine, Ontario site 1_JW_OM2H0_M1 (SPAdes) (version 2) | ecosystem: Environmental > Terrestrial > Soil > Boreal... | reverse complement strand
CCTTGGTCGGAAAATGATGATGCACGCTCGCGCTCTTGATGCCGATCTCGGCCGCAAGCTCGCGGAAGCTAAAGCCGCCATATCCGGCGTCGCGAATGTGGCTCTCTGCCAGATCCATCAAGCGCTCTGCAGTTTCGTTCACGGCATCGCACCCCTCTGTCTATCGATAGATAGACGTTGACAGTGGAGATTTCCAGCGTTAAGTGGCGACCTATCGATAGATAGCCGATGGAGGTCGCCATGAGATTCAAGGACAAGGTCGCGGTTATCACAGGCGGCGCGTCGGGAATTGGTAAAGAAGTCGCCTCCCGCTTCATCGCCGAAGGCGGTTCGGTCATCATCAACGGCCGCGACGTCGCTAAGCTAAACGCAGCGGTACGTGAGTTAGACCCGACAGGGAAGCGCGTGGCCTCGTACGCCGGCGACGTAGCGCTCCCCAAGACCGGCGAGGCCGTTGTGAAACGGGCGCTCGACCAATTCGGTCATGTCGATGTGCTGTTCAACAATGCTGGCATCTTTGCGCCAAAGCCGTTCCTGGAGCTCACCGAAGCTGAGTACGATCGATTCCTTGATGGTACGCTCAAGGGAACGTTCTTCACCTCTCAGGCCGCAGCGAAGGCCATGAAGAGTGCTGGCCGCGGTGGCAGCATCGTGCAGACCGGGTCGATGTGGGGGCTGCAGGCGATTGGCGCTACGCCATCGTCGGCGTATTCGGCGGCAAAGGCTGGCGTACACGCACTGGTGAAAAATCTCGCGATCGAGCTTGCACCCGACAAGATCCGTGTGAACGCGATCGCGCCGGCGGTCATCGAAACGCCAATCTACAACACGTTCCTGACCCCCGAGCAGGTCAAGGCTGCTCTCCCGACGTTCAATGCGCTTCACCCACTCGGCCGCAACGGGCAGGTGGCGGACGCTGCGGAGGCTCTGTTGTTCCTCGCATCTGATCAGGCGAGCTTCATCACCGGCGTCGTGCTGCCGGTAGATGGCGGTGTCATGGCCGGTCGCCAGTGATCACCCCTAGCATCCAGCACGTCGATCATGCGGGCGGCGGCGTTCTCTCAAGCGCCCGCCGCCCGGCGCGATGCGCCCTTCCGTACCACCCGGACGTGCGCAGAACTTTGCGAGCTACGTCGCGGCGCTGGCTTGCGCTGACGCAGCAAGTCACCGATGGCACGGTCGTACGCTGCGGGATCGCCCAGAGCGTTTGCGACGACTAGGGCGCCGGTGATGGTCGACAACACTTCAGCTGCCGTGTTCAGCGGGACTCGTTCCGCAACCATCTTATCGAGGCACATCTGGAAAAAGGCCTTCACTTCCTTCGCTACTTGCGGCGGTAAATCTTGCGAGGCAGCGCCGAGCACGGTGCAAGGACACATGCGTCCTTCGGACAGGGCAGTACTCCGAAATGCTTTTGTCCACACTCGGACAGGGTCCGGGTCCTTCTGCAATGCCTCATCGACGAATTTCGATGTCTCTTCGCCCCAGCGGCGAATGACAGCCGCCGCAAGGTCTTCCTTCGTAGGGAAATGGTAATGGACGCTCGAGCTCTTTATGCCGACATCCGTTGCGATCTCCCGAAAGCTAAAGCCGCCGAAACCGCCGAGCTGTATGCGCCGTTCAGCGGCATCCAAGATCGCGGTCTTAACGTCATTCATGGAGACTCCTTGTCTACCTTCTGATCGATAGTCCTTGCTCACAGTGCGGTATCAGCCTATCTCCCGATAGAAACGTGGGCAAATGCTTGCCGCGTAGCTCGCCAGCTTAGGACGAAGCCTGCCGCTCATGGGGGCATTTGCCTTTCGGCAATGCGAGGTGAACGCGATGTTCTCAGTGATCTTCGAAGTCCATCCCAAGCGGGAGAAGTTCGACCTCTACCTCGATCTCGCGAAGCGCCTGAGGCCCGTCCTTGAGGGAATAGACGGGTTCGTTGACAACGAGCGCTTCGAGAGCAGTCGTCGGCCTGGCTGGATCTTGTCGCACTCGACGTGGCGCGATGAAAAATCGGTCGTGCGGTGGCGGACGGTGGCGCAGCACCACGACACGCAACAACGCGGCCGGGACGAAGTCTTTCAGGATTACCATCTGCGCGTAGGCGAGATCGTGGCGGACACAGCGGCACCTCCTGGCCCTTCGATCGTCGAACAACGGTTGGACGAGACCGAGATCGGCGTCGCCAAGTTCGCGACACTCACAGAGGTTCAGCCAGGCTCGAGCGAGGTGCACATAGCGTCCGCTGCTACGTTGCCAGATAGTCTGCTGCTTGGTCGCGACGCCAGTGACTTGGTCGATTACGATGTCTTTTCCAGCATTTACAATCAAGGAAAGTTAGCCCTCCTGGCATCATGGCGCGATCGACTGTCGGCCGAACGATTCAAGCCGCGTTTGTTCGGTATCAGCATCCGGCATCGCATCGTACGTGTGGTGCGCGACTACGGCATGTTCGATCGGCGCGAAAGCCCCCAATATTATCCCGCGATCGGGACCGAGGCCCCTCCCGTAGCATCGCGCGACCCAAATCGACGTCACTGATGGCCCCCGCCTCGCCAATTGCTTTGAAACTGGCGCCACCGCGATCGTTCGAGGTTCGCTGCGGGTGAGCGACCAAGGGCTATCCGGAGCTCTGAATAGGCCTGTACCAACGCCTCAAGCGTGAAGGTCCGATTGCGGCCACTGGGATTGGGCAGGATCCAGGCCATGGCCCCGGCAAAGCCGTCGGCGTGCTCTGCCCAGTCGAGGTGCGATTGCCCAGTCATGATCGACAAAGCTCGCTTGCCGAGAAAGGCAACACAGCGAGGCGCAAAACGCCGAATTTTCGCTTCAAACGCGAGCCGAACGTCTCTGTATTCATTTGAGGACACATCTACCGCGCGCTTGGTCGGCCGACTGACGACGGCAGTGATGCCACAGCGATATCGCAGCAGCCGGCGCTCATCGCGCGGGTGAAGGCGCCTATCGGTGAAGCTCGCGAGATGCAGTACCGGCCAGAATCGATTGCTTCTGTTGGAAAAGTTATGTCCGTCTGCGGCAGCACTCTCTGCCGGGTTAAGGCCACAGAATACGATATCGAGGTTTCTCGTGAGGATGTCTGATCGGTATCTAGCCATGGCATCTCATCATCCCTCAGCTCAGCGGCCTTTGAGAATGTGCTGGTGAGGTCCCGTGGGAATTGGACGCGACAGTTCGATACTGCGCCAGCCGTCTTTCCCGGATCGCGTCTAGCCAAAGAGACGCAGCTACTGCCACGCCGCACCCGCGAATCAACTGACCTCCCGGGAAAATTAGCCTCTTGCGGCATCGTGTGCCAAATACCGTTCTATCGATAGATAGGGATTGACGGGTCATTGCGCATCGACCTAGATAAGACCTATCGATAGATAGAATCCGGCTTGAAATGCCGATCGAGCGAGGGCCGCCATGGACGCCACGGATTTTGAACCCAACGTCGAAACACCGAGCACCCTGCATACGGGTACGCCTGTCGGGCCAGACTCCAAAAAGCTGGCCGGTTTACTCACGAATAAAACCAACACGAAGGCTTTAGCCATGGCTCTAGTCGTGCTGGGACTCGTCGCGGGTGGTGTTGTTATAGGTCCGCGCCTCATTGGGTCGCCGCCTAGTCCGGTCGCTGCGCGTCCTCTGCCGAGCGTGGCGGTCAGCATGCCGCTTCAGCGCGATATGAGCTCTCGCCTTCAGTTTCTAGGGCAGTTTTCCGCGGTCGATCGAGTTGAACTTCGCGCCCAAGTTGGCGGCACTCTCACCCAAATCAGCTTTAAGGACGGCGACATCGTCCACAAGGGCGACCTGTTGTTTGTGATTGATCCGACGCCATATGAAATCAGGCTACACCAGGCGACGGCGCAGCTCGCGGCCGCTCGCGCACGACTCGAGCTTGCCAATCGTGAGTTCACCCGCGCCGACTCTCTGAGCCGCACTGGCGTTGGTAGCGTTCAAAATGCTGATCAGCGATCTGCCGAGCGGCGAGCGGCTCAGGCGGCTGTCGACGAAGCTGAAGCGCTCATTCGTGACGCGCAATTTGACCTCGATCATACGCGCATCGCGGCGCCCTTCACCGGACGCATCGGTTCCCACCTCGTGTCCGTCGGCAACCTTGTCGCTGGCAGCCGGGCTGGCACTAGCCCTACCACTCTCCTCGCGACACTCGTCTCGTTCGAGACCATCTATCTGGATTTCGACATGAGCGAAGCGGAGTACATGATATTCGCTCGGGAGCGCCAAAGGCAGACCGGCCCACTCGCCAGCAGGGTGAAAGTGTCGCTGAGCGACGAACAAGAATTCACGCGTGTAGGCACACTCGACTTCGTCGACAATTCGCTCGATCGCTCAAGTGGCACGATCCACGCCCGCGCCACCGTTCCCAATAGCGACTTGTTCCTCACGCCAGGTGGCTTCGCGCGCGTGCGCCTCGAAGTGGCGCCACCAGAACCTGCTTTGCTCGTACCCGACGCGTCGGTGCTACCCGATCAGTCACAACATATCGTCTTAACTGTCGACGCAAACAACGTCGTGACGCCCAAGCAGGTCGAGCTTGGCGATCTGCGCGACGGCCTTCGGGTAATCCGTTCAGGCCTGGCTCCCACTGACAAGGTAATCATCGACGGCATACCTTCCGTTGCGCCAGGCGGGAAAGTATCGCCGCATGATGGGTCGATCAGATTTGCATCTCAGCAAAGCGAGAAGTGAGGCGAGCGATGAAGCTTTCGCACTTCTTCATTGATCATCCTCGGTTCGCCACGGTGATCAGCATTTTCATCGTGGTGTTCGGGTTGGCCGCCGCGGCGTTCCTGCCAGTGGCGCAATATCCCAACATCGTTCCGCCAACAATTCAAATCACGACGGCCTATCCTGGTGCATCGGGAGAGACGATTGCCCGGACTGTCGCGACGCCACTTGAACAAGCGATCAACGGCGTCGAGAACATGGATTACATCAGCAGCCAGTCGACGAGTAACGGTCTCATCACCATAACGGTGATCTTCAAAATCGGCACCGATACGAACGTTGCCCTCATGCTTACGCGTAATCGTGTGCAGGACACGCTGGCCAGGCTGCCTCAGGAGGTCCAGCTGCAAGGTGTGCAGGTTAAGAAGACGATCCCAGCCTTGTTGCTCGGCATTCATCCGTATTCGCCCGACGGCTCGCGCGATGCCGAATACATTTCCAACTACATGATCCTTCACGTCAAAGACGAGATTTCGCGGCTTCCAGGGGTTTCGGATCTCTGGAGCCTTGGCGAACGACAGTATGCCATGCGGATATGGATCGATCCGGGTAAGGCTGCCGCAAACAGTGTCAGTGCAGGCGATGTTCTGAGCGCCTTGCGAGCCCAAAATGTTCAAGTATCGGCCGGTGCACTCAACCAACCGCCTGTACTCCGCAAGGGGGGCGCTGCGTACCAGATTAGTGTCGAGGCGCTTGGGCGGCTAACGACGCCTGACGAGTTCAGCAATGTTATTGTTAAGTCGGACGCCGAAGGTCGCGTCACTCGCATTCGCGATATCGGACGTGTCGAGGTGGGGTCTGTAGATTACGGCTCGGTTGCGTACGCAGACCGCCACGCCTCTGCTCCTTTTTGGGTCATCGCGACACCTGGCGCGGATGTGGTCAAGGTAGAGCATGCGGTGTGGGATAAAATGGCGGAGCTCAAGAAGAGCTTCCCGACTGGTCTCAATTACATCAACATTTATGATCCGACCACGTTCGTTAGCCAATCCATCGACGAGGTGATGCTGACGATCGGCATCGCCATCGCCCTCGTAGTCGGCGTTGTCTACTTGTTCCTGCAGGATTGGCGGGCGACGCTCATACCTGTGATCGCCATTCCGGTGTCACTCGTAGGCTCCTTTTCGATCCTCGCGGTGCTTGGTACCTCGATCAATAATCTGTCGCTATTTGGCCTGGTGCTCGCGGTGGGCATCGTGGTCGATGACGCCATCGTCGTGGTCGAAAATGTCGAGCGCAACATGGCTCGGGGCCTGTCAGCTAAAGAGGCTGCGCACAAAACGATGGATGAAGTCTCGGCAGCACTCATCGCTATTGCGCTGACGCTGTGCGCCGTCTTTGTGCCATCCGTCTTCATATCCGGCATCTCGGGTCTATTCTTCGCCCAGTTCGCCACAACAATTGCCGCGTCGACGGTGATTTCGTGCTTCGTCTCGCTCACCTTGAGCCCAGCGCTCTGCGCCGTATTGCTGAAGCCGCACCACGACCACGTCGAACCACGCGGAGTCGGTCGACTATTGAAAGCTGTCTTTGGCCGTTTCAATGCTGGCTTCGATTGGATGTCAACGGCGTACGGCGAGATGACTGCAGGCATTGTACGGATGATTGCAATCGTCTTGACCGTATACGTCGGCCTGATTTCGCTCACTGGCTACCAGTTCTCGAGAATGAGTACCGGCTTCATTCCGGAGCAGGATATTGGCTATTTGGTCACGGTCATTCAGCTTCCACCAGGGGCGAGCCTCGAGCGGACTGACGCCATCGTCAGGGAAATCAACGACATCATTCTCAGAACTCCCGGTATCGAACACACCTCACCGGTGACTGGGTTCGACGTGACGACAAATACCATCGCCCCCAACGCGGCTACGATCTTTCTTGGCTTGCCATCACTCTATGGTCGCCACATTCCAGGTGTGAACGCTGCAACGATGCTGGCAGCCGTGCGCGCGCGCCTGGCCGGCATCAAGGATGCATTCGTCCTCGTGATCAACCCGCCTCCAGTGCAGGGCCTCGGCGCGGCTGGCGGCTTCAAGTTGATGGTGGAGGATCGTAACAATGCTGGGCCTCAGGCGCTTGCCCGGGCGACAAATGCACTGGTAGCAGCTGCTAACAAGGATCCGGCATTTGCCGGCGTCTTTACCCTATACAACGCCGGTTCTCCTTCACTCTTTACCGATATCAACCGTTTGAAGGCGGAGAAAGTCGGCCTGACACCAACTGATGTCTTCTCCACCTTGCAGCTGTATCTTGGCTCGCAGTACGTCAATGACTTCAACTACCTGGGCCGTACCTATCAAGTGCTCGCCCAAGCAGATGAAGCGTTTCGGAAGACGCCGCAAGACATCGCGCGGCTCAAGGCCCGCAATAGCGCTGGCGAGATGGTACCCATCGGCACGGTCGCTACATTCAGGGACGTGACCGCGCCATATCGAGTCCCGCGATATAATCTCCATCCGGCATCTGAAATCATGGGCGCCGCGGCACCTGGTGTTGCTTCCGGGACCGCAATGGCGCGCATGGCTGAGCTCGCCAAGCAGGTGCTCCCGTCCGGCTTTGCGTTCGAATGGACCGATCTATCGCATCAGCAAGAGCAGCAGGGGATACCTACGCTTGCGATTTTCGCAGCCTCTGCCGTGTTCGTGTTTCTTGTCCTTGCGGCGCAGTATGAAAGTTGGAAGTTGCCGTTGGCGATCGTGCTAATCGTGCCAATGTGTTTGCTGACCTCGGCCACCGGGCTCGACTTCAGAGGCATGCCCATCGACATCCTCGCTCAAATTGGTTTCGTGGTGCTGGTCGGGTTGGCTGCGAAGAACGCGATCTTGATCGTTGAGTTCGCGCGGCAACGTCAGGATCACGATGGTGATTCGCCCGAGGACGCGGCGACAGCAGCCGCCAAGACGCGGTTGCGCCCGATCTTGATGACGTCTTTCGCGTTCATCCTTGGAGTGTTCCCACTCGTTGTGGCGAGCGGAGCAGGTTCAGAAATGCGCCAGTCTCTGGGTACCGCCGTATTCTTCGGCATGCTCGGTGTCACTGTCTTCGGTCTGTTGTTCACGCCGGCTTTCTACACGTTCATCCGTAAGCTTGGGTCCGGGAGCACGACGCGACGCGTGCTCACTCCTATGCGCGAAAGGTGACTTGTGTGTGGCGCATGCTGGAGGTCTTGTCGGTTTGAATATTGGGATGGGTGGTAGAATACGGAGGTTGGTATGACTCAAGCAGAAAAGGCGAAGCAGTTCGCTGCGTTTCACATCAAGGGAACTCCTCTCATCCTCTTTAACGCGTGGGACGCGGGGACCGCCAAAGTCATTCAGGGCGCCGGCGCCAAGGCGATCGCGACGAGCAGCTGGTCCGTCGCGGAAGCGCAAGGATACCGAGACGGCGAACATATTCCTCTCTCACTCGTTGAGCAGATCATCGCCAGGATCACAAAGGCAGTGGATGTCCCGGTGACGGTAGACTTCGAGGGCGGCTACAGTGAAGAGGATGCCGTTCTCGCGAAGAACGTCGCCCGACTGATCGATCTAGGCGTCATCGGTATCAATTTGGAAGATCGCGTCGTACAAGGCGATGGGCTCTATCCCGTTCAGCGCCAAGCGCAACGGATAGCAGCAGTTCGAGATGTGGCCAACAAGCAGGGCGTCGAGCTCTTCATCAATGCGCGCACGGACGTGTTCTTTGGTAACGGTGATCCAGAGAAACTCGTCGAAGAAGCCCTCGTGCGAGCGAAGGCATACGGAAACGCTGGTGCATCCGGCTTCTTCATACCAGGGCTCACCGATGATGCGTTGATCAAGAAGATCGGCGAGAATGTCAGCTTACCGGTCAACGTCATGGTCATGGATGGCTTGTCGCCAGCAAAGCGGCTCGCCGAACTGGGCGTAGCACGCATCAGTTACGGGCCCATTCCCTACATCAAGGCAATGAATGCTCTGAAAGAAGAGGCTCGCGCTTCTAAGGTATAGCGAGACACAATTTTCAGATCAGCGAGGGACCCATCGAAGCAGCTTCCGGAGCGTCACCACGCCAGTGACCTCCAACTGAAAACTCGAGACAAGGTCCCGCAACTCAGAGCTGATAGTGAGCCCACAGGATCAGCCACAAGAAAGGAAATGCCCCATGTACTATCCAGTTGTCTCTCAGTGCATTCACACACTGAAGTTGGTGGAAACGTGGCTCGATAAGGCGGAGCAGCTCGCGGCGGCGAAGAAGTTCGACGTCAACGTGCTCATGGCGAGTCGCCTTGCGCCCGATATGAAGGACTTCGTCTATCAGGTTCAAAGCGCGTGCGACTACGTCAAAGGCGCTGCTGCCTGGTTGTCGGGACAGACGCCCCCTAAACATCCAGATACCGAGCAGACAATCGGGGATGTACGCGAACGCATTAGGAAGACCGTCGCGTTTGCTGAGAGCGTAGCGGAGGGACAATACACGGGCGCTAGCGAACGAAGGGTTCGGCTCTCCTGGTCAGGTGGCAAGACGATGGCCGCAAAGGACTATCTGCTGCAGATCACCATTCCGAACGTCTATTTCCACCTTTCGACGGCGTACGCGATCCTCCGCCATAACGGCGTCGACATCGGCAAAATGGCCTTTCTTGGCCCTCTCACATGGCAAGACGCCTGACCAGGCCTTGGCTTGATAACCCGGAACTCAGCGGACATGCGACGATGATCCTCAGCGCTTTCTTCTTTAACCCGCAGGGGGATCATCGAGTGTCGTGGCGTCACCCACGAGCGCCGGATCTCGAGGTATATGACATCGCATATTTTCAGAGACTTGCCGCGGCAGCCGAAGCGGCCAGACTCGATGCTCTGTTCGTCGCAGATCATGTCGGCATGTGGGATACCTTTGAGAGCAACGTTGCGCACTATGCCAATCCACGTCTCGAGCCGATAACACTCCTCTCCGCGCTGGCCGGGGTTACGTCCAACATTGGGCTGCTTGCCACCGTCTCCGCTTCATACACCGAACCGTACAACCTCGCTCGGATGTTTGCGTCCCTCGATCATCTCAGTCGAGGGCGTGCGGGCTGGAATGTCGTTACCTCATCAATGGCGGAAGAAGCGATGAACTTCGGCCTTGATGGCAATATCGACCACGGCAACCGCTATGAGCGGGCGGCCGAGTACATCGACCTGGTCAAAGCGCTTTGGGATAGTGTGGAGGATGATGCGATCCTCCTGAACCGCGAGACCGGGTACTTCGCTGATCCGCATCGCATTCATAGAATCAATCACACGGGCAAGTACTTCAAAGTTCGAGGACCGCTTAACGTCCCACGACCACCGCAAGGGCATCCGATTATTGTACAAGCCGGCTCCTCGGACGATGGCAAGTCACTCGCGGCGAAGCATGCTGATATCCATTTCGCCGTCTCTCGCACCATCGAAGAGGGTCGACGCTACCGTGTAGATTTCGATTCGCGCTTAGTGGCAGCAGGCCGCGAGCCGCAAGATTTGAAGATCCTGCCCGGCATTCATCCGATCATCGGCGACACTCGTGATGAGGCAAAGGAGAAGGAAGATTTCCTGACGACACTCGTCCCCGAGCGCATTGGCATCGATCTCGTGTCGAGCTGGAGCGGTGTTGACGTTTCAGGCTGTCCTGTTGACGGCCCGTTGCCACCGCTGCCGGACATACAGACCTACGACGGGCAACGCTCAAATCTAGAACGCATGAAGGCCTTTGCGGGTCAGGGATTAAGCATTCGCGAGATAGCGCGGCGTCTGATCAACACCGGCATCGTGCCCTCGATTAGTGGCACGGTGACCGACATCGCCGACCAGTTTGAGGCCTGGCATAGGGGTGGCGCGGCAGATGGCTTCAATTTGATGTTTCCAGTCCTCCCGGATGACTGGCTGCAATTTACGACGCGTGTCGTGCCTGAATTGCAACGACGCGGACTAGCCCAAACCGAATACCGTGGCGCTACGCTGCGTGATCGTTTGGGCTTGAAGAGGCCTGCTAATCGCTTCAATCGCAGTTGATACGCCCCTACTTCTGAAGCGTCAGACGCCCTTTTACCCTTAAGACCCTGAGAGCAAAGGATATGCCGTTCGAGCAGGAGAAGGACCCGCTAATCAAGCGCGAGACCCTCGAGCTGGTTCGGTCCTACTACAAGATCCGCGAGGCCCGCGTGCGCAAGCGCATCTTCTAGATGGTGAAGGCCGTGGGCGCAGCCAGCCATGCCGAGGTTTTGGGCGGCTGGAAGGGACTCAAAACCCGGCGCGCTTCCGGTTGATCAGAGCGCGGCAGTCGCAGGGATGCGGTCCCACCGAGACCTGAAATCATGCGGGATGTCACCGTTCACTGGCAGCTGCTGACCCGATCAATCTATTCGCAGCAAAAAGACGCTCCGGGGCACCATTCACTGCAATCGCCGCTGGATTTAGTCTCGAAATCGGATTTCACGGAGTGTCGGTTCAACTCTGACCACGGCATCACCCCAGAGTTGATCGCTCCCCCCCTAGGCAGCCTGACCGACCGGCTTTCGTTGCAAAGCTCGGTGCCGAACGGGCGCGAGAGCTCGGCGAAGCAGTCGAGGGAGTCAAATGGCGACAGGTCGTTCCCGGAGAAGTTCGGAACCTGCAGCCGCCCGGCAAGCCGATTTATGGACGCTATGGCGCCCGATTATCAAACATTGTTTCCCTCCGCCGGTTGACTTAAGCAATAATCAACAAGGCTTCGATTGAGGGAGAAGGTCACCCTGCGAATGCACCGCCGGCGTGCGCACGACGGCGAATCGGCCTGCAACATCTCGAAAAGTGTTACTTGAATAATACTTTATCATTGCTATATTCCTCCGCGGAAGGAGCCATTCAATGTCCTTGTCCCGTCCCTGTACGGATGACGAACCCGCGGACCTTCGCGATCGCGCCCGTGGCGAGGATCCGATCCGGGCCTGGCCCGAGATCGACACGAGCCTCCTGGACGACGGGCGTGGCGCCGTGCCGCCGTTTCCCATCGACCTGATCCCGCAGCCCTGGCGCGACTGGACGGCCGACCGGGCCCGCGGCGCCGGTGCGCCGGTCGACTACGCGGTCCAGGCCCTGCTGGCCGCCGTCAGCGGTGTCTGCGGCGCCGGCGTGGAGGTCCAGATCACGCCCGAATGGTCCGAGCCCCTGGTGCTGTGGCAGGCCTTGGTCGGCGGCCCCTCGAGCGGCAAGTCACCGGTGCTCGAGCGCCTGCGCGGGGTGCTGGCCACGATCGAGACCCTCATTCGCAGGAGCCAGGGCGGGCGTGAAGGCGGACCGGCGCGCATCGTGGTCGGCAACGCCTCGATCCGCGCCATCGTCCAGGTCGTGGCCGGCAATCCGCGCGGCGTGCTGTTGTGGCGGGACCATCCGTCGCCCTGGCTCGCCGAGCTGGGCAGAAGCGCCGACGATTGCGCCCACTGGCGGCAGGCCTGGTCGGCGCGCGGCGTCACCCTGGAGGATCGCGGCGAGCCGCCGTTGCAGCTCGACCGCCTCGCCGTGAGCGTCCTGGGCACGATCGAGCCCGATTTGCTGGCGCAGCTCGAGTCCGCCGACCGCGGTCTGGCTGGGCGGTTTCTTTATTCGTGGCCCGACCCGGCGCCCTTCTGTCCCTTCCGCGAGCGCCGCAAGTCCAATGCCGAGGAGTCCGTGCGCATGCTGCTGCTGATCGAGGAACAGGCGCGGCAGTCGGCCGGACCGCTGGTGCTCTCGTTCGAGACGTCGGCTCTCGACAGGTTCGAGAGGTTTCTCGAAGGGCTCCATCGCGAGCCACGCCACGCCGAGAGCCTGGAAGCCGCCTGGCTGGCCAAGGGTCCCGGGACGGTGGCGCGTCTTGCCG
>Ga0209526_10002435_pt1 | contig 12562 bp, 10 predicted proteins | sample JacPinW_OM2H0_M1_FD_188566 | JGI IMG/M metagenome (GOLD analysis project Ga0209526, IMG submission 188566) | Forest soil microbial communities from Algoma, Ontario, Canada - Jack Pine, Ontario site 1_JW_OM2H0_M1 (SPAdes) (version 2) | ecosystem: Environmental > Terrestrial > Soil > Boreal... | reverse complement strand
CGTGATCGCCGCCGTCAACGTGGTCTTGCCATGATCGATGTGACCAATGGTGCCGATGTTTACGTGCGGCTTATTGCGCTCAAATTTTTCCTTCGCCATTGCTTCCTTTGCTCCTCAATCTATAACCTGCGAAATCGTGTAACACTTAAATTCGAAACTTACTTCTCGCCACGATGCTTCTTGATGACTTCCTCGGCGAGTGCCGCGGGAAGTTCCGCGTAGTGCGAAAAATGCATGGTGAACGTGGCGCGGCCCTGAGTGCGGCTGCGAAGATCCGTGGCGTAACCGAACATTTGCGCCAGGGGAACTTCCACGCGGATGACGTTGCTGCCTGCGCGGCTCTCGGTGCCCTGAATCGCGGAACGCCGGGCATTCAAGTCGCCGAAAACCGGAGGCATATATTCTTCGGGAACCACCACTTCCACTTTCATGATGGGTTCGAGAAGAACGGCTTTCGCTTTTGCGCAAGCTTCCTTAAAGGCCATGGAGCCGGCGATTTTGAAAGCCATTTCGTTGCTGTCCACGTCGTGATAGCTGCCATCGACCAGGACGACCGCGACGTCGACCATGGTGAAACCAGCGAGGATGCCATTGTCGAGGGCTTCGCGAATGCCGGCCTCGATCGGGGCAATAAATTCGCGGGGAATGGAGCCGCCAACGATCTTGTCGATAAAGAGGAAGCGGTGCTCCTTGTCAAACTTCCATTTTCCGGGAGTGCTGCCGGTAACCGACTTGGCGAGTTCATCGATATCGTCGCTGGAAAGCTCCTTCATATTTTCATGATTGGAGCTGGGCAGCGGATGGAGTTCGATTTTGCAGTGACCGTACTGTCCTTTACCACCGGTTTGCTTGATGTATCTGCCTTCAGCTAGCGCTTTTTTGCGAATGGTTTCCCGGTAGGCGACCTGGGGACGGCCGACGTTCGCTTGCACGTTATATTCGCGCAGCATGCGGTCGACGATGATTTCCAGGTGCAGTTCACCCATGCCGGAGATGAGGGTTTGCCCGGTATCCGGTTCGGTGGAGACGCGGAAGGTTGGATCTTCCTGCGCGAGACGCTGCATGGCGATACCGAGTTTGTCCTGGTCGGCCTTGGTCTTCGGTTCGATGGCCACGGAGATAACCGGGGTCGGGAAATCAATCGACTCGAGGATGATTTGTTTGTTTTCGTCGCAAAGCGTGTCGCCGGTATTGACGCTTTTCAAGCCGACGCAGGCGCAGATATCGCCCGCGTAGATTTCTTCAATTTCTTCGCGCTTGTTGGCATGCATCTGCAAGAGGCGGCTGATGCGTTCGCGAGAACCCTTGGCGGAATTCATCACGTAGCTACCAGATTTGAGAACGCCAGAGTAGACACGGATGTAGGTAACATGGCCGACGAACGGATCGGACATGATTTTGAAGGCCAGCGCGGCGAAAGGCTGATCGTCCGAGGCGCGACGGAGTTCCGGTTCTTCGGTATCCGGGTTAATGCCTTCGACAGGAGGAACATCGACAGGTGAAGGCAAGTAATCGATGACCGCGTCGAGCAAAGGTTGAATGCCCTTGTTTTTAAAAGCAGAGCCCGCGAGAACGGGAACGATTTTCAGCGCCAGGGTGGACTTGCGAACCGAGTGACGCATTTCTTCGACGCTGAGGGTGCCTTCGGTGAGGTACTTGTCGAGGACGGCGTCATCGTATTCGGCGATGTATTCGACCATCTTGTTGCGATGCTCGTCGTAGAACGCCTTATCGATGGCAGAGGCCTTGAGAGCGGCGGCGACATCGGGGCGAGAGTCGACGAAGGCTTTGTCCCAAAGCTTTTCAACCTCAAAGATTTCGAATTTTGCGCCGAGGGTTTCCTCGAGCCAGACGATGACTTTTTGCTCGATGAAATCGATGATGCCGATAAAGCTATCTTCGCGGCCGAGGGGGAATTGCAGGGGAACGGGATGGGCACCGAGGCGTTGACGGATGGTGCGGATGACGTGATCGAAATCCGCACCCATGCGGTCCATCTTGTTGACGAAACAGATGCGCGGAACGCGGTATTTGTCGGCTTGGCGCCAAACGGTTTCCGATTGCGGCTGGACACCGGCAACGGAATCGAAAACGCAGACGGCGCCGTCGAGAACGCGAAGGGAGCGCTCGACTTCAACGGTGAAGTCTACGTGGCCCGGAGTATCAATGATGTTGACGCGATATTTCTTGTCGTTGCGAGTCCAACTGGCGGTGGTGGCGGCGCTGGTGATGGTGATACCGCGCTCGCGCTCCTGCTCCATCCAGTCCATGGTGGCCGTGCCCTCATCCACCGAACCGATCTTGTAAGTGACACCCGTATAGAACAGGATGCGCTCGGTTGACGTGGTTTTGCCGGCGTCAATGTGCGCCATGATCCCGATGTTGCGCGTGTCTTCGAGTTTGAATACTCGGCTCATAGTCCCTGGAACGGTCCTTTTCTCCTCTGTTCGTGTTGCGACTGCTTCACTCACATCGACTCCAAATTCTTGCCCTGCGCTTACCAGCGATAATGGGCAAAAGCCTTGTTGGCTTCGGCCATGCGGTGCACGTCTTCCTTTTTCTTGATGGCGCCGCCGCGGGAATTCGCCGCGTCGATCAGCTCATCCGCAAGCTTGTCAATCATGGTGCGGCCTGCGCGTTCGCGGGAATATTGCAAGAGCCAGCGAATGGCCAGAGATTGGCGGCGGAAGGGATTCACTTCCACTGGCACCTGGTAGTTGGCGCCGCCGACGCGACGAGTCTTGACTTCGAGAAGCGGCTTGGCGTTTTCCAGCGCCTTCTTGAAAATCTTCAGGGCGTCATCGTTGGTCTTTTTTGCGACCTGATCCATGGCGCCGTAGAACACGCGCTGCGCGGTGCTCTTCTTGCCTTCCCACATCATCGAACAGATAAACTTCTCGACGAGATCGCTGGCATAGACTGGATCGACGGCTTGAACCCGCCGGCTGACTAATCCTTTACGAGGCATCGCTTGTCATGCTCCTTAAAAACATTACTCAGAAACTTTTCTGACACGATTACTTCGCGGCAGCGCCGGCTTTGGGCCGCTTCGCGCCGTACTTCGAACGTCCCTGCTTGCGATTTTCCACGCCAGCCGCATCGAGCGTGCCGCGCACGATGTGATAACGAACGCCCGGAAGATCCTTCACACGGCCGCCGCGCACGAGCACGATGGAGTGTTCCTGGAGATTGTGGCCGACACCGGGAATGTAGGTGGTGACTTCAATGGCATTGGTGAGACGCACGCGAGCTACTTTGCGAAGTGCGGAATTTGGCTTCTTCGGCGTCTGGGTGTAGACGCGAATGCATACACCACGCTTTTCCGGGCAGCCATTGAGAGCGGGCGACTTGGTCTTAGAAGTGATTCCTTCTCGACCCATGCGTACAAGTTGCGAAAACGTCGGCACAGTGTTCCTCGTTTTTCCTTGGGCGGATCGCTGATTGATTCTTTCGAAAGCGAAATCGCCGTGCTTTACGCGCAGACTAACGTTCAGGGCTCTCGCTTTCTGCGCAGACAACGACACGAGAGCACACAAAGACCCGGAAAGGTGTACTGCGAATCCGGAGGACCAGCAAGAAACTCCGCACGCACTCCAAGAAGCAGAACTCAACTTCTGGTATCGAATCGGAGAGGCTTACTCGGCTTTTCGGGGCTGGCGCCCCATTCCGGCCGCTCTTCTGTCCCATTCCGTCGTTCTTGTTCCGGGACCGAAGAATTCCCTTCCAACCACCGCATCCCCCACAAGCGAAGCGGCGTACAGCTAGGTAAAAATACCCCTGACAAAAGAAAGAGTATAAAGAAGGTAAGTCGTTCTGTCAAATCACTTTCGCAACTTCACCTAAGAGGGCGGTGGAAAAAAGTGTGGAAAACGAGGAAATGGCCTTGCGGCTGCTGAGGCGCCACACATTCCTGTCGGCCTGAAAGTAACGCGGGTTCGGGGGAGAAGCGGCTTCGAGCATGACTGGAAAAGGTATGCAAAACGACGGAAGGGCTTGCTGCAGGGAGCTAGAGAGCCATTTATTTTCAAGACTTTACGCTAGGATAAAGCCCAGACCGCTTGTAGAACGCAAGGTCAAGAGCTAGTTAGCGGGGGGCCTGACTTCAGCGCCTAATTCACCGAAAGGCCAGAGATGAAAGGATTTGAGCATGTCGTATTGGCCCTTCTCCCGGAGCATTTTGGCGCTCTTTTCCGCTGGCCAAGGGGTGGCGAAACGCTCCGGGCGGTCGGCTAACCAGTAGGCGGTCATAGCCATGATGGTTGTGTTTTGAGCGAGGATGTCAGGCTTTACTTCCTCAAGAGCATCGGCCGCGGAGTGATGCGTGTATTTGTATTCCGGCGAATCCTGATCGAGATTGATGCCCGGAAGGCCCGCGAGGATGAAAGGTCCGGTGTCGGTGCCAAACTCGAGTTTGTCGCTGACTTTGATTTCGCGGATGTTTACGAGCGATCGAGCAAAAGGCTCGAATGCTTCGACCAAGTCTTCACGACCGCCTAACTGGAATTCTTTTATCGGGCCTTGTCCGTTGTCGAGAACGATGTTACCCAAGTGGTTTTTCATTTCCGCGAAATGCGTTTTCACGTAGGCGAGTGAGCCGAGCAGCCCTTGTTCTTCACCGGTGAAGAGAACGAAACGAATGGTGCGGCGCGGGCATACACCAATTTTCACGATGGCTTCGGCGGCGCCGAGGACGCTGGTTGTGCCGGTGCCGTTGTCCGTTGCGCCTTCACCTAAATCCCAGGAGTCAAGATGCGCGCCGACCACGACGATTTCTTCGGGATGTTCGCGGCCGACGATTTCGCCGACGACATTGGCGCTTTCGACCGGATCGTCGGTGAATTTGTTTTGGACGTTGATGCGAATGCGAACATTCTTGCCGGCAGCGAGGAAGCGCTCGAGTTGGCCCTCGTCTTCCATGGCCATGTCCACAACGGGAATCGTGAAATCGGCGGCAAAACCGAGGATTCCGGTGTGGGTGAGGTGCATGCCCTCGGCTTTGAAACCGCCTTGGCCGCCGATCACGGCGACGGCTCCTGCATTGTGAAGAACGTTCAGGAAATCGCCAAATTGCGCGAAGATGAGCCAGAAATTTTTCTTGGGATCACCTTCGGGCTTCATCATGACGATTTTGCCGCGAAATTTTCCGGCGTTCTTGATTTCTTCATCTAGATTGAAGAGGTTTGCGGTGACCACCTGGCCTTCGACACCTGCAGCGGGCGTAGAACCAGTCCAGCCCATGGCGTCAACGTTGAGCGAATGGCGAACAGGTTCGAGGAGTTCGGCTTCGGCGTGGCCGCGGTCCCAGCCTTTCCACATGGTCCATTTTTCGGCGCGAACGTTTTGCAGGCCGATAGATTTCATTTTGGCGAGGCCCCAGTCCACCGCTTTGCCTGCGGCAGGACTGCCGGTGACGCGCGCACCGATTTCGTCGCTGAGTTCGGTTAGGTACTGATAGGCATGGGAGTCCATGGAGCCTTCGCCGGCAATTTTTACGAGGGCGAGTTTGGTGCCGTCTTGTTCGGGTCCCTTGGGGGCAACGGTTTCTTTCGCGGAAACGGAAGTGGCATAGGCGAGGGGGAGCAGCAAGATGATTCCGAACAGGTTATTCTTCATGCGAAAGTTCTCCTGAGAAATGATGCTGCGTTTCCGATCACGCACCTAAACTATAACCCTACCACGCTCTTAGACGCGCGCCGGCCAGTTGGGCTTCCGGAAATGTCCGGCGAGAGAGCCTTTCTTCAGGGGCTAAAGCTGTTTGTTGTTGGGCCATACCGAGGTGGAAGCCCCGGCCTGCTGAAGAAATATCTTGCGTGGCTAAAGCCAGGCACCTAACCAACCAGGCACCCAAACAAAGGGAGGGCCCGGGAGGAAGGAAGGCTTTGCAGAGAAGGCAACGGGCGCGCAAGGGTTGCTTTACGGTCTGGGCCGCTGCACCTACACTTCCTGCGTGAGATATTTCAGCGAAATAAACAAGATTTTTGCACTTTTGTGCTTTGCATTTATTGTCGCGTTGCCCGTTGCGGCGGTGCAAGAAACCGCACAGAAGCCCTCCCAAAAATCTGCGGAGAAGCAGGCAGAGCCGAAGAGCGCGGGCGAGAAGAAAGGCGACAAGCCGGAACTTCCCTTCCAGATACAGCTGCTGGAGACGCACATCCGTTTTGAGAGCAATGGCGATTCCCGAAAGGAAGTGCACACGATCGTCCAGATCAACAATATTCTAGGGGCCCGGCAGTTTGCGCGACTGACATTTGATTACAACCGCGGGTGGCAGCGGCTGGAGATTCCGCTGGTGCGGGTGAGCCATGCGAATGGCGGGACGAGCGAGTTGCTGCCGAGCGCGGTGAGCGATGCACCGAATCCGGCGGTGGAGAAATTTCCGGCGTTTGACGATTTACGCGTGAAGTCGGCGCGGATTCTGGGACTACAGGAGGGCGACACGATCGAGTATCGCGTTATTACGACCACAACCAAGCATCCATTGGCGCCGGAATATTGGCTGGAGCATACGTTTGACCGGTCGGGGCAGGTGCTTGCGGAAGATTATGAAATCGACTTACCCGGCGACGTGACTTCTACCAGCAGCGTGAGGGCGGCGGGCGCAATGTCGAATGGCCCAGGGCCGAGAGTTTTTCTGGGAGTTCCGACGACATCCTTTGAAAGATCAGAATTGGCAAACTCTACGCGTTCGATTTTTCGGTGGAAAATTCCTGCTGAGCGCGCTTTGCCGCGAACCGGCGAAGACGAGGGCTTGCTTACGCCGGATGTGATCGTTACGACTTTTTGGAATTGGGACAAGCTGGCGAGAAAGATGAGGGATGTGTATCCGAAGTGGACGGAAGCGGATCGAAACGAGGCATATGAGAGGCTGCACCATTTGATGAATTCTTCACTCACTGCGAAAGAAGAAGATCTTCGCGCAAGTTACGAGCTAATTTCGCAAAAACTGACTACCGTGGAATTGCCGATCGGCAGCATGGGCTTTCGGATCCGGCCGACGAAGGAAATATTCGATTCGGGATACGCCTCGCAAAATGAAAAATGCTATTTGCTGTGGCGGCTGGCTGGTCCAGCCGAGAAAAGAGCCGAGATTGTTTTTTATGGTGGCGCACGGCCGACCGAGGAGTATCCGCGGCCATCGTTATTCCAGCAGGTGTTTGTGCTGGTGCTGGGGGAGAAGAAATCCATCGCGCTGGATCCGAGTCCGGAGGTCGCGCCGTTTGGATGGATTGCCGCGCAATATCGCGGGAAGAGCGTGTTGAGTCTTTCGCCAAACGATGCGGGCGACTATGTGTATTACTGGGTGACACTGCCGGAGGATTTGCCATTTCCTGCACGGCAACGGGTGAACGTGACGGCGGAGCTCAGCGGCCAGGGAACGCTGAAGGCAAAGGTGAGTTATGAATTGCGCGGCGACAACGAATTGCTGTTGCGCGAGGCATTTCATGGAACGGCGAAGGAGAAATGGAAGGATGTGGCGGGGCTGCTGGCGATTTCGGATGGGTTTCGCGGGGAGATTACTAACCTGAATGTTTCCGATCCGTCGGCTACGCAAGAGCCGTTCAAAGTGGAGTATGAGATTACGCAGGCGAAGTTTGTGGATTGGGCGAAGAAGCCGGTTCGGATACCGGCGCTGTTGCCGCAGATTGGGTTGCCGGATCTTCCAGGGAAGGCTGTGGTTGGCGAAGCGGCGCCGAAGATTGAGTTAGGGACACCGCTGGATGTGGAGACGCAGATGACACTGAAGTTGCCGGTTGGAACGAAGGCACAGGTGCCGGCGGGGACGGCGGTGAACCGGGACTATGCACGATTTTCGTCGAAGTACGGTGTCGCAGCGGACAAAGTAAGCGCTTCGCGGCGCGTGAATTTTCTTTTGCGGGAGATTGAGGGCATGCGGGGGATGGATTACAACGCCTTTGTGAGAGCGGTGCAGAATGATCAGGCGGGGCTTATTGTGCTGGAGCGGGAGGCGGGGGAAAAAGCGGAGACGAAGAAGTAAGCAAAGGCACTTCCTCGCGGTAGTGTAGAACTTGCAGAAATCCAGCCAAGATCCCTCCGCTCCGTGGCCAGCGTTGGCGCAGCGCGAACGGAAGAAAAGGCCGGCTACTCCGTTCTGGATGACATCGTAAGGAAAAAGAAAACCAAAGACGAAGAGCGAACCGTGTCGTCGATCGGGTCGGGACAGGCGGCGCACGTAGAGGGCACCTAGAAGGACCGAGCAAGGAAGAAAGATAGGAATGAAGAAAACAGAGACGGTGGCGTTAGGGCACTCTCGAGTTCATGGATGGAGTGCATAACAGAGAAAATCAAGGAAGGCTATTTGATCTCCATGACTTCTTTTTCTTTGGTAGCGGACAGATCTTCGATTTTCTTTGTTTCGGCGTGGGAAAGTTTTTCGAGTTCATCGAGAGCACGTTTTTGTTCATCTTGGCTGATCTTTTTGTCCTTTTCCAATTTGTCTATAGCTTCTTTTGAATCGCGACGGATATTGCGGACCGCGGTGCGGTGATTCTCGAGGACTTTGTGGATGTGCTTGACCAGATCCTTGCGGCGCTCCTCGGTGGGAGCGGGAATGGGAATGCGGACGACTTTGCCGTCGGTGGTGGGATTCAGGCCGAGATCGCTGGAGCGGATGGCTTTATCGATGAGCGCGCAGACGGTGGGATCCCACGGGGAAATCTGGAGCATGCTGGCGTCGGGAACAGTGACGGTGCCGAGTTGATTCACGGGCATGGGCGTACCGTGATAGTCCACGCGAATTTGATCGAGGAGCGCGGCGTTGGCGCGGCCGGTGCGGACAGTGGCGAGATCCTTGCGGAAATCGTCGACGGCTTTCTCCATGCGAGTTTTGGCAGCGGCTATGGCGTCTTTTGTGGTTGCGATCGTGGTCATTTTTGGTTCCCCTGAGAATTGCTAGCAGTTTTGAATCTTTACAATACGTTCGGGCACAACTTGGCGGTTTTCACGCAGGCGTTACGGTTGAGCCGACGCGTTCTCCGAGGACGGCGCGGCGAATATTACCTGGCTTGTTCATGTTGAAGACGACGATGGGCATGCCGTTGTCCATGCAGAGAGAGATGGCGGTGGAATCCATGACTTTCAGATCCTGGTGCAGGACCTGGCGATAGGTAATCTCCGCGAAAAATTTGGCGTCGCTGACTTTTTCGGGATCAGCGTCGTAGATGCCGTCTACGCGGGTGGCTTTGAGGATGACGTCGGCCTTGATTTCCATGGCGCGGAGGGCAGCGGCGGTGTCCGTGGAGAAGTACGGATTGCCGGTGCCGGCGGCGAAGATTACGACACGGCCTTTTTCGAGGTGGCGCATGGCGCGGCGGCGGATGAAGGGCTCGCAGACCTGATGCATTTCGATGGCGCTCTGGACCCGGGTGTGAACCTGGACCTTTTCGAGGGCGTCCTGCAGGGCGAGGGCGTTCAAGACCGTGGCGAGCATGCCCATGTAATCGCCGGTGGCGCGATCGATTTCGAAACCCTTTTGGCGAGAGCCGCGGAAGATGTTGCCACCGCCGACCATGATGGCGATCTGTACGCCGAGCTTGTTTACTTCGCGCAACTCCTCGGCGATGGCATATATGGTCGCGCCATCGATGCCGAAGCCCTGCGGGCCTTGCAACGATTCGCCGGAAAGTTTGAGCAGAATGCGGTTGTAGGCTGGCTTGGACTTGCTGCTTTTCCGGACGGCTTTTGATTTCGCTGCCATGACGCTCCGATGCAGTTCAGAAAAACCTTGAGGATTGTAACAAATTCGGGGTGAGGGAGCCTAAGGATAGCGCGGGACTGCTGGCGTGGGCACCATTTCAAGAGACTTCGGAGTCTTGAGAACGGGATTGAGGCTAATTAAATTGTGGCGGAACGGTGTCGCGACGATCGTCTATTTTGAATCCATCGGGTAAGTCAAAGAGTTTCAAGTCAGGATCGGCTGGAGTCAGGAAGGCGGAGAGAACAAGGAGAGCGAGGCGTGCACGCATAGACACCTCCTACGGTAGGAGTCATTTTGACAGAGGATCCTGCCGGAGGAAGGTGGGTATGGCAGTGAGCGAACTCTTAACCTGCCGAACAATAGGAAAGTAACTCATTGCTCGCGCGAGCCTGACGTGAACAAGGTGAACGGCCCGCCTCCCTCCTGTGGCGGGCTCAGGGAATGGACACGGGCGCAACGATGCCACATCCTACTCGGAATGCGGAATATTGATTGAACTCAGGTATTGATTGGTGCGGGTGCGGGTTCGGGCATCGCGACGCCGGGTTGATTGGTTCCTTCGCCGACTTTGAATCGGGCGAAGCGTCGGATGGCGATTTTTTCGCCGAGATTGGCGATGGCCTGGTTGATTTTTTCGCCGATGGTGATAGTTTCGTCCTTGATGAAGTGCTGTTCGTAGAGGCAGGACTCCTCGTAGAACTTTTCCATTTTGCCGGTGACGATTTTCTGGATGACAGGCTCGGGCTTGCCGGTGGCGCGGGCCTGGGCCATGTAAATCTCGCGCTCCCTGTCGAGCATTTCGGCAGTGACGTCTTCGCGGCGGACGTAGCGCGGATCGACGGCGGCAATGTGCATGGCGACATCGTGGCAGAGTTGCTGGAAAGCTTCGGTGCGGGCGACGAAATCGCTTTCGCAATTGATTTCGACGATCACGCCGATTTTGCCGCCGGCATGAATGTAGTGGCCGATGAGGCCTTCGGTGGCTTCGCGCGAGGCTTTTTTGGCCGCGGCGGCTTGACCCTTTTTGCGGAGGACGTCAATGGCTTTCTGGATGTCGCCGTTGGCTTCGACCAAGGCGGCACGACAATCGCTGAACCCGGCGTTGGTCAGTTCTCTCAGTTCTTTTACAAGCTTGGCTGGAATGTCCATGACTGGCTTCGATGTACTCATCCTTTTTTCTCTTTTTTCCTAAAATTCAATTTTCGATTTCCGCGCAATTCAAGCGGTGTTGCTAGAAAAATGGCCCGGCGTGGACGGAGTTCACAGCGCCGGGCCAGAAGAATTTGGCGCCTTCGCGCGATTATTTAGCGGACCTCTTCGTCCGGAGGAACAGTTGTGGTGAGGGCCTCGGTGAGGGCTTCGGAGCCTTCGACGAAGTCGCCTTCCTGCTTCTCGTACTGCTCGTAAGCGCTAGTGTCCACGTAGTCTGGGCCGGCTTCCTGAGCCTGGTCGCTGGCGAGTTTTTGATCGGCGACTTGAGACTGCTCGTAATGGGCGCGGCCTTCGGCGACGGAGTCTGCAATCTTGGTGGTGAACAGGCGGATGGCGCGCAGAGCGTCATCGTTGCCGGGGATAATCCAATCCACCATGTCGGGATCGCAGTTGGTGTCCACGACGCTGACGACGGGGATGCCCATGCGGCGGGCTTCCTTAACGGCGATTTCTTCGGCGTTGGAATCCACGACGAACATAGTGTCGGGAAGTTGGGCCATATTCTCAATGCCTTCGAGATTCTGGTGAAGGTGCTTCATTTCGCGATCAAGACGCGCGCGCTCCTTCTTGGAAAGCTGTTCCATGCGGCCGTCTTCGGTCATGGCTTTGAGAAGCTTGAGGCGCTTGATGGATTTCTGCAGCGTCGCCCAGTTTGTGAGCGTGCCGCCCAGCCAGCGATGATTTATGAAATACGCACCGCAGCGCTTTGCTTCTTCGGCAATGGCTTCCTGAGCTTGGCGCTTCGTGCCAACGAAGAGCACGGTACGACCCTGACCGGAAATATCGCTGACGAACCGGCTGGCTTCGCGGAACATTTTCAAAGTTTTCTGAAGATCGATGATATGAATGCCGTTCCGCTCGCCGAAAATATACTCCTTCATTTTCGGATTCCAACGACGCGTCTGGTGGCCGAAATGAACGCCAGCCTCCAGAAGCTCCTTCATGGTAATTTCTACTGCCACACTTCCTCCTTTTAGAATTAGCCGCTTATCGGCCAAAATGCGGCCGCAGCAGCTTCTTGCCGGCTACCTTGCCGGCCGTGATCTTGGCGCCCCGGATTGCGCCGGGACGCCAGAGCCTTGACAGCGAGAAAATAACTCGCCAAAAAATTGCACCCACCCGTTCGTTTGGGCAGTTCGCCAGCGCAGTGCGTTAGCGCTTGGTGAACTGGAAGCGTTTGCGCGCGCCCTTTTGCCCGTACTTCTTGCGTTCCTTCATACGGGAATCGCGCGTCAAGAAACCGTTTGTGCGCAGCGCCGGGCGGAGTTCGGGATTGAAGCGGCTGATGGCGCGGGAGAGACCCATGCGGACCGCTCCGGACTGACCGCCAACGCCGCCGCCCTTGGCGGTGCAGACGACATCGACCTGATCGCCGAGGCTGGTGAACTTCAGCGGCTCGATGGCATCATGCTTCCAAGCGTGATTGGGAAAATAGGCGTCGACGGTGCGGCCGTTGACAGTGAATTTTCCCGAGCCCGGGCGAAGAAAAACGCGCGCAATGGATTCCTTGCGGCGGCCCGTGCCGTAAAACCAAGTTGTTTTGCCCGCGATGGGCGAACCGGCTGTACTCAATGCTCCTCCTCAAAATCCTGCGAACGACGAGACTCCGACGTCTAGTCTCATGAACACCACGCT
>Ga0209526_10002434_pt1 | contig 12563 bp, 13 predicted proteins | sample JacPinW_OM2H0_M1_FD_188566 | JGI IMG/M metagenome (GOLD analysis project Ga0209526, IMG submission 188566) | Forest soil microbial communities from Algoma, Ontario, Canada - Jack Pine, Ontario site 1_JW_OM2H0_M1 (SPAdes) (version 2) | ecosystem: Environmental > Terrestrial > Soil > Boreal... | reverse complement strand
GATTGGGCACGCTGGAGCGACAGCCGATGCAATCACAAACGCCTGTGGTTATGGGTCCCCGCTTTCGCGGGGACGACTCGTTGAGAGGTTCGCGCTCGCCTCACATCGGCGGGGTTCGCGTCACATCGGCGGGTTAATCCCGTCGCGGCCGACATTGACGCGGTTGGCTTCGAGCGTGCCGTCCTCTTTCTGGACCGCGCCGAAGATGATGATCTTGGCACCCGGCTTCAATTCGGATTTGTCGCCGACGAGGAAGGTGACGATCGGCGTCTCCGGCGGCACCACGACGTTCTTTTCGCCGTCCTTGTACTTGACCAGGATTTTGTCACCTGCGGTTCCCGCCACCCTTTCCGCCACGGTGGCGTTGGTCATGGTTGAGCCCGGGCGGAGATCCCACGGCCGAAAACCTTCGGCGACGCCGCGCTGGTTTTCGGGAAAAATATGAACCGCGACCGCCTTCTGGGTGCCGTCAGGTTCCGGCATCGCGGTGACGCCGATATAAGAGCCCGGCTTGATTTCCGACATCGCGATCTTGGCGACGCCGAACACCGCGACATTGTCGGTCACGCGCACCTTCATGTCGGTGCCCTCGCGCGACTTCACCGTGAGCAGCGGACCGTCGACGGCTTCGATGGTGCCGCGAATCCGGACCGTCGGCGGCTGTTGGGCCCACGCCCACGATCCCAGCATGGATATCAGCGCAAGCGCAGCCACGAAGAGACGCGGCATCAACGAAATAATGTTCGGCATGGCTTTTCTCCCAAGGCTTTCTGCCCCTCGACAAAACACCGCAGCCCAGCCGCTATTCCGCGCCTCAATCTCACATCGGCGGCGTCAGCCCGTCGCGGCCGACGCTGGCACGGTTGGTCTCAAACGAACCGTCCGGCAGCTTTTTCATGAAGGCGATGATCTTGGCGCCGGCCTTCAGGTCGGATTTGTCTCCCGGGACAAAGGTCACGACCGGCGTGTCGGGCGAAACCACGACTTTCTTCTCGCCGTCCTTGTATTTGACCATCAGCGTGTGGCCGTCATTGCCGGCCACGGTGGTGGCCACCGTCGCATTGGTCATGGTGGAGTTCGGGCGCAGATCGTAGGGCCGCGATCCCTCGCCGGTGCCGCGCATGTCTTCCGGAAACACATGCACCTCGACCGCTTTTTGGGTGCCATCGGGATCCGGCACCGTGGTGGTGCCGATGAAGGAGCCGACCTTGATATCGGACAGCGAAATTTTGGTGATCCCGACCACCCGCATGTCGCCGGTCATGTGCAGCTTGACGTCTTCGCCGCTGCGCGATTTGACAGTCAGCGTATCGCCGTCCACGGCCTCGATGGTGCCGCGGACCCGCGACGGCGTCGGCGGCTGCTGCGCGATCGCCGAGAGCGACGAGGCGGCAACCATCGCAATGATGACAATGGGACGAATGAGCGTCGAACGATGAACGGGCATAAAGGTCTCCGGCTGATAGCTTAACTATTCTACCCCGACGCCGTCGCACTATTCCCGCTCAAACTTTTGTGAGATCGGCTTCGACGAGGGCACGAAGTTCTGCGGTCACCTCGGGACGCTGTCCGAACCACAATTCAAATCCACGCACCGCCTGGTACAGGAGCATGCCGAGCCCGTCGGCGGTCTTTAGTCCGCGCGCCCGTGCCGCCGCCAATAGCGGCGTCTGCAGCGGCACATAGACGAGATCGGCGACCACGGCATGCGACGGCAACAGGCTCACATCGATTTCGAGCGCGCCCTGGCCATGCATTCCGAGCGACGTCGTGTTGACCAGCAATTGCAGACGAGGCAGGAGATCGCTGATCGCATCCCATGCGACGGGATGAACATTGGCGCCGAATTGATCCGCGAGCCCGCGGGCCCGCTCGATGGTCCGGTTCGCCAGATATACATCCTTGATGCCGCGCTCGATCAGGCCGAACACCACCGCGCGCGACGAGCCGCCGGCGCCCAGCACCAGCGCATCGGTGACGCCGTCCCATCCCGGCGCGCAGGCGTCGAGATTATTCACAAAGCCTTCGATGTCGGTGTTGGTCGAACGCAATTCGCCGCCCTCGTACCAGAGTGTGTTGGCGGCGCCGACCGCGCGCGCGCGGTCGTCCGGCACGGTCAACGCCAGCGCACGTTCCTTGTGCGGAATGGTGACGTTGGCGCCGACAAAACCGTGGGCCGCGAGATGCAGCACGAACTCGGCAAAACCTTCGGGCGGCACCGCCTCGATGTTGTAGCCGCCGTCGATGCCGAGCGTGCGCAGCCAGTAATGATGGATCAGCGGCGAGCGCGAATGCGCCGCCGGCCACCCGATCAGGCATGCCACACGGGGTTTTGTCACGGCGCATCGATCTCCTTCGTCGTGCCCGGGCATAGCCGTCCGAAGGACGGCGTCGCTTCCGCTCGCCTATGTCCCGGGCATGACGATCAATTTATCTTCCGCGTGACGGTGTCAAGAACACGACCATCGCGCTCAGTGCCAACGCCGCACCTGCGGCGAACCAGATGGCGGCGAGATTGATCCGGCCATAGGCGAGCGCACCGCAAAACGAGCCCGCCACCAGCGCCGCCCACAGCAGCAGGTTCGGCACCCAGCCCCAGCGCGGGCCGCCGGTCAGGGCCATGGCTGCGAGTTGGCCGATCTTCACCAGCGCACCGGTCACGTAGGTCAAGCCGAGACCGGCGCCACCCCTGATCTGGAACACCGCGTTCTCCAGTCCCATCGCCAGCACCATCGCGGCAACCGCGGCATTCGATAGATCAATGGCGTAGCAAAGCGCCGCAGCCGCGAGCAGCAGCGCCTCCGCGAGCAACACCCCGGGCTGGCGATTCATGCCGCGGCCGAGCACCATCAGGCTGCCGCCGGCGGCGCCGACCACAAACAGCGCGATCAGGCCGAGCGACTTGGCCGCACTCCACCACTGCCCTTCGGCAAGGCTGACGCCCATCCGCGTTGAGTTGCCGCTCATAAAGGCGACGAACAGGCCGCCGAGATGAATGAAGCCGATGGCATCGACGTAACCGGCAAGCGCGCTCAGTGCGCAGGCCAGAGCGACATTGCGGCGTGAATCAAGCATTGCGCCGGACTGGAACGCAACATGGCTGCAACCGCCTCATCGACCGGCCGAAACGGCAACGACCGGTCAGGCGGCGTTCCACTCGTAGACTTCCTTTTCGTACGCTTCTTGAAAGCCGGCGCGCTGCAGATTGCGATAGGAATGCTCGAGCATATAGAGCGTTTCCGACACCATGACCGAACAGCCGATTTGCTCGGCCCGCTCGACCCTTTTCGCGATCAGCGCCTGTTGAGCGCCGCGCTTGCGATGAGTTTCGGCGGTCGCAGCCGCCATCAGATATCCGAGCCCTTCGAAAATACAGAGCGCGGCAATCGCGACCGGCCGGCCGTCATCATAGGCCATGTAGTGGAAGAAGCCGTCGCTGCCCGCCGACCTCGCATATTCCGGCCACAGCGTATCGCCCAAATAATCGCGGGCTTGTTCTATTTCGTCGACGCTGACCTCGCGTATTTCGAGATCGGTTTTGAATGAAAGCGGCGAAGCATGGCTGCGACACAGCGTCGGATAGCCGGTGCGTCGAATCCGGCAAAGCCCGCTTCCCTTCAGCCAGCGGCGCACGACATCCATGTTGGGGCCGGGGCTGAGCCAGACAAAGAATCGCTTCACGCCTTCGGCGCCGAACAGATCGATGTAACGCCCGACACTGTCGAAATCCATGCCCGGTTCGGTGCCGCACAGATAGACGCGATTGAGATTGGCGGATGGAAACGGACCCTGACGATCCGGATCGATGGTGACGTAACAATCGCCGAAGGGCGAGCCGTGGAATTGCTTCCGAACGAGGCTATCCGGCTGGCATTTTCCATCCAGCCAGGCGGCGAGCCGCCTCAGTTTCAACGATAAATCGATAGGGTCCATTTCGCTCCCTGCCAATCGCGACACTATACACGATTCCGCGGCCGCCTTACGGGCGCCTTGGCCATAGTGTTAATGAAAGCGGTCGGATTGGGAAGCTTGACCGCCCTAAAAAAACGTGATCGCGCGGAAGCTAGCCAGCAGCCAGATCGCTCGGCTCGGTGGAAAGCTCATCGCGATGCCCCTTGATATCCGCGAGCGCTCGCCTGATGGTCTCGCGATATCTAGCGCGCGGAGGGCTCACCCCATGGGTCAACAGCACGCGGCGCACCGTCGGCGACGCGCCAGTGACGTAAAGCCGCATGCCGTGGCGCTTCGCCTTGGTCGCAACCCGGCTGATCGCATTGGCTGCGGTGGAATCGAGAAACGGCACCGCCGTGAAATCGATCACGAATGCCTTGCGGGTGTCGGCGGTGCTATCGAGCACCGTCCCCACCGCCGACGCCGCGCCAAAAAAGAACGCGCCTGAGATGCGGTACACCAACACGTCCGGATCGGCGGCAATGCCGGCATCGCAGGGCACGCGATCGCCGTCGCCGTAGTGGGTCACGAGCGGCGCTTCGGCCTCGCAGTGATTGGCATGCGCGATCCCTCCAAACCCGCAGGTTAAGGCCAGGAAGTATCCCTTAGATTAGATATCTGAAATATCATTTATTGACACTTTAACATCATTAATTAACATGCAAAGATGATGTCTGATCTCGGCTGGGATCCCGACAGTGAGGCAGGTCAATGATCACCGCAGCTCAATTGCGGGCTGCGAGGGTGCTTCTGGGCATCGATCAGCGCCGGCTCGCGGAACTGTCGGGGCTTTCCGTGCCGACCATTCAGCGCATGGAGGCGAGCGAAGCGATGGTCCGGGGCAACGTCGATTCGCTGGTCAAGTTGATCGCCGCACTCCACGCGGCCGGGATCGAGATCATCGACGAAGGCGGCGTCAGCCATTCGCGCGGGCGCGGGGTACGGCTGAAAATCGAACAAGGTTCGGCCAAGACGTCTCCGGACGCTCGATCGGAAAACAAAGCATCTGGTCGAACCAGGGCGCGCCCATGACTTCTGCGGTCGCTATTTCTGCCGTTGCCTTGCAAATGTCGTGCGTCGCAGGATTGCTGGGCACCGCGGTTCTCGCGATAGCGCTAAGCCGCTCGAAGCGTTCCACGGCGGTGATCTATGGCGCGACGCTGGCGATTTGCCTAGTCGCATTGTTCGGGTCCATTCGCTGGCTTCTCGGTGACGCGCAAAATGCCTCCGCCCTCGCCTTGCCGATCGGATTGCCCTGGCTTGGCGCCCATTTCCGCCTGGACGCGCTGGCCTCGTTCTTCCTCCTCGTCGTCAATCTCGGAGGAGCCGCGGCGAGCCTTTACGGTCTCGGCTACGGCCATCACGAGGAGGCGCCGCAGCGGGTGCTGCCGTTTTTCCCCGCCTTCCTGGCCGGAATGAATCTTGTGGTGCTGGCGGATGACGCGTTTTCCTATCTGCTGTGCTGGGAATTCATGTCGCTGGCGTCCTGGGCGCTGGTCATGGCGCATCACCGTGAGACCGGCAACGCCAAGGCCGGTTACGTCTATCTGGTGATGGCGAGCTTCGGAACACTCGCGTTGCTGCTGGCCTTCGGTCTGCTGGCGGGGCCGACCGGAGACTACGGATTTGCCGCCATTCGCGCGGCTCAACATACGCCATATGTCGCTACCCTGGTGTTGATCCTGATGCTGCTCGGGGCCGGTTCAAAGGCCGGCCTCGTGCCGTTGCATGTCTGGCTGCCGCTCGCGCATCCCGCGGCTCCAAGCCACGTTTCGGCGTTGATGAGCGGCGTCATGACCAAGGTTGCGATCTACGGCTTCATTCGCATTGTATTCGATCTCTTGGGACCGCCGGCCTGGCCGGCGAGTGCGGTCATCCTTTTCTTCGGCGGCATCACCGCGGTGATGGGGATTCTGTATGCCATGATGGAAAAGGACCTCAAGCGCCTGCTCGCCTACAGTACGATAGAAAACGTCGGCATCATCTTCGTCAGTCTCGGCCTTGCCCTGGCGTTTCAGGCCAACGGCATGAAACTACTGGCATCGCTCGCCTTTACGGCAGCCCTGTTTCATGTGCTCAACCACTCGTTCTTCAAGAGTTTGCTGTTCTTCGGGGCCGGCGCCGTTCTGACGTCGACAGGCGAGCGGGATATGGAAAAACTGGGCGGCCTCATTCACCGCATGCCGTTCACGAGCTTCGCCGTCCTGGTCGGCTGCGTCGCGATATCGGCGCTTCCGCCATTCAACGGCTTCGTCTCGGAGTGGCTTATCTTCCAGGCCGTGTTGCAGAGTCCGGATTTACCGCAATGGGCCCTGAAGATCATGGTGCCTGCGGTTGGCGCCATGCTCGCTTTGGCCGCAGCCCTGGCGGCCGCGTGCTTCGTCAAGGCATTCGGCATCAGTTTTCTCGGGCGACCGCGCAGCCCCGCAGCAGAGGCCGCGCACGAAGTCGACCGATACTCGCTCTCGGCGATGTTCATCCTTGCTTCGCTTTGCTTGTTGGCCGGAATCCTGCCGGGACCGGTGATCGACGCGCTTTCGCCAATCACGCTTCAAATCCTCGGCGGCCGGATGCCGATCCAGGCCAACGAGCCCTGGCTTTCGATCGTGCCGATCGCGGAGAGCCGCAGTTCATACAACGGGCTGCTTGTGATGTTGTTCATCACGTTTTCCGCGTCGCTGGCAGTTTTCGTCATTCATCGCTTCGCCTCGCATGCACTGCGACGGGCGCCGGCCTGGGGCTGCGGCTTTTCCGATCCGACCCCCGCGGCGCAATATTCGGGCGGAAGCTTCGCTCAGCCGATCCGCCGCGTGTTCGGAACACTCGTGTTCCACGCTCGCGATCATGTCGAGATGCCGGCCCCCGGGGATATTAGGCCGGCGCGGCTCCGCATCGAATGGCATGACCTAGTCTGGGAGGGAATGTACGCGCCGGTCGCAAAGGCGGTCAGCGTCTCTTCCGATCGGCTCAACCGCCTGCAGTTCCTGACCATCCGCCGTTATCTCAGTCTGGTTTTTGCCACCCTCGTCACGCTGCTGCTGGTGCTCGCGATATGGTCCTGATCTCAGACATTCTGGTGCAGGGTGTGCAGATGCTGCTGGTGCTCCTGCTCGCCCCGCTGCTGACCGGCTTCGTGCGCAAGATCAAGGCTCGGCTGGTGCGCCGCAAGGGCGCTTCGGTTTTTCAACCCTATCGCGATCTGTTGCGGCTGCTCCGCAAGGAGGTGGTGCTGGCCGACAACGCCTCGTGGCTGTTCCGCGTGACGCCCTATGTAACCTTTGCGGCGATCTGGGTTGCCGCCGCGCTGGTGCCGACGTTCGCCACAGGCCTGTTGTTCAACTGGACGGCGGATCTGATTGCAATCGTGGCCCTGCTTGGCAGTGCGCGCTTCTTTCTGGCGCTGGCGGGGATGGACGTCGGTACCAGTTTCGGCGGCATCGGCGCCAGCCGCGAAGTTATGATCGCCGCTCTCGCCGAGCCGGCGATGCTGCTGATCGTGTTTTGCATGGCGCTGGTTGCCGGCTCGACGCAACTTTCGACGGTCGCCAATTTCATGGCCTCGTCCTATGTCGGATTGCGGGTTTCGCTCGGAATGGCCTTGATCGCGCTGATCATGGTGGCGCTTGCCGAGAACGCGCGGATTCCGGTCGACAATCCGGCCACGCATCTGGAGCTCACCATGGTGCATGAGGCGATGGTTCTCGAATATTCGGGTCGCCATCTCGCGATGATCGAATTCGGCGCGTTTCTCAAACTCTTGCTCTATATCTCGCTGATCGCCTGCGTGTTCTTGCCCTGGAACATAGCCGTGTTCGGAACCGGCCCGTTGGCCTACGCCATCGGCGCCGGCGCCTATGTCGTCAAGCTTGCGGCTGCGGGCTTCTTCCTCGCGCTGTTCGAGACCGCCACGGCGAAAATGCGCGTCTTTCGGATTCCGCAATTTCTCGGTGCCGCGCTCATGCTGGGCCTGCTCGGCACCCTCTTGCTGTTCGTGTCGAGGAGTTTCTGATGCAGATGCACAGCCTCTCCTTCGACGTCTCGCATACGCTCGCCGGAGGGCTTGTCCTGATCAGCTTCATGATGCTGTACCAGGACCGGCTCTATTCGCTGCTCAACGTGTTTGCGCTCCACGCGCTGGTGCTCGCGCTTTCGGTCGCCTGGCAGGCTTTTATTCAGAACGCGCCGCATCTTTACCTCACTGCGGCAATTGCCCTTGTCTTCAAGGCAATCGTCATTCCCGTCGCGCTTCATCGCATCGTCAAGCGGCTTGGGATTCATCGTGACATCGAGTCGGTCGTGGGCATCGGCCCGACCATGTTGGCCGGGATGGGGCTGGTCGCCCTCTCTCTGGTCCTGATGTTGCGGGTGACCGCCGAGGCCGACCCGCTGGCGCGTGAGGATCTCGCTTTCGCCTTGTCGGTCGTGCTGCTCGGACTTCTGGTCATGGTGACCCGCCGCAACGCCGTCAGCCAGGTGGTGGGCTTCATGTCGCTTGAAAATGGCCTGGTGCTGGCGGCCACCGGCGCCAAGGGCATGCCGCTGGTGGTCGAGATCAGCGTCGCCTTCTCGATCCTGATCGCCTTCATCGTGATCGGCATCTTCCTGTTCCGGATCCGTGAACGCTTCGATTCCGTCGACGTCTCCGCCCTCGACGATTTCAGCGGAGAGCGGCGATGAACGTTACTTCCTTCGACGCCGTCGCGGCCGTCCTGCTGATTCCGATCGGCTCGGCGGCGTTGCTTGCCGCACTGCCCGGCTACCGACTGACGGCGCGGCTGAATGTCGTCGCGAGCCTCGCGACATTTCTCTCAGCTCTCTCGTTGCTTGTGATCGAGCGCCCGCAGCCGGGGCCGTATGTGCTGGTCGACGATCTCAACATTGTCTTCATCGTGCTCAACACGTTTGTCGGTTTCACGACCAGCATCTTCAGCGCCAGCTACATCGCGCATGAACTCGAAACCGAACGATTGACGCCGGCCTACCTGCGCTTCTACCACGCCATGTATCAGACCATGATGTTCGGCATGAATCTCGCCTTCGTGTCGAACAATATCGGCTTGATGTGGGTCGCGGTGGAGCTCGCAACGCTGACCACCGTGCTGATGGTCGGCATCTATCGCACCCATGCCGCGCTGGAAGCGGCGTGGAAATATTTTATTCTCGGCAGCGTCGGAATTGCGTTCGCCCTGTTCGGCACGATTCTGGTCTACATGGCGGCGCGCCCGGTGGTGGGCGAGGGCCAGGACGGCATGGTCTGGACGGTCCTGATCGAACGTGCGGGGAATTTCGACCCTGCGCTTCTCAACGTCGCTTTCGTCTTCCTGTTTCTCGGCTACGGGACCAAGGTCGGCCTGGCGCCGCTGCATGCCTGGCTGCCCGACGCCCATGCCGAAGGTCCGACGCCGATATCCGCCGTGCTGTCGGGCCTGCTGCTCAACGTCGCGCTCTACGCGCTATTGCGCTTCAAGATATTGCTCGCCGCCAATCCGGGGGCGATCGCTCCCGGCCCGCTGATGGTGACGATCGGCCTGGTTTCCGTGGTGTTCGCAGCGTTCATGCTCTACCGCCGGCGCGACATCAAACGCCTATTCGCCTATTCCTCGATCGAGCACATGGGCATCATCGTGTTCGCGTTCGGCATGGGCGGCCCGCTCGCCAATTTTGCCGGGCTTCTGCACATGGTGATGCATAGCCTGACCAAGTCGGCGATCTTCTATGCGGTCGGCCATATTTCGCAGGTCAAGGGTACGCAGCGGATTTCCAGGATAAGGGGCCTGACCGTGACCCATCCGGCGCTCGGCTGGGGTCTGGTGGCTGGCGTGGTCGCGATCGCGGGATTGCCGCCGCTCGGCATCTTCATGAGCGAATTTCTGGTCGTGAGCTCGACCTTCGCGCGCCAGCCCTTGCTCGCGATCGTGCTGGTGTTCGGGCTGTTGCTGGCGTTCGGCGCCTTGACGTTACGGCTGACCAGCGTCGCATTCGGCGGGCCGCGCGGCAGCACAAAGCCCACTGAAGCCTCTTATGTGCCGATGTTCGCGCATCTCTCGCTGGTTCTGATTGCGGGAGTCTATCTTCCCGCTCCGTTCGTGGTCTGGTTCCAGCATGTGGCTCGCCTCCTTGGATAGTTTGGAGATCAACAGAAGATGCCATCGCTGATCGATCGCATACTGGAGGGCCGTGAGATCCTGCAACGCAGGCCATGGCCGCGCACCGTGGTCGGAGCTCACCTTTGGAAATTTGTAGCAAACGAACTGGCGCAGGGGCGTTTGAGGTTGCTCGGCCTTTGGGGGGAACCCGCAATGGTGCACATGGCGATCATGGATGAAGATGCGGCAGAAATTGCAGTCGTCAGCCTGGACTGCGCCGATCGCATTTATCCTTCGGTCGGCTTGCGCCACCCGCCGGCACTTCGATTGGAGCGCGCCGCCTATGACCTGTTCGGCCTAACTGCGGAGGCCGCGCCCGATGCCCGCCCCTGGCTCGATCACAATTGTTGGGGAGCGCGCTTCCCCTTGGGAAGTCGCATCGACGCGTTGCCGAAGGCAACACCCTACCGCTTCCTGCCGGCCGAAGGCGACGGCCTGCATCAGATTGCGGTCGGCCCGGTGCATGCCGGCATCATCGAACCCGGACATTTCCGCTTCACCGCCAGCGGCGAGACCGTGGTCCGGCTGGAGCAGCGGTTGGGATATGTCCACAAGGGCATCGAGGGATTGATGGCAGGCGCCAATCTCGAGCGGGCCGCGCAGCTCGCCGGGCGCGTATCGGGCGACAGCACAGTCGCCTATGCCTATGCGTTTTCGCGCGCGGCCGAAGCGGCGCTGGAATTTGTCGTGCCCGATCGCGCGATCTGGCTCCGGGCGCTGCTCGCCGAACTCGAGCGGCTCGCCAACCATCTCGGCGACATCGGCGCCATCTGCAACGATGCCTCCTTCACGCTGATGCATGCGCATTGCAGCGTGTTGCGCGAGAGCGTGCTGCGTGCTTCTAACAGCGCATTCGGTCACCGATTGATGCGGGATATCATCGTGCCCGGTGGCGTGATCCGCGACCTCAACGATGAAGGGGAAAAAATCATCCAGGCGGCGCTGGATAACATCCGCCTGCGCTTTCCTGCTCTGGTCGAACTCTACGACAACACGGCATCGCTGCAGGATCGCACCGTCGGTACCGGCGTGCTCAAACCCGCATTGGCCAGACAATATGCCGCGGGTGGCTACATTGGCCGCGCCTCTGGCCGCGCCTTCGACGCGCGCCGGGCCCTCGCCTATCCGCCTTATGATGACTTGCGCTTTGAGGTGCCAGTCCTGAATGAGGGTGACGTCAACGCGCGCGTCTGGATCCGCGTGCGCGAGGTCGAGCAGTCGCTTTCGCTGATCGACCAGATTTTCGAGCGGCTTCCCGAAGGCTCGCTGCGAGCAGATGCGGAGCAATTTCGGGGGGCGCGGGAAGGCATGGCGATTGTCGAGGGGTTTCGCGGCGACGTTCTGGTCTGGCTCCGCCTGCGGGACGGCCAAATCGAACGATGCCATCTGCGCGATCCCTCCTGGTTTCAATGGCCGCTGCTCGAGGCTGTCATTGAGGACAATATCGTTGCGGATTTTCCGCTCTGCAACAAGTCGTTCAACTGTTCCTATTCGGGCCACGATCTCTAAGGACAGTAAAAGATGCGCAAGCTGCTTTTTGAAAGTCTGTTCCGCCGGCCATTCACTGAGCAGGCGCCTTCTTCGGACGATACGGCGGTCGCCGAACTCGCAACAGCAGTTGGTCGTGCCGCGCGGCGGCGGCTTGGCCGAAGCCTCTCCATACGCGAGGTCGACGCTGGATCTTGTAACGGATGCGAGCTGGAAATCCACGCGCTTAACAACGCCTACTATGACGTCGAACGCTTCGGCCTCCGCTTCGTTGCCTCGCCGCGACATGCCGATGTGTTGATGGTAACCGGCCCCGTGACCAAGAACATGCGCGACGCATTGGAGCGCACCTATCACGCGGTCCCCAATCCGAAATGGGTCGTCGCGATCGGAGATTGCGCTCGGGATGGCGGCTGCTTCGCCGGCAGCTACGCGGTCGTTGGAGGTGTCTCCGAAGTCCTCCCTGTCGACCTCCACATCCCCGGCTGTCCCCCTACGCCAACAGTTATGCTGAAAGGGCTTCTTGCGTTGCTTGAACGGGCGGACACTGGCGCCGTTACGCCTTGAAAATTGCTTTAATGGTTGCGGTTGTTCCAGGCGGGAGTGATCTCAACGTTGATGCAGTCACGCCGTTACCGCCACAACCATGAATTCATCGAGGCCGCTCCGAGGCTCGCGAGGAAGACAGCTTTGGTTGCCGGATAGCCTTCATCTTTGGCTTTGCGACATGCTCCCGGAGTCGGACGCCCCGGCCCCCGGACGGACTCAGAACCCCCCGGATTGATCAGTTCGATCCCCGCGTTCTCAAGAGCGGAAAAGCGCCGCCGTCCTCGCAGGGGCGAGAACGACGCACGCAAAAAGCCGGCAAAAGGCGAAGCTACGCCGCGACGCGATGCGCGGCGATGATCTGATCGGCGGCACGGCCGGTGACCTCGGCCATGCGGTCGAACTGCCGGGTGAAACTGCCGGCGCCGGCCG
>Ga0209526_10002433_pt1 | contig 12564 bp, 12 predicted proteins | sample JacPinW_OM2H0_M1_FD_188566 | JGI IMG/M metagenome (GOLD analysis project Ga0209526, IMG submission 188566) | Forest soil microbial communities from Algoma, Ontario, Canada - Jack Pine, Ontario site 1_JW_OM2H0_M1 (SPAdes) (version 2) | ecosystem: Environmental > Terrestrial > Soil > Boreal... | reverse complement strand
TGGCGCTGGAGGCGATCCGCGAAATCGTCGGCTTCGGCGAAGGACTGGTCGGGCGTCTGTTGATGGTGGACGCGCGCACGATGCGGTTCGAGACATTGCGCTATGCGCGCGATCCACTCAACATCCTGAACGGCGATGCCCTGACCATCACCGATCTAAGCGGGCATCGCTGAAGATCAGGAAGCCTTTAACGGCCGCTCGCTGTCCATATGCGCCAACTGCGCCTCCGGATAGCGCGCGCCGGCGGCAGCACCAGGCGGGAACGCTTTCGCAAGCGCCGCCAGATGCGCGCCGGTCAATTTGACGTCGAGCGCGCCGAGCGCTTCAGAGAGGCGGTCGCGCCGCCGGGCGCCGACCAGTGGCACGATATCCTTGCCCTGCGCCGCGACCCAGGCGATCGCCACCTGCGCCGGAGAAGCGCCGATCTCGCCGGCGATTTTGCGCAGCTGCTCGACCAGCGCCAGATTGCTGTCGAGATTGTCGCCCTGGAAACGGGGATTGCCGCGGCGAAAATCCTGAGCGGCGGAACGTTCTTTCGACCAATGCCCGCTGATCAACCCGCGCGACAGCACGCCGTAAGCCGTGATGCCGATGTTTAGCTCGCGGCAGGTCTTCAAGATGTCGCTCTCGATGCCGCGCGAGATCAGCGAATATTCGATCTGCAGATCCGAGATCGGATGCACCGCGTGCGCGCGGCGGATGGTGTCGGAGCCGACCTCCGAAAGCCCGATATGCTTGATCCAGCCGGCCTTCACCATGTCGGCGAGCGCGCCGACGGTCTCTTCGATCGGCACCGACGGATCAAGCCGCGCCGGCCGGTAGATGTCGATGGTCTCGACCCCGAGCCGCTGCAGCGAATAGGAGAGAAAATTCCTGACCGCCGCCGGACGGCTGTCATAGCCGAGCCAGGCTTTGGCCGGATCGCGCAATGCGCCGAACTTCACGCTGATCTGGACATTGTCGCGGCTGCGGCTTGCGAGCGCCTCGCGGATCAGCATCTCATTGTGGCCCATGCCGTAGAAATCGCCGGTATCGAGCAGCGTGATTCCGGCATCGAGCGCGGCGTGGATAGTCGCGATGCTCTCGCTGCGGTCGGTCGGGCCATAGAAATCCGACATGCCCATGCAGCCGAGGCCGATGGCGGAGACGGTTGGGCCGGTTGAACCGAGCTTGCGTTGGTCCATGGCGGTTCTCCTCGAAAATGCGCGGGGCATCCCGGGCAGTGAAAGACGAGGCTGATATGAGGCTTTCTCATTGAAACGATAAGTTGGACAATTGTGAATAGATTGTTCATTATACCGAACAATGAGCGACCTCGACCTCCGTGACCTCGCCGCGTTCGCGGCCGTGGCCCGCACGCGGAATTTCCGGCGCGCCGCGATCGAGCAGCATGTCTCGGTCTCCAGTCTCAGCCAGCGGCTGCGGGACATGGAGGAACGGCTCGGCGTGCGGCTGATGAACCGCACCACCCGCAGCGTCGCGCTGACCGAAGCCGGTGAGCTGCTGCTGAGCCGGATCGGTCCCGCCATGCGCGATGTCACGGAGGCACTGGATCGCGTTCGCGGTATGCGAGACGTTCCTTCGGGAAGGCTTCGCATCAATGCGCCGCCGCCGGCGATCGATCTGGTGCTGGCGCCGATGGTCGCGCCGTTCATGGAAGCTTATCCGCAGATCGACCTCGAGATTATCGGGGAGAGCTCGTTCGTCGACATCGTCGCGCAGGGGTTCGACGCCGGCGTTCGTTACGGCGAGCATCTGGCGCAGGATATGATCGCGGTCTCGCTCAGCCTGCCGCAGCGCTACGCGGTGGTGGCCTCGCCCGACTATGTCGAGCGGCATGGCAAGCCAAGGCACCCTAAGGACTTGCTCGATCACCGTTGCATCCGTATCCGCTTCGGCAGAGGCGCGTTGTTTGACTGGGAGTTCGAGAAGGCGGGACAGGTGGTGCAGGTATCGCCTCCGCCAAGATTGATCGCGAACTATCCTGGTCTCGTGCAACGCGCCGCGCATGACGGATTTGGCTTTTGGCTGACCTTCGAGGGCTATGTGCGCGAGGCAATCAAATCCGGCGCGCTGGTCAGTGTGCTCGACGACTGGTGTGCGCCATTTCCCGGACCGTTTCTGTATTATCCGAGCCGGCGCCAGCCGCCGCCGGCGCTCGCCGCCTTTGTGGCCTTTGTCGCGCAATGGCGAAAGCGGGAGCGGCGGAAGCCTACAGCATGATCCGGAAAAGTGGGTACCGGTTTTCCCTCGCGACAAACGCAGAGCGTTTGCGCGGCGATCATGCTCAAACAAAAAGAGGCGTGACGCTGACGCTCACAGCATGCTGGGCAGCACGCGATCCGGCGGCTTGTGGTTGTCGAGGAAGGTCCGGATATTGATGATCACTTTCTCGCCCATCTCGACCCGGCCCTCGATCGTGGCCGAGCCCATATGCGGCAGCAGTGTCACCTTGCCGGCCTTGGCGAGCCGCACCAGTTTCGGATTGATCGCGGGCTCGTTCTCGTAGACGTCGAGTCCGGCGCCGCCGATCTCGCCGGCCTCGATCAACTTGACCATGGTGTCTTCGTCGATCACCTCGCCGCGCGCGGTATTGACGATGTAGGCGTCCTTGCGGATCAGTTTTAGCCGCCGCGCCGACAGCAGATGGAACGTTGCCGGGGTGTGCGGACAATTCACCGAGATGATGTCCATCCGCGCCAGCATCTGGTCGAGGCTTTCCCAATAGGTCGCGCCGAGTTCCTCGGCGATCATCGGCGCGACGGGGCGGCGGTTGTGATAGTGGATCTGCAGGCCGAAGGCGCGGGCGCGGCGCGCCACCGCTTGTCCAATGCGGCCCATGCCGACGATGCCGAGGCGTTTTCCGCCGATTCGGTGGCCGAGCATCCAGGTCGGCGACCAGCCGGGCCAGTTCTTGCCCTCGGTCAGGATCGAAGTGCCCTCGATCAGCCGGCGCGGCACCGCGAGAATCAGCGCCATCGTCATGTCGGCGGTGTCTTCGGTCAAAATCTTCGGCGTGTTGGTCACGGTGATGCCGCGGGCGTGGGCTGCGGTGACGTCGATATTGTCGACGCCATTGCCGTAATTGGCAATCATTTTCAGCTTGCAGTCGGGCTGCTTGAGCAGCTCCTCGGTGATCTCGTCGGTGATGGTTGGCACCAGCACGTCGGCGGTGCGGACCGCTTCGGCGATCTGCTCCTCCGTCATCGGCGTATCGTCGAGATTGAGCCTTGCGTCGAACAGTTCGCGCATGCGGGTCTCGATCGAGTCCGGCAGCTTGCGCGTGACGACAACAAGAGGCTTTTTCTTAACCGACATGTCCTGCTCTCATGACGCGATGGCTCCCCGGGCCGGCGCTATTCAGACCTCGTTAACCCGGGTGTTCGACACTGCGGTGGCCGCGTAGTCCCGGCGTTTCCTCAAGGTTCCCCGCCATTTTCTCCGGAAAAATGCGGGATCGTGCTGGTTCTGAAAGTATTCCGTCCTCTCTAGCAGAAGGCCGGGCCAAGACAAGAACCACCGCAGGCTCTTTGGGGAACGACAAGCCGTGGGCGTTCGGGGACGGGGCACAGGGGATTTGAGGGCGTTTAAGCAGTTCAGCTCGAAGAATTTGAGCTTAAGGCATCTCGGTGGGAGACGAGTTGATGGCGTTGGGGCGGTTTTGTTCGGCGGTCGTGCTGGCAGGGGGCATGCTCGGCGCGTCGGTGACTTCAGGATTTTCGGCCAAGGATTCGGCCCTCACTACCTCTGGCCTGCCGGTGCCGCGTTATGTCAGCCTCAAATCCGATCACGTGAATGTCCGCGCCGGTCCGACCAAGGACAATGACGTGGCCTGGGTCTACACCCGCTCGGGCCTGCCGGTCGAAATCACCGCCGAATTCGAGAACTGGCGCCGGGTGCGCGATTCCGAAGGTGCCGAGGGCTGGGTCTATCATTCGCTCTTGTCCGGCCGCCGCACCGCCGTCGTCTCTATGAAGAGCAAGGAGGACCTCGCGCCGCTCTACGATCGCGCCGATGAAACAGGCGCGGTCGCGGCCCGCTTGCAGGCCGGCGTCGTTGCGCAAGTGAAGAAGTGCGTGTCAGGCTGGTGCCACATCGCCGGCAATGGTTTTGACGGCTGGATCCAGCAAGAGCGGCTGTGGGGCGTCTACGCCGACGAGAAGGTGGAGTGAACACTCGTCGTCGCCGGGCTTGACCCGGCAATCCATCCACGTTTTGAAAAGCAATCGATGAAGATTGATGGATACGCGGGTCAAGCCCGCGTATGACGAGTTGCCTCGACGACTAGCGCTTCTTGCGCAGGCGCACGACCATGTCGATGCGGGCGATCTCGTAACCTTCGGGCACTTCGGGCATCTTCGAGAGCATGAGATGCGGATCGGGAATGTCGACCAGCTCGTGGTTGTTCTCGAGATAGAAGTGGTGATGCGCGGACACGTTGGTATCGAAATAGGTCTTGGTGCCGTCGACGCTGACCTGGCGCAACAGACCCGCATCGGTCAGTTGGTTGAGCGTGTTGTAGACGGTCGCAAGCGACACCGGAACCTTGGCCAGCGTCGCTTCCTCATACAGCATTTCCGCCGTGAGGTGGCGGGCGCCCTTGCCGAACAACAGCCAGCCCAGCGCCATGCGCTGGCGCGTCGGGCGCAGGCCCGCCGACTGCAGCATTTCATTGACATCGTGCCATGGACAGCCGGTCAGCGCCGGTTGATGTCCCGTGCCGCGAGCGGCCGGACCAACGGCGTCGTCATTCGAAATCGGGGCTTCGTCGCTCATTTTCACTTCATGCACAACACTGCTGATGTAGGTACTATCCCGATGGATATAAGGAGGAAAATCGTTAGATGCAAGTTTTTCGCAACTAGAACCCACCCCAGGAACCGGGGGCCGATGCGGCGATTTACCCGGACCGGGCGCTTTGCCGTCGGCGGAGGGCTATGATAGAGGTCCCGCGGACCCGCTTAACCCATTATCGGAGCAGGCGAGCGCCGGTTGCCGCGGGGGTGTCCTGATCCGCGGTTGTCGCGTCAATCCAAGAAATTGATGCGCTTCCTACGCAAAATGGGTCCATTTCGCTCGAAAAACACGCTCCATCGGGATTTCTAGAGAGGCTGGATAGATGCTGGATCGGCGCGGCGGTTACGAATACGAGGATTTGCTGGCCTGCGGCCGCGGCGAGATGTTCGGCCCGGGTAACGCCCAATTGCCCTTGCCGCCGATGCTGATGTTCGACCGCATCAGTGAAATATCCCAAACCGGCGGGGAATACGGCAAGGGCCTGGTGCGCGCCGAACTCAATGTCAAGCCGGACCTCTGGTTCTTCGGCTGCCATTTCAAGAACGATCCAGTGATGCCCGGTTGCCTCGGCCTTGACGCGCTGTGGCAAATGGTCGGTTTCTACCTAGGGTGGATCGGTGGCGAAGGCCGCGGCCGGGCGCTCGGGCTCGGCGAACTCAAACTTGCCGGTCAAGTGCTGCCGAACGTTCGCAAGGTTGTGTACAACGTCGACATCAAAAGAGTGATGCGTGCAAAGCTCGTCCTCGGCGTCGCCGACGGGTGGCTTTCCATGGACGGCGAGATTATCTATCGCGCGAAGGATTTGAAGGTCGGCTTGTTCAAGCAGGGCACGGCGCCGGCTTGAACGGAAGAACTGCACAAGAGCATAACGACAGGGCGAGGCGAACATGAGGCGGGTTGTCATCACGGGGATGGGCATCGTCTCATCGATCGGAAACAACACCCAGGAAGTGCTTGCGAGCTTGCATGAGGCGAAGTCAGGCATCACGCGGGCGGAGAAATACGCCGAACTCGGCTTCCGCTCTCAGGTGCAGGGTGCGCCCACGCTCGATCCCGCCTGCGTGATCGACCGTCGCGCAATGCGCTTCCTCGGCGAGGGCGCGGCGTGGAATCACATCGCGATGGAGCAGGCGATCCAGGATGCCGGTCTCGAGCCCTCGGATGTCTCCAACGTTCGCACCGGCATCATCATGGGCTCCGGCGGCCCGTCGGCCCGCACCATCGTCGAGTCGGCCGACATCACCCGCAGCAAGGGGCCCAAACGCGTTGGTCCGTTCGCTGTGCCAAAGGCGATGTCGTCGACAGCTTCGGCGACGCTTGCCACCTGGTTCAAGATCAAGGGCGTGAACTACTCCATCTCCTCGGCTTGCGCCACCTCGAACCACTGCATCGGCAATGCCTATGAGACGATCCAGATCGGCAAGCAGGACGTTATCTTCGCCGGCGGTTGCGAGGAGCTCGACTGGTCGCTGTCGGTGCTGTTCGACGCGATGGGTGCGATGTCCTCGAAATATAACGATACACCCGCGACCGCCTCGCGGCCCTACGATATCAGCCGCGACGGCTTTGTGATCGCCGGCGGCGCCGGCGTGGTGGTGCTGGAAGAGTTCGAACATGCCAAGGCGCGCGGTGCCCGCATCTACGGCGAAATCGTCGGTTACGGCGCCACCTCCGACGGCTACGACATGGTGGCGCCCTCGGGCGAAGGCGCCGAGCGCTGCATGCGGATGGCGCTGTCGACCGTGAACACCAAGATCGACTACATCAACCCGCACGCCACCTCGACGCCGGCCGGCGATCCGCCCGAAATCGAGGCGATCCGAAAAGTGTTCGGCACCGGCGAGAAGTGCCCGCCGATATCGGCGACCAAGGCGCTGACCGGACATTCGCTCGGCGCCACCGGCGTGCAGGAAGCGATCTATTCGCTTTTGATGATGAACAACGGCTTCGTCTGCGAGAGCGCCCACATCACCGAGCTCGATCCGGTATTCTCCGACATGCCGATCGTGCGCAAGCGCATCGACAACGCCAAGCTCGGCACCGTGCTGTCGAATTCGTTCGGCTTCGGCGGTACCAACGCCACGCTGGTGTTCAAGCGGTTGGATGCGTGATTTGTTGTCATGCTCCGCGAAAGCGGGGCATCCAGTACGCCGCGGCCCCTCAATTCGATCGCTAGCGCCTCTGGAATACTGGATCACCCGCTTGCGCGGGTGATGACGACGGGAAAATGAGTGGAGCATGCGGGCGATGCAAGACCTGATGAAGGGCAAGCGCGGGCTGATCATGGGCGTCGCCAATGATCATTCGATCGCCTGGGGCATTGCCAGGACACTCGCCGCACAGGGCGCAGAACTCGCCTTCACCTTTCAGGGCGAGGCGCTGGGCAAGCGGGTCAAGCCGCTGGCGCAATCGCTCAATGTCGAACTGGTGCTGCCTTGCGACGTCGAAAATCTCGACAGCGTCGATGCCCTGTTCGAGACGTTGCGCGCCAAATGGGGGCAGCTCGATTTTCTGGTCCACGCCATCGCGTTCTCCGACAAGAATGAATTGAAGGGACGCTACGCCGACACCACGCGCGAGAATTTTTCGCGCACCATGCTGATCTCCTGCTTCTCGTTCACCGAGCTTGCCAGGCGCGCGGCCGAACTGATGCCGGCCTCCGGCGGTGCGATGATCACGCTGACCTACGGCGGCTCGGTGCGGGTGATGCCGAACTACAACGTCATGGGGGTAGCGAAAGCCGCGCTGGAAGCCTCGACCCGCTATCTCGCCGCCGATTTCGGCCCGCGCGGCATCCGCGTCAACGCGATCTCGGCCGGCCCGGTGCGGACGCTTGCGGGCTCCGGCATCGGCGATGCCCGCGCCATGTTCGCCTTCCAGCAAAAACATTCGCCGCTCGGCCGCGGCGTGACGCTCGATGAACTCGGCGGCTCGGCGCTGTATTTGTTGTCCGAGCTGTCCGGCGGCGTCACCGGCGAAATTCATTACGTCGATTCCGGCTACAACGTCATCTCGATGCCGCGGCCGGAAGAGCTGAAGGGGCAATAGACAGGCGCGCTAGATCGTCATGCCCCGCGAATGCGAGGGCATCCAGTACGCCGCGGCCTCTCGGTTCTATCACTGACGTCTCTGGGATACTGGATCATCCGCTTGCGCGGATGATGACGTGCGTAGCGCTTCAACCCACCGCGATCTTCTCCGCACGCTGGAACGCCGGACGCGCCACGCATCGCGCGATATAGGCGTCGAAGGTCGGGCGCGACGGCACCATCTTGAACAGCCGCACCGCGAAATTCAGCGCCGACCCGATCGCTATATCCGCGGCCGAGAAATTCTCGCCGAGGATCCACGGGCCCTTTGCCAGCGCAGCATCGAGCACGTCGAACACCCGCTGCGCGTCGCCCCACCCCGCGGCCACCGGGTTCATCTCGATCTTGGTCGCGATCTGCACCATCGCGGGCTCGACGCAGCCGGGCGAAAAAAACAGCCAGTAGAGAAATTTCGCGCGCAGGGGATCGCCGAGCGGCGGCGCGAGGTTTGCCTGCGGATAACGTTCGGCGACATAGGCGCAGATCGCGGCGGCTTCGGCGAGCGTCGCCTCGCCGTCCTTGAGCGCCGGCACCTTGCCCATCGGATTGATCGCAAGATATTCGGCCCGCTTTTGTGCGCCGGTGGAAATGTCCGTCAGCACCCGCTCATAGGGCTGCCCTGTTTCCTCCATCAGCCAGAGCGCAGAAAACGAGCGCGAGCGTGGCGACCAGTAGAGCTGCATCATCGGATATTCCCCTCTCTCTTCCATCGGTAATATTTCATCATAAAACCGGTCGTCGGTTCGACCGCTTGCTTTTCGAACACAAAACCCTCGCGTTCGTACCAGCGCCACGCCTTTTCGTTTTCGCGGACGCAGCGCAGCCAGATTTCGTCTGGCAAATGCGTTCGGGTGAAGGCGAGCAGCTTTCGGCCAACAGACCGGCCCTGATATTCCGGCGCGACGAAAAGCTGGTCGAGGTAACAATCAGGCACATGCAGCGCCAGCATTGCCGCGATCCGCCCGCCATCGTCGGCGACGAACAGGCTCCAGCCGTGCGCGACCTCGCGTAAAACCCGCGCGCGCAAATTAGCCAGCAGGAAATTGCTTGAGTCCTCAAGCCCGGTCGAGACCCAGCTTTCCATCCAGACGCGGCCGACCTCGTCATATTCATCGGCGCGGGCCGGGCGGATCATGGGGTCTGACATCGGGAATAATCCTCCGCCGAAGCGCCGTTCAGGTCCGCAGAGTGCGTGGCCACGGTCCGGTCGTGTTCCGCCCGCGCACCTTGCCGGCTGACAGGCACACCACTTCAGAGATTTGCAGGAGTTGTCTTGCCAGAGGACTGGTCTTGCGCCAGACCATCCCGATGGTGCGCGAGGGTTGCGGGTTCTTGAAGCGCGCCACCGACACCGAAGCCGAGCGTGTCTCAACCGCCACCGCCATTTCCGGAATCAGGGTGACGCCGATTCCGGCACTCACCATCTGGACAAGCGTGGACAGGGAGTTCGCGTCCAGCATCTCCCTTGGCGGCGATGACTGCATCTTGCAGAACGACAGGGCTTGGCCGCGGAAACAGTGGCCCTCTTCCAGCAGCAGCAGCCTCATCTCGCGCAGCATTTCCCGGCTGGGAACCGGCGTTCCCTCATCCTTGCGCGGGCGGACCAACAGGAAATTCTCGGTGAACAAGGCAACTTCGGTCAGCGAAGTCTCCGATATCGGCAGGGCAACAATGGCGGTATCGAGCCGGCCTTCCGCAAGCTCCTGGATCAGCTTCGGCGTCAGCCCCTCACGCACCTGAATGTCGAGTTCGGGATGCGCCTGCGTGAGATTTCCGATGACCTTGGGCAGGAGATAGGGCGCGACCGTTGGTATCATGCCGATGCGCAGTCGGCCCGCAAGCCGGTCCCGCGACGCACGCGCGAAGTCTCCGAGTTCATCGACCGAGCGCAGGATGTCGCGGACGCGCCGGGCGAGGTCTTCCCCGAATTCCGTCAGCGCGACCTGACGAGCGCTTCTCTCCAGCAGGACGCCGCCGAGTGCGCCCTCGAGTTCCTTGATCTGCATTGACAAGGCCGGCTGCGAGATCGCACATGCTTCCGCCGCGCGCCCGAAATGGCCATGACGGGCCAGCGCATCGAAATAGCGCAACTGCCGCAGCGTAACGTTTATCATCAGAAAATCCTATTGCAGCGATCATTAAAGTCAACTTTACCTGATGGAATGCGTTGCGTAGATTGCGCCGAGCTTGGAACAGCGCGGACATCACGCGCGAACCACCAGAGGAGGCAATCATGGATGACAAAACGAAATGCCCGTTTTCGGGCGGACAACCCGCACCCTCCAACCGCGACTGGTGGCCGAAACAGCTGAATGTCGAGGTGCTGCATCGCAATTCCAACCTGTCCGACCCGATGGGCAAGGATTTCGACTACGCCAAGGAGTTCAAAACCCTCGACCTGAATGCGGTCGTCAAAGACCTGCATGCCCTGATGACGGAGTCGCAGGAATGGTGGCCCGCCGATTTCGGCCATTATGGCGGCCTCATGATCCGCATGGCGTGGCACAGCGCGGGCACTTACCGCATCACCGACGGCCGCGGCGGCGCCGGAGCCGGCCAGCAGCGCTTCGCACCGCTCAACAGCTGGCCCGACAACGCTAACCTCGACAAGGCGCGCCGGCTGCTATGGCCGATCAAGCAGAAATACGGCCGGAAGCTCTCCTGGGCCGACCTGATGATCCTTGCGGGCAACGTCGCGCTGGACTCGATGGGCTTCAAGACCTTCGGTTTTGCGGGCGGCCGCGCCGACGTCTGGGAGCCCGAGGAACTGTACTGGGGGCCGGAAGGCTCGTGGCTCGGCGACGAACGCTACAGCGGCGAACGTCAACTCGCCGAACCGCTCGGCGCGGTGCAGATGGGCCTCATCTATGTCAATCCGGAAGGTCCGAACGGCGATCCGGACCCGGTCGCAGCGGCCAAGGACATTCGCGAGACGTTCTTTCGCATGGCGATGAACGATGAGGAGACCGTCGCGCTGATCGCCGGCGGTCACAGCTTTGGCAAGACTCACGGCGCGGGCGATCCGTCGCTGGTCGGACCGGAGCCGGAGGCCGGCGCCCTCGAGGATCAGGGGCTCGGTTGGAGGAGCTCGCACGGCACCGGCATCGGCGCCGACACCATCACCGGCGGCCCCGAGGTCACCTGGACGCAGACGCCGACGAAATGGAGCAATCTCTTCTTCAAGAACCTGTTTGAAAACGAATGGGAGCTGACGAAGAGCCCGGCCGGCGCAAAACAGTGGAAGGCGAAAGGCGCGGCTGCCTCGATCCCCGACGCCTTCGACGGATCGAAAAAGCAGGTGCCGACGATGTTGACGACCGACCTGTCGCTGCGCCTCGATCCGGCCTACGAGAAGATATCGCGACGCTTCTACGAGCACCCGGACCAGTTCGCGGACGCGTTTGCCCGCGCCTGGTTCAAGCTCACGCACCGCGACATGGGGCCGATCGTGCGTTACCTCGGCCCACTCGTGCCCAAGGAGACGTTGATCTGGCAGGATCCGATTCCCGCCATCAACCATGAGCTGGTCAGCGACAAGGACATCGCAGACCTGAAGGCGAAAATCCTGGCGTCCGGGCTGTCCGTTTCGGAGCTTGTCTCGACCGCATGGGCGTCGGCCTCGACGTTCCGCGGCTCCGACAAGCGTGGTGGCGCCAACGGCGCGCGTATTCGCCTCGCGCCGCAAAAGGATTGGGAAGTCAATCAGCCGGCCGAACTCGCGAAGGTGCTTCAGAAGCTCGAAGCCATCCAGAAGGAGTTCAACGCGGCGCAGAAAGCCGACAAGAAGGTCTCGCTCGCCGACCTGATCGTTCTCGGCGGCAGCGCCGCGGTGGAGAAGGCGGCGAAAGACGCTGGCATCGACGTCAAGGTGCCATTCACGCCGGGGCGGATGGATGCTTCGCAAGAGCAGACGGACGTCACCTCCTTCGCACCGCTTGAGCCGCGGGCCGACGGCTTCCGCAACTATATTGCTGGAAAGCATCAGTACATGATGCCCGAGGAGGCCCTGGTGGACCGGGCCCAACTCCTGCGTCTCACCGGGCCTGAGATGACGGTGCTTGTCGGCGGCCTGCGCGTGCTCGGCGCCAATACCGGCAAATCGAAGCACGGCGTCTTCACCAGCAAGCCGGGAACGTTGACCAACGACTTCTTCGTCAACCTGCTCGGCATGAACACGCAGTGGCATCCGACCGCCGACGGCGCGTACGAGGCGCGCGACCGGAAGACGAACGCAGTCAAGTGGACCGGTGCCCGTGTCGATCTGATCTTCGGCTCGCACTCGCAGCTGCGGGCCTTCGCGGAAGTCTATGCGTGTGCGGACTCCAAGGAGAAGTTTGTGAAAGACTTCGTGGCGGCGTGGACCAAGGTGATGAACCTCGACCGCTACGACCTCGCCTGAGCCCGGCGGAAAGGCCTTCAACGGCCAGGCTGCCGACGGCGGGGCAAATAAAAAGGGCGGCTGAACAGCCGCCCTTTTTTTGGTTGCCTGCGAGAATTTACTCGCCGGCGGCTTCGCGCGGCGGCGGAGCCTCGGTCTTCTGCCTCGCCTCGAGGTCCTCGCCGGTCACCTGATCGACCGCCTTCATCGACAGCCGCGTCTTGCCGCGGTCGTCGAAGCCGAGCAGCTTGACCTTGACCTTGTCGCCTTCCTTGACGACGTCGGAAGTCTTCTGCACCC